>Ga0207681_10000034_pt1 | contig 163792 bp, 133 predicted proteins | sample KBSS53metaG_FD_184324 | JGI IMG/M metagenome (GOLD analysis project Ga0207681, IMG submission 184324) | Switchgrass rhizosphere microbial communities from Kellogg Biological Station, Michigan, USA - KBS S5-3 metaG (SPAdes) (version 2) | ecosystem: Host-associated > Plants > Roots >...
GTCTTCACCGGAACGGTGCCCGCCGCCGTGCCGTCCGAGCGCCAGAGGCCCTTGGGCTGCCGGGCGTCGCCCGTCTCGGCGAAGAAGTAGAGGGCGCCCTTGAAGGCGACGAGCGAGACGGGGTTGAGCGGGTGCGGCGCGTCGAGATCCCGCTGGTCGAGGTCAGAAATCACCGGCGCCGTACCCGCGGCGGTGCCGTCGGTCGACCACAGCTCGGGCGCCTCCCGCCCCGCGACGGGACGCTGCAGGATGAAAAAGGTCTTGCCGCCGAGCGAGGCCGTCGGCAGACCCTGGGTGTAGTGCCCGGTCTGGCTGAGGATCGGCCGCGTGCCGGCGTCCGTGCCGTCCGTGCGCCAGAGGTCGACGCCCAAGGGGGCTTCGGACCGTTCCGCCGTGAAGAGCAGGTAGCCGTTCCCCGTCTCGTTGAGCGGCGAAGGCATGGTGGCGAAGCGCCGGGGGAAGAGGGCCCGCGTGCCCGCGGGCGTGCCGTCGCTCGTCCAGAGGGTCCAGACCCAGCCGTTGGTGCTGGGCGGGAAGCTCTCCGGCTCGGCGAAGAAGAGCAGCTTGCCGTCGAGCGCCGCGCCGTCGCGGAGGTGCACGGAGAGTGGGGCGTCGAGGGCGAAGGTGCCGCCGGGCGTGCCATCGGTGCGCCAGAGCTTCTGGTCCCAGTCGAAGAAGCCGAGGCCGCCCGCCTGGCTGCCGACATGAGTAAGCCGCACGAAGGCGAAGGGGTTGCAGGACGTTTCGGTGCCCGGCAGGAGCACCGTTCCCGGGGCCGTGCCGTCGCTCGTCCAGACGCCCGTCGAGGCGCCGTCGCAGCCGGCGAACAGGACCCGGCCGCCCAGGGAGGTGAGGTCTTGGATCGCGCCGTCCGCCCCAAAGCCGCCGGTCTCCAGGAGGGGCTCCGCCCGCCCGGGAGCCAGGTCGCTGATCCAGGGCCGGATGCCGCTGGCGTCGAGGCGGCTGAAGACGATCCGGCCGTCCAGCGGCGCAAGGTCGACCGGCAGGCCGCCCAGGGAGCTCACGGCGTAGGGCAGATGGGCGAGGCGGACGGTGCCATCCCCGGTGCCGTCGCTGGACCAGAGATCCTGCTTCGCATCTTCGAAGAGCACGCGGCCTAGGGCCGTACGGAGGCCCGCGGGCGCGCCGTCGCAAGGACCGGGGCAGAGGTCTTTCACCAGCCGGGTGCCCTGGGGCGTGCCGTCGGTCGTCCAGAGCTCGCGGCCATGAGCCGCGTCCCGGCCGGCGAAGAGCAGGCGGCCCTGGAGGGGCACGAGCGGTGTGGACGGGGCGAGCCGCGGGCAGCCTCCGGGGCAGCCGCGGAGGCGGCGTGGAGCCTTCATCGCCGGATCGAGGAACCAGAGATCCGTCTCGCTGGCGGGATTCCCGGGCCGGCTGGCCGCGAACAGGACCCGCGAGCCCAGGCCGTAGAGCTTGTCGAGACGCGTGAAACTGTAGGGCGGCCCCAGCGGGACCGTGCCGCCGCGGGTGCCGTCGGTGCGCCAGAGGGTGCTCTCGCCGGTTTCCGAATCGTAGGGGGTGAGCAGCACCCGTCCGCCAATCTCGTGGAGGCCCAGCCCGGCGGAGAGGAAAGACCGGAGCAGGCGGGGCTTCCCGCCCGGGTCCAGGACCCATGGATTGGAGCTGGTGTCGTTGAATTCGCCGAGATAGATCGAGGAGCCATGCGGCAGGATCCGCACGATCTGAAAGGGGGTCCGGGCGAGCCGTACCGTTCCCTGCGCCGTGCCGTCCGTGGCCCACAGCTCGCTTCCGGCGCTGGCGGCGAACAGCACGCGCCCGCCCTGGACGGTGAACAGGCTGGGGAGCGAGCCGCCGGCGCCCGGCTGGACGTCGCGCAGGAGGCGCGTGCCCTCGCGGGTGCCGTCGCTGCGCCAGGGCTCGCACCCTTGGGTCGGAGCACAGCCGGCGAAGAAAAGCGTCCGCCCGTCGGGTCCGATCGTGGGCTTGTCGTAGGTCGGGGAGATGCTCTGGACCCGGACGTCGGCGAGCAGGAAGGTGCCCGCGGCCGTGCCGTCCGTACGCCAGAGGCGGCCGTCGAAGTCGCGCAGGAAGACGACGCCGCCGGTGGTCGCCAGGATGCCGATCTGGGAGCCGTAGAGGCTCGACGCATCGCCGCAGAAGTCGGCCAGCCGTTCGGTCATCCCCTCGGTGCCGTCGGTCACCCAGAGACCGCACTGGAGGTCGCTCCCGCGGCCCTGCAAAAAGGCCAGGAAGACCACCCGGCCGTTCACCGGGGTGAACTGGTAGAAGTCGGCCGGGCTGGTCGACGGATCGAACGCCTCGAAGCCGGGATCGAGGTCCACCACCAGGCTGGGGGTGGACGCCCCGGCGAGAGCCGCGGAGAACAGGGCCAGGAAGAGGACGGTCGTGCTGAAACCAATCCTCCTGAAACAGGTCATGGCAGGGGCAGCTCCCACAGCTCGCGGCCGTGCGCGCCGTCGTCCGCGGCGAAGAACAGCTTGTCCCCGGTGGCGACGATCTGCTCGGGGTTCGACGAGGCGGTTCCGGGCGCGATGTCCTGGACGAGCCGCGTGCCCGAGGCCGTGCCGTCGCTCTCCCACAGCTCGAGGCCGTGCTCGCCGTCCGTGGCGGAGAAGTAGACCTTGCCGCCGGCAGCAGCCAGGGAGGTGATGCTCGCGTCCTTCGGGCCGGGAGCGATGTCGCGCACCAGCGCCGTGCCTTCCGGCGTGCCGTCCGTCCGCCAGAGCTCCGTGCCATGGACGCCGTCGTCCATGCGGAAGAACAGCCGGTCGCCGGCCGGGGTGAACGTGGGCAAGAGGGTATTGCCGTTGACGTCCTGGGGCTGCGAGCCAAAGGCCATGAGCAGCCGGGTGCCCGCCGCCGTGCCGTCCGAGCGCCAGATCCCGCGCGGCTGCGCGGGATCGCCCGTGTTGGCGGCGAAGTAGAGGGCATCCTTGAAGACCTTGAGCGAGTGGAGCTGGCGCGGGCGCGGAGCGTTGGGGTCAGGTCTTGTTGGACCCGGCAGCACGGGCGCGGTGCCCGCCGCCGTGCCGTCCGTCACCCACAGCTCGATGCCGAGCTGCCGCTCGAGGCCTTCGGCGAGGAAGAACGTCCGGCCGCCGATCCGGGCGACCTCCGGCCCCAGGTAGAGCCGGCTGCCGTCGTAGTTGACGTCCAGGATCGGCTGCGTCCCGGCCTCCGTGCCGTCAGTGCGCCACAAGGTATAGGGGAACGGAAAGACGGCCGTCTGCGCCACGAAGAGGGCGTAGCCTCCCGCGGACGTAAGCATATCGGGCGTGCCGCCGAGATCGACCCGGAAGGCCTCCCGCGTGCCCTGAGGACTGCCGTCGGTCGTCCAGAATTCCCAGAACCAGCCGCTGGCGTCCGGATCGCTCTCCGGGTCGACGACGAAAAGGATCTTGTCGCCGGATGGCGTCGTGCTCCGCAGGATCCGGGGACTCGTATCTTCGAGGAGGACGGTGCCTGCCGGCGTGCCGTCCGTGCGCCAGAGCTGGTTGTCCCAGATAAAGAAGGCGAAGCCGTTCACCATCTCGATCTTCACGTAGAAGGCAGACGAGCAAGGGCCGGCCGGGCCCGGCAGCGGAACGGTGCCTGCCGCGGTGCCGTCGCTCACCCAGAGCTGGCGCGAAGCGCCGTCGCAGGCCATGAACAGGACCCGGCCACCGAAGGGGGCGGTATTCAGGATCTGGGAGCTGGCCGCGAGGCTGCCGCCGATCCCGAGGATGGGCTCCGTGCCCTCGGGAGTCAGGTCGCTCACCCAGGGTTGCGGTCCGTTGACGGGGTCGATGCCGGAGTAGAAGATCTGGCCGGTTCCTTCCTCCGCGACGTCGATCAGATCGCCCTGGTATCCCGCGGGATAGGGCAGCGGGCCGATGCGCACCGTGCCGGCCGCCGTCCCGTCCGTCGCCCACAGGTCGTTCTTCGTGTCCTCGAAGAGCAGGCGGCCCAGCGCCGGGCGGAAGGCGGCGGGCGTGCCGTCGCAGGTTCCGGGGCAGAGGTCTTTCACCAGGCGAGTGCCCTGGGGGGTGCCGTCGGTCTCCCAAAGCTCGCGGCCGTGCGCCGCGTCCTGGCCGGCGAAAAAGAGACGGCTCTTGAACGGCGCGAGAGGGGCGTACGATGCCAGCCGGGGGCAACCCCCGGGGCAATCGCGGAAGCGGCGTGGAGCCTTCATGGCCGGATCGATGAACCAGAGATCGAGCTCCGGCTCGTTCGGGCTCGCCGCGAAGACGGCCCTGGCCCCCACGTTGGCGATCTGGCCGGGGCTCAGGCCCGCCCCAAAATCGAAGGGGGGCCCGAGCGGCCGAGTGCCGCCGCGGGTGCCGTCCGACGTCCAGAGAGACAAGGTGTAGTCATCCTCGCTGGACTCGACGAACAGCAGCCGGCCGCCAGCCTCCTGGAGCATGAGGTACGAATCGGAGGAGAAGGACTGGAGCCGGCGGGGCTTCACGGCCTTCGGATCAAGCACCCAGAGATCGACACCGGCCACCAGGTAGACCGCTCCCCCGTACGGCAGGATCTGCCAGATGTTGCCCGGAAGGTGGGCAAGCCGGACCGTGCCCGCAAGGGTGCCGTTCGTGGACCACAGGTCCTTGTTATCGGCGAACAGCAGGCGGTCCCCCCGAAGCGTGAAATACAACGGCTGGGAGCTGCTCGCGGGACCCGGCCGGAGCTCGCGGAGGAGCCGCGTGCCCGCGAGGGTGCCGTCGCTGCGCCACGGCTCACACCCTTGCGAGGGGGTGCAGCCCCTGAAGAAGAGCGTCCGGCGGTCGGGCCCTAGGCGCAGGTCTTCGGGACCGATGGTCTTCAGCTTGACGTCACCCAGAGAGAACGTGCCCGCGGCGGTGCCGTCCGTGCGCCAGAGCCGTCCGAAAGGGTCGGCCAGGAACGCCACGCTGCTGCCCGCCGCCAGGATCCTGGGAGATCCGGAGCGGCTGGGAGTCACGTCGCAGAAATCGGCCAGCCGCTCCACGCCCACGGCGGCGTCCGTCACCCAGAGGCCGCACTGAGAGTCATCCTGTGTCCGGGCAAGGAAGACCACGCGGCCGTTCACGGACGTGTAGTCATAGAAAAACCTCCCGCCCTGCAGGGGGTCGAACGGCGTGAAGCCCGGGTTGAGGTCCGCTACCAGGCTGGGAGCGGAGGCCGCGGCGAGAGCCGCGGAGCCCAGGGAAATCAAGAGGAACGCCGTGAGGTGTCGCACTCTGGAGATCCTCCGGAGGCGGTTCATGGCAGGGGCAGCTCCCACAGCTCGCGGCCGTGCGCGCCGTCGTCCGCGGTGAAGAACAGCTTGTCCCCGGTGGCGACGATCTGCTCGGGGTTCGACGAGGCGGTTCCGGGCGCGGTGTCCTGGACGAGCCGCGTGCCCGCGGCCGTGCCGTCGCTCTCCCACAGCTCGAGGCCGTGCTCGCCGTCCGTGGCGGAGAAGTAGACCTTGCCGCCAACCGCGGCCAGTGAAGTGACGAGCGCGTCCTTCGGGCCGGGAGCGATGTCGCGCACCAGCGCCGTGCCTTCCGGCGTGCCGTCCGTCCGCCAGAGCTCCGTGCCATGGACGCCGTCGTCCAGGCGGAAGAAGAGCCGGTCGCCGGCCGGGGTGAACGTGGGAAAGAGGGATGGGCCCTGGGGGGGCTGCGGGCCGAGGGCTTTGAGCAGCCGGGTGCCCGCCGCCGTGCCGTCCGAGCGCCAGATGCCGCGCGGCTGCGCGGGATCGCCCGTATTCGCGGCGAAGTAGAGGGCGTCCTTGAAGACCGTCAGCGAGTGGAGCTGGCGCGGGCGCGGAGCCGTAGGATCCGGCAGCACGGGCGCGGTGCCCGCCGCGGTGCCGTCCGTCACCCACAGCTCGAAGCCGAGCCGCCGCTCGAGGCCTTCGGCGAGGAAGAACGTCCGGCCGCCGATGCGGGCGACCTCCGGTCCCAGGTAGAGCTGGCTGTTGGCGTCGTAGACCTCCAGGATCGGTTGCGTCCCGGCCTCCGTGCCGTCGGTGCGAAACAGGGTGATGGGGAACGGGGAGACGGCCGACTGGGCCACGAAGAGGGCGTAGCCCTCCGCGGGCGTGGGCCTGCCGGGCGTGCCGCCGAAACGCATCTGGAAGACCTCCCGCGTGCTCTGCGGACTGCCGCCGGTCGTCCAGAAGTCCCAGAGCCAGCCGTTGGTCGTAGGCGGATAGCCCTCCGGGTCGACGACGAAAAGGAGCTCGTCGTGGAACGGCGTCGTGTCGCGCAGGAACCGGGGGCTTGGGTCTTCGAGGAGGACGGTGCCCGCCGGCGTGCCGTCCGTGCGCCAGAGCTGGGTACCCCAGGTGAAGAAGGCGAGGCCGTTCACCCTTTCGATCTTCACGTAAGGGGAAAACTCGCACGGGCTTGCCGGGCCCGGCAGCGGAACGGTGCCCGCCGCGGTACCGTCGCTCGCCCAGAGCTGGCGCGAAGCGCCGTCGCACGCCATGAACAGCACCCTGTCGCCGAGCCGGGTCATGTTGAGGATCCCGGAGCTGGCCGCGAGGCTGCCGCCGATCCCGAGGATGGGCTCCGTGCCCTCGGGAGTCAGGTCGCTCACCCAGGGCTGCTGACCGTTGACGGCGTCGAGGCTGGTGAAGAAGATCCGGCCGTCCTCCTCGGCGGCGTCGAGCCCTGGGCTCCAGTACCCCGCCGGATAGGGCAGCGGGCCGATGCGCACCGTGCCGGCCGCCGTCCCGTCCGTTGCCCACAGGTCGTTCTTCGCGTCCTCGAAGAGCAGGCGGCCGAGCGCCGGGCGGAAAGCCGCGGGCCGGCCGTCGCAGATCCCAGGGCAGAGGTCTTTCACCAGGCGGGTGCCCTGAGGAGTGCCGTCGGTCGTCCAGAGCTCATGGCCGTGCGCCGCGTCCCAGCCGGAGAAGAAGAGCCGGCCGGCGAACGGCACGAGGCTGGCGTTCACGTGGGGCCGGGGGCAGCCCCCGGGGCAGCCTCGCAAGCGGCGCGGAGCCTTCAAGGCCGGATCGAGGAACCAGAGGTCCTGCACCTCGCTCCCGCCATAGATCGTGCTCGCCGCGAAGACGGTCCTGGCCCCCACGCTGGCGACCTGGCCCTCACGGAGTCCTATCTGGAAATTGAAGGGTGGGCCAAGCCGCCGCGTTCCGCCGGGGGTGCCGTCCGTCCCCCACAGAGTCAGGATGCCCTCGTCTTCGTCGGACTCGACGATCAGCAGGCGGCCGCCGGCCTCGTAGAGCGCGGGGTAAGCGCGAAAGGACTGGAGCCGGCGGGGCTTCACGGCCCTCCGGTCGAGGACCCAAAGCTCCGACGCGGTCACGAAGTAGACCGCTCCCCGGCGTGGCCGGACCTGCCGGATGCCCGGTTTCCGGACGAGCTGGACCGTGCCCTGCGGGGTGCCGTCGGTGACCCACAGGCCCGCGCCGTCGGAGAACAGCAGGCGGGCTTCCCAGGGCGTGAAGAGCAAGGATCCCGAGCCCGCGCCCGAGCTCGCGGGGCCCGGCCGCAGGTCGCCGAGGAGCCGGGTGCCCTCGCGCGAGCCGTCGCTGCGCCACGGCTCGCATCCTTGAGCGGGTGTACAACCCAGGAAGAAGAGCGTCCGCCCGTCGGGCCCGAGGAGCGCGTCGCCCGGGACGCGGACCTCCACCCGGACGTCGCCGAGAGAGAACGTGCCCGCGGCGGTGCCGTCCGTGCGCCAGAGCCGCCCGAAACCGTCGGTCAGGAACCCCACCTTATTACCCGCATTATTACCCGCATTATTACCCGCATTATTGCCTGCCGACTGCGCCGCCAGGATCCTGGGAGATCCGGAGCCGCCCGGAACGCCGCAGAAGTCGGCCAGCCTCTCCAAGGCGCCCGCGCCGTCCGTCACCCAGAGGCCGCACTGGAAGTCGCCCGCGAAGACCTGGGCCATGAAGACGACGCGGCCGTTCACGGCCGTGTAGTCATAGAAGCGGCTCCCGCCCGCCTGGGGGTCGAACGGCTTGAAACCCGGATCGAGGTCCGCGACCAGGTGGGCTTCCGGCGCCGCGGTGAGGGCGGCGGGGGCGAGCAGCGCGCAGAGCACGGCAAGAGAGAGCCAAGGCCTCGTTAAATGTCTTGTTCGCATATTGTCGAGAGAATAACACTTCCCGGCTCCGCCCGCCCGCGCACCTTGTGATCTCGCCCGGAGTTTGGTATGTTGTCGTGCCCTCCGGGGCGAGCAAGGAGAAACCCGATCATGGCCAAGCAGTGTGAAATGTGTGGCAAGACCACAGTCTTCGGCAACAACGTCAGCCACGCTCATAACGTGACCTCGCGTACCTGGCAGCCCAACCTGCAGAGGGTCCGCGCGTTGATCAACGGCACCGTCCGCCACGTCCGCGTCTGCACGCGCTGCCTGCGCAGCGGCGCGATCACGAAGGCGCCGGCCCGGAAGTGGAAGCCCGAAGGCGAGACCGCGAAGTAGGGACGGCGCCGCTCCTGGCGCCCGACCCCCAGTACCAACACCCCTTCTCAGCTCAACGCTTCCAGGTGGGACCCGACGCCGCCGCTGGTGCGGCGTCCCACCCGTAGCACGCCCGAGATGGCCCGCACCTCGCGCAGCAGCTTGTCGAGGTGCTTGCGGTCGCGGAGCTGGCAGACCACGCCGATCGAGGCCTGGCCCGTCTCATGGGTCTCGGCCTCGATCTGGGTGATGTTGCTGCCCGCGCGGGTGATCGCCTCGGTGAGGCGGGCGAGCATGCCCTGCTGGTCCTCGGTCTCAATGAGCAGCGAGACCTGGTAGACCTCGTTCTTCCCCTGGTCCCACTGGACCTCGATCTCGCGCTCGGGGTTGTAGAGCAGGTTCTGCACGTTGGGGCAGTCCACCCGGTGGACGGAGACCCCGCGCCCGCGCGTGATGTAGCCCACGATCTCCTCGCCGGGCAGCGGGTTGCAGCACTTGGCGAGATAGGCCAGCAGGTCGCCGTGCCCCTTGATGGTGAGCGGGCCGCTGGCGCCGCCGAAGGGGAGGATCTTGTTCACCGCCTGGCGCAGGCGGCTCGGCTTCTCCGGGCTCTCCGACAGCTTCTCCAGCCCCACCACCCGCTCGAGGACGTTGCGCGGCTCGGTCTTGCCGAAGCCGATCCGGCTGTAGAGGTCCTCCAGCTTCGACAGGCCCTCCGCCTGGAGGTACTCGACGAACGGGGCGCCCTCGGTGACCTTGCGCAGCGACAGGCCGTACTTGCGGACCTCCTTGTCGAACAGGCGGCGCCCGATCTCCGTGGCGCGCTGCTTCTGCTGCGTGTTGAGCCACTGCCGGATCTTGCTCTTGGCGCGCGAGGTGGTGGCGAGGTTGAGCCAGTCGCGGCTGGGAGCGCGCGACGGGTTGACCAGCACCTCCACCATGTCGCCGTTCTGGAGCGGCGTGCGCAGGGGCACTAGCTTGCCGTTGATCCGCGCGCCGGCGCAGTGGTGGCCGAGGTCGGTGTGGACCCGGTAGGCGAAGTCGAGCGGCGTGGCGCCGCGCGGGAAGGAGAAGACCTCCCCCTTGGGCGTGAAGGCGTAGACCTCGTCCGGATAGAGGTCCACCTTCAGCGTGGTCAGGAACGTCCGCGGATCCTGGACCTCCTTCTGCCACTCCAGGAGCTGCCGCAGCCAGAGGATGTTGGGATCGCTGGCGCGCGCCCGCGCCTCGGCCTTGCCTTCCTTGTAGTGCCAGTGGGCGGCGATGCCCTCCTCGGCCACGACGTCCATCTCGTTGGTGCGGATCTGCACCTCGAACGGCTGCCCCTGGTCGCCCACCACCGTCGTGTGCAGCGACTGGTAGAGGTTCGGCTTGGGCATGGCGATGTAGTCCTTGAACCGGCCCGGGATGGGGCGCCAGTTCTGGTGGACGATGCCCAGCGCGGCGTAGGTGTCCTTGAGGCTGCCGGTGACGATGCGGAAGGCGAGGAAGTCGTAGAGCTGCGAGATGTCGATCCCCTGCCGGCGCAGCTTCTGGTAGATCGAGTAGTAGCGCTTGACGCGGAAGCTGATCTCGGCGTCGATGCCCGCCCCGTCCAGGCTCTTGGCGAGCCGGTCGCGGATGCGGTCGGTGGACGCCTGGCCCGACTTCATCTTCTCGGCGATGCGGTTGTTGAGCTCGGCGAACTGGTGCGGATAGAGGTGGAAGAACGCCAGGTCCTCGAGGTCTCCCTTGACGCGGGCCATGCCCAAGCGGTGGCCGATGGGGGCGTAGATCTCCAGCGTCTCGCGCGAGATGCGCCGGCGCGCCTCGGCCGCCAGGTGCTCCAGCGTCTGCATGTTGTGGAGCCGGTCGGCGAGCTTGACGACGATCACCCGGATGTCCTTGGCCGAGGCGAGGATCATCTTGCGGAAGGTCTCGGCCTGGGCCTCGTCGCGGCGCACGTACTCGTGGCGGCCGATCTTGGTGACGCCGTCCACCAACTCGGTGATCTCGGCGCCGAACTCCTTCTCCAGCACGTCGCGGGTGGTGAGCGTGTCCTCCAGGACGTCGTGCAGCAGACCCACGGCGACGCAGGTCTGGTCGAACTTGAGGTCCGCCAGCAGCCAGGCCACGTTCAAGGGGTGGATCATGTAGGGCTCGCCGGAGCGGCGGACCTGGTCCTTGTGCATCTCGGCGGAGAAGTCGTAGACCGACCGCAGGAAGACCGGATCGACCGGCCGGCCGTGCTGGCCGAGGCAGGCGAGGATGTCGTCGAAACGCGCCACTCCCGGCGGATTCACGGGCGGGATGAGGCTCTTCGTGGAGAGAGGCATCGGGCGTCTCCCCGCGCGAGGCGCGCTGCCGGCCAGCGGGCCCCTCGCAACGGGTTACCGATTATAAGGGGGAATTGAGAGCCCACCCCCGAAGGGGTGGGATTTCGCTGCTTCTACGCCCGGCGCCGCGCGGTGCGCCGGCGGGCCGGGAGCTCGCCCGGCTTGGGCTCGATCTTGGTGGGCTCGGGCCGCGCCGGTCCCGCGGCCACGGCGGGCTTGCGGCTCCACTTGCCGCCGGGTCCGAAGAGGCTCTCCCAGAGCAGCGCGAACGGGCTCGCCACGTAGATCGAGGAGTAGGTGCCGACGATGATGCCGACCGTCATCACGAAGCCGAAGCCCCTCAGCACGTCGCCGCCCAGGAGGAACAGCGACAGCACGGTGAGGAAGGTCAGGCCCGAGGTCATGATCGTCCGCGACAGCGTCTCGTTGATGCTGTCGTTCATCAGCTCGATGAGCGGCTTGCGCCGGCTCTTCCGCATGTTCTCGCGCATGCGGTCGAAGATGACGACGGTATCGTTGACCGAGTAGCCGACCAGGGTGAGGAAGGCGGCGATGGTCGTCAGGTTGAACTCGAAGCCGAGCAGGGTGAACAGGCCGAGGGTGACCGCCACGTCGTGGAGCGAGGCCATCACGGCGCCGATGCCGAAGCGCAGCTCGAAGCGGAACCAGATGTAGCAGAGCATGCCGAGCAGCGACAGCAGCACGGCCCAGAAGCCCTGCGAGCGCAGCTCCTTGCCGATCTGGGGGCCGACGTTCTCGGTGCCCAGGACGGAGAAGTCGCCGAGGTGCGCCCCCTGCTGGAGGGCGCTCGCCACCGCCGGGCTGACTCCCGGCAGGCGGGCGATGCGGTCCATCGATTTGAAGATGCCGTTGGTGCGGCGGTCCTTGAGGATGGTCTCGGCGATGCCGGCGTAGTGCGTGCCGGCCTGTGGCGGCGCCACGCGGTCGGGATTGGCCCGGACCAGGGCCTGGGTGAGGCCGTCGAGCCCCGTCTGGTTCAGGTCGACCCCCGTCTTGCCCTGGTTGTAGGACTTGGAGAGCGCGGCCACCAGGCGCTCCCGGCTCCCCTCCTCCGTCCCCTGGGCGGCGGCGGTCTTGATGTTGACCTGGTTCTCCTCGGGCTTGCCGATGCGCTGGATCACGGCCTCCCGCATCCCCGCCTGCTCGACGAGGGTACGGATGCGGTCGATCTCCGGCGTCTCGCGGAAGCCGAGGGTGATCTGCGTGCCGCCGGCGAAGTCGATGCCCAGGTTCAGCTTGTGGGGGCCGAAGATCGTATAGAGGCCCAGAACCACCAGGATGAAGGACACGATGATCCAGAACCGGCGGTACTTCATGAAGTCGAAGTGCGTATCGTGCAGGAATTCCATGGCGTGCTCCTTGTCGTGTCCCTGGCGGTTCAGATCGACAGCGGCGCCTGGACCTGGCGGCGCGAGAGCACCAGATCGAAGAGCCAGCGGCTCACGAAGACCGCGGTGAAGATCGAGGCGATGAGACCGATGGTCAGGGTCACGGCGAAGCCCTTGATCGGCCCGGTGCCGAACTGGAACAGGAACAGCGCCGAGATCAGGGTGGTGACGTGGGTGTCGATGATGGACGTGAACGCCCGGTCGAAGCCGAGGTCGATGGCCGAGCGGACGGTGCGGCCGGCGCGCAGCTCTTCCCGGATGCGCTCGAACACCAGCACGTTGGCATCCACGGCCATGCCGATCGTCAGGATGACGCCGGCGATGCCGGGCAGGGTCAGCGTCGAGTGGAACGCGCCCATGCCGCCGAACAGGATCAGCACGTTGAGGAGCAGCGCCGAGATGGCGTTGAGGCCCGCGAGGCGGTAGTAGCCCAGCAGGGCGACCAGGACCGCCAGCGTGCCGACGATGCCGGCGCGCAGGCCGGCCTCGATCGAGTCGCGGCCGAGCGCCGGTCCGACGGTGCGCTCCTCGAGGTAGGTGATGCTGGCGGGCAGGGCTCCGGAGCGCAGCACGGTCGACAGGTCCTGCGCCTGCTGCTGGCTGAAGCCGCCCTCGATCTGGCCGCGGTCGCTGATGCGCGACTTGACGACCGGCGCTGTGACCACGCGGCCGTCGAGCACGATGGCGAGGCCGGAGCCGACGTTCTGGCCCGTCAACTGGCCGAAGGCCTCGGAGCCGGTGGGCGTCAGGGTGAACTCGACGATCGGGTTGCCGAACTGCCCGCGGCTCGGGTTGGCGTTGCGCAGGTCGCGGCCGGTGACGGTGCGCCGCTTCTGGACGGCGTAGTAGGACTTGCCGACCACGGCGTCCGTCTGGTCGCGGCGGTCGCCCTCGAGGATCTCGACGTCCGCGGGGAGCTGGCCGCCGTAGTTGGCCAGGATCTCCTCGCGGCTGCCGACGCCGCCGCCGCCCTTGGGGAACTGGACGATGCGGAACTCCAGGAACGCCGTGTTCTTGATCAGCCGGCGCACGCGCTCGGGATCGTCGACGCCGGGGAGCTCCACGACGATGCGGTGGCCGGTCGCCGTCGGCTGGATCACCGGCTCGGAGACGCCGAACTGGTCGATGCGGTTGTTGATGGTCTGCACGGCCTGGTTGACGGTGGCGTTGCGCACCTCGTTGACCGACTTGGCGTCCATGGTGAAGACCAGGGCGTCGTTCTGCCGCGACGCCTGCCAGCGGGGCAGGAACCGGCCGGCGATGTCGGTGACGGTGGACAAGGCGTCGGGCGAGGCGGCCGAAATGGTGAACGCGGCATCGCCGGTGCGGGTCGCCGTCAGGCCCGTCACGCTCTGCTCCTTGGCCTGGTCGACGAGACGGGCCATGTCGGAGTCGGTCTCCGCCCGCAGGGCGTCCTCGGTGTGGACCTGCAGCACCAGGTGCACGCCGCCCCGGAGGTCGAGGCCGAGGTTGATCTTCTTCTTCGGCGGATAGGCGAGGGCCACGCAGACCAGGGCAACCGCCAGGATGAGCAGGCCGCGCCAAAGCAGATTACGTTTCATGGATTACTCCCTTTTTCAACTTTATCGCTCTCGCCCTCGAGGCCGGAGATCGCCGACTTGGCGACCTTCACCTTGACGTTGTCGGCGATCCGGAGGATCACCGTCGCCCCGTTGACCGAGATCACCTCGCCGTACAGGCCGCCGTTGGTGATCACGCGGTCGCCCTTTTTCAGGTTCGCGATCATCTGCGCCAGGGCCTTGCGCTGCTTCTGCATGGGAAGCATGAGCACGACGTAGAAGATGACGAAGATGAGGAGCATGGGGGCCAGCCCCTTGAGGGCGTCGAACATGCCGCCGGGGGACGCCTGGAAGGCGAGGGCCATCGAAGGACCTAGAATTGAATTCATGGGCAAAATCCCGGCAGGGTGTTCCCGCCTTCAAGAGCTCCTTTGCTCGGGGGGATCGGAAGAAACCGGCAGGACCCGCAAATCGGATCCCCCCGGCGGGTCTCCGCCGGTGGTACGGCGGGCGAGCTTCGCCTGTTCCGTCAGCGCACCGAGTTCGATAGCCTGCCGGAGGTCGGCCATAAAGTCAAGGTAAAAGCGCAGGTTGTGCAGGGTGCCGAGCACCGCCGCCGTCAGCTCGCCGGAGCGCGTCAGGTGGTGGAGGAAGGCCCGCGAGGTGCGCCGGCAGGCCGGGCAGCCGCACTCCGGATCGATCGGCAGCGGGTCGTCCTTGTAGCGGGCGTTCTTGATCTTGATCGTCCCCTGGCGGGTGAACAGCACGCCGTGGCGGGCGTTGCGCGCCGGCAGCACGCAGTCGAACAGGTCGACCCCGTGGGACACGGCGTGCAGGATGTCCTCGGGGTAGCCCACCCCCATCAGGTAGCGCGGGCGGGCGGCCGGCAGCAGCGGCGCCGTCCACTCCACGACGGCATGGCGCTCCGGCCCGGGCTCCCCCACGGACACGCCGCCGATGGCATAGCCGTCGAAGTCGAGCGCCGTGAGGTCCGCCGCCGCCCGCTCGCGCAGGTCGCGGTAGACGCTGCCCTGGACGATGCCGAAGAGGCCGCCCCCCGAGGTCCCGCGCCAGGCCGAGCGGGCCCGCCGGGCCCAGTCGAGCGTACGGCGCCAGGAGGCCGTGGCCGCCTCCGGCGTGACCGGCCAGGGCGGGCACTCGTCGAGCATCATGGCGACGTCCACCCCCATCCGCTCCTGGAAGCCCACCACTCCCTCGGGCGTGAAGCGGAGGGCCGAGCCGTCGAGGTGGCTGCGGAAGGTGACGCCGCCCGCGTCGACGGTGCGCAGGCCGCCCAGGCTCCACACCTGGAAGCCGCCGCTGTCGGTGAGGATCGGCCCCGGCCAGCCGGTGAAGGCGTGCAGCCCGCCCAGCCGCTCGACGATGTCGATCCCCGGCCGCAGGGCCAGGTGATAGAGGTTGGACAGCATGACCGAGGCGCCCGCCGCCTCCAGCTCCTGCGGCGTCACCCCCTTGACCGCTCCGAGAGTGCCGACGGGCATGAACGCGGGCGTCTCGACGACGCCGTGCGGGGTCGTGAGGCGGCCCCGCCGGGCGAGGCCGTCGGTGGCGAGGGTTTCGAAGGTCAGGGGCACGGAGACCGGAGGAGAGCCGCGCTACGGCTTGCTCTTGGCGGCACCCTTCTCGCCGAGGTCGACCACGCGGGTGGTCACGCCCGGGGGAAGCTTCAGCACGAAGCGGTCGGCGGGGATGGGGCTGTTCCGCTTGAAGTCGCTGAACTGGTACTCGACCGTGTCGCCGTCCGCCTCGATGTACTTGAGCCGGCCGGGGAAGAAGGTCTCGCCGTCGATCCACAGGGTCATGCCCTTGAGCCGCTTGGCGATGCGCAGGTACTTGGGGACCAGCTCCAGGCGGTAGTCCTCACCCTTCTTCTCCGGCAGCTTCAGCTTCACGGTGAAGTACTCGAGGAGCGTCTGCAGGCTGCCGCTCGCCCCCAGGTACTTGAAGACCTGGCCGGACTGGCGTCCCACCTTCAGGGTCTCGGCCCGCTTGAGGTCGCGGTACCAGGTGGTCATCTCGTCGCCGCGGATGACGACCGTGATCGGGCTCGGCGTCTGGTACTCCCAGCGGACCCGGTCCGGCGCGGCGTAGGAGAAGAAACCCTTCGACTCCTCGGGCGCCGTCAGCATGGAGCTCTCCTGCTGCTGGGTGAAGCGGGCTTCGAGGGTCTTGAGCTGCCGCTGCTCGTACTTGACGCGGTCGACCAGGGCGGTCTGCCGCTGCGGACCGGTCAGGCCGGCGGCCATGGGGTCCGGAACGGCCGGCGCCTTGGCGGCGAACGAAGGGACGGCGAGAAGCAATACGAGCAGGAGCGACGCGGGCAAGGTAGTGGCGACAGTTCTCATAAGGGGGACAACGATCCTATCCCTCGGTTTCTTCCGGGCGCAAGTTGCTCATTCTCCTTCCGCCCGGCCGAACAGGAGCTGGACGAGAGGGCGGTCCTCCCGCCGGCAGAAGAGGTGGACGTGGTCTCCCGGCTGGAGCACGGTGTCGCCCCGCGCCGCCACCAGCTCGCTGCCCCGCACCACCAGCATCACGCCCGCCTCGGGCGGCAGCGGGATGTCGGCCAGGGCGGCCCCGCAGACCGGCAGGGCGTCGTCGACGTGGAAGGAGAGGACGTCGCCGTCGAGCACCTGCGTCGAGTTGATCTCCAGGACCGCGTCGACCGGCGGCGGGCCGCCCGCCGCCAGGCCGAAACGGCGGGCGAGCCAGCCGACGGTGCCGCCCGGCACGAAGGCGCCCGCCACCACGATGAAGAAGACGACGTCGAACAGGCGCTCGGCCCCCGGCACCCGCTCCAGGACGGGGAAGATGGCGAGGATGATCGGCACCGCTCCCCGCAGGCCGACCCAGCCCACGAACAGGGCCTCGCGCAGGGGAAAGCGGAACGGCAGGAGGCAGAGCAGCGCCGACAGCGGGCGGGCCACGAACGCCAGGACCAGGGCCAGCGCGAGCCCCTCGCCCGCGACCTGGAGGAGCCGGGAGGGGAAGACCAGCAGGCCGAGCACCAGGAACATCGTGAGCTGGCCGCACCAGGCGGCGGTGTCGTGGAAGTGGCGCAGGCCGGCGCGATACGGGATCTCGCCGTCGCCCAGAACCATGCCCGCGAGGTACACGGCAAGGAAGCCGCTGCCGCCGAGCAAAGTGGGCAGCCCGAAGGCCACCAGCGCCACGGCGAGCGACAGCACCGGGTAGAGGCCGCCGGCCGGCAGCCGGCTCCGGCGCAGCAGGCCGCGGCCCAGGAAGCCGGCGCCGAGGCCGAAGACGGCTCCGATCGCCATCTCGAGCACGACCTCCAGGAGGAGCCCTGCCCCCACGGCGTGCCCGCCGGCCAGGCCGCGGGTGAGCTCCAGGGTGAGGATCACCGCCATCGGATCGTTGAGCCCCGACTCGAGCTCCAGGGTCGTCCCCACCCGGTGGCGGAGCTGCAGACCGCTCCCCCGCAGCACGGAGAAGACGGCCGCTGCGTCCGTGGACGACACGATGGCGCCGAGCAGGAAAGCGTGGGGCCAGGAGAAACCGAGGAGCCGGGCCCCGGCGGCGACCAGCGAGGCCGTGCCGGCGACGCCCAGGGTAGCGAGGGCGCCGGCGGGCCCGATGCCGCGCTTCAGGTCGGCGAGAGGAGTGTTCAGGCCGCCGTCGAAGAGGATCAGGGCCAGGGCCACGGTGCCCAGCCGGAAGGCGAAGCCGTAGTCCTCGAACGCGATGCCGCCCAGGCCTTCCGAGCCCGCGGCCATGCCGAGGACGAGGAAGACCAGGAAAACGGGGATGCCGGCGCGCGCCGAGGCCCGGCTGAAGAGGGCGCTGACGGCCAAAAGGAGGCCGAGGACGACGAGGATCCAGGCCGTCGTCGCGGGCTCCGGGGGAATGGGCAGGGCGGCCGTCATGGGCATCGTCTTGGGCGTGATGGAAGGTCGTCCGGGCAGGCCCACGATATCAGGGACATCTTCTGCGCCCGCTTCTGCGCCCAAGACGGTTTTCTTCCTGCGAGACGTTGACACGCCTCCGGTCGGATGTTACGTTCACCGCCCTCTGAAAACGGCCCCCTCGAGAAGGGGTGGAGTCTGCCATGCCTGAGCTCAAACTGGGAACAAAATACGACTGCTACAACTGCGGTACGAAGTTCTATGACCTCGGGAAGTCCGATCCCCTCTGCCCGAAGTGCGGGGCGGACCAGCGGGATTCCGGGCATTCGGAGTCGCCGGCGACCGGCCAGGCTTCGCGCCGCCGCCGCAAGGCGGAGGTCGCCAAGCCGATCGACATCGAAGAGGATGAGCCGATCGCCGACATTGCGGACGACGAGTTGGTCGAGCCGGAGCTCGACGACGACGAGATCGCGGGCGCCGAGGAAGAAGAGGACATCGACGACGAGGATTGAGGGCCGCCGGCCGGCGCCGGTCGCGCTGTCCCTCGGGGGCAACGTCGGCCCGGTCGAGCAGACCTTGATCCGGGCCCTGCGCCAGCTCGAAGCCTCCCTGGGCCCCTTGCGCGTCGCCTCCCTCTACCGCAGCCGTCCCGTCTCGCCGGTGCCGCAGCCGGACTTCCTGAACACCGCCGTCCTCGCGCACACCTCGCTCGCCCCCGACGAGGTGCTCGCCCTCGCCAAGGCCCTGGAGCTCGCCGCGGGGCGCCGCCACGGCCCCCGCTTCGGGCCGCGCCCTCTCGACATCGACCTCCTTCTCTACGGTGATCTCCAGTCGGACGCCCCCGAGCTGACCCTCCCCCACCCCCGCCTGCGCGAGCGCCGCTTCATGCTCGAGCCCCTGGCCGAGATCGCCCCCGAAATGCCCGTGCCGCCCGAGGGCGTTACGGTCGCGGAGCTGGCGATGCGGGTACGGGATCAGCCCGGCCTGGAACGACTGAGCTGGAAGACCGCTCCGTTCTCTTGACTCCTCTTGCCTCGGTGGGGAGTTTCCGATAGAAATGTCGCCCTTCTCTTCCGGCGACATTCTGGATGGCGGAGCAGGAGGTCAAGTCGATGCTGGCCGAACGCGTCACCGAATGGACACAACAGTGGAAGCAAGAGGGCTTTGAGGAAGGCCTGGAGCGGCTGCGCACAGTGCTCCTCCGCGAGATTGAGGGCCGCTTTGGAGCGCTCCCCGAGAGCTTGCGCGGGAAACTCGCCGCTCTCGATTCGATCGAGGAGATCGCCAGGCTCATCGCCCGGGTGGCGACCGCTCCTTCGCTCGCCGAGTTGAAGCTTTAAGGCTAACCCGTTACACCGGGTCGCCGTGGACGAACACCTTCGAGCGCGGCATCTCGCTCTCGACGGCGCGGAGGACTTTCACCATCAGGTCGTGGGCGTCCTCGAATGTGGTATCGCGGGAAATCTCCAGGTGAAACTCGATGAAACGCTGGCCGCCGCTGCGGCGGGTCTTGAGGTCGTGCATGCCGATCACCTCGGGAGCGAAGGTATCGACGACGGAGCGGATGCGCCGCAGGTCCTCCTCCGGCAGGCCGCGGTCGGAAAGGTCGCCCATCGCTTCCAGCGACAGCGAGGCGCCGGCGCGGAAGACGTAGGCGGCCACGACGAGCGCCACGATCGGATCGGCCGCGGACCAGCCCGTCAAGCGGACGATCAGCAAGGCCCCCAGGGCGGCGCCGTTGACCCACAGGTCCGTGGCGTAGTGGAGGCTGTCCGCCTTGAGAGCCGGGCTGCCGCTCCGCTCGGCGGCCCAGGAAAGCATACGGGCCACGCCCACGCTCACCAGCATGGAGATGGCGAGCACCATCATGCCCCAGCCCGTCTCGCGCGGGGAGCCGCCGTCGATCAGCCGCCGAACGCCGGACCAGACCAGGCTGGCGGCGGCCCCCACCAGGAAGAACCCCTGGACGAGAGCCGCCAAGTTCTCGAACTTGCCGTGGCCGTAGGCGTGGTCCTCGTCCGGCGGCCGGGCGCTGCGCCGCAGCACCAGGAAGTTGGCCCCCGAGACGAAGAGGTCGATCAGCGAGTCGAGGGCGGCAGATCCCAACGCCAGCGAGCCGGTGATCCAGGCCCCCGCGCCCTTGAGGGCGACGAGGAACGCCGCGGCCGCCACCGCTACGAGGGGCGTCCGGCGCGGATCGAGCGGTAGGCGGGCCTGCGGGGTCATGCCGATCTCAGGCGGGTCAGCCCGGGTGTTTCGCCAGCAGAGCCTTGGCGTTGACCAGGCTCCGCTCCTGCTCCACCACCAGCTCCGGGACCGGCCGGCGGGCCAGGACGCGGCGCAGGATCTCGCGCGCCTCGGCCGCCTTGGCCGGCTGGTACTCGAACAGGGCCTCGGCCAGGAAGACGTGGTTGTCGAGATTGTCGGGGCCGAGCGCCACCGCCTTGCGCAGCTCCGCGACGGCCTTGTCGCGGTCCACCCAGCCGGTGACGAACGGCACCTTGGGCGCCAGCGTGTGGAGCCGGCCCAGGACGCGGTGGCCGCCAGCGTCCTCGTAGCGCTCGTCGAGGGCGATCAGGACCTCCGAATAGCGCCGGACGCGGTCGCCCACCCCTTGGCGCGCCGCGGCCAGCCGCCCGAAGACGTCTCCCCAGAGCCCCCAGTGAACGGCGGCCCAGAGGAAGATCGGCTTCGCCTCGGAGATGGAGGAGAGGGCCTTGGCCGCCTGCGCCGGGGTCATGGCGTCGAGCTTCGCCCGGCCGCCCACCTTGCGGGCCAGGCGGTCGATGCCGGCCTCGGCGACCTCCTTGCCGCGGGCGAAGGCCTGCTGCTTCCCCTCCTTGGACGGGGCGGCGAAGTCGCCCTTGTAGTGGAGGGCCTGCAGGAGCTTCCAGGTGCCCTCCAGACGGTCCGGCTGCTCCTTGACGGCCCGTTCGTAGGCGGCGATCGCCTCATTGACGGGTCCCGGCTGGGCGCGGTCGCCCTGGTGCCCCTCGGCCCGGCGTGCCCAGGCGGCATTCCCGGCGGCGATGGAGTCTTCCTGGGCCCGCTCCTGAGCCCGCTCCTGGGCCAGTAGGGGCGTCGAGGAAAGGAAGAGGACGAGGAGAGGGAGGAGGGAGAGTCGAAGTCGGCGCATGGCATGCATTGTAGATACGTCGCTCCACTCGCGCTATCATTTCCCCCATGGCAGGCGACGGCACCCGTCTTCCGCTCGTCCCTCTTCCCAACGTCGTGCACTTCCCGCGCACGGAGCTGAAGCTCCATGTCCTCGATCCGTCGTATCTGCGGCTCGTCCAGGACCTCGCGGAGCTCGACGAGGACGCCCGCTGGCTCGGCGTCGTGCTGCTCAAGCCGGGGCCGCGGCTCGATCCGGAAGGCCGCTTGGAGATCTTCCCCGGCGGCACGGCCGCCCGGGTCCTGGACCTCGAAACGATGCCCGATGGCCACTCCGACCTGCTGCTCTACGGCGAGTTCCGCTTCGAGCTGGAGCGGGAGATCGTCGACGCCCCCTACCGGCAGGCGGTGGTACGCCCGGTGGAAGAACCCTGGCTCAACGAGCGGGACGCGGGCATCGTCGCCGTGCGCCACGACATCGTGCACCTGCTGCGCGCGCTCGGCGAGGAGCTGGGCGACAAGCTCCCTCTCGACGTGGACGACCTCACCTCGGGCGACCGCGCCTTCGAGGAGCTGATCAACCTCATCGCCTCGCGGGTGGACGTGCCGCCCGTGCGCAAGCTCCAGCTCCTGACCGAGTCGCTGCCCGAGCGCGGGCTCTCCGTGCTGTCGATCCTCCGCGGCCGCCGGCAGGTGATGGACCTGCTGCGCCCCTTCCGCCGGCTGGCGGAGGGTCCGGAGCGCAACTGACCCCTCCCCGTCCGCTGTCCCTCCGCGACCCCGTCCACGGGTTCGTCCGCGCCGATCCGCTGGAGACCGCGCTGATCAACAGCCGGCCGGTCCAGCGCCTGCGTTTCATCCACCAGCTCGGGTTCACCTTCCTGGTCTTCCCCGGCGCCGAGCACAGCCGGTTCGGCCACGTCCTCGGGGCCATGCATCTCGCCGGCCGGGTCTACGACGCCCTGTGCTCCAAGAGCGAGGGCCTCCTGCCTTCCGGCGCCCGCAGCCCCGAGCGCCGCCTCACCCGCGCCGCCGCCCTGCTCCACGACCTCGGGCACGCGCCGTTCAGCCACTCCGCCGAGGATCTCTTCGAGGGCGGCATCGACCACGAGGAGATGACCCGCCGCCTCCTCCAGGCGCCCGAGATCGAGGAGATCTTCGCCCGCCACGGCGACGGCATCGGCACGGCCGACGTGAAGCGCCTGCTCCAAGGAGGCGTCACGCCCACCGAGAGGCTGCTGGCCAAGATCGTCTCCGGCGAGCTGGACGTGGACAAGATGGACTACCTGCTGCGCGACAGCCTCTTCTGCGGCGTGCGCTACGGCACCTACGACCTCGAGCGGCTGCTCGACACCATGCTGCCGATCGCGGACCCGGAGACGGGCGAGTGGGGAATCGGCGTCGAGGAGGGCGGGGTCCATGCCCTCGAGGCCCTGGTGATGGCCCGCTACTACATGTTCACCCAGGTCTACTTCAACGTCACCGGCAAGGCCATGGAGCTGCACCTCAACGAGTGGCTCATGGAGCAGGGAGTGCGCTGGGGCTCGGAGCCGGAGGCGTTCCTCGCCCAGGACGACGTGTCGGTGTGGGCCGCCCTGCGGACCTCGGACAGCCCGCACGCCCACGCCCTGGTCGACCGCCGCCACTTCCCCGTGGCCTTCGAGACGCGCGAGCACCTGCCGCGCGAGGAGAAGGAGCGCTTTGAGTCGCTGCTGCCCGGGTTGCGCGAGCGCTTCGGTCCCGGGAGCCTGCTGGTGTCGAACTCCGCCAAGGATCCCCACCGCATGGGGCCAAGCCGCGTGCTGGTGCGCCGCTTCGACGGCACACTGGAGCCCATGGAGAGCGCCAGCCAGTTCATCCGCCACCTCTCCAGGATCGACCGGTACCGCATCTATACCCCGCCCGAATTGCGGGAGGAAGTGGCGGCAGCGTTGCGGGAAAAGTGGGAGATCCACCCCCCTGTAGATCCCCTAATAATGTAGAGACGCCCTCACGGGTACCCCGTGGGGCGTCTCCGAGGCGGGCGAGACCGTCCAACAATCCGGATCGCTTCCGCGGAGCGATCTCCCCAAGGAAAGGTTTACCCCGCTACCAGGAGACGCCCCACGGGGTACCCGTGAGGGCGTCTCTACATCAGGGAGAAACCGCGAGTGGGCCTTTCTTGGACCCTCCTAGCGGGCCGAAGGGACCGCAACCTCCGCCAGCCGCGCCAGGGCCGTCCGCCAGCGGACACGGTAGCTCTCCCAGACCGTGAGGCCGATCGACAGCGGCAGGCGCTGAAAACCCTGCTGGAGAACGTCGAGCTCGCAGCCTCCCACGGTGGCATGGAGGTGCAGGGCCAGGCGGGTCGAGGCGGGCCAGCCGGCGTCCAGCCGCTCGAAGGCGAGCACCCAGGACTCCGGCGGCGTCATCTCCAGCGTCCGCCCGCGCTCCCGCCAGGGAGGCGGCGGGAGATCGACTCGCGGCCCGCTGCCCCGCAGAAGGAGGAGGCTGGCCTCGGGGCCGCCCTCCAGCTCCGCCTCGTCGGCCAGCCAGAGGGCCAGCTTCGCGGGCTCAACCAGCCAGCGCCAGGCCTCCTCGCGCGGCAGGGCGAGCCTCTGCCGGCGCCGGAGCTGCACGCCGGGGATGTCCCCTTCGCGGATCGCTTCCGGCATCGTAGCCCCTTCAGTCCAGCAGGCTCCGGAGGGCCGGCAGGGCCTCCGGGTAGCGGAAGGCGTAGCCAAGCTCCAGCAGCCGCTGCGGCACCGCCCGCTGGCCGTTGAGCAGCATGTCCGCCATCTCGCCGAGCACGGCCCGCAGGGCGAAGCCCGGCGCGGGCGCCAGGCTCGGCCGGTGCAGCGCCTTGCCGAGGGCGGAGCTGAAGTCCCGATTGGTCAGGGGGCGGGGGGCCGTGAGGTTGAAGGGGCCGCGGGCGTCCTCGCGCTCGATCAGGAAGCGGATCGCCCCCACCTCGTCCGCGATGTGGATCCAGGGGAACCACTGGCGGCCGCCGCCCAGCGGACCGCCCGCCATCATGCGGAAGGGGATCGCCATGCGCGGCAGGGCGCCGCCATTCCGGCTCAGCACGACGCCGGTGCGCAGGATGGCTCGCCGCACCCCGAGCGTCTCGGCGTCGGCCGTGGAGCTTTCCCACTCGACGCAGACGTCGGCCAGGAAGTCGCGCCCCGGAGGATGGGCCTCGGTCACCACCTCGTCGCCGCACGGCCCGTAGTAGCCCACCGCCGAGCCCTGCAGCAGCACCCGGGGTTTCTCCTTCGCCTGCCGGAGGGCCGCCATCACCGCCTGGCCCGACTCGACGCGGCTCTCGCGGATGCGCCTCTTCTTGGCGTCGCTCCAGCGTCCGGAGGCGATGCTCTCCCCCGCCAGGTGGACGATCGCCGTGTTGCCGTCGAGCAGCGAGGACCAGCCCGTGGCCGTCTTGCCGTCCCACTGGACGGCGCGCGTATTGGGCGGCAGCACGGCCTTCGTGGGATCGCGCGTCAGGATGACCACCTCATGCCCCGCGCTCCCAAGATCCCGGGCTACCTCGCTCCCGATGAGACCCGACCCGCCGGTGATCACGACCTGCATGACGATCCTCCTCCCATGGTTGCCTGTCCCGTGTTTCCTAAACCAGCGCCAATTCCTCTTCCAGGAGCTGGCGCTGATGCAGCTCGGCGTAGATGCCGCCGGACGCCGTGAGCTGGGCGTGGGTGCCGCGCTCGACGATGCGGCCGTGCTCGAGCACCAGGATGACGTCCGCGTCCTTCACGGTCGAGATCCGGTGCGAGACCAGGAAGACCGTGCGGCCGCGGAAGACCGTCCGCAAGTTCCTGAGGATCTCCTCTTCCGTCTGGGTGTCCACCGCCGAGAGGCAGTCGTCGAGCAGCAGGATGCGGGGCTGCCGCAGCAGCGCCCGGGCGAGCGCCACCCGCTGCTTCTGGCCGCCCGAAAGGGTGATCCCCCGCTCGCCCACCACCGTGTCGAGCCCGGCGGGGAAGGTCGCGAGATCGGACGCGAGGCCCGCCAGGCGCGCCGCCTCGGCCACCTCCTCCCGGGCCGCTTCCGGCCGCCCGAAGGCGATGTTCTCGAGGATCGTCGCCGAGAAGAGGAAGGTCTCCTGCGGCACCATGCCGATGGCGGAGCGCAGCCGCGCCAGGGGCAGCCGGCGGACGTCCGTGCCGTCCACCTGGAGCGTGCCTTCCGGCGGGTCGATCAAGCGCGGGATCAGGCTGAGCAGGGTGGTCTTGCCCGAGCCCGTCCGCCCCACGATCGCCACCGTCTGCCCGGCCGCCACCTGGAGGTCGATCCCCTGGAGCACCGGCTCGGTTCCCGATTTGTAGGCGAAGGTGAGCCCCCGGAAGGCCACGCTCCCCTGGATCGCTCCCGGATCGACCAGCGGCTCCTCGTCGCGGATGGCCGGCTCCGTGTCCAGAACCGCGCGGATGCGGGCCAGCGAGGCGGTGCCGCGCTGCGTCAGGTTCACCACCCAGCCGAGGGCGATGATCGGCCAGATCAGCTTGCCGAGGAAGAGCTGGAACGACACGAACTCGCCGACCGAGATCCGGCCGCGGATCACCAGCAGGCCGCCGTACCAGAGCACGGCCGCGAAGCTGAGCCCGACGAGCATCTGGAGCAAAGGGTGCATCACCGTCGACCACTTGGCGAGCCGGCGGTTGCCTTCCAGATACTCCTTGTTGACCCGCGCGAACTCCGCCTCCTCGCGGCCCTCCTGGGCGTAGGCGCGCACCACCCGCACGCCGGACAGGCTCTCCTGCGCCTTGGCCGAGATGTCCGAGAACTTCCCCTGGACGCCCGTGAAGTGGCCGTGCACCCGGCGCCCGACGACGATGGTGGCGACCACCACCAGGGGCATGGCGGCGAGCGCCACCGCCGTCAGGAGGGGGTTGATCCGCACCATGAAGAACAGGCAGCCGAAGCCCGTGATGACGGTGTTCGCGCCGTACATCAACGCCGGCCCGCAGACCATCCGCACCGCCTGCAGGTCGTTGGTGGCCCGGGCCATCAGGTCGCCCGTCGAATGCTCCTGGAAGAAGCCCGCCGGCTGCTTCTCCAGCGCGTCGAAGTAGACGTTGCGCAGCTCGAACTCGATGTCCCGGCTCATCGAGACCAGGACCATGCGCTGGAGATAGCTGAAGACTCCCTGGACCAGCGACAGGCCGACGATGAGCGCGGCGAAGCCCAGCAGCAGCTTCAGGCCCGCCTGGTGGCGCACCGCGTCGATGGCCCGCCCCACGAGCAGAGGCCCGACGAGGCCGAGGAGGACGGCAGCCAGAACCGCGAACAGCCCGAGAGCGATCTTCTTACGATGGGGACGTAAGTAGGGCCAGAGGTAGGAAAGTCTTTTGATCACGGCGAGGCTCCCGGCGGGAGGAAGGATACCACCGCCTCGCCGCCGCTCGTGGAGGCGTCTAACGGCGCGTCAGGGCCATCAGCCGGTGCGCGAGGCCGGCGAAGGCGGCGACCAGCACGATGATCCCCACCACCACCCAGATCCGCCGGCCCTCGACGCCGGTCATCCAGAGGACGTAGGCGGGGCCGATCAGCAGGGTGACGACAAACCAGAAGCGGGCGCCCCAGCTCATGCGGGGCGGCGGCCCGGCGTCCGGAGGCTGGGGGGGCTGGGGATCGGAAGACCGGGGTTCCGTCATGGGGCCGCCTCCTGCCAGGTCGCGGCCAGCACGGCCCCGGCGCCGCCGGGATGGAGCGGCGCCTCACGTCCATCCATCTCCAGGACCCCTTCAAGACGCAGGATCGGCCGCCCCTCGACCTCGTACTTGGCCTCGTAGTTGGTGCGCGGCCCCTCGTCCCAGGGCCGCTCGCGGCGGGTCAGGCGCAGGCCCGGATAGCCCTGCAGCAGCTCGAAGACCAGCTCGCCGTAATCCAGGAAATCGGTCGCGAAGCTCAGCCGTCCGCCCTGCCGGAGCAGGCCGAGCACCAGGTCGACCGTCTCCGGGTCGAACAGCCGGCGCTTGTGATGGCGTACCTTGGGCCAGGGATCGGGAAAATAGACGTGGAGCGCCGAGGCGAAGCCGGCCGGCAGGACGGAGGAGAGCAGGTACTGGGCCTCGCCCCGCAGAGCGAGCCAGTTCGTGAGCCCCCGCCGGCGGGCCCGGTCGACGAAGAGGGACTGGTACTCGCCCGCCACCTCGATGCCGAGAAAGCGGCGGTCCGGATCCTCCTGGCAGCGGCGGAGCAGGTACCGCCCCTTGCCGAAGCCGATCTCCACCTCCCACTCGCCCACGCCCGGCACCAGCTCGTCAAGCGGCAGCGGAGCGGGGAAATCGGCGAGCGAGCGGTCGCCCGCCGCGGTGGACACCTGGACGGGCTGGATCACAGCAGGTCCTCGCGGCGCCGGGCCGCCAGCTCGGCGACCAGCTTCTTGACGTCCTGCGAGCGCGACTTGGGGCACACCAGCACGGCGTCCCCCGTGCGCACCACCACCAAGTCCTCGACCCCCAGCACGGCGATCGTCCCCTGGTCGGCGAAGAGGAGATTGCCCCGGGCGTCCACCGCCAGCCGGTCGCCCCGGCCCGTATTGCCGTCTTCGTCCTCGGGGAGGATCTCGTCGAGAGCTTCCCAGGAGCCCAGGTCGCTCCAGGCGCAGTCGAGCGGCAGGGTCGAGATCTCGTCGAGCTTCTCCATCACCGCGTAGTCGATCGAATCGGCTGGCAGGCGGCCGTAGAGCTCGCGCAGCCGCTCGGGGGCGGCGGCGATCTCCTCCAGCCCGCGGGCGAGCTCCGGCTGCAGCCGCTCCAGGATGCCGAGCAGCGACGAGCCGCGGAAGACGAAGATGCCCGCGTTCCAGAGATAGTTGCCCGAGGCGACGAAGCGCTCCGCGTTCTCGGCCGTGGGCTTCTCGACGAAGCGGCGCACCCGGCGCTCTCCCGTGGGCCCGGCCTCCGGCTCCAGCTCGAGATAGCCGTAGCCCGTCTCGGCCCAGCGCGGCACCACGCCCAGGGTCATCATCCGGTCATTCCCCTGACTCTCACCCGCTTCCACCAGCCGCCCCGCGCGCTCCAGGGTCTCCCGGAACGCCGCCGGGTCTCCCACCCGGTGATCGGCCGGCAGCACCGCGACCACACCGCGGCGGGCATCTTCCGGCATCGAACGGATCGACCAGCCGATGGCCGGCGCCGTGTTGCGCCCCTCGGGCTCGAGCAGGATCTGCTCCGGCGGCACCTCCGGCAGGTCCGCGCGCACCCGCTCCGCCAGGGCTTCCGTGGTGCAGACCCAGACGTCCGCGGGCTCGATCAGCGGCCGCAGCCGCTCCATGGTGTCGCGGAGCAGGCTGCGCTCCCCTTCGAGCGCCAGGAGCTGCTTGGGGTTCCGCTTGCGCGACAGGGGCCAGAACCGCGTGCCGCTGCCGCCAGCCAGGATCAGCGCCCGCAAGCCCCAGCCTCCTCGATGAACCGGTCTTTCCGTGCCTCGTCTCGCATAGGGCGGGGAGTATAACCGCCCGCGTCCCGGCCTCGGGCAAAGTCGCTGCCCCGGTTTCCTCCATCCGCGACACTATGGCAAGGATGTCCTGCCTTTCGTCGTAAACATCGAGAATTTATCTGGAGGGAAAGAACAAATGCTTAAGAATCGTATTGTCGTTATGGCTTTCTTACTCACGCTGCTCGGCGCCTTCGCTCCCGCGCCGTCCCAGGCGGCCCCGTGGGGCTGGACCGCGGCCTCCGGACCGGCCGCGGCGGGCCTGTTCGTGAAGATCGAGCGCTGGTGGAACCGTCTCCTGAATGGCCAGGAAATGAACGGCCAGGAACGGCCGGCCTCGGACCAGCGGAAGAACGGCTGCGGGATCGATCCGAACGGCCAGCCCCTGTGCGGCACCGGAACCGGCCCTGGCGGCGGCGGCGCGGGCACCGCGACGGCCAGCGGCGATCCGGCCGACCTCGGCTAGCTTTCCGCGGTCGGGGGGCTGGCCTGGCGGGCCGCCCCCCTACCCGTACTCCTCTACTCCTCGCCCAGCTCCATTCCCATGATGTGGAAGCCGGAATCCACGTAGACGGTCTCGCCGGTGATGCCGCTGGCGAGCGGGGAGAGGAGGAAGAGGCCGAGGTTGCCGACCTCCTCGTGGGTGACGTTGCGCCCGAGGGGGGCGATGCCGCCGACCTTGTTGTACATCTTCATGAAGCCGGGAATGGAGCGCGCCGCCACCGTGCGCACCGGGCCGGCCGATACGGCGTTGACCCGCACGCCCTTCTTGCCCAACTCGTAGGCGAGGTAGCGGACGCTCGCCTCCAGGGCGCTCTTGGCGATGCCCATGACGTTGTACTTGGGCACCACCTTCTCGGCCGCGTAATAGGTGAGGGTGACGAGCGAGCCGCCCTCGTTGAGGAGAGGCTCCGCCTCGCGGGCGACGGCGACCAGGGAGTAGGCGGAGATGTCGAGCGCCGTCTTCCAGTCGTCGCGGGTCGTCTCGATGAAGCGCCCGTCCATGGCCGCCCGGGGGGCGAAGCCGATGGAGTGGACGACGAAGTCCAGGCTGCCCCAGGCTTCCCGGAGGCCGCCGAAGGTCGCCGTGAGATCCGCGTCGTTGGTGACGTCGCACTGGGAGAGCCGCGTCCCCGGCCAGTCCCGGGTGAGCTTCTCGAGGTCTTCCTTGAGCCGCTCTCCCTGATAGCTGAAGGCCAGCTCCGCGCCCGCCGCATGCAGCCGCTCGGCGATCGCCCAGCCGAGGCTGCGCGAGTTGGCGACCCCCATCACGAGTCCACGCTTGCCCTGCAGGTCGATTTCGATCATGGGGCGGTATCTTATCCCGTCCCGGGTCAAGATCGGCAATGCTTGCTTCCACTTGGCGAAGCGCTCAGCACACCGTGTTGACGACCTGCGTCGGTGGTCGCGCCGTTTGCCGGGACCGGAATGCTGGCGATGAACTTGAGCGACTCAAAAGCCCTGTCGCCGCCGGCTTGGCCGCCACGCCTGATCGCCCAGTTTAAGGTTCCGCCCGAGAACCCAAGGGCGTCATGTGGATTCGGGTTGATGGAGAAGCATCCAAGACGTGCCGAACCTGTCGCGTAGCATCGCGAAACGATTGGCGAAGGGAGTCTTTTCCATCTTCATGAAAATCTCCCCGCCGTCCGCAAGCAGGGCATAGATCCGCTCCGCGTCCTCCTCACGATCTGGAGTGAGGGTCAGATAGGCGCTTCGCATCGGTTCGGCCTGCGGAATGTCCGCGCCCATGAGCACCGTCGTGCCGATCTCGATGCGGGCGTGCAGGACTTTCTCTTGCCAGTCGGCCGGCAGGCTCGGATTGGGCCGCTCCCCATGCCGGACCATCCCGGTGATCCTGCCGCCCAGGTGTTCCTCGTAGAAGCGGAACGCCTGTTCGCAGCTGCCGCGATAGTTGACGTAGACGTCGAGTCGCATCGGGCCACTCCCTCCTGGGCGACGATTGTTCAAGGCCGATTCAAACATAGCAGAAGCCGGGGCTGCGCTTAAAGGTTGTTGATCGCATAACCGAATGCGATGCCCACCAGCACGCCCATCATTACCTCGGCGGGTCCGTGGCGCTTGAGGGCCAACCGCGACCACGCGAGAACGGGCATCACCGCCAGCAGCACCCAGCCTGCCGGTGAGCCTAGAGACAGGAGCGTCGTCGTGGCGAGAGCGCCAAAGGCCATGTGAAGGGAGACTTTGATCCACTTCGTGGCGACCGCGCACACGGCGAGCATGATCAGGACGCCGACCACACCTCGAAGGAGGAAGGATCCTGGACGAAACACGAGCACGGCTCCGAGCAGCACTGCCAAAGCGGCGATCCCTACCGTGAAGAGCAGCGGTCTTTCAGCGCGATTGGATGCGTCGACGTTGGTCCAGGAGCCCCTGCGGACTTGACGCACCATCAGCACAGCCACGGGCAAGAGCGCTATCAGAGTGACGAGGAGGAGAGTCCGGAAGGCTTCGCGTGGGGTGCTGAAGCGCAGCGCCGCCCCGAGAACCATGACCATGGTCATGGCGAAAGGATGGCCGACGATCGACACCCATCGAGCGACCGCGTTCATTCCGAATGTTCGACCCGCCCATGCTCCCGTGCCGCCGAGCTTGCCGGGCGTTGACCTATCACATTCTCCTGTAAGAGAAGATGCAGGCAAAGATTAAAGGCGAGCACTGCGACCCCGACCGCAAGAGCGCGCGCCGGCTGACGCCGATAAATGCGGCCAAGCCAGACTGCGATCAATCCATGGTAGAGGCACGCCGTCATAACCACCACGGCCCAGAGACCGAGCAGGCCTATATGGCTTGTCAGATAGCCCCACAGCGGAAATGTGAGATCGACAACAACATGGACTGGGGCGGCTATGACCGCGACAATGAGGGCCGCGATCCAACCGACCCTACCGGCGTTGCCGCCAAAGCTGAGCTGTGCGGGAAGGTAGGCCACAACCCCAATGAGCGATCCATACAGCCACAGGACGCCCTCTCGAGGCCGTTGAGTCGACCGCAGGGTCCGGAGGGCTGCGGTGCCGACCAGGAGAATGACGGCAAGCCAGAACAGGTAATCAATTTTCATTCGCGCCCGTTTCTTTCAAGTCCGTTGATCGCATAACCGGATGCGATGGCTACCAGCAGCCCCATCGCTACCTCGGCGGGTTCGCCCCAAGACCTGTGATGCAGCAACGCCGATGATCCTACCACCGCCAGCGGCCCCTTCTTCAGCCGTCCATCGGCCTGGGCTACTGCTTCGAGGCCATGGGCTCACTCAAAGCCCCTTCCTGCACCTTCTTAAGTATGGGAAGGTCCCGGGCACGATGTGGTGCTCGCGGACCGGACGTCCTTCGGGACAAGGAGGATTACTGTGAGAAACAGAGGCATCCTGGCAGCGTTCGTGTGTTTGCTCCTTCTCGGTCTCTCCCCCTTGGCCGCTGAGTCCACGGTCCAGCGTGGCATCGATATCTTCATGACCCGTGACGATGGCAAGACCTTTTACGACTTTGCCCAGAATCCCATCCCCGCCGGCTTCTTCTGCAAAGGCTCCAAGCCTTTCACCGGCCGTGTGGCGTTCAAGGGCCTGCCGCTCTCTACGGGTACCCCGGGTCAGCTCTGGGACACCGACACGGTGATCGAGCGGCTCGACGACGCCGTCTTCGACGCCAAGGGTATCGCCACGACGCGCATCCAGTTCCGGGCCCTGTCGCTGGTGAGCATCGCTCCCATCAAGACCGCCTGCGGCGCCTTCCACGTCTATGTCGCGCTGGGTGGCAAGCAGCGCGTAACGACGATGGACATCTACCGCACCCAGGAGGGCGGCGGAAACTTCGTCGCGCCTCTCGCGGTCAACACGCGCGTGACCTTCATTCCCGTGAAGCCCGCAAGGAACAAGGCCGCGCGGAAGCTGGAGCTCGCGGCCGACTTCACCTTCCCGGCCACCCCCCTGCCGTGGAGATTCCAGACGGGAGCGCAAGCGAAGAGAATGGGCCCCGTGATTGTCGACACCAACGGCGACCTGGCCCCTGATACTCTGCTTCCCAGCACCTCGAACTTCTCGCCGGGCTTGTCGCCGGAACCCTTCAGGACGAAGTACAGCACCTACTATTCGACATGCGACCCATGCGCGGGCGAAACCTGCCACACGGATCCGAGTACTGGCGAACAGCACTGCTCGTATCCGGTGTGGGGTACCGGCTGTGGTGAAAGAACGTATTGTCCTTAGCTGTTGGTCCAAACTGCTTTTCTGGCGCAGGAACACTGTTCCTGCGCCTTCCTCTTCTCCACTGCCACCTGATCTCCGGCTCTTCTAGAAAAGTCGAACAACGCCAAAACCCCCCTCGCAAACTCAAGCCCGGCGGGGCCTTGCAAGATTGGACGGAGTTTTTACGTCTTATGGAGGCATGAGCCGAAGACTCCGCTACATCCCCGAAGGCGTCCCTCGTCGAGGTCACCTGCCGGACCCTCCACTGCCGTTTCCTCCTTCGACCCAGCCCGGCGCTCAACGACATCGTCGTCGGCGTCCTCGGCCGGGCCCAGCGGAAGTACCCGATCCGCGTCTGCCACCACGTGTTTGCCTCCACCCATTTTCACCTCCTCCTGGATGTCGACAACGCCCTCCAACTCGCGAGCTTCATGCGCCACGTCAACTCCAACCTGGCCCGCAAGGTCGGGCGGCTCGTCGGCTGGCGCGAGAAGCTCTGGTCGAGAAGGTACCAGGCCATCGTGATCAGCGACGAAGACGCCGCCCAGATCGAACGGCTGCGCTACGCCTTGGCGCACGGGGTCAAGGAGGGCCTGGTCGAACGGGTCACGGACTGGCCTGGAGTCCACGGCGCTCGGGCGCTGATGACGGGCGAAGCCGTGGAGGGCCACTGGTTCGACGGCACCCAGGAGTACGCCGCCCGGCGCCGGGGAGAGGATTTTGACCGGATGCGCTTCGCGACGCTCGAGACCTTAACCCTTTCGCCTCTCCCTTGCTGGAAACATCTCCCAGAAATGGCGGCGGCTCGTCGCCGAGTTGGTGGCCGAGATCGAGATGGAGGCCACGGCCCGCCGCCATCGCACGGGCAGCAAGGTCCTGGGAGCCGCCGCCGTTCGTGGACAGCACCCCTTCGACCGCCCGAGAAAGCCGAAGAGATCGCCAGCGCCGTTGTTCCACGCGGCGACCAAGGCGGCCCGCCAGGAGCTCTACACGGCCTACAGATGGTTCGTGGCGGCCTTTCGAGAAGCCGCCGAGAAACTGCGAACAGGAAACCGGGCGATACCGTTCCCAATAGGGAGCTTCCCACCCGGCCTGCCGTTCGTAGCCGGTTAGACGTTCCGGCCGCTAAAGGTCCGATTTCCGATTCCTGAGCATGCCCTCCCACGGAGGGCTCAGCCGAGGTGTACCAAGCCAGCCGGTTTTCGCCAAAATCAGGGGCAGGTTCCTGCCCGGTAGCTCTCTTCTTCCATCGCCAGACCGCTCCCGGTGTCAGAAAGTGGGTTGGGAAGCATCAGTTTCGCCTGGCGCGCAAGGTTGAGGAGAAGAATCTCGCCTTCTTTCCTCTGCTCTTCCTCTACTCGACTGGAACCTGATCCTGATCCTGATCCTGGGGAACTTGATCCTGGGGGTATCTTCGTTCTCCACTAGCACTGGTAAAACGTGCAACCAGTGCAGAACACTTGTGTGGGACTTACTCGATGGCACTCTGTGCAAACAGAACAGACTGCGGCTTGGGCAGGTAAGGCCATGATGATGCCGAGAACTGCAGTAAGGAGCAGGAATTTCTTACGCATTCAGACCTCCCCTAGGCTTATCTAGCGCAAATGCTAGATAGCTACAATATCATGTGCAGTTGTCTCCAGGCAAGCACCACGTTGCGCGCCGAGCCCAAACTTGAGGAGAGGCGGCCAGCCCAGCCATAGAGGGAAAGATGGCACCTCTAAGCATGGCAGGCACTCTACTCGACTGGAACCTGATTCTGGGGGCTCTTCCTCTACTCGACTGGAACCTGATTCCTGGCGCCTGATTCCCGCCTGATTCCTGGCGCCCGCCCAAAATAGAGTTGCCCGGAGCAGGGTGTTTTTTTCCACAATACAGCCCTATGTCCCGCAAGCTAGGCAGTGATACTCCCTGCTCTGATCCGGACTAAGCACAGCGTGGCAGGTAGCACAATTAACTATGATCTCTAGATGCTCGACGGCACTCATCTTATCTTCAAGCCCAATCCGCACCTGGTTAAGAAATCGCAGGAGGTACTCCGTCGTGGTACTATTTTCATCCAGAATGACACTGTAAATGTTCTCCGCGGAGGCCACTCGAGCGGCACCTTCCTGGAGGCCGAGCGGGCTTACTATAATGCCCCCAGCAGCACCGGAATCCAGAAGTCTGTATGCTAATCCACCCATCTTATCTTGATTCTGTCTAGATGTTGTGTACCGTCTGCATTCAACTATGAAGAAGATCGCATCATCCTCAGCGATTGCCTTGGCGTCTATTATGTAACTAGCCCCTGATCTAAGCCCCTTTACCTCCTGCTTGCCCTCTACTCGCGCAAGACCGAATTCCTGGACGATGTTGTTCAGCAAAAAGGCCGCTACCTCTTCATAGCTTTCCCACTTCTTCTTCTCGCTCTTCATATCTGCCTCTTCTTGGCGCCGAAACGTCTCGCAAGCTCACCGGCGGCGCCAGCCGTCCGGTGGAGCGCCTGGGTTCTGCGGACGACTCTCAATCGTTTTGGCTAATGCCTCCTTGTCTCTTACATCTAAGCTCAGCTTTTTGTAGATCTGCGCAACATAGGTCCTTACTGTATTGGTAAGCAGGCCGAGAATCTCTCCAACCTCCTCGTAAGACGTACCAATCGCAATCAGTTTAAGAACCTGTAGTTCACGTCTCGAAAGCTTGCTGAGATCGCGAGGTTCGTGGGTCTTACCCTCATCGCGAGGAGCATCGGGGAGTCTCAATTCTTGAATAGTAGCCTTGATTCTCTCGAGTTCTCGAGATGTCAAACTCCTGGAAATTGCGAGGAGAGACGAAATTTCCACTAGTCGATAGCCCTCTATTACAAGAGCGAAAATCGCACGCTGCCGCGCTGACAACGACTGCTGAATGAGTTGTACAAGGTGAGCCATTTCCAAGCTCGAGTATAACGTATCAAGCTCCTCCTTCTGAGGTGATTTCAGGTCTCGGCTACCCTGGGATGGGAGTGTGGCCGGTTCTTGACCAGCTCCTAATGCCCAAATAACCGGAGCTGCCAAAGCCTCCAAAGCCTCTGTGAGTCGAGAAGAACTGATCGTCTGAGGCGTATTTTGGAAGATCACAAGACCTGTGTATGTTCCCTGGACCTCAGTCAGGTCGAGGATCGGAAGCAACGGCAAGGTTCTTTGGAGATCATGCTTTAACTCCAAGAGTCGGCCAGCGTCTTCTACTGAGAGCTCGACTTCTAGCACGGTACTGCCCCGCCGCTTTGAAATGATACGCACCGATCCAGGAGTCACTTCTAGGAGGTTGGCGATCGCATGGCGAACCAAGTTCTCATGATAGGAATCAAAGCCATCATATTCCTTATCTATCACGATTCTGACGCGAGTGCTCGTGACAGCTCTGACCTCCGTGCCATTCTGGCGCAGAACCCACGGTCGAACCTTATACTCACGCAAGGTCTTCTCGCCCCATTTTTCTTTGTCTGCTCTCTCGTGGCAGTTCGCGCACAAGCAGAGAAGATTCTCAAGGCTGTTGTCTCTGGTTTTCCGCCATGCGACAATATGGGCTCTCTCAAGAGGGCAAGGTACACCACATACAGAGCACCTATGCCCCGACTCAACCAGGGTGGCCCTAGAGATCTCGGCCGAGATGGGGGGTCTTTTCATGCGATTCTCATTAGGTCTACCGGCTTACCCAGGCGCAGAACGTGTTGCTGCTCAGCGGTCAGAAAGCGGAGCGTGCTGGTCCGCTGGAGCAGCAGAGTTATGCGGTTCATTTAGCCCGCTTTTGCGGAACTCACGGCGTAAATAGCGGAACTCAAAGGCTGCCAGGGCTGACCACATGACCGCGAAAGCAGCATTCCATGGCACCTGCTCTTTTGCAGTCTCCTCTAGTCTATAATTTGGGTAGGATTCTCCCGGTAGTTCAACAATGGAGATACGAGATCCTACCCTGTGCCTCTCGTAAACTTCCTCCGAGACGGGCACTTCAAACCCCTGAACTACCTTCCCATTCGGCAGTTCCCATTCGAGTATAGGATTTTTCTGGTCACGTACAATGAGGCGAAATTCCCTTTGTCCATCATAGTTTGAGAAATCTTTGCCAATCGTGCGGACCACTCTCCCAGTTCCCGCGCCAATCCACCCAAGGGATCGCGCTCCTTGGTATGCATCTCCCGCACAATCACCAAGGATTAGAAAAGGGAGGAGCAGAAAGAATCCACCCTTACCAAGTAGCCTGGGGGTCAGACTACCTCGCCCAGCGCCCTGTATGAGGATATAACCTAGAACAATTGCTGCCAGAGAACAGAATCCGCCACTCATCCACCAGTCCTCAAGTCGCCAGAGGAGAGGCCATTCACTTGGACCAGGAGCGAGGATCCAGATCACGAGTAATATATATCCTCCCAAGCAAAGCAGTCCGGTAAGGAGCCAGTTTCTAGGGTTACTCATCGCTATCTGAGTTCAGTTGTGGAAGAAAACACCACCGGCTGTCTGCCGCATAACGTTGCTGGAGTTCACCGGCGACGACCGTGCGGAGCGCGGTTGACGTCCGGTGGAACGACCGAGTTATATGTCTCTTGTGCTTGTGATGCATCAGATCCCATTAGAAGCGATACCGCCGCCTGCCTCAGGGCAACTTGGTATGAATATAGATAGCGGTCGAGCGAAAGACCTAAAGACGAGTAAAGTACTGCGACTACAGCCAAACTCGCCCACCCGATGCTCGGCCATTGCAGCCAACCGAAGATGCCTGCCGCGAGGAGATAAAGTTGAGCCACCAAGGCCAAGAAAGCGAAGTTGCTTACAAGAACGTAGGTCGAATAGTGACTCTCAGCCCAAGTGATAGCCTGCTCTGAGCTCTGGTGGTACAGGAGGCCGACAGCAAGTCCATGGTCATGATCGTGATCGGGGAATTCTCGTAGCGACTCTGTCTTCTTTACTGCGTCCCGAAATCTAGCTTTCCAGAAATCATGAGCTTCAAGAATCTTTCCCTGGCACAAAAATTTGACCAAAACCCTCCTTTTCGTCATCCACTTGACTAATCGACGGATAGTGGAATCGGTTAGACCTTCGCAAACCGCACCGGCCACCGCGGCAATGGGTAGCAACAACAAGCCACCTATTACCGCAAAGAAGCCTTCTCCCCCAGCCTCAGCCAAGTCTCTGAGACCTTGTGGAAGCTCAATTGTATCCAAGTGTTGCAGCAGGATAGCCATAAGACCTATTACAACAAGGCCTCCGACTAAGAACAGGCTTACCACCTTATTGAGTGTTGTCGGTTGCATATCGTGCCTCCGTCAACTTCCTGTAGACATATAACGTCTTTGGGCATAACCGTGCGGCGCCGCGGAACGGAGCCGTCCGGTTGAGGCCGGGGTTGTGCGGTCTATATATCACCACCACTACAACAAATCAGACACCTCGAGTTCGATATACTTCACACCAACTACAGCTGAATGAATCAGCATAAGAGCGTTTACGTCTGGTTCAATGAAGCGAAACTCAATCCACTCGTTTGTCTGATCGTCAAGGTGTACAACGGCGCCGAGTTTGTCGGCGTCTGGGGACCCTACGGGCGCCGATCTCGACGTATGTAAGACCAAGTCAAAGTGCTTGTTCCGGTTGTTGAGCTTGTTGAAGTCACCCAACCACCGCTCACTGGAACCTGGTATGGGTTGCATGCGTTCAAGAAACTTCCACAACGCAAGGTTCTTGGGCTTGAGATCCGGGAAGTGGCTGTCCGCGTATTTCTCGTATTCGTTTAGGCTTCTCCTGATAGGAAAGTAGACATTAGGTCGAGTCCCCCCTTTGTTTCCATAAAGATCCCACAGGCCTTGGGCGATATAGTCGAGGGCAGATCGCAGATTCTCACAGAGATTCTTGATTCGAACGGGGAGGAACTCTGGTATCGATCGCGTCTGAACGGCATTTTCATAGTCCTGCCGTACCTCCTTAAACTGGACCTCCTCCGCATACTTGAGTAGGGTCTCGATTCTCTTTCGCCTGCCCATAAGTTTCTTCTGCCGCACAAGACCCATTCGGCCCAAAATGCTTATCGCGGGCCACTGCTCTGTCGAGATGGCTTACTCTAGCTCTTGCATGTCTCTCATTCTACGTGTCTATTCGATCCTACACCCCTTCCTAATCCACGTCAACGCCGGGTACGTCAGCGTAGAAGGGACCTCGCCCCTAGGGCGACCTTGACTCAGCTGGCGGGTGGGTCCTGGGAGCTATCCTACTGAGGCGGCAAGTGTTCAGGGCGAATCCAAACGGATAAGAAGCTCGGGCTGGAACGATATACGTGCACGATAAGCATTCCGCGGTCGGGAAGAAATCCCAGATATCTCGCTCAATCTGAATGAGTTGCGTGTCCCGCAGCCGATAAGCGCTGGCAGCTTATACGTGCGAGCACCCGCGGCTAAGATGCCGCCCGCCGTCGGCTTATACGTGCACACTCAGTGAAGCATGGCTATGATTCTCCCCTTGAGGTGGAGGGATCGCGGTCCGCGCGGACAGGGAGACGACGGTAGGCCCGGAGGAACGGCGGCCTTTCTCTGCGGGAAGCCGTCGATTTAAAAATACGACGCGGCGTCATAAGATTACGACGGCGTGGATAATCTTATGACGCGCCGCCGAAGCTTATGACGCGGCGTATAAAATTATGACACGCCGTACAATTTAGCGACGCTCCTCCATAAGATTGTACGCGGCTTCATAAGCTTATGACGCGCCTCCGTATTTTACGACGCCCCGCCCAATCTTATGGAGCGGCGCACAAAATTATGACGCGCCGTATAGTCTTACGACGCTCCACCGTAAATTGTGCATGGCGTCATAAGCTTATGGCGCGCCGCCTAATCTTATGACGCTCTGCCTAAGCTTATGACGCGGCGTATAGAATTGTGACGCGCCGTACAATTTAGCGATGCTCCGCCATAAGATTGTACGCGGCGCCACAAGCTTATGACGCGCCTCCGTATTTATCGACGCTCCGTACAATCTTATGGCGCGGCGCACTAAATTATGACGCGCCGTATAATTTTACGAAGCTCCGCCGTAAATTGTGGGCGGCGTCACAATCTTATGGCGCGCCTCCTAATCTTATGACGCGGTGTCGTTAAATTATTTTCGGCGGGGTGACGGCGATTCCGGGAGGCGGGGACGAGAAAAAGAGGGGGTGCCGGGCACGTCCCCTTGGAATGTCGAGGCAGAATATTGGGCAGGAGATTGAGGGAGGGGATCGAGATCAGCGGCCTTCCGGTTGCCTGCTGCCGGCCCAGGGGGCTGTCAGTTCAGGATGGCGTAGAGCTGTGGGGTGCGCTGGGCGCGGCAGGGGCGGTTGTGGTGCGCGCAGCGCACCCTACGGGGGCCGTGATTTCTGGGTTGGTACGGCGCCAACTCCTGCGCGTGGCTCAGGAGAGGACCGAAGGGAGCGTGGCTCGGCTCCGGGTAGAGGATCTCGACGATCTTGGCCGCCAGCGGCGCCAGAAAGTGCTGGAGGAGCCCCAGGATCCCAAAAACCGTCGTCTCTCTCTGCATGGTCTTCTCCTGTTCAGGGGCGTTTCCCGGCCCCGACCCGCTGCAGGCACCGGAATGGGCGCTTGCTCGGTGTGCATAGAGTCCATGATTCGCATGAATCTGTCAAGGCGACGTCTTGAAATTGCCGGCCAGGCATGCCTGGCTAACGCATATCCGGATGCGCTGGAGCTTTCCGAGGCCGATACGGCTCTGAGGGCGGGGCGGTGCCCATTGACCCCCGGTCAGGCCGGGCCTATCCTCGCGGCCCATGGACCTCTTCGAGCTGACCCGCGCTCTCATCGATATCGACTCGACGACCGGGCGCGAGCGGGAGGCCGGCGACTTTCTTTTCCGGTATCTGGAGGAGATCGCGGGACGGACGGGCGGCGCGGTCGAGCGCATGGCCGTCCAGGAGGACCGCTTCAACGTGCTTGCCGTCTGGGGGGAGCCGGTGGTGGTGCTCTCCACCCATATCGATACGGTGCCGCCGTTTTTCCCCTCGTCCGAGGATGGCGAGCACATCCGGGGACGGGGAGCGTGCGACACCAAGGGCGGGATCGCTTCCATGATCCAGGCGATCGAGGAGCTTCTGGCGGAGGGGGTGCGGGGCTTCGGGCTGCTGCTGGTGGTGGGCGAGGAGACGGACAGCGCCGGCGCCCAGGTGGCCAACCGCCATCCCCGGGGCTCCCGCTGGCTGGTCAACGGCGAGCCCACGGAGAACCGGCTGGCGCTCGGCTCCAAGGGGATGATCTACATGGCGCTGGAGGCGGAGGGCCGGGCGGCCCACTCTGCCTATCCGGAGCTGGGCGACTCGGCGATCGACAAGCTCCTGGACGTCCTGGCGCGGCTGCGGGCCGTGCCGCTCCCCACCGATCCCGTCCTCGGCGAGACGACGATCAACGTCGGCACGCTCTCCGGCGGCCGGGCGGCCAACGTGGTGGCGGACCACGCCCGGGCCGAGGTCACGCTGCGCACCGTGGGCGACACCTCAGAAGTGCGGCGGAAGCTGGCCGCGGCGGTGCACGCCGTGCCGGGGGTGCGGATCGCGGAGATCCGCGAGACGCCCGCCCTGCACCTCGGGTCCGTGCCGGGGTTCGACACGTCCATCGTCAAATACACCACCGACATCCCCCGGCTGGGCGCGTGGGGCGAGCCGTTCCTCCTGGGGCCGGGCAGCATCCACGTCGCCCATACGCCGGAGGAGCGGGTCGCGAAACGGGATCTGATCGAGGCCGTGCGCCTCTACAAGGAGATGGTCCGCCGGCTGTTGGACCGGTAGACTGAAGGGGGGCTTATCTCATGGAAAAGACGGACACGATGGACAAGAAGAAGATCGAGGTGGGCATCCTGGGGGCCACGGGCACGGTGGGCCAGCGGTTCCTTCAACTGCTGGAGCACCATCCCTGGTTCGAGGCGAAGTGGCTGGCGGCGAGCGACCGGAGCGCCGGCAAGCGCTACCGCGAGGCCACCGCGTGGCAGCTCGAAGGGCCGCCGCCCGCCGAGGCCGCGGACCGCGTGGTCGAGGAGTGCGTGCCGGGCAAGGGGCCGAAGCTGGTCTTCTCCTCGATGTCCGGCAGCCTGGCGGGGGAGATCGAGCGCGATTTCGCGGCGGCCGGGCACATCGTGGTCTCCAACTCCGGCCACTACAGGATGGCGCCGGACGTGCCGCTGCTGGTGCCGGAGATCAATCCCGGGCACCTGGGCCTGATCCCCGTACAGCGGCGGGAGCGGGGCTGGGAGGGCGCCATCGTCACCAATCCCAACTGCGCCGCCGTCGTGCTGGTGATCCCGCTGGCGGCCCTGCGCTCCTTCGGCATCAAGCGGGTCATGGTCACCACCTTTCAGGCCGTCTCGGGCGCGGGCTACCCCGGGGTGCCGTCGCTCGACATCCTCGGCAACGTCATTCCCTACATCGGGGGCGACGAGGAGAAGAAGGTCGAGACGGAGCCGCAGAAGATCCTCGGCGAGCTCGCGGACGGCGGGATCCGGCCGCTGCCGTTCACCGTCAGCGCGAGCTGCAACCGGGTGCCCTCGATCGACGGCCACCTGGTCACGGCGAGCGTCGAATTCGAGACCCGCCCCGAGCGCGAGGAGATCCTGGAGGCCCTGGCGGCCTTCTCCGGCCTGCCGCAGGAGCGGGGCCTGCCTTCGGCCCCCAAGCGGGTGATCCACCTGATGGAGGCCCAGGACCGCCCGCAGCCGCGCAAGGACGCCGGCCTGGAGCGGGGCATGGCGACCTCGGTGGGGCGGCTGCGCGAGTGCAACATTCTTCACTGGAAGCTCGCCGCCCTCTCCCACAACGTGCTGCGGGGGGCCGCCGGAGCGGCCGTGCTCAACGCCGAGATGATGAAGAGCGAGGGATTGATCTAGCCAATGATCGTCCTGAAATTCGGCGGCAGCTCGGTCGACAGCGCCGCATCGATCGCGCGGGTGGCGGGTCTCGTGCGCGAGCGCCTGGACCGCCAGCCCGTGGTGGTGGTCTCCGCCATGGCCAAGACCACCCGCCGCCTCCTGGAGGCCGCCGAGGCCGCCGCCGCGGGCGACCGCAAGGGTGCGGCCGCCGCCTTCGACGAGATCGAGACGTTCCATCGCCGGGAATCGCACGGCGTGGTGCCTCCCGCCGGCCGGCCGGCCCTCGACTCCGCCCTCGATCCCTTCTTCAACGATCTGCGGACTCAGCTCGACGAGCTGGCCTCGATCCGGGCGCTCACCCCGCGGGCCGCCGACACGGTGGCGAGCTTCGGCGAGCTGCTGGCGAGCACCATCCTCGCCTTCGCGCTCAGCCATTCCTCCAACCAACAGGGCGTCGACGCCGCCTGGATCGACTGCCGGCGGGTGATTGTGACGGACCACGACTTCACCCGCGCCCGGCCGCTCTACGGCCCCACCGACGCCCGGCTGCGGGAGGCGCTGCTGCCCCTGCTGCGGGCCGGCCGCGTGCCGGTGGTCGGCGGCTACGTCGGCGCGACCCTGCAAGGGGTCACCACGACCCTGGGCAAGGAGGGCTCCGACTTCTCCGCCGCCATCGTCGGCGCCGCCCTGGGCGCGGAGGAGGTGCAGATCTGGACGGACGTGGACGGCATGCGGACCGCCGATCCGCGCGTCTACCCCGGCGCGCGGCGCATCCGCACGCTCTCTTTCGCCGAGGCGCTGGAGCTCTCCTGCTCCGGGGCCAAGAAGCCCCACTACGGCACGCTGGGGCCGGCGAGCCGGGCGGGCGTGCCCATCCGCATCCTCGACTCGCGGCGCCCGGAGGCCGAGGGCACGGTGATCGGCCGGCGCAATCCGGACGCGCCCCCCACGATCAAGTCCATCGCCTGCCGTGCCAACGCCCACCTGATCTCCACCCATGCGACGGAGGCCGGCGACGGCGTGCTCAGCAGCGGTCTTCCCGCCAACCTGCGCGAGGTCTGCGACCGCTTCCGGCCGTCGCTCCTGGTGCTGGAGGCCCGCCCGGACGGCGGCGAGCTCGCCCTGGACCGCGAGGACCGGCTGTCGGAGATCCACTCGGCCCTGCTCTCGGCCGTCGGGCACTCGTCGGAGCTGTGGGTCACGCGCGGCCGCATCGTGGTCTCCCTGGTCTCCGAGGACCTCGCGGCCCATCCGGACCTCGTGGAACGCGCCCTGGCGGCGGCGCGGGGCTTCGAGCCGCGGCTCGTGCTCTCGGGAGTGGCCGCGCCCACCGTCCGGCTCCTGGCGGAAGAGGATCAGCTCCCCGAGTTGATCGCCAGGCTCCACGAGGAGCTTCTCCCGGGCGGCCCGGACGAGGTGGTGGAATGAACAGGCTCGCCCTGATCGGCTACGGCCGGATGGGCCGGCTCGTCGAGCAGCTCGCCCCGGGGCACGGCTTCGAGGTGGCGCTCCGCCTCGACCAGGGCTCCAATCCCGGCGGCGCCGGCATCACCGCCGAAAGCTTCCGGGGGATCGACGCCGCCATCGACTTCTCCGCCGCCGCCGCCGTGCCCGCCAACGCCGAGCGGATCGCCAGGCTCGGCGTCCCCCTGGTGGTCGGCACCACCGGCTGGCAGAGCGAGATGCCGCGCGTGCGCGAGGCGGTCGAGCGGCACGGCGCGGGGCTGCTCCACGGCGCCAACTTCTCGGTGGGCGTGCAGGTCTTCTACCGTCTCGCCGAGGCGGCGGCCCGCCTGCTGGCGGACGAGGCCGATTACGACGCGTGGGCCTACGAGATCCATCACAAGATGAAGAAGGACGCCCCCTCGGGCACCCTGCTCCAGATCGTGAAGGTCATGGAGGCCGGGGGCTACGGCCGGCCCATCGACGTGGCGAGCAACCGGGCGGGAGCGATTCCCGGCACCCACCAGATCGGCTTCGATTCCGAGGCGGACACGATCCTCCTCGAGCACCGGGCCCGCAGCCGGGCGGGGTTCGCCCATGGGGCGCTCCGCGCCGCCCGCTGGATGATGGGCCCCCAGGGGACCGGCCGCCAAGGCTTCTACGAATTCAGCCAGGTCTGGGAAGAGATTGTCCGGGAACGAGATCTTCCGGGAACGAAACTAGAATAGAGAGGACGCGCGCGCCCCTCACTTCCGGCGCGCCTGGAGAGCACCATGTTTCAAGGATGCGGCACCGCGATGGTCACCCCGTTCCGGTCCGACCTGTCGCTCGACGAAGAGACCCTGCGCCGGCTGGTGCGCCGCCAGATCGAGGCGGGCATCCACTTCCTGGTTCCCTGCGGCACGACGGGGGAGAACCCCACCCTCTCCCGCGAGGAGCACCTGCGGGTGGTCGAGATCACCCTCGAGGAGGCCCAGGGCCGGACGCCCGTGCTGGCCGGCTGCGGCGGCAACGACACGCGCGAGGTCGTGGAGCTGGCCCGCGATCTCGAGGGCCTGGGAGCGGACGGCCTGCTCGTCGTCACGCCCTTCTACAACAAGCCCACGCCCGAGGGGCTCTACCAGCACTACCACGCCGTGGCCCGCGCCACCCATCTGCCCATCGTGGTCTACAACGTGCCCGGCCGCACGGGCCTGAACGTCGATCCCGCGACCCTGGCGCGGCTGGCGGAGATCGAGACCGTGGTGGGGGTCAAGGAGGCTTCGGGCAACATCTCCCAGATCGCCGCGATCTTCCAGGCGGTGCCCGAGAGCTTCGCCGTGCTCTCCGGCGACGACGCCATCACCCTGCCGGTGATCGCGCTCGGCGGCGTCGGAGTCATCTCGGTGGTCTCCAACGAGGTGCCGTTCGCCATGGCGCGGCTGACCTCGCTGTGCCTGGAAGGGGACTTCCCCGCCGCGCGGGAGATGCAGCGCCGGCTCCACGCCCTGATGGAGATCAATTTCGTCGAGTCGAACCCCGGTCCCGTCAAGGCGGCCATGGCCCTGATGGGGCTGCTCGATCCCGTTTTCCGCCTGCCCGCGGTGCCGCCCCGGCCGGAGAGCGTCCGGAAGATCGAGAAGATCCTGCTCGGGCTGGGACTGATCCCGGAGAGCCCGGAGTCCGAGACCGCCGTGGAGATCCGCCTTGCCGGCTGAGGCGGTCTTGGCCGGGCAGCGCGAGCTGAGTGAGGAGATCGAGCGGCTCTACGCGGAGCCGCCCGCTTCCTACGAACCTCGGCACCGGGACCTCTTCGAGCGCTTCAAGGAGCTGCTCAACCGGGGCGAGATCCGCGCCGCGGAGCCGGACCCCGAGTCGCCGACCGGTTGGCGGGTGAATCCCTGGGTGAAGCAGGGGATTCTCGTCGGCTTCCGTCTGGGAGAGCTGGTCGACATGTCGGTGGGCCTCCCGGGAAGCAGCCTGCCTTTCCTCGACAAGGCGACCTACCCGCTCCGCCGGCTCGATCCCGCGGAGGGAGTGCGGATCGTCCCGGGCGGCTCCTCGATCCGCGACGGCTGTTACATAGGCAGAGGTGTGATCTGCATGCCGCCCATGTTCGTCAACGTCGGCGCCTGGGTGGACGACGGCTCGCTGATCGACTCCCACGCCCTGGTGGGGAGCTGCGCGCAGGTGGGCAAGCGGGTCCACCTCTCGGCCGCCGCCCAGCTCGGCGGCGTGCTGGAGCCCATCGGGGCCTCGCCCGTGATCGTGGAGGACGACGTGCTGATCGGGGGCAACTGCGGCGTCTACGAGGGGACGGTGGTCAAGCGCCGGGCCGTGCTGGGCTCCGGCACGATCCTCACCCGTTCCACTCCCGTCTACGACCTGGCCCGCGAGACGATCCACCGGGCCACGGACGACCAGCCGCTGGTGATCCCCGAGGAAGCCGTGGTCGTCCCCGGCGCCCGCGCCGTCTCAAAGGGTGCCGGCAAGGACTGGGGGATCTCCCTCTACACGCCCGTGATCGTCAAGTACCGCGATGCTTCGACGGACGAGCGGGTGCAGTTGGAGGATTGGTTGCGGTAGGCGGCGACGGAGAGCGGTTCGGATCTTCTTTGCGACTGAAGGAAACGACCTGTCCTGAGGAGCAGGGACTAAGTTCGAGCGAGATCTCGGCCCCGCCCGGGCATAAATGCCTGGGCTAGTCAAAGAGCCCCCTGAAGGGGACTCAGTCGGCTTTAGCCGGCTGTTTTCAATAGCCCAGGCATTTATGCCCGGGCGGGGCCTCGGCCGCGTGTTCCTCGTCCCTCATCTACTCGCTCGCCGAACGGACAGAGCTAAGCAATGCCCTAAGGAGCACCACCTGCGACGCCGTCGAGGGCGACCCCACCTCCGCCCGCAGCAGCATCTTCATCTTGCTCTCCAGCGCCACGGCGATACCGCTCTCGGGGTCGAAGGGGAAGGTGAGGAAGCCGACCCGGCCTCCGGGGAAGCCGAGGTGGCCGTCCGCGCCGTCCACCTTGACGGGCACCAGGTTCGGATGGCGGCCGATCAGGCCCCAGAAGAACGAGCCGCTCGGCGTCTCCGGGACCTCCCAGGTGTCGTCCACGATCACGACCAGAGGGCGGTGCTCCGCGATCTCGATCAGGGAATGGCGCAGGGTGGAGCGCTCGTGGCCCGTGGGGACGTAACCGGTCTCCTCGCAGGGGAACTCGAGCAGGACCACCGCGGGCTCGCCGTTGACGAGTGGGGCGAGCGCCCGGGCGATGGCTGTGGGATCGAAACGGCCGTGGTGGGGCGGGGTCTCGAGGATCCGCGCGCCGAGTCTCTGCTCGAGCAGGTCCCGGTCTCCGGGCCGACCGCCCGAGCGGAGGACCACGGCCCGGCCGTCGTCCGCGAAGAGCTCCAGCGCCAGGCCCCGGGCTTGCGCCGCGCCGCAGGTGACAATCGGCAGGGAAGACGGCAATTCCGGCCTCTGCCCCCGCCGCTGCCACTCGCGCCAGGCGCGGCGCAGGTCGGCCAGGCCCTCGACGGGCGAGTAGAGGAAGGCCCGGCTCCGCTCGCCGTCTTCCAACCCGGCCAAGGCGGCGGACATCGAAGGGAGAGGGACGGCCCGGCCCCGGCCGTCCGTAATCTGCCCGATGGTGGCGTTGAAGGCCTTGCCCCGCGCCTCGGCCGTCTGGAGGGGCAGGAAGTTGGCCGGCTGACGCGCCCGGCGGCCGAGCGGCGACAGGGCTTCCCAGAGGGCGGGAGAATCCCGCCGGATCACCGCGTCGGCGTCGAGGATAGGGTCAAGGCCGTCCATAGTCTCCTACGATCTTACAGGCTCTGCCTCCCCAGTTGCAGAGCTGCGTTTACCTGACTAAAATTATGTTGATGGTCTCGCCCTCAAGGGTCGAGGCAAGGGAATTCCCCACGCAAGCGCGGACGTTTCAAGGTGCGGTTCCCGCCCACCTTGCTCCGCGTGTAGCGCGGGACGAAATCGTACTCAGGAGGACATTTCATGGCCACCGCGACCGTCGAGACCCTGCAGTTTCAAGCCGAAACCCGGCAGCTCCTCGACCTGATGATCCACTCGCTGTACTCGAACAAGGAGATCTTCCTCCGCGAGCTGATCTCGAACGCTTCCGACGCCCTCGACCGCCTGCGGTTCGAGGCGCTGACGAGCCCCGAGCTCCTCGAAGGCGACGAGACGCTCGAGATCCGCCTGGAGGCGGACCGCCAGGCACGCACGCTGACCATCCACGACAACGGCATCGGCATGAGCCGGGAGGAGGTGATCGCCAACATCGGGACGATCGCCAAGTCCGGCACCCGCGAGCTGGTCGAGCGCATCAAGAAGGGCGAATCCCAGCAGTCGATCGCCGAGCTGATCGGCCAGTTCGGCGTCGGCTTCTACTCCTCCTTCATGGCCGCCGACCGCGTGGAGCTGGTGACCCGCCGTGCCGGCGATGCCGGGGATAATGCCGCCACCCGCTGGGAGTCCACGGGCGACGGCACCTACACCATCGAAGAGACCGAGAAGCCAGGCCGCGGCACGTCGATCACCCTTCACCTCAAGCCCGAGGACAAGGAGAATGGCGTCGACGACTTCAGCGACCGCTGGGTCGTCAGCCGCATCGTCCGCCGCTACTCGGACTTCGTGAGCTACCCGATCATCCTCAAGGCCGAGAAGGACCCCGAGATCGAGGATCTGGCGAAGGAGAAGGAGACGGGCGAGAAGCCCGTCATGCCGTACGAGGAGAAGGTCCTCAACTCCATGAAGCCGATCTGGACGCGGCCGCCGTCCGAGGTCACGCAGGACGAGTACAAGGAGTTCTACCGCCACATCTCCCACGACTGGACCGAGCCGCTCAAGACCATCGCCTACAAGGCCGAGGGCCGGATCGAGTACCAGGCCCTGCTCTTCATCCCCGCGGCGGCGCCGTACGACCTTTACTACGTCGCCTCGAAGCCGGGCCTGCAGCTCTACGTCAAGCGCATCCAGATCATGGAGAAGTGCGAGGACCTGCTCCCCCACTACCTGCGCTTCGTGCGCGGCGTCGTGGACTCGCCGGACCTGCAGCTCAACGTCTCGCGCGAGATGCTGCAGCAGGACCGCTTCATCGCCCTGATCCGCAAGGGCCTGACCAAGAAGGTGCTCGACGTCTTGGACGAGATGCGGACCAAGGACGAGGAGACCTACCTCAAGTTCTGGGCCGAGTTCGGCCGCGCCATCAAGGAAGGCACCAGCTCGGACTACGAGAACAAGGAGCGGCTGCTGGAGCTGCTGGTCTTCGAGTCCTCGAACGACCCGGAGAAGCTGACGACGCTCAAGGACTACGTGGCGCGGATGAAGGAGGGGCAGAACGAGATCTACTATCTGACAGGCGAGTCCCGCTCGCAGGTGGAGAACTCGCCCCACCTGGAGGCGTTCAAGGACAAGGGCTATGAGGTGCTCTACCTGGTGGACCCGGTCGACGAGCTGCTGACCCAGTCGCTCAACGAGTACGGCGGCAAGAAGCTCAAGTCGGTGGGCAAGGGCACGGTCAACCTGGGCAGCGACGAGGAGAAGAAGCAGACGGAGGAGGATCTCAAGGCGAAGGAGGAGCAGATGAAGCCGCTCCTCGAAGCGCTCCAGAAGAAGCTCGACGCCAACGTCAAGCAGGTCCGGCTTACGAGCCGCCTCACCAACTCGCCCGTCTGCCTGGTGGGCGCGGAGCACGACTACAGCCCGCAGCTCGAAAAGCTTCTCCAGAAGGGCAAGGGCGGCGGCCCCAAGCAGCGCCGCATCATGGAGCTCAACCCCAACCACGACATCCTGGCCAGGATGACCGAGCGCTTCGAGAAGGATCCGGCGGATCCCCTCCTCGAAGACTACGCCCAGCTCCTCTTCGGCTACGGCCTGATCGCCGAGGGCGGCGAGCTGCCGGACCCGGTGCGGTTCAACCGCGCCGTGGCGGATCTGATGACGCGGCTCTAGGCCGATATCCAGGCCGATATCTAGGCCTGTAAGGCGGCCATCGGGACGGGGCCTGGCACCGTCCCGAACCGCCGCTCCCGGCGGTGGAAATCGCGCACGGCGTCGGCCAGGTCGGCGCCGCCGAAGTCGGGCCACATGCGGTCGGTGAAGACCAGCTCGGCGTAGGCGCACTCCCAGAGCAGGAAGTCCGAAAGCCGCTTCTCGCCGCCGGTGCGGATCAGCAGATCCACGTCCGGAACGGGACGGCCGTCGTGCGGCCGGTCCGCGAGCAGGCGCGCGAAGGCCTCGCGGGAAAGCTCGCCCTGGCCGCGCAGACGGTCGGCGGCGCGGAGGATGGCGTCCCGCGCCGAGTAGTCGACGGCGATGCGGAGATGGAAACGGCTCGCCGCCGAGGTCGCCGCCTCCGCCTCCTCGACCACCCGCACCAGCCCCGCCGAGAGCCGGTCCCGGCGCCCGATCACCGAGATGCGGATGCCGTTGGCGGCGCACTTGCCGGCCTCGGCCGTGAGATAGCTCCGGAACAGCCGCATCAGGGCGCGGACCTCGACGTCGGGCCGCCGCCAGTTGTCGGAGGAGAAGGCGAACAGGGTCAGCGTCTCGATGCCCAGCTCGCCCGCGGCCTCAACCACCCGCCGCACCGCCTCGACGCCTTCGACGTGCCCCGCGGTGCGCGGCCGGCCTCGCGAGGTCGCCCAGCGGCCGTTGCCGTCCATGATGATGGCCACGTGGAGGCCCGCTGGCGAGGGCAGATCCGACACGAGGCGAAGCGTCGCGCTCATCGTCCGTCCCTCCGGTCGATCCTCTCCAAGGCCTTCGAGTGGCCCGCCAGGGCCAACGCGGTCGCGAACAAAATCCTGTACCTCAAGCCATCTCCCTTCTCAAATAACTTTGCACTACAAAGCGCATGAGCGCACGGAAGCCCCGGCTCATCCCACCCGGGTGGCCTGGATGATCGCTTCCATGTGATCGAGGTAGCGCTCCAGGGCCCGGCGGCCGGGCAGCGTGAGCCGGTACTCGGTCTTCGGCACCCGGCCCTCGAAGAACTTCTCGCAGGCGACGTAGCCCGCCTCCTCCAGCTTGCGCGCGTGGACGCTCAGGTTGCCGTCCGTCGTCTTCAGCAGCCGCTTGAGGTCGTTGAAGCTCAGGTGGTCGTTCACCGCCAGGGCGCTGACGATGCCGAGACGCATCCGCTCGTGGATCAGACGGTCGAGGTCGAGCGCCGTCTGCGGGGCGGGAGCTTCGGCGGCAAGAGCCACGTCCGCGCTCTCCGCCTCGGGGGCGCCGTCATCGCGTTTCATGGCCGTTCCCTTAGCCACCGTGCCTCCACGCGATCACGATGCCGAACAGAATGTGCAGACCGCCGAAGCCGGCGGCCAGCAGGGCGTCCCCCCAGGAGGCGGGGGCCACCAGGGCCACGGCTCCGAGACCCATGAACGCGAGGCCCATCACCGGCACGGTGCGCACCGAGAAGGCGCCGCCGGTGACGACGCCGGTGCCGTAAAGCAGGAGCCAGAGCCCCGGCAGCGCGTCCACGTTGCCGGAGGCGAACAGGACGGGCGTCAGCAGGGCGCCGGCGATGAGCGGCGGAAAGATGCTGAGAGCGAACCGGCGGCCGGGGCGGGAGAACAGGTCGAGCTGGGAGCGGCGCGCCTTCCAGACGATGGCGACGATGGTGATCACGAAGGCGAGCAGGGCCTCCCACAGCCAGGTCAGGAGCCAGCCCCAGGGCATAGCCTGCCGGGCCGCCACGTACGCGGCGCCCAGCGCTGTCACTCCCGCCGCCACCTCACCGATCCCGGACACCGCCGTGAAAAAAGCGGCGCCCTCCATCGTCTCGCGAATGAACCGCAGGTTGTCCATGGCCCGCAGGTGCAGGGCCGGAGGCGGCGGAACGACGCGGGCGCGGGAGGGTTGCGGATCGGTCACGGATTCAATGTACGCCGGTCGTCATTGTTCGTCAAGCACTTTTTGGTATAAAGTCGAATAAGGCCGGCGCCGTGCGGGCGGGGCGGCTCCGCCGCCCGCCGCTACCCTACGCCCCCTTCCTCTCCTCATACTTCTTCGCCAGCGTCGCCACCATCCCGACCATGGCCATCAGCCCCATCGACTTGCCCATGGAGAGCTCGCGGCCGAAGACTTTGTAGACGATGTCCTGGGGCACCTCGGCCACCTGGGCGGGAGGCGCCCCGGAGAGGGTCTCGTCCAGGAGCACGGCCATGGCCTTGGCCGAGACGCCTTGAGGGTTCTCGACGGCGAAGTGGAAGTCGAGCGTCCCGTCCGGCCGCTCCTCGCCGAAGACGTAGGCCTCCGACTCGCAGGCGGGAACCTGGTGCTCCTTGGGGAACGGCCGCCGCGAGATCCGCGGCGGCACGTCCTCGAAGCGTCCGGCGATATCGATCAGGAGTTGGATGCGCTCGCTCCGGTCGGGGACCAGCTCGAGCATCTCCAGGGTCTGGGTCAGCTTCTCCGGTACAGCCATGAATCGTCCTCTGATGGTCTTTAGCGGCTCGGCGGGGCTCAGCGCTCGATGGGCACTCCCACGAGGTTGCCCCACTCCGTCCAGCTCCCATCATAGTTCCGCACGCGCTCGTAGCCCAGGAGATGGGTGAGGACGAACCAGGTGTGGCTGCTGCGCTCGCCGATGCGGCAGTAGACGATGACGTCGTCGTCCGCCTTGAGCCCCGCCTCGCTCTCGTAGAGCGCGCGCAGCTCCTGGGCCGGCTTGAAGGTGCCGTCGTCCGGGTTGACCGCCTTGGCCCACGGGACGTTGGCGGCGCCGGGGATGTGGCCGCCGCGCAGGGCGCCCTCGTTCGGGTACTCCGGCATGTGGAGCCGCTCGCCGGTGTACTCGGCGGGGCTGCGGACGTCGATCATCGGCCCCTTGGCCTCGACGTGCCGCAGCACCTCGTCGCGGAAAGCGCGGATCCGCTTGTCGTCCCGCTCGGCGGCCTGGTAGTCGCTCGCGGGATGCTTGGGCACGTCCCGGGTCAGGGGCCGCTGCTCGTTGACCCACTTGATGCGGCCGCCGTCCATCACCTTCGCCTTGTCGTGGCCGAAGAGCTGGAACACCCAGAAAGCGTAGGTGGCCCACCAGTTGTTGCGGTCGCCGTAGAAGACGACCGTGGTGTCCCGCGTCGCCCCGATGCGCCGCATGAGCGCCTCGAAACCCTCGCGTCCCAGGTAGTCGCGGCGGACCGGGTCGTTGAGATCGCGGGTCCAGTCCACCTCGACGGCGCCCGGGATGTGCCCGGTGGAGTACAGCAGGGGATCTTCGTTCGACTCGATGATGCGCACCCCGGGATCGTCCAGATGGCTCGCGACCCAATCGGTCGAGACCAGGACGTCGGAATGGATATAACCACGGCTCTCGATTTCGCTCATATTGCTCTCCTTTCGCTCCCTCGCCAAAGGGCTCGGAGGGGCAAGCCCATTTGTGACCAATGTTATCACCTAGAAGAAGGCATCTAAGGAGAAGAGGCACCTGAGCGGCTGGCCGGCGATTTCTCAAGGAATCTCCAGGGCGTCCCGGTATCATCAAGTTATTGCACCATTTAAAACATAGAACCATTGCTATGATGGCTCTGGTCCTTGAACATGGCGAGCCCACGCTGTGATAGCCGGAGGCTTGCCGTGAAGGGAGACTTATGTCCAAGCACACGTCCAGGAACAAGACGAGCGCGGCCGCTCTGACCCTCGCCCTCGTCCTCGGCTCCCAGGCGCTACCGAGCGCCGAGGCGGCCCAAACCGGTAAGATCCCCCACCGGGAGCGCGCTTCAATCCAGGCAGGCCTCCTCACCCGTATCTCCTTTCAAGGCCTGCTTGACTTCTTGCGCGTCATCTCGTCCAAGGATAACGATCCGCACCGGCCTCCCGGGCAGGATCCGCGCTCGGATGAGGGATCGGGGCTCTGCCCGAACGGCAGGCCGCGCGGGCTGGCACCCGGTGGGGGGTATTGACGGCCGACCCACCGCCGTTGCCGCTTGACGAACCCCCGTCCGGAGCTCCTCCGGACGGGGGATTGTTGGGAGATCAGATGAACCAGCACCCTGAACGCGAGATCCTGGAGAAGTTTTTCGCCGGCAAGCTGACGGAGGAGCAGGACCGCGCCTTCCAACGTCACGTGTTCACCTGTCCGAGCTGCGAGGAGCGCCTGCTCGATCTTCTCCCGGTCCGCGAGCCCATGAGCCTGGCCGGCCGGATCGTGGAGGAGAAGCAGCCGGCGGCAAAGCAGCGGCTGCTGGACCTCACGGCGGAGCGGGCGGCCGCCGCCGGCCGGTTGCGGGAGCTCGAGCGTCACGACCCCGAAGGGCGGCGCGGCCTCGTCGCCGGCGACCGCTCCTACCAGACCTGGGGTTGTTTCGAGCTGCTCGTCGACCAGTCCCGCCAGACCCTGCCGCAGGAGCCCCGCCAGGCCGAAGAGCTCGCGCGCCTGGCCCTCTACGTGGCCGAGCGTCTGGATCCCGATGTCCACGGCTCCCGCGCGATCGAAGCCGCGCAGGCCCGGGCCTGGACCCATCTGGCCAATACCCTGCGAGTGCTCGCCGACTTCCGGCAGGCGGAGCAGGCTTTCGACGCCGCGGAGCGGCACCTCTCCCGGAGCTGGCTGGATCCCGTGGACGAGGCCATGATCCTCGAGCTCAAGGCCGCTATGCGCCGGGCTCAGGGTCGCTACGAGGAGGCCCTGGAGCTCGTCGACGGCGCGATCGCCCTCTACCGGGAGGTCAACGAGCCCCATCACCAGGGCCGGGCCCTCATGGTCAAGGGGCTGACGCTCCAGTACAAGGGCGATCTCGAGGCCGCCGCCGACGGCTTCCGCACCAGCCTCTTCCTGCTGGATGGGACGCGGGAGCCCCGCCTGCTGGTGATGAGCCAGTGCAACCTCGTCGGCTGTCTGCACGACGGCGGGCACTCCGCCGAGGCGGCGGTCCTGGTGCCCGAGGCCAAGGCGCTGATCGCGCAGGTCGGCACGCGCTCGGACCTGCTGCGGCTGAGCTGGATCGAAGCGAAGATCTCCGTGGCGCTGAGGGGATGGGCCGCCGCCGAGCAGGCCTTCCGCTGGATCCGCGAGGAGCTCATCCAGGATGGGCTGGCGTTCGACGCGGCCCTCGTCTCCCTCGACCTCGCCGCGCTCTACATCCGCCAGGGGAAGACGGCGGAGGCCAGGAGCCTGGCCGCGGAGATGCTGCCGGTCTTCAAGTCGCGCGACGTCCACCGCGAGGCCCTGGCCGCCCTGATCGTCTTCCAGCGGACCGCCGAGATGGAGCAGCTCACGCTCGGCCTCGTCGAGGAGGTCGCCGCCTACCTCGAGCGGGCGCGCACCGATCCCGGCCTGCGGTTCCGGGACGACCTGGCGGAGGGGGGCTACTAGCCGCTCCCCGTCTCGCTATGGGGGCTGTCGACGGGCTTGGATTCCGGCGATCCCCTCTGGCGCAGGTAGATCGAGAACACGACCATCGCCCACATCGCCAGGAACTCGCTCTGCCAGTTCTGGAACGACTCGAACCAGAACCGCGAGGAGCTCAGGTACCCGGCCAGCGACACCGCCGACTGGCCGTGCAGCGCCTGCTCCTGGTTGTACTCCCCCATCCCGCTGAGGGCGTGCAGGAAGAAAGCCGTCAGGAAGAGCAGGAGGAAGGCCAGGGACAGGGAGTTCTCGTAAAGCCTCAGGACGGCGCCTCCCCGGCGCACCGGCCAGGGCGCGTCCTTCTTGTTCCGCGACAATCGCGGGTCCCGGTCCACCTCGTTCGGCTCGTCGGGCTTCTTCGATTCCGAGGAGCCCTTCTGCACCAGGAAAGCCGTCAGGACCACGTAGACGAACATCTGCAGGAACTCGGACTCCCAGTTCTCCGTCGTGGCTTCCCAGAAATGATCGCTCCGCAGATACTCGCCGTAGCCGAGAGAGGGTTGTCCGTGCTCCTGCCGGTCGCTGTTGTCCTGTAAATGGCCGGCGACGATCTGCCCGACGAAGAAAACGCAGAAGAACAGGAAGAACAGCACCAGAGACAGCGCGTTCTCACGGAAAAAACGTCGCATCGTAAGAATCCCCCGGTTCCCCCTTCAGCAATTCCAGTGCCACGATTCCGGAAAAACCGAAGCCCCGGAGAGCACGGGCTCTCCGGGGCTTCGGGAAAGGAACGGAGGAGAACGGCTCCACCAGGGTCTTCAGCTCTCCTTTTCGACCAGGTTCACCGTGCTCGCCTGGGGCCCCTCGAAGCCCTGCTCCTCGGCGAAGCGCACCCGCGCGCCCACCGTCAATTTCTCGAACCCCGGGGGATCGAGGACGGCGTTGCGGTGGAAGTACACCTCCCGGCCGTCCGGACCGCCGATGAAGCCGTAGCCCTCCTCGAAGAAGATGCGGAGCACCTGGCCCTCGGGCGGCAGCACCGAGGTCTTCACGTCGCCGCGCTGGCGCTCCGCATAACCCTCCAACTGGCGCTCGGCGGCCTGGAAGGCATCGCGGACGGCGGCGTACAGCTCCTCCGCGCTCTTGTCCGCCACCAGCTCCGAGCCGGGAACGGTGATATCGACCCGCACCCGGAAGGGGCCGCCCTCCTGGTGGTGGTTGCCCGTGGGCCGCTCGACGGCGATGCGGCAGCTCGTGATGCGGTGGTAATGACGTTCCAGCTTGTCGGCGCGCTTGCGCAACTCGGCCTCGAGCGGCGGGGAAAGATCGATCCAGCGGGTTGAGATTTCCAGGGGGACCTGCATGGGCCACACCTCCTCTTTCTGAAGGAGAGCGGCCTCGGCATCCCACCGCTCTCCGGGAAGGATAGACAATCGCAAGGGCCGTGCCATCAAGGGGCGATCTTCCTCTGGACGCACGGTCCGGACGCCGGACGCCGTGCTAACATCCGGCAGCTTTCAACTTTTTCCCCTGCGTTTCGTACCTCAGTACGGACCTACCCCGAGCACCATCCCCATGTTCGAAAATCTGAAAACCAATCGCTTCCGAGTCCAGAGTCCCTTCCTGCAGCAGGTGCGGGGCCGTGCCGGCAAGCTGGTCTTCCGGCTGCTTTTCCTGCTCGTGCCCCTGTTCTTCCTGCGGGCCTGCACGCTGACCTACGTTCCGCCCGACCAGATCGGCGTGCGCCAGGTCTCCTTCGGCCCCGGCAAGGGCCTCCAGAAAAAGCCCGTCAGCTCCGGCTACTGCCGGGAGATCGCGAGCTACGAGACCATCCACACCTTTCCGCGCGACATCCAGGTGGTCGAGTTCACCAACAGCCCTTCCGAGAGCGCGATCGGCCACCGGCAGTCCAGCGCCATCAAGGTGCCCACCGTCGACGGCTACCCGGTGGACGTCGACGTGACGGTGCTCTACCGCATCGTGGACCCCTACAAGCTCGCCTCGAAGTTCGGCTTCGGCAAGAGTTACGAGGAGGCCGTGGTGGTGCGCTTCACGGACCCGCTGGTCAAGCAGTTCCTGGGCGAGCTGCTCGCCGAGCAGTTCTACCACGAGGCCCGGCTGGCCAAGGTCCAGGCGCTCCGCGGCGCCCTCGCCGCGCGCCTGGAGCCCAACGGGCTGGCGCTGACGGACATCCTGATCCGCCAGTACGACTACCCGGAGACTTTCCAGCTCCTGACGGAGCAGAAGAAGATCCAGGACCAGTCGGTGCTCGCCAACCGCGAGCTGGCCAAGCAGGCGGAAGTCCAGACGCGGCTGAACCAGCGCATCGCCGAGGGCCAGAACCTGATGAACGTGAAGACCGCCGAGTTCAACGCGCAGATCACCGAGATCAACGCCCGGCGGAACCTCTACGAGCGGCAGAAGCGGGCCGAGGCCGACCTCCTCATCAAATCCGCCGAGGCCAACGGCACGGAGCAGATCAACCGCGCCCTCGAGGGTGCCGGCTCCGCCAAGCTGCTCAAGCTGAGGCGCGGCCTGGCCCTGATCAACGCCATCAAGGGACCGATCTACATCAACGAAGACCTGACGGACCTCGGCAGGATCGCGGGGCAGAAACCATGACGACGAAACACGGGAACCGTATCGCCCTCTCGGCTCTGTCCATTCTCCTGCTCGCCGCCTCCCTGACCGGCTGCACGCCGCACCAGACCGCCGCGACGGAGGTCGGCGTAAAGTTCAACAAGCTGACCAACTCCTACGACCTCAAGGAGGCCGGCGCCACGCACTTCTTCATACCGGTCCTCAACGACTGGCAGACATTCGACACCTCCATCCGCAACCTGGTGATGACCGCCACCAGCACGTCCGGCGACCGCCAGGGCAAGGACGACCTGCGCTTCAAGACGCGGGACGGCAACGACATCGAGACCGACGTCACCGTGCGCTGGCGGATCGACCCCACCAGGGTCGCCTACGTCTGGAGGTTCGTGGCCCCGGACACCGACTCCGTCCAGGAACGGCTGGTGCGGCCGCAGGCGCGCGCCTACACCCGCGATGTCCTGAACCGGCTCAACTCCGAGGACTTCTACAATCCCAAGCTGCGTTTCGCGGCGGCCAACGACGCCACCAAGCTGCTGGCCTCCCGCCTCTCCCCCTACGGCATCGTCGTCGAGCAGGTGCTCCTGGGCGACTTCTCCTTCAAGCCCGACTACCAGAACCTGATCAACGCCCGCAAGGAGGCGGAGAAGACGGCCGAGAAGCTCGAGGCGGAGATCCTGGCGACCGTGGAGAAGAACCAGGCCAACCTGCAGTCGAAGATCGCCGAGCTCACCGAATCGCTGACCCGCGCCGAGGGCGAGCTCGAGCAGGCCAAGCGCAACGCCGACGCCTACCTCGTCCGCCGCCAGCAGGAGGCGCAGGCCATCTTCGCCGAGAAGACCGCCCAGGCCGAGGGCATCCGCAAGGAGCGCGCGGCCCTCAACAGCAGCGCCGGCGACGCCTACGTCAACCTGCAGCTCATCGAGGCGTTGCAGAAGAAGGACATCCGGCAGATCCCCAAGCTGCCTTCGGGCAACGTGATCATCGACGGCAACAAGCTCCTCCAGCAGCTCGGCGTGATCCAGTACGAGCTGAACAAACGGGCGGAGGAGCCACCCAACCCGTAGGAACGGGAAGGAAAGGCCATGCTGAACCTCGCGGGCGCGTCCTACGACTACGGAAACGTCCTGTTCGCCGTGCTTCAGGAGTGCGAGCACAACCGCCGAGCCCTGCTGCCCAACGAGGCCGCCGGGCGCCTCCAGGGGATCGCCCGCGCCAAGCTGGCCGAAATCCGGGAGAGCTACACGGAGTGCGGCGGCACGGACACCTACTGGGAGCAGCTCGAGCGGGAGGTGCTGGAGACGACCCTGCCGCAGTACGTCCCCGCCGCAGTCGAGCAGAACCGGCTGGAGAAGAACAACTACGATCTCTGGCGCCAGGGCGAGCCCGTCGCGCGAATGGCCTTCGGCCTGCTCGGCCTGCTGATCGGGGCGCTGATCATCGCCATCCCCTGGATCCCCATCTTCGAGGACGTCTTCGCGTTCGCCCTGGCGGCGATGGGCTTCCTCTATCCCGAGATCAAGAAGACGGTCTTCGACTACCGGCACGCGCGCCTGCTCAACCGGCTGATCGTCCAGGCCGAGAAGTACCAGAAGGACCAGCGGCTGCACTACGTGAGCGAGGCGCGCCTCGCCGAGGAGCTCGGCGCGGTAGGCAAGGCCCCGGCGACCGTCCGGGACAAGAAGGCCGAGCCCGGCCCGCAGCCCCGGGAGCGGGACCGAGCGTCCTAGAAACCCCTGGGACCGCCGGCGTCCCGCCGGCTTGACCAACTTAGTTAGTAGGCCGGCGGGACGCCGGCGGTCCCAGGAAGGGCCCTCACCACGGCCGCGAGATCACGCAGGCGTTGATCCCGCCGATCCCCATCGACAGCTTGCCCGCCGCCCCGCGGTCCACGGGGCAGGGCTCGTCGAAGACGTAGGCGCCGTGGAGCCCGGCGATCTCCCGGTTGAGCTCCTCGTGGTGCAGCGGCGTCGCGTAGAGCTGGCCGCGCTCGTAGCCAAGGTACTGCGCCGTCAGCTCCCAGCCGCCGCCGGCCGACATGCCGTGGCCGAAGGTGCCCTTGCGGGCGGTCACCAGCACGGAATCCGGCAGGACGCCGCGCAGGGTCTCCACCTCGCGGTAGTCGCCGGGGGTGGCGGTGGCGTGGAGGTCCCAGGTGGCGATCTCGTCCGGCCGCGCGCCGGACTCCCGGAACGCCTGCTCGATGGCCGCCGTCGGGCCGGGGATCGAGGGCGTGATGATGTGGTCGGCGTCCGAGCTGACGCCTACCGCGACCGGCTCCATGCCCAGGGGCTTGAAGCCCTTGGCCGTCATGTACTCCAGGTCGCCCAGGATCCACAGCACCGAGCCGCCGGCGACGTGCGTGCCGCGCAGGCCCGTCAGGGGCTTCGAGACCGCCGCGTCGGCCGAGATCACGCGCGCGGCGTAGAAGGCGCCGACGGACAGCGCCAGGGGCGGTGGATCGGTGGCGCCGATCACCACCGCCTTGGCCTCGCCGCGGCGGATGGCGTCCATCCCCAGCTTCAGACAGACGCCGAAGGTCGAGCAGGCGGCCACGGGCGCGAACGCCAGCCCGGAGATGTGACCCATCATCGAGATCTGCGCGGCCGGCGTGTTCCAGATGTTCCACACCAGGTTGGACGACACGGAATTCCAGGGCGGCGTGGGCTCCTGCCACTTCTCGTGCAGGTGCCGGAGGCGGCGCTGCTTCTCCTTCATCACGCTCCCCTTGCCGCGGTCGATGTTCCCCTGGACGTTCAGGCCCTCGATCTCGGCGAGCTCGTGCAGGTAGGCCGTGAGGTCCGGCGACGAGGCCGCCCAGAAACGCCACCAGGCCGCCTCGGCCTCGTAGCGGTCCTCGGGATCGGCCACCGTCTCGGGGCGCGGCGGCGCGCCTTCGGGGGCTTCCGCACCGCCGAGAGCTTCCTGGAAGGCCGGGTTGCGCTCGGCCCAGAAGCGGTCCCACCGCCGCTGGGCGCGGTCGAGGGAGCGGGTCTGATTGGCGACCGTCTGGACGCAGCCGATGCCCGTGCCCATGTAGACGTGGGCGGCGGTGCCGAGGGCCCGCAACTCCTGCTCGAGGCCGGGGTTCTGCCCGAGCGCCTGGATGAAGGAGGCGATGGCGTAGAGCACCGGCACGTCCATCTTCTCCGTGAGCTGGTGGAAGCGGGCCGGCGGGAAGCGCTCGGCGATCCAGCCGCGGTAGTCCTCGAACGAGAACGACGGCACGCCGACCAGGAAGTTGTCGGGGCCGAAGCCGTTGAACGGTTCGAGCCAGCTCTCGGAGGACCCCAGGTTCTCCGTGAAGGCGTCGATATTGGGCGAACGGGGCGCCACGATGCCCCAACCGAAGATTCCCACTCTGCGCAAAGAAATCCCCTCCTTCGAAGCCCAGGATTGTGCCACAGGCCGGCGTTCCCCCGTTCGGGGGAGGGAAAAATCCGCCGTTCGGGCGATGATTGGGGCCGGCCCCCACCCCTAGACTCCAGCCATGAAGATCCTGAGATACCTGAAGAGCCGGCAAGCCCTGTTCCGGCAGATCGGAGAAGCCGCCGCCCAGGAGGAGAGAAACCGGCTGGCAAGGGACCTCCACGACTCGATCAAGCAGCAGCTCTTCAGCATCAACGTCGGCACCGCCACGGCCCAGGAACGGTGGGAGCGCGATCCGGAGGGAGCAAAGGCGGCACTGGCGGACGTGCGGCGGAGCGCGAAGGAGGCGATGGTGGAGATGCAGGCTCTCCTCCATCAGCTTCGGCCCGAGTCCCTCAGCTCCATGAAGGGTGTCATCGAAGCCCTGCGGGAGCAGTGCGAAGCCCTCGGATACCGTAGCGGCGCCCAGGTGACGGTGGAGCTTGGCGAGGAGATCCCCGACGACCGGCTGCCGCCCGGCGCCCCGGAGGCTCTCTTCCGCATCGCCCAGGAAGCGCTGGCCAACGTGGCCCGGCATGCTCGCGCCAGCCACGTCCGGGTCGGGCTCGGCAAGGGAGAGGACGCGTGGGCCGTGCTCGAGGTGCAGGACGACGGCCAGGGGTTCGACCCCGAAGCGGCGGCTTCCGGCATGGGCCTGCGCAACCTGCGGGAACGCGCTGAATCGCTCGAGGGGGTCCTCCGGATCGCGAGCGTCCCCGGGACCGGCACCACGGTGACGGCTTGGATCCCTCTGGATCCGCTCCCCTCGACGGGCGGCTCGGCCATTGAAATAGCCCTCCGATCGGCAACGCGGGAGCTCCTCTTCATGGTCACCCTGGCAGTGTTCTACCTTCTGACGACTCCGACCGATGCGCCAAATTTCTCCGGGTCCATTTTCCCCCTCCTCCTGCTCGGTGGGGCCGCCTGGAACTGGGTTCGTGAAGACTGGAAAAAGGCTTTCCGCGCCACCCCGGCCGACCTCTCCCGCCTCCGTCACGCGAGGGACCGGGCCCAGGCCTTCCATTTTTTCGTCGCCAGCTCTTGGGCTTTTTACATCTGGACCTTGATCGCGGCCGACAGCAACGTCTGGCGGGCCGCTTGGGGCGCGACGGTGCTTCTGTGCTCGGCGCTGGCAGCAATCCAGCTGTTCCGCTTTCATCTCCAGAGCCGGCTCCGGAGCTCCTGGCCGAGATGGACGTGGCCGTCGCTTTCAAGGTATTGGGGCTATTTCTTCCTGAACGCCGTGATGATCTTCTTGATATTCTTGAACCCAGGCCGCCCGGGCACGCTCGAACCAAGGAAGCTTTTCTGGCTCCTCTCCGTCGGAGCCGTGCTTGTCTACCTTTTCGCGAGGCAGCCCCGAGTGGAAGAAGCCGCTCGATGAGCGATATCCTTACTGTCGGCAACGTTCGCACCGTACGCGTCGCTCTCGTCGACGACCACCGCGTCGTCCAGACCGCCTTGCGCAGCTACATCGAATCGTTCGAGGACATCGAGGTGGTGGGCGCCGCCTCCAGCGGCGAGGAGATCCTGGAGAAGCTCGAGGGCTGGCTGCCCGACGTGGCCGTAATGGACCTCAGCATGCCCGGCGGCATGGACGGCATCGAGGCCACCCGCCGCGTGCGGGCCCTGTCCCCTCACACCCAGGTCGTGGTGCTGACGGCCCACACGGACGACGCCCGGGTGGTGGCGGCGCTGCGGGCCGGCGCCATCGGCTACGTCCGCAAGGACTCGGACCCGGAGGTCTTCCTGGCCGCCGTGCGCGGCGCGGCCCGGGGGCAGTCCGTCCTCGATCCCGCCGTGGCCGGCTCGGTGCTCCAGGACCTGCTGCGCGGCGGCCCGCTCGTCGAGGAGCTCTCCGAGCGGGAGAAGGAGGTGCTCCGCCAACTCGCCCACGGCCGCACCAACCAGGAGATCGCCCAGGAGCTCCACGTCAGCGCCGAGACGGTGAAGACCCACGTCGGCAACATCCTCTCCAAGCTCCAGCTCAGCCACCGCACCCAGGCCGTGGTCTACGCGCTGAAGCAGGGATTGGTGTCGTTGGACGACGTGGAGATCTGAAAGAGGTCTGAACGATCCCTTAAGGCTGGCGGACGGCTCGCCAGGTCTGGCGGACGGCCCGCCAGGTCTGGCGGATGACTCGCCAGGTCTGGCGGACGACTCGCCAGGTCTGGCGGACGGCTCGCCAGGTCTGGCGGATCGCTCGCCTTGCCTACTCCTTCCGGATTGCCACCATCGGGTCCACCCGCGCGGCGCGGCGGGCCGGCAGCCAGGTGGCGAGGAGGGCCACCGCGGCAAGCAGGGCGGCGATGGACGCGAAAGTCAGGGGATCGCGGGCACTCACGCCGTAGAGCAGGCTCGCGAGCACCCGCGTGAAGGCCAGGGCGCCCAGCAATCCCAGCGCGACCCCGGCCGCCGTGAGCTTCGCGCCCTGCTCCATCACCATCCGGATCACGTCCCGGGTCTGCGCGCCGAGGGCAATGCGCACGCCGATCTCCCGCGTCCGCTGGGCGACGAGATAGGAGATGACGCCGTAGAGCCCGGCGGCCGAGAGGACCAGCGCGATTCCCGCGAAGATCCCCAGCAGCCAGAGATTGAGCCAGCGGTCCGACAGCGACCGTCCGATCACCTCCTCCATCGTCTGGACCTTGTAGATCGGCAGACCGGGGTCGATGCTCCGCACCGCCTGGCGGACGGCGGAGGCGAGGCTGGCGGGCGGCACGGCCGTCCGGATCACCAGGGTGGCATCGCCGAGCCAGCGGTCGGAGCCGATCTGGACGTAGGGAAAGTAGATCTCGGGGAGCGGCGGGGTATCGAGCCCGGCCTGCCGGACGCCGCCGACGACTCCGACGATGGTGTGGGGCGCCTCCCGGTCGAGCCGCAGTTGCCGGCCGACGGGGTTCTCCCCTGGGAATTGCTGGCGCGCCAGAGCCTCGTTGACGATCAGCCGTCTCACCCCCACTCCGCCGTCGCCCTCCGTGAAGTCGCGGCCCCGCAGGATGGGGATGCCGAGGGATGAGAAGAACTGCGGGCTCGCTACCCGGTACTCGGCGATGAAATCTTTTCCCGGCGGAGGCGCCGGGCGGCCTTCGACGAGGTAGGAGCCGTTCGTCCACGCGTCCTGGATCGGCAGCATCGAGACGACGGCGGCGGAACGCACGCCCGGAATGCGGCGCAGGGACTCGAGCAGGGGATGGAAAATCTTGAGGGCCGAGCCGTCGAGCTGGGCGGCCGGGATGGCGACGTGAGCCGTGAGCACGTTCTCGGCCACGAGCCCGGGCGCCGTGCCGCTCAGGTTGACGAAGCCCCGCATCAGAAGGCCGGCACCGATCAGCAGGACGAGCGAGAGCGCGATCTCCAGCACCACCAGGGCGTTCCGGAAGCGCTGCTGGCGTCCGCTCGACGTGGTTTTGGCGCCGGCGTCGCTCAGCGTGTCGCGCACGTCCTCCTTGGAAGCCTGGAGCGCCGGCACGATGCCGAACGCCAGCCCGGAGATCAGCGAGGCGAGCAGCAGGAACCCGAAGACCCGGCCGTCGAGCGGGATGCCGCCCGAAATCGGTAGGGCGCTCTCGGCGAGCGGCCCCAGCAGCGACAGGCTCCACCGGGCCAGCAGGGCCCCGAAAACCGCGCCGGCCAGGGCGAGGACGAGGCTCTCGACGAGGAACTGCCGCACCAGGCGGGTACGGCTGGCGCCGAGGGCGAGGCGGATCGCCACCTCGCGGCGGCGAACCGCGGCGCGGGCCAGCAGCAGGTTGGCCACGTTGGCGCAGGCGATGAGCAGCACCAGGGCCACCGAGCCGAGCAGGATCAGGAGCGCCCGCCGCGACCTCCCCACCACCGTATCGCGCAGGGGAGTCACGAGCACGCTCCGCCCCGCCTGCTCCTGGGGGAACTCCCGCTCCAGCCGGGCCGCCACCTCCTGGAGCTGCACCAAGGCCTGCTGCATGGAGACGCCGTTCCGCAGCCGGCCCACCACGGACAGGAAGTGGCTGCCCCGGGCCCGCCCCTGCTGGGAAGGCAGCGTGTACAGCGTCCAGGCGTCGGTGCCGGTGCCGTTCGCGGGGAAGTCGAAGGAGGCCGGCATGACGCCGATCACGGTGTAAGCCGTGCCGTCGAGCCGGAGCGCCCGGCCGATCAGCGCGGGATCGCCGCCGAAGCGCGTCCGCCAGAGCTTCTCGCTCACCAAGGCGACCGGCTCGCGGCCGGGCGCGTCGTCCCCCTCGGCGAAAGTGCGGCCCCGGAGCGGGCGGGCTCCCAGGACGGAGAAGAGGTTGGCCGTCGCCGCGACGGCCTGGATCCGCTCGGGCTCGGCCGTCGCCTGCTCCGCCGTCCCTTGGAAATTGAGGCTCAACGACTGCCAGGCCGCGAGGGCCTCGAAACCCGTGCCCAGCTCCCGCCAGTCGCGGAAGTTGGCGACCGAGACGGAGCCCTGACCGCCGGTGCTGAGCTTCTCGTTGACGCCGACGAGCCGGTCCGGCTCCGTATAGGGCAGCGGGCGCAGCAGGACGGCGTTGACGACGCTGAAGATGGCCGCGTTGGCGCCGATGCCGAGCGCCAGGCAGAAGACGGCCACGAGAGTGAAGGCGGGCGAGCGGCGCAGCGAGCGCAGGGCGAAGCGCACGTCGCGCACGGCGTCGTCCATCCAGGTGACGCCGCGCACGTCGCGCACCTCGTCCTTGAAGCGGTCGATCCGGCCGAACTCGCGCTCGGCGAGCGCCCGCGCCTCCCCTGGGCTCATTCCCCGCTCGACGTGCTGGGCGGCTTCCATCTCCAGGTGGAACTTCATCTCGTCGTCCAGATCGCGCTCGAACGAGCTTCGGTCGGTAAGATTGTTGAAGCGGTTTGCGACTTTGCGGATCGTGGCCATGACGGGCTCCTCGAGCGGCCTCAAGCGGATTGAAGGACCCAGCGGACCGCCTGGGTGAACTGCTGCCAGCTCTCGGATTCGCGGTCGAGCTGGAGCCGTCCGGCCTCGGTGAGGCGGTAGAACTTGGCGCGCCGGTTGTTGTCCGAAACGCCCCACTCCGACTCGATCCAACCCTGCTCTTCGAGCCGGTGGAGTGCCGGATAGAGCGACCCCTGGTTGACCTGGAGGAGATTGCGGGACGTCTGCTGGATCCGCTGCGCGACTCCCCAGCCGTGCTGGGAGCCGAGGCTCAGCGTCTTCAGGATCAGCAGATCGAGCGTTCCCTGGAGAAGATCGGTGGTCGGTGGCTGGCTCATGTCTTGGCTCTCCCCTCGAATGTCTACAAGAGAGAATACGGACGTTCCGGCGGGATGTTTCAGCGGGCAGGAAAAACCTTGGGGGAGGATGGACCGGACCCCTGGGAGGCCCGGTCCAGGGAGACGCAAAAGGTTACGGCAGGGTGGTCTGGAATTCGCGGTTGGCCTGGTCGAGGGCCTGTTCCAGCTTGTTGTCGAGGCCGTTGTCGAGGCCCCCGCTCGAGAGGCCCTGCGTACCGGTCTGGCCCAGATCCCGAACGGCAAGCGGGTCGCCGTCCTTCTTGTTGCGGCGCAGCTTCGAGCCGGCTACCGAGACGAGGCCCTTGGTGCGGTTGCCGAGGTGTTTGGACTTGCTGAGGGCCGATTCGCCGCCCGTCTTGAGCGTGCTCACCGCCTTGTCGCGGGCAAGGGCCCGGCGGCCGCGCCCGCCCTGGGGGTCGAGCAGGTACATGAGGCCGGCGCCCAGGCCAGCGCCCAGGCCGATGGTGCCGAGGAGAGTCAGTTTCTGTCGGTTCATGCTGCCTCCTTCTTTTTGAATGCTTCACGGGCGCGAAGGAGGTTCCCTCCAACGCCCGTGATCGAAGGAGTGCAAGCCCCGTACCGGATCAGATCTCGTTGATATCGATGCTGCCGTTGGTGGTGTGGGCGTACAGCAGGCCGCCGCCGCCGTTGATGTCCCCCTTCAGGGTGCGCTTGCCGGGCTGGCCGCCCGTGACCGCGAAGTCGGTGTGGACGCGGCCATTGGTCGTCGCCGCGTCGATCGACAGCCGGGCGTCGCGGGGCAGGCGCAGGTCGATGCCGCCGTTGGTGCTCGTGAGGCGCAGATCGCTGTCCGCCGGCAGGTCCGTCAGCTCGGCATCGATGTGCCCATTGGTGGATTCCGCCCGCAGCGCTCCGGCCGAGCGGCGGACGTCGATGCCGCCGTTGACGGTCTCCAGGGTCAGGTTCCCCTGGACGTCGGTCACGCCGATGCCGCCGTTGGTGGTCTCGAGATGCGCCTTGCCGCGGGTGCCGGTGACCTGGACGCCGCCGTTGACGGTCTCGACGTCGAGGGCGGCCCGGCGCGGCACGCGGACCTTGTAGGTGACGTTGACGTTGATCTGTTTGCCGAAGAGCCACTCGAAGACGCCGTCTCCCCGCCGGGGGAGCTTGGTGTCGATCCGCAGCCCGTCCGCGCCCTGGGCGACGTCGATCTTCACCTGATCCATGGCCTTGCGCGCATCCTCGGCATTGCCGGCCTTGACCTGCTTCTCGGCGTGGATCTGGACCTCGTTGCGGTCCCAGGCTTCGAAGGTCACGGCGCCGTTGACGTTGGTCAGCCGGACCTCGGAGCCGGCCTGGAGCGGCACGGTGCGGTCGAAGCTCTCCTTCAGGGTGGTGGACGCACCGGCGGCCGTCGCCAGGAGCAGCGCGCCCAGGAACACCGGGAGAATCTTCTTTGTTTTCATCCTCGTCATGAGCAATCCCTCCTTCTCAGTGCCTTACGAGACCGGGCAGCAAAAAGTTACAGAAATGGGTATAGCCTCCGCTCGGGGAGGCCGCGAGATGTCGGCGAGACCGATGACGGACGATCTGGAGCTGCTCCTGCAAGTATTGCCGCCGGCGGTGCGGGCCCGCATCGAGCCGCACCCGCGCCGCGGCGAGCTGGTGGAGCTGGTGCTCGACCTCGGCCGGCTGCCCGAGGCCCGCTTTCCCGACGGCGGCGAGTTCCTCTCCGATCAGCCGGTCCTGCGCGAGGACATCGCCTTCGTGGTGGAGCGCGTCGGCCGCTTCGGCAAGGACAACCGGGCGGGCATCGAGCGCACCCTGCACCGCATCTCGGCGATCCGCAACCGGGTGGGCGACGCCGTCGGCCTCACCTGCCGCGTCGGCCGCGCCGTCTTCGGCACCGTGGACATCCTGCGCGACGTCATCGAGGACGGCCAGTCGATCCTCCTGCTCGGCCGGCCCGGCGTCGGCAAGACGACGCTGCTGCGCGAGGCGGCCCGGGTGCTGGCCGACGAGCTGAGCAAGCGGGTGATTGTGGTCGACACCTCGAACGAGATCGCCGGCGACGGCGACGTCCCCCATCCCGGCATCGGCCGCGCCCGGCGCATGCAGGTCCCCTCGCCCGACGAGCAGCACGGCGTGATGATCGAGGCGGTGGAGAACCACATGCCGCAGGTGATCGTCATCGACGAGATCGGCACCACGGCCGAGGCGCTGGCGGCGCGCACCATCGCCGAGCGCGGCGTGCAGCTCATCGCCACCGCCCACGGCAACACGCTGGAGAACCTGCTGCAGAACCCCACCCTGTCGGACCTCGTGGGGGGAATCCAGGCCGTCACCCTCTCGGACGAGGAGGCGCGGCGGCGGGGCACCCAGAAGACGGTGCTGGAGCGCAAGGCGCCGCCCACCTTCGGCGTCCTGATCGAGATCCAGGACAAGGACCGCCTGGCCGTGCACCACGACGTGGCCGAGGTGGTGGACCGCCTCCTGCGCGACGTGCCGCCCCGGCCGGAGCTGCGGACGCGGACGGAAGGCGGAGCGGTCGAAATCCGCCGGGCGGAGCGAGCCGAACGGCCGGAGCGGCTCCCGGAGAGGGTGGAGCGCGGCCCGGCCGGACGCGCCCGCAAGGGCCGGGCGTCTACTCCCTGGTTCGCGGCCCCGGTGGAGGACGCCCCGGTCCAGGACAATGACGCCGCTTCCACGGACGGGAACGGAGACGGGGACGCCGCTCCCCCGCTGCCGCCCAAGGCGCTGCGCGGCAAGTCGGTGCGCATTTTCCCCTACGCCGTCAGCAAGGCGAAGCTGGAGCGAGCCCTGCGCAAGTTCCGCGTCTCGGCCTACATGGTGGACGACGTCGACAGCGCCGACATGGTGGTGACCCTGAAGTCCCAGGAGCGGCGCCAGCCCCATCGCCTGCGCGACGCCCAGGCCCGCGGCATCCCGTTCTACGTCGTGCGCAGCAACACCATCGTGCAGATGGAGAACTTCCTGCGCTCGGTCTTCGGGGTGAACGACCCCACGGCGGGCGACGAGGAGGCCCTGCGCGAGGTCGAGGAGGCCATCGACCAGGCCCTGGACGACGGCAACCCGGTGGAGCTCTCGCCCCAGAACAACCACTTGCGGCGGCTCCAGCACCAGATCATCGAGCGCTACGGCCTGACCTCGGAGAGCAAGGGCGAGGAGCCCTACCGGCGAGTTGTGATTTATCCAAGCTAGGACTTGATAGAGATCAATTTTTGTGATTAAATCCTCCTCATTCAAGGAGGATGTTCATGAAAAAGCTCCGCATCCCTCTTCTCTTGCTGGCCGTCGTCCTCTCCTTCGCCGCCTCGGTGTCGAACCCGCGCCCGGCCTACGCCGCGTGCATCCGCGACGACCAGTGCGGCCCCAACGGGAAGTGCTGCTGCAGCCAGTGCGTCCTGAAGAACGCCCTGTGCGATCCCTTCGACTGCGGCCCTGAAGGCTGATCGGCTGACGGCAACCACACCTCGTCCCGCCCTTCCTCAGGTAGAGGAAGGGCGGGAAGGCGAGGGGTCCGGCACCGGCTCCACCCGCGCTGCCGGCGGCTCGAGCTCAGGCAGGGCGGGCGCCCGGGCGCCCAGCGGCAGGGTGCCGTCCAGGGCGTCCCGGTACTCGGCGCTGTAGATGTCCAGCACGGAGAGGAACAGGGCGGCGATCATCGGCCCGATGATGAACCCCGTGGGGCCGAACATGGCGATGCCGCCCAGGGTCGAGAAGAACACCATCAGGTCGTGCATGCCGGTCTCCTGGCCGACCAGCCGCGGACGCATTAGGTTGTCCACGTTGACGATCACGATGACGGTGACCAGCAGGATGCCGAGCCCCTGCCAGGTGTGGCCGGTCAGGATCTGGATGAAGGCGGCCGGATAGAGCACCAGCCAGGCGCCCACCAGGGGGATGATCGAGAGCATCGTCGCGACGACGCCCCAGAGGATCGGCGAGCCGACGCCGAAGATCCACAGCGTGATCCCCGACAGCGTGCCCTGGGCGAGGGCGATCAGTAGCGTCCCCTTCACCGTCGCCCGGGCCACGGAGGAGAAGCGGGCGCCGATGGCGTTCTTGTACTCCCGGTCGAGGGGGATCAGGGCGCGCAGGCGGCGCAGCAGGTCCTTGCCGTCGCGGAAGAAGTAGAACATCGTGAACAGCGTCGTGAAGAGCAGCACGACGACCTGGATCGTCCCCCGCGAGGTCTTGTTGATCACCGTGGCGACGAAGCTGCCGGCCGACGACGTGACGTTGTCGAGGGACGACTTCCAGTCGATCTGGTCGAGCCGGAGGTCGCGCACCAGGGGCAGGTTGCGCAGCCGGGCGAGGGGGCCCGCCGGCCCGGTCTTGACGAACTCGGCGATCTGGACCTGCGCCGTGCGGTAGAACTCGATGGCCTCGCGCGTCACCATGTCGGCCACGAGGTAGAGCGGCACGATCAAGACCAGCAGCAGGACGAAGCAGGTGAAGAACGACGCCAGGGTCTTGCGCCCCCGGAAGCGCCGCAGGAACCACTCGTAGAGCGGATAGAAGAGCGTCGCGAACACCGCCGCCAGCACCACCGGGACGAAGAAGATCCCGACCATGCGGAAGAAGACGACCGCCGTGCCGATGAGGACGGCGAAGAAGAAGTAGCGGCTGAGCTTTTTGTCGATCATGGGCTCCGGGGACCCGCCATGGCTCGCGGGTTGCATTCCCTGGGATCGGCCCGCTGAAGGCGGACCCTCAAGGAGACTCCATGCTGACACAGATGTCGAAGATCGCGCTTCTTTTATTGCTCTTGCCGGTATTGCTCGTGCCGGCCGCCCTCCTGGCGCGCCCGCCTTTGCCCTCGGACCCGCAGCCGGCCGCCGCCCAGCAGCCCGCGCCCCAGGCGCAGCCGCCGGCCGCCCCGCAGCAGCAGCCGGCGCCCCAGCCCGCCGCCCCCCAACCCGCTGCCCCGCAGCCAGCGCCCGCTCCGGCCCCGGCCGCCCCCATGGCGGGCGGCGGCGCCTCTCCGAAGGCGGGTGGCGACGTCCAGATCCTCCTCGACCGGGCGGGATTCTCGCCGGGAGCCATCGACGGCCGGCCGGGCTCCAACACGGCCAAGGCGCTCTCGGCCTTCCAGGGGGCCAACGGCGTGCCCGCCACCGGCAAGATGGACGCCGCGACCTGGCAGAAGCTCGTCGGCGTGGCCGGCAACCAGGCGGTCGTCGCCTACACGATCTCTCCCGAGGACGCGAACGGGCCGTTCACGCCCCAGATCCCCGAGGACATGGAGGAGAAGTCCAAGCTCGAGGCCCTGAACTACGCCACGCTCCTCGAGATGCTCGCCGAGAAGTTCCACTCCACCCCGGAGCTCCTGAAGAAGCTCAACCCCCGGGCGCGGTTCGCGGCGGCCGGCGAGACGCTCCGGGTGCCCAACGTCCGTCCGGTCGCGGCGCCCGAGAAGGGCAAGACGCCGGACGGCACCCAGATCGTCGTCTCGAAGAGCGCCAGCACCCTGACGGTGCGCCAGGGCGAGCGGGTCGTCTTCTTCGCGCCGGTCTCGGCCGGCAGCGAGCACGATCCCCTGCCCATCGGTGACTGGAAGGTGCAGGGCGTCGCCCTCAACCCGTCCTTCAACTACAACCCCGACCTGTTCTGGGACGCCGACCCCGGGCACTCCAAGGCCAAGATCCCGGCGGGGCCCAACAACCCGGTCGGCGTGGTCTGGATCGACCTCTCCAAGGAGCACTACGGGATCCACGGCACGCCCGAGCCGAGGACGATCGGCAAGACCCTCTCCCACGGCTGCGTGCGGCTGACCAACTGGGACGCCCTGACCGTGGCCGGCCTGGTGAAGGCGGGCACGCCGGTCGTCTTCACGGAGTAGCCAGCCATGACGGCTGAGAAGAAGGGCGGTTGGAGGGTCTATCTCGCCGGGCTGGCCGGGTTTCTGCTCGGCGCGGCCACGGTGCTGCTCGTCGTCTGGCTGTACGGGAAAGAGGAGAACGTCGCGGCGGTCCCCTCCTCCGCGTCGCCACCGGTGGCCTCCGGACCCGCCGTGCCGGCTCCGGCCAAGCCGGCATCACCGGTCACACCGGCGCCGGCTCCGCCGCTCCCGATCCGGATTCCCCTGGCCGTGCCGGGCGACCTGACCCAGCGGGGCCTCCTGGTGCCCGTCCAGGGCATCCGGCGCGAGGCCCTCCAGGACACCTTCGACGACGCCCGCAGCCAGGGCCGGGTCCACGACGCGATCGACATCATGGCCCCGCGCAACACGCCGGTGCTGGCCGTCGAGGCGGGACGGATCGTCAAGCTCTTCTCCAGCGACCGCGGCGGGCTGACGGTCTACCAGTTCGATCCCACCGAGAGCTACTCCTACTACTACGCCCACCTGGAGAGCTACGCTCCAGGCCTCAAGGAAGGGGATCAGGTCGCCCGCGGGCAGGTGATCGGCTACGTGGGCACGACCGGCAACGCCTCGCCGGACGGCCCCCACCTCCACTTCGCCATCAACCGGCTAAAGCCGGAGAAGAAGTGGTGGGAGGGCGATCCGATCAATCCCTACCCGGTCCTGCGGCCGGGGCCCTGAGCCCTATCCCTAAAGTCAGAAGCTCAGTGGTGCGGGCCGCCGGCGAAGTTCTTTTCGCCGGCCTCGATGGCGACCGCCAGCTTGTTCTGCGCCGGCGGCAGCGGGCAGGTGGCGAAGGCCGTGAAGGCGCAGGGCGGGTTGTAGGCGGTGTTGAAGTCCACCACCACCTTGCCGTCCTTCGGCGGATCGGTGTCGAGGAAGCGGCCGGCGCCGTAGGTCTCCTTGCCGTTGGTCTTGTCGCCGAACAGGAGGAAGAGGCCGCCTTCGGGCGAGCCCTCGAGGGCGTCGATGCGGTAGGTCTTGCCCTGCCAGTCGAACACCACGGCGCCCGGCGAGGGGTTGTCGTCCACCTGGCCCACGATGTTGGCGATGGCGATCTTCTTGTCCTTGTAGGGCTCGAAGCGGGCGACGATCCGCCACTCCGGCCGGATGGGATAGGAGTCGAGCCCCTTGAAGGAGGCGAGGACCGGGCTCGCCTTGTCCTTGATGCGCACGCCGAGCCGGTCGCCGCGCTTGATGACGTAGAAGTTTAGCGAGCCGAGCTCCAGCAGCGTGGGCGTGCCGTCCGTGTCCTTGCCGAGCTCGATGCCGGGGCTGCCGGGCGCGACTGCCTTGCCGTCCGCCGTCAGGGCGACCCCGGGCTCGACGGTGACGCGGACCTTGTCGCCTTCGCGGATCAGGAGGCCGGCGACGGCTGGCGCCTTGCCCTTCGGCAGGATGACCGGGTTTCCCGGATCGCTGCCGAAGCGGTTCTCCCCCGGCTTCAGCCAGTAGAGGCCGACCAGGGTCAGCCAGCCGTCCTCCTTCTTCAGGCTGTCGAACCGCTCCTTGCGGAAAGCTTCGATCTCCTTGCGGTAGGCCTCGGGATCGGGCCGGGCCGGAGCCTTGGCTTCGGCGGCCCAGAGGGCGGCGGCGCCCAAAGAAACGACGGATAGAACGGCGGCGAGCAGGAATGGGGCGGTGCGATGCGGTCGTACGATCATGAAGAGCCTCCGAAAGCGTCAGAAAGGATAACCCAACCCGGGGCTCCGGACTTCCAGCCCGTAACCTTCACCCCCCTTCTCTCGTATTGGTGCCAGGTGGGGCCGCCGCGGCTCCCGCTGAAAAGGAGAGCCCATGCTGACCATCCGTGACCTCGTGAAGGTATATCCCGGCCCCGTCACCGCCCTCCAGGGCATCAACCTCGACGTCCCGCCGGGCATGTTCGGGCTGCTCGGCCCCAACGGCGCGGGCAAGTCGACGCTGATGAAGATCCTCTCCGGCCTGCTGGAGGCGACCTCGGGCGAGGTCACCCTGGACGGCGAGGACGTGCTCTCGAAGCCGGAGCGGATCCGGCGCCGGCTTGGCTACCTCCCCCAGGAGTTCGGCTTCTACCCCCACCTGACGGGCGAGAAGATGCTCACCTATCTCCTGAAGCTCAAGGGCGTCGAGGCGCCGGGAGGCTTGAAGCCGCTGGTCGGCGAGCTGCTCGAGCGGGTCAACCTCACGGCCGCCGCCAAGCGCCGGGTCAAGACCTACTCCGGCGGCATGCGGCAGCGGCTCGGCATCGCCCAGGCGATCGCCGGCGATCCCCGGCTGATCATCGTGGACGAGCCGACGGCCGGCCTCGACCCCGAGGAGCGGCTGCGCTTCTACCGCATCCTCGCCGAGCTGGCGGCCGACCGCATCGTGCTGCTCTCGACCCACATCGTGGAAGACGTCGCCGTGCTCTGCCCCCGCTTCGCCGTGATCCGCAAGGGACGCCTGGTGGCCCAGACCTCCCCTTCCGAGGCCCGCGGCGCCATCGACGGCAAGGTCTTCGAAGGCCGCCTCGTGCGCGAGGAGATGGACGAGGTGCACCGCCGCAACCTGCGCATCATCCAGTCCGTGCTGGTCGAGGGCAAGAACCGCGTGCGCGTCTACCAGCCCGACGGCGTCGCCCCCCTCGGCTTCGAGCCGGTGCCGGCCGCCCTGGAGGACGCCTACCTCCTGCTCATGCACGACGCCGCGCAGGCCGGCCCGGCGGCCCGGCCCGCCCACGAGCCGGTCGCTCAGCAGCCGCCCGGGTTTGCCGCGGGAGGTGCGGCGTGAGCCTCGCCCGCACCCGCACCATCTTCGTCCAGGAGCTCTCCCACACCTTCAAGCGCCCCCTCTTCTGGTTCCTCGTCTTCCTGCTGGTCCTGATGACCTGGGGCCTCTCGACGGGGGACATGCGGATTCAATCGGGCGACTCGTCGGTGGGCGGCACCAAGGCCTGGATCACCTCCGAGTTCAGCTTCGCCTTCGCCGTGGCGGTCCTGGTCGCGATCCTCTACTCCTTCTTCGGCTCGATCGCCTCCGGCATGGCGATCGTCTCCGACGACGAGGCGAAGATCGGCGACATGCTGCTGTCGACGCCGCTCCGGCCCGCGGAGTACGTGTGGGGCAAGTTCCTGGCGATCCTCGCGGGGTTCCTCTGCGTCCTCGGCATCCACATGCTCCTCGCGGTCTTCTTCAACCACGTGCTGCCCAACCCCGAGGCGGCGGAGATCCAGGGGCCGTTCGCGGTGCTCAACTACCTGCGCCCGGCCCTGATCTTCGGCCTGCCGGCGCTGGTCTTCTACCTGGGCGTCGCCTTCTTCCTCGGGGAGCGCTGGCGCAAGCCGATCACCGTCTTCCTCTTCCCCACCGCCGTCATGATCGTGAGCGGCTTCTTCCTCTGGGACTGGGCGCCGACCTGGCTCGACCCGCGGATCAACCGGCTGCTGATGCTGATCGATCCCGCCGGTTACCGCTGGCTCAACGAGACCTGGCTCAAGCTGGACCGCGGCGCGGATTTCTACAACAAGACCCGCATCGGCCTCGACGCGCCCTTCGTGATCTCGCGCCTGGCCTTCGTGGGCCTCGGCCTGCTCGGCGTCGTGCTCGCCCAGCGGCACCTGGCGGCCCACCTCCAGGGCGAGACCTCCGGCGGCGTCCGGCTCTGGCCCTTCGGCCGGCGGGCCAGCGCGGCGGCGGACACCGCGAACGCCGCCGTGGTCCGCTTCCCCCGCCCCCTCTCGGATCTCGGGATGCGCACGGGCGGGGTCGCCCTCCTCCGGGGAGCCCTGGAGGTGGCCGGCACGGAGCTGCGGAACCTCCTCGCCTCCCCGGGCCTCTACCTGTTCGGAGCGCTGATCCTGCTGCAAACCCTGGGTGGCGCCCTGATCGCACTCGGGGCGTTCGAGACGGAGATCCTGCTCACTCCCGGCCTGGCCGCGGTGCGGACGTTGAACACGCTGTCGCTGCTGCTCAGCCTGCTGCTGATGTTCTACACCGTCGAGTCCCTGGAGCGCGAACGGACGACCGGCCTGGCCGCCATCTCCTACTCGACACCCGCGCGCACGGGCTCGTTCCTCTTCGGCAAGGCGCTGGCGAACAGCGCGGCCGGCCTCCTGATGGTCGCCGCCACCTTCCTCGGCTGCGTCATCGCCATCCTGATCCAGGGCAAGGTGGGGATCAGCCTCGGCCCCTTCTTCCTGGTGTGGGGAGTGCTGCTGATCCCGACTCTCCTCGCCTGGACCTGCTTCGTGGTCGCCGTCCAGGCCGCCGGCGGGCAGCGCTACCTCACCTACGGCGTCAGCATGGGAGTGATCATCCTCACCTTGTACCTCCAGCTCACCGGCCGGATGAGCTGGGTGGGCAACTGGTGGATCTGGGGCACGCTGCGCTGGAGCGACATGGGCACCTTCGAGCTGGACGGCAAGGCCCTGCTCCTCAACCGCCTCATGGTCCTCGGCCTGGCCGTCTTCTTCACCGCCGTTGCCGTGCGCGCCTTCGGACGGCGGCAGGCGGATGCCATCGAGAGCATCCACCGGCTGCAGCCCGCCCCGCTGCGGCGGAGCCTGCTCCGCCTGGGGGCTTTCGCCCTCTTGCCCGTCGTCGCCGCCATCGCCCTCTGGCTCGCCGTCAACGACGGCTTCCAGGGCGGGGCCATCCGGAAGAAGCAGCACGATTACTGGAAGCAGAACCTGGCGACCTGGAAGGACGCCCCCCAGCCGGCGATCGCCGACGTCGCCCTCGACCTGCGTTTGGAGCCCGCGCGGCACTGGTTCTCCAACCACGGCAGCTACGAGCTGGTCAACGACCGCGACGAGCCCCTGAAGCAGTTCGCGCTGACCGGCGGCAACCACTGGGAGAAGCTGAGCTGGACGCTCGGCGGCAAGCCCTACAAGCCCGAGAACCGCTCGAACCTCTACGTCTTCGCCCCACCGGCGCCCCTGAAGCCCGGCGAGCGCGTCCGCGTGGGGTTCCAGCTCGAGGGCCGCTTCCCCAAGGGGATCACCAAGAACGGCGGCGGCATGAACGAGTTCGTCCTCCCCTCGGGAGTGGTGCTGACCAGCTTCAGCCCCAGCTTCTCGCCGGTGGTCGGCTACATGGAGGAGATCGGGATCAAGGAGGACGAGAACGACTACGAGCCGCGGGTCTACTCCGACGACTTCTACCTGGGCAAGACGGACTCCCTGTTCGGCGCCGGCCGGCCGTTCACCACCCGGATCGCCGTCACCGGGCCGGCGGACTACACCTTCAACTCGGTGGGCACCGCGGTGAGCCGGAAGGACGAGGGCGACCGGCGGACGGTGGTCTGGAAGTCGGACTATCCCGTGCGCCTGTTCAACGTCGTCGGCGGGCGCTGGGCCGTGCGCCGCGGCCACGGCACGGCCATCTTCTACCACCCGGAGCACGCCTACAACATCGACGAGATGATCGTCGCCCTGGACGCGGCGCGCCACTGGTACTCGGAGTGGTTCCGCCCCTTCCCCTGGCGCGAGCTGAAGCTCTCGGAGTTCCCCGACCTGGCGAGCTACGCCCAGGGCTTTCCCACCGACATCACCTTCTCGGAGGGGATCGGCTTCCTCACCAAGAGCGACGTCAAGACGGACGCCGTCTTCATGGTGACCGCCCACGAGAGCGCCCACCAGTGGTGGGGCAACCTGCTCACCCCGGGCAAGGGCCCGGGCGCCAACCTCCTCTCGGAGGGCATGTCCCACTTCTCGACCGCCCTGCTCACGGAGCAGGTCAAGGGGCCGCAGGCGCGGATGGAGTTCCTCAAGCGGATCGAGGAAAAGTACGGCGACGCCCGGCGGGCCGATGCCGAGCGCCCCCTGGTGAAGGTGGACGGCTCGCGCGACGGCGACCAGACGGCGACCTACGACAAGGGCGGCTGGGTCTTCTGGATGATGTACCAGAGCCTTGGGCGGGAGCGGGACCTCGCCGGGCTGCGCAAGTTCATGGCCGACTGGGGCAACGGTCCGGACTACCCGGTGCTCCAGGACTTCACGGCCGCGATGCGCCCCTTCGCGCCCGATCCGGCGGCGTACGACGCCTTCGTCAAGCAGTGGTTCCACCAGGTGGTGGTGCCGGAGTACCGGCTGAGCGACGTCCGCCTGACCGGCGGCTCCGCGGGGCGGCCCTGGAAGGTGGCCGTGAAGGTGAAGAACGCCGGCACCGGGCGGATGCCTGTCGAGGTGGCCGCCGCCACCGCCGTCGACCGCTTTACCGGCAAGGGCAAGCCGAAGCCCGGCTACCGCGACGCCCGCCAGCAGGTGGTCCTCGGCGCCGGCGAGGAGCGTAGGGTCGAGATCACCTGCCCCTTCCGCCCGGAGAAGGTCATCGTCGATCCCGACGTCAAAGTGCTGCAACTCCGCAGGAAAGCGGCCGTCGCCAAGCTGTAGGGAGGCGGCCTTTTCTACTTGCGCGACTAAGTTTGCAAGGCGACCGGCGAACGAAATAGAGTCAGGGGCGAAAAAGTCCGCCGCGAGCGGCTCACTTTTCTCCCCTGACGACACCCTAAGACATAGAAGCACTTTTTTGCGAGCCTGAGCACAGCATACAATGGAGCACTGACCGCTTCGGGACGCTGGTGCGCAGGCTAACGGCGACATGATCAGGGCCCGTGCCATGGGCTCGTTTGTGCGAAGGCATCGGTGGCTGGCACCGGTGGCTGGCGAAAGGAGGAGGAGGATGTACCGCAGATCCGTTCACCGAGGGATTCGCCGAGGGGTTACAGCGCTGGCGCTCGTTACCGTATTGACGGTGGCCGGAGCGCAGCCGGCCGCAGCCGCCGCCAACCAGGGAATCCTGGGCAGGGTCGCCGGCCTCTGGTCCGCCGTGGTGGGAGGGGAGTCGAACAGCTTCTGGAGCCGCCTGACCGGCTGGTTCGAAGGCAACGAAACGGTCCCGTCTTCGGGGGCGCCCACCAAGCGAGGTGGAGGAATCGACCCGAACGGCTTGATCACCGAGCCGATCGATCCGCAGCCGCCGACCAGCAGCCTCTCGAACGGCTGACCTGCTGGACAGGGACCGGATGGCGGATCGTGCCTCCGCTGTGAGAGAATTAGTCTAATTTGTTGAACTTGATTGAGGAGATACGGATGAGCGAGCATCCACGCCGCGAAACCTTGGAGGGCCTCCTTTTGAATGGCCTTCTCTCCAGCGAGGTGAAAGCCACGGTGGCCCACCTGCTGGGCGGTTGCGACCGATGCCGGAACGAGATGTCGCCGCTCTCGATGGCGATGTTCACGCCCGACACCGCTCCCGAGCCGCACCTTTCGGCCGAGGAGGAAGACTCTTACGACCGCGCCATCTCGGCCGCCTTCAGCAGCGCCCTGGCCCACGAGCAGACCCTGAGGGTCGAGCGCGAGACCGCCGGCTGGAAGTCCGAAGAGCTGTTGCAGGCCCTGCAGCGGTCCGAGACCCCGTCCCTGCCAGAGGGACCGGCTTCCTGGGGCCTTTGCGAGACGCTGCTGGAGAAGGGCCGCGCGCTGCGGCACGACGACCCGGCGGGCATGCTTCACCTGGCCAACCTGGCCCGGCAGGCGGCCGACCGGCTCGATCCGGCGGTATACGGCGCCGAGCGCCGGACGGACATGCAGGCCCGCGCCTGGGCGGAGCTCGCCAACGCCCACCGCATCACCGACGACTTCGCCCAGGCGGAGGCGGCCATGGCCTGCGCCCTGGACCTGCGGAGCCAGGGGACGGGCGACCCGCTCCTCTATGCCCGCGTGGCCGACCTGAACGCGTCGCTGCTCTGCGATCAGCGGCGCTTCAAGGAAGCGTTCCGGATGCTGGATCTCGCCTACGCGATCCACCGCCGCCACAGCGACTCGCACGAGGTCGGCCGGGTGGTCGTGCTGAAGGGCCTGTACACCGGTTACGCCGGCAAGCCCGAGGAGGGGCTCCAGCTCCTCGTCCGCGGACTTTCGATGATCGACCGCGCCCGGGACTCGAAGCTGGTCTTCCATACCCTGCACAACATCCTCCTGTTCCGGGTCGAGCTCGGCGAGTACGAGCAGGCCCGGCGCCAGCTCCAGGGCATGCGCCCGCTCTACGCCGCGCACGCCAGTTGGCTCGACCTGGTGAAGCTCCACCGGCTCGAGGGGCAGATCGCCGCCGGGCTGGGGGACCTGGTCACCGCCGAGGCCACGTTCCAGCAGATCTGCCAGGACCTCAACGACGCCGGCCTGGGCTATCAGGCCTCTCTCTTCTCGCTCGACCTCGCCGGCGTCTGGCTCCGCCAGGGCCGCACCGCCGAGGTGCGCGGCCTGGTCGCGGAGATGGTCGTCACCTTCCGCGTGCTTGGCGTGGAGCGCGAAGCAATGTCCGCCCTCTACATGCTGCAGGACGCCCTGCAGCGCGACCAGGCGACCCTGGAGGTGCTGCGGCTCGCCAGCGGCATCCTGCGGCGCCTGCAGAACGAGCCGGCGACGCGGGCGGGGCTCGATACCCTGTAGCGGCAGTAGCGTCCCGCTTCCTCGCGAAGTCTCCAGGCCCGGGGTGCCCGCCCCGGGCCTTTTCCTTTTCCGGCCCGTCCTTTGCAGTACATCCTCCCGGGCACGGCATCGCGCCCTCGAACCGAATGCACAAGGAGGATTTCATGAACGACGACAGGGCAACGCCCGTTACTCCTCTCCGTAGCCTGCACGACTACCGGGTCGCCGAGGGAACCCCGGACGTGCGGGGCTGGGACGTGCTCGGAGCCGACGGCAAGAAGATCGGGGAAGTGGACGACCTGCTGGTGGACACCCAGGGCCTGAGAACGGTCTACCTGGACGTGACCTTGAGCCTGGACGCCCTCCAGGATCAGGAAGCTCCCGAAAACCTGGAGGCGGACGGGGCCGTCACGACACCCGGCCTGCCTCCTCTCGGTGGCCCTTTCACCGCCGAGGCGGCCATGGGCGGCCTGGCTCCCCTGATCACCGAGACCGTGGTGCGGAGCACCCTCTCGGACGAGGAGAACCGCCTCACCGCCGAGCACCACCAGGGCGTGGGGACTCGCCACGTCCTGATCCCGATCGGCAACGCCCAGCTCGACCCGGATCACGACCGCGTCCACGTCGAGGGGCTGCGCGCCGACGACGCCGCGGGCCTGCCGGATTACAGCGGCCAGAACCTCGACCGCGAGTACGAGACCACCCTGCGGCGGCACTTCGATCGGACCTACACCCATGAGCCGGAGCGCGATTTCTACTCCCACGACCTCTACGACGAGAGCCGCTTCTACGCTCCTCGCCGGCAGCGGACGGACCACGGACAGCCGGTCGCCGGCACGGCGGCCCGCACGGCGGGCCTCGAGCCGGCCGGCAGGGCCAGCAGCAGCTCCGACCGCGAATTATCCTCCCCTCAGAGAATCACGGGCGAGCTCGACCGCGCCGTGGACGCCCCCGACCACAACGTCACCCGGGACGAAGCCGAAGCCGCCCTGCCGGGGCGCGGCCGCTCCTGAACCCTCCTTCGGCCGGGAGCCCTCCAGCGCTCCCGGCCGGTGAAATCTCCATGGCCTCCGGACATCACGAAAAGCCGCTCGCGATCTATGGCGCGATGGGCGCCAACTTGCTGATCGCCATCACCAAGTTCATCGCCGCGGGCTTGAGCGGCAGCTCGGCCATGCTCTCCGAGGGCATCCACTCCGCGGTGGACACCGGCAACCAGCTCCTCCTGCTGCTGGGGCTGAAGAAGAGCCGCAAGCCCGCCGACGACAGCCACCCGTTCGGTCATGGCAAAGAGCTGTACTTCTGGAGCCTGATCGTGGCCGTCGCCCTGTTCGGTATCGGCGGCGGGATGTCCATCTACGAGGGGATCACCCACTTGCTCCACCCCCACCCTCTCGAAGACCCGACCTGGAACTACGTCGTTCTGGGCCTCGCCTTCCTCTTCGAGAGCGTCTCCTGGGTCATTGCTCTCAAGGAGCTCCGCCCGAAGATCGGGAAGCAAGGGCTGTGGCGATCGCTTCGTTCCAGCAAGGACCCGTCGATCGTCACCGTCTTCTTCGAGGATTCGGCGGCCCTGGCCGGCCTGATCGTGGCCTTCCTGGGCGTGCTCCTGGGCCACCGGCTGAACAACCCCTATGCGGACGGCATCGCCTCGATCTTGATCGGCGTCATCCTGGCCCTCGTCGCCGTGTTCCTGGTCCACGAGAGCAAGGGGCTGCTCCTCGGCGAGAGCACGGACCCCGCCACCGTGGAGGACATCCGGGCCATGGCCCGGGAGCTCCCCGCCGTGGCCGACGTGAAGTGGCCCCTCACCATGCACTTCGGGCCGGAGGAGGTGCTGCTCAACCTGCAGATCGACTTCCGTCCGGGCCTTCCCCCGGGCCAGATCACGGAATCGATCAACCGGCTGGAGCGGGAAATCCGGGAGAAGCATCCCGAGATCAAGCGCATCTTCATCGAAAGCCGGTTGCTCCAGGGCGAGCCGAAGCCCGCGGAAACCCTGGTGGCGAGCGGGAAATAGATCGGGTACATTCCCGGTCCATGAGCGCTCCCCAAACCCTCTCCGTCACCCTTGAAGACGTCCGGGCCGCGCGCGAGCGCATCCGCCCCCACGTCCACCGCACTCCCGTGCTGACATCGCTGCAGATCGACGAGCAGGTCGGCGCCCGGGTCTTCTTCAAGTGCGAAACCTTCCAGAAGGTCGGGGCCTTCAAGGCCCGGGGCGCGTTCTCGCGGCTGACGCTGCTCTCTCCGGAGGAGCGCCCGCGCGGCGTGGTGGCCTTCTCCTCGGGCAACCACGCGCAGGCCGTGGCCCTGGCCGCCCGGGAGTTGGGGATGCGGGCCACCATCGTGATGCCGATGGATGCTCCCTCCTCGAAGATCGCCGCCACCCGCAGCTATGGCGCCAACGTGGTGCTCTACGACCGCCTGGGAGGGGAAAACCGGGAAGCGATCGCCCGCCGGATCGTCGAAGAGGAAGGGGCCGCGCTGGTGCCACCGTTCGACGACGATGCCGTCATCGCCGGCCAGGGCACCCTGGCCCTGGAGCTGCTGGAGGATTTTCCCGACCTCGATGTGATCGTCACGCCCTGCGGCGGTGGGGGGCTCCTTTCCGGCGTCGCCGTGGCCGCCAGGGGCCTCAATCCCGAAATCCGCCTCTGGGGTGTCGAGCCGGAGGCCGGGAACGACATGCAGCGCTCCGTCGAGAAAGGCGAGCCCGTCACGATCCCCCTGCCGTCCACCATCGCCGACGCCCTGCAGACGACCCGACCGGCGGAGCGGACGCTCGCCATCGTCCGCGCGCTCGCGGAAGGCATCCTCACCGTCAGCGACCTAGAGCTGCGGCGAGCCATGGCCCTGCTCGCCTCCCGCATGAAGATCGTCGTCGAGCCCGGCGGCGCCGCGGCCTTCGCCGCCCTCCTCCACGGCAAGGTTCCCGACGCCGCTGGCAGGAAGATCGGCGTCGTGCTCTCCGGGGGGAACGTCGATCCTGACCGCCTCGGCACCCTTCTGTCCGGCCTGGAAATCTGACGGACGAAAACTACGCCGACCGGCCCAGATAGGCCTTCAGCTTCGGCGCCACGCTCCTGCGGATCAGCGCGCTCTGCGCCTGCCAGCGGGTCGCGGCGTCGAGGTCGACGAGGAAGCGAGGCTCGCGGCCTTCGAGGACGGCGATGGGCTCGCCGTCCCGGTAGAGCAGGCGGTTGCCGGCCTGGTTGGGAAGGCGGTCGCCGGGCGACGCGATGCCCACGAGGTTGAGCGGATCGGCGGCGCTCACGGACACCATCACGCCCTTCTTCGGCTGCTTGCGCAGGGCGCGCAGGCGGCCCACCGCTTCCGTCAGGGCGTACTGCTCGCCCGAGAAGCCGTCGACGAAACGGCCGCCCCGGATCTCGCCCCGGGCCTCCAGGCGCCGGAAGACCAGGAGCAGGTCGCGCCAGGGCGGCAGCAGGGTCTCCCGCTCCAGCAGCTTGCGGAAGACGACGCCGTAGCGCCGCAGCAGCGTCCAGGCGACGGCCTCGGCGGCGTCCCGGGAAACTTCCTTCCCGGCGTCCGATCCGGGGTGGTAGAGCAGCGACCAGCGCCCCGCGTTTTCCATGCCGAACAGCGACACGGAGCTGAGCCGGCCCGAGCGGTCCACGGGCGGACGCTTGTGGGCCGGGGTGAGCAGCGCCCGCAGGCCCGTGAAGCTGTCGGAGGTCACGAGGCCCCAGGCCACCAGCTCGGCGAGCGCCATCTCGAGCTGCGTGTGGAGCAGGCCGGCGCCGTGCGCGATCTCGCCGAAGAACGACGCTCCGCGGCTCCGCAGCAGCTCGTACACGGCCCGGGCTCCCCCCGAGAGATCGAGCTCTCCGGCGCCCGAAGCCGGAGCGATCGCCGGGGCGATCTCCCACCAGAAAGGCAGGCTCGCCCGCGAGAGGAGCGCGATGGGCGTGGCCCGCACGGGCGAGCGCCGCGAGCCCCCCGGCCCGGGAGCCGAGCCGCGCCCCCAGACGAACCGCCCCGAAAGGTGAAGGGCGTCCAGCCACGTGGGGTCGTACTCCTTCATCCGCGCCGGCAGGATCTCTCCCTCCCAGGACGCGGCCGCCGCCTCGAAGCCTTCGAGCTGGTCGACCAGGGCGTGCAGGCTCTCCGGCCCTTCGGCCCGCTCGTCGGGATCGACCCGCTGCCAGGCGAGAAGGAAGCGCAGGTAGTCCGCCTGCGAGACCGGCTCGATCTCCCGCCGCAGCCGGTCCAGGGTGTAGCGGTGGATGCGGGCCAGGAGCCGCCGCTCGCACCATTCCTCCCCCGCCACTCCTGGGGTGAACCGGCCGCGGAAGACGAAGCCCTCGGATTCGAGCGAAGCCAACGCCGCCTCCATCGCGCTCCGCCGCACGCCCAGGCTCGCGGCGAGCGACTCGGAGGTCACCGGTCCCAGCCCTTCGAGCCGGCCGCGCACGATCTCGACCGCGGCCTCCTCGGCCGGCCACTCGCGGGCCAGGCGGGGCGGCGCCGCGATCCCCGGCTCCAGCCGCGCTCCCGGGTGCAGGGCCAGGATCTGCGGCAGCCGCTCGGCCGCCACCCAGAGCCGGAGGCCGTCCTTCAGGCTCACGACCGTCGCCCGCCGGGCGGCGGCCAGGGCGTCGAACAGCCGCTCCCAGCCGGACCGGGCCCCCTCCTCCACCGTCACGAAGCCGATCGTCAGCAGGGCGTCGTGCAGCTCGTCCGGGGTCTCGGCGTCGGGCCAGGCCTCCTCGCGCACTCTCACCACCGCGGACGCGTCGAGCGCCCCGAGGTCGGAAGCCGTCTCCGGATCGAGCCAGCGGCGTAGGGAGACGGCCTGGGTGCGGCGCTCCTCCAGGGGCGCGTCGTCCAGGAAGGCGTACGGCTGGGCCTTCAGGATCTCGTGGGCGAGCGGCGAAGGCTCGACGACGTCCCTGGCGACGAGCGCCACCTCGCCGGCCTCGATCCGCCGCAGGAGAGCCTCCAGGCCCTCGATGTCCATGGCCTCCTCCAGGCAATCCCGAAGGGTCTGCTCGACCAGCGGATGATCGGGGACCTCGCGCTCCCCCACGATGTTCTCCAGGCAGGCGAGCTGGTCGGGGAAGACGACCGCGATCAGGTCTTCCGCCTGCTGGCGAAGCAGCGGCGCCGGCACCCTCCGGCCGCCCCGCTGGCGCGGGATGGCCAGGGCCCGGCCGGCGTTCCAGCGCCAGCGCACGCCGAAAAGCGGCGCGTCGAGCACGGCCTGGGTGAGCACGCCTCGAACCGTGTTCGAGTGCAGGAAGCGGAAGGCGTCCTCCAGCGGGAAGCTGTGGGTGGGCCCCAGGGACAGCACGATGGCGTCCTCCGTGGCCGCGGCCTGGAGCTCGAAGTTGAAGGTCTGGCAGAAGCGCTTGCGCAGGGCGAGCCCCCAGGCCCGGTTGAGCCGGCTGCCGAAGGGCGCGTGCATCACCAGGTGCATGTCCCCCGCTTCGTCGAAGAAGCGCTCGGCCACCAGCGTGTTCCGGCTCGGCATGACGCCCAGGGCGAGATCGGCGGCGGCCAGGTAGTCCACGAGCTGCGCGGCGGCCGCCCCGTCGAGCCCGAGATCCCGCTCCAGCCACTCCACGGCGGCCTCCCTGGAGCCCTCGCGCACCCGCCTGGCCACCTCCTCGCGAAGCCGCGACACGGACGCCGACAGCTCCTCCGTGCGCGCCGGGGCCTCGCCCAGCCAGAAGGGGAGGTTCGGCGGATGGCCCTTGGCGTCCTCCACCAGCACCTTCCCCTGCTCGACCTTGAGGATGCGCCACGAGGCGTTGCCGAGCTGGAAGATGTCGCCCGCCAGACTCTCCACCGCGAAATCCTCGTTCACCGTGCCGATCGTGGTGCCGGACGGCTGGAGCACGACCTGGTAGTCCGCGAGGTCGGGGATCGCCCCGCCCGAGGTCACGGCCGTCAGGCGCGCGCCCTTCCTGGGCCGCAGGATGCCGTTCACCGCGTCCTGGTGCAGGTACGCCCCCCGGCGGCCCCGGCGGGTCGCGAAACCCGCCGAGAGCATCTCGACCACCTCGTCGAAGTCCTGCCGCTCCAGGTTCCGGAACGGCCAGGCCCGCCGGACGAGGGCGAAAAGGTCGGCCTCCCGCACCCCATCCTCGGGCTCCGCCGCCACCGCGGCCACGATGTGCTGGGCCAGGATGTCCAGCGGCCTCTCCGGGATGATCAGCCGGTCCAGCTCTCCCCGGCGGACGGCGTCCACCAGGGCCGTGCACTCCACCAGCTCGTCGCGCGTGAGCGGGAACAGCCGCCCCTTGGGCAGCCCGCCGAGCTGGTGGCCCGACCGCCCGACCCGCTGCAGCAGCGTGGCGATCGACCGCGTCGAGCCGAGCTGGCAGACGAGATCGACCGAGCCGATGTCGATCCCCAGCTCCAGCGAGGCCGTCGCCACCAGGGCCGACAGCTCGCCGGCCTTCAGGCGCCGCTCCGAATCGAGCCGCTGCTCCTTCGACAGGCTCCCATGGTGGGAGGCCACGCGGTCCGCCCCCAGCCGCTCCGAGAGATGGCGGGTGACCCGCTCGGCCAGCCGGCGGGTGTTGGCGAAGACGAGCGTCGTGTGGTGCTCGCGGATCAGCACCGCCAGCCGGTCGTAGACCTCGCTCCACACCTCGTTGGGCATCACCGCCTCGAGCGGCGAGGAGGAAGGGACCTCGACCCGCAGGTCCAGCCGCCGGCCGTGCCCCGCGTCCACGATGGCGCACGCCGGCGTGCCGTCCGCCCCCACGCTGCCCGTCCCCACCAGGAACCGGGCCACCTCTTCGATGGGCCGCTGCGTGGCCGACAGGCCGACGCGCACCAGCGCCCGGCCGCCGTTCGCGGAGGCCAGGGCCTCCAGGCGTTCCAGGGAGAGCGAGAGGTGCGATCCCCGCTTGTCGTCCGCCACGGCGTGGATCTCGTCCACGATCACCGTGCGCACGGTCCGCAGCATCCTCCGCCCGCCGTCGCTGGTGAGCAGGATGAAGAGCGACTCGGGGGTCGTCACCAGGATGTGGGGAGGCCGCTTGACCATGGCCGCCCGCGCCGAGGCCGGCGTGTCCCCCGTGCGCACCTGGGTGCGAATCTCGACGTCCGGCAACCCCATCGCCGCCAGCTCCCGGCGGATCCCCGCCAGCGGCTCGTCCAGGTTCTTCTCGACGTCGTTCGACAACGCCTTCAGGGGCGAGACGTAGACGACCTCGGTCTCATCCGGCAACACTCCCGACGATGGGCCCAGGACTGAGTCCGGCAGCCTGTCTCCTCCGTCGCCGAGCAGCGCCTGGCGCACCAGGTCGTCGATGGCGGAGAGGAACGCCGCGAGCGTCTTGCCCGAGCCCGTGGGCGCCGCGATCAGCGTGTGCCGCCCGGCCTTGATCTCGGGCCAGGCGCGCGCCTGCGGCTCGGTAGGCGCGCCGAAGCGCTGCTCGAACCAGGAAGCGACGGCGGGGTGGAAGTGGTTAAGTGGCATGGCGCGAAGCGGGCGGAAGATGCCCATGAGGATAACAGGAAAAGGGGCGCGTAGGATTCCCGCGCCCCGTACCGCTTTCATCCAGGAGCTACTGTGGGCAGGGGCACTCGAGGACACCCTCGAGCGTGCCGCAATACCGCCAGTCGGAATTCGGAGTCTGGGGACCCCGGGAGTCGCCATTGGCCGTGAAGTCCCCCTGGAAGGACGCCGTGAACGTGCAGCCGGCATACCGGCCGGCCAGGACGCGCCCCTTGAGAGTTCCCTCCGAGCCGATCTGCCAGTCGTAGTTGTGCGAGACCACCTGCGCGTCGTGGCAGCTCTCGCACTGGTGGCCGCAGGACGGCCCGGTGCATTCCGACTTGCGGTGGGTCCCCATCCCCATCGTCGCGACGAGGTTGCCGTTCGCGAAGGCCACGCCCGTCGGATCGATGAGCCGGAACGAGCCGTCCCAGGAGCCGCGCGCCTTGCAGGGCGTGTGGCGCTGGGTGCGGACGTCCACGGTGGCGTCCAGCGTGCCGATGAAATCCGGCGCCTCGTCGCACGGAGCCAGGGCAAGCGGATCCTCGCCGCACCGCCCGCCGTGATTGGTGAGCGGGCCGCGGAAGGCGGCGGAGTTCCCGAACAGGTTGTTGCAGCCCGTGCCGCCTCCGGTCGTACAGAAGGGCAGCCCCCAGGTTCCTCCCGACAAGCTCGCCGAGCAGAGATTCTTGCTGAAGGCGTAGAGGCAGATCGCCGGCGCGTCCTGGGCCGCCGCCGGCCCGGCAAGCAATAGCAACGCGCACCCCGAGAGAAGAGCGACGACGGCAGACGTCCTTTTCCTTCTGGTCATGAGACCCCCCTTTTCAGTTGGGATTGTTGATTCCCCGGAGGCTCGCGCGGACGCCGCCACCGGGACGGAGCCGACCTCAGAACAGAGTTCCTTATCTATTGAAGGTGCGTAGAAACTAAGAAACGAGACACGGCTGGCGGCACGCGAGCGGGACGCGGGATCTGGTGCGCCGGGGACCGGCACTTCCATTTCTAATCTAATATGCTAAAATAAAGTCCTCTCTATGGAGGAACGATATGACAACGTCCGGATGCAAACTGGTAGCGGCACTCTGTCTCGGCTTCTGTCTCTGTGTCTCTTCTAGCCCGGCCCGGGGGCAAGATCCGAGGGACGAGCTCGATCCCGTCAACGACGTCGCGGGTGTTCTCGTGGCAGACCCCTCGCCCGATAAGCCCGGAACCCTGTACACGACCGCCGACGACGAGAGCTCTGTCCTCGAAGCTCTTCATGCACGGGCGACAGGGAAAGACACGTACGTGACGAGTATCACCGGAATCCCGATTTCCTTTGCGATCCTTCGCGCGATTCTGCCCGGCTACTTCCTCCCGGACGCAAGCCTGATCTGCCAGACCCCCTACGTCAAGGTCTATCGCAACGCAGCCTGCGTCCCGACGATCACGGGCACGCTGCCTTTCTGCGCTCCATATATGGGGGGCAACTACGCAACGATGGCGTACAACGTCACCAAGAAATGCAAGGCGGGAACCGGATTCTGCGTCGAGGTCAACCAGGTCCTCTGGACCCGCAACATCTATTTCAACAGCCAGTGCACTCAACTCATCGGCACACAATACGGCTTCGACTTCATGTGTAACTGACGCGCGGGCATAAACGACCGTTCTCGCCGTAGCCTCGGCATCGTGCGGCCGTCGGATCGAAATCCACGGCCGCACGTTCCAATCTCCTACGCCGTGGATGGATTCCCTCCGCAAGTCTCGGTTTCGGAGACATTCCGCACTCTCCCTACATCACTGACCTGCCGCACGGCGGCAGCAAGCCTTGGAGAGGAGATCCTGATGAAGGCAAGACTGTTGTTCGCGATCGTCCTTCTGGCAGCAGCGTTCACGATGCCGATTTTCGCCGTCTCGGGGGTCTATACCGTCGGAGGAGGAGGGACGGTCACCCTCAACAACTGCACGTACACCTGCTCAACCGGCTTTACGGGCCATGCCTGGGCCTCGAGCGCTCAAGCCTGCGCGGATGGCTGCCGGGCCAGTTGCGTGAGCTGCGTGGGCTCCAGCTTCTCGACGACCTCCAACAACAACTGAGCGCCGTCCAGCCCGTCCGGCGGTGAGACGCCCGCCGTTCGTCGAGAGCCGTTCGACGAACGGTGGCCTCCTCCAGGCGTCGCTCCATCCCTCCGCCTCGATTAGAATCCCACCGAGCGGAACCCGCCCAGGAGCGCCATGGAACCCATCAACCTCTTCGATCTCGAAGCGATCGCCCGCGAGAAGCTCTCCCGCGAGGCCTACGACTACTACGCGAGCGGTGCCCAGGACGAGGTCACCCTGCGCGAGAACCGCGCCGCCTACGACCGCCTCACCCTCGCCTATCGGGTCCTGGTGGACGTCTCCCGCCGCGACATGGCGACCACGGTGCTCGGCCAGCCGGTCGCGATGCCCATCGTCGTCGCCCCGACGGCGTTCCACCGCCTCGCGGCCCCCGAGGGCGAGCTGGCGACCGTCCGGGCCGTTGGCGGAGCGGGCACGGTGATGATCCTCTCCACCCTCTCCAATACCCGCGTCGAGGACGTCGTGGCCGCCGCCTCCGGGCCGGTGTGGTTCCAGCTCTACGTCTACCGCGACCGCAAGGCCACCGAGGGGCTGGTGCGGCGGGCCGAGGCCGCGGGCTGCCGGGCGCTCGTGCTGACCGTGGACGCGCCCCTGCTCGGGCGCCGGGAGCGGGACGTGCGCAACCGCTTCCGCCTGCCGCCGGGCCTCGCCATCGCCAACATGCTGCCCGAGGGCTATGGCGAGGTGCCGCCGCCCGTCTCCGGCGTCGCGGACTCGGGCCTCGCGGTCTACTTCGCCTCTCTCCTCAACCCGGCCATGACGTGGCAGGACCTGGCCTGGCTCCAGTCGATCACCGAGCTGCCCGTGGTGTTGAAAGGGACCGTCCGGCCCGACGACGCCCTCCGAGCGGCCGGGATGGGCGCCGCCGGCATCGTGGTCTCGAACCACGGCGGGCGGCAGCTCGACACCGCGCCCGCCACGATCGACATCCTGCCGGAGATCGCCGACGCCCTGGCCGCCCGCGGCCACGCGATCGAGGTGCTCGTGGACGGCGGCGTGCGCCGGGGCACGGACGTCCTGAAAGCCCTCGCCCTCGGCGCCCGGGCCGTCCTCCTCGGCCGGCCCGTCCTCTGGGGGCTCGCCGCCGATGGCGAGGCCGGCGTCGCCCACGTCCTCCGCCTGCTCCGCGACGAGCTCGACCTCGCCATGGCACTGGCCGGCGCTCCCACACTCGCCGACATCACGCGGGATCTGGTGCGGCGGGGGCCGGCGGGCGGATCGGGATAGCCGGCGGGCTTCGTTCAGACTTTACGCCGCGAGATCGGCGGCCTGCATCAGCCCTTCCGTCGCCAGACCCAGGACGAGGTGCCCGGCCAGACCGCGGGCGTGGGTCTGCCAGGGAAAGGCCTTGGGTCCGGGGGTGAGCCCGAGAGCCACGTTGCCCGCCTCGTCGAGGAGCAGCCAGACCGCCGCGCCGAAGAGAGCGCCCAGGGCGAGGTCGCGTCCCACCCCGTTGCCGGCCAGCCGGCGGCGCAGCAGCCCATACCCAGCGCCCGCGCTCGTGCCGATGGCCCAATGGATCGCCGATCCGATCTTCTTGGTCTCCTCCTCGGAAAGCTCCTTGCCGGCGAGACCGGCGGCCTTCTTCGCCGCGTTCTCGTAAGCGGAGCCGCCACCGCGGGCCTCGTCCTCGCGCTTGCGGGCCTGCGGGTCTTCGTTCTCATAGAGATACGTCGTCGCCTTGCCCATCACCCAGGTCGCCGCCGCGCCCGCAAGGGCACCGAGGGCGAGGTCCAACAGGGGGTTGTCGTGAGCGGGTTTCATCAGGACTCCTCCTTCTGGTTCGGGGGTTTCCCCAGGGTGGAAGGGTGCGGAATCGGTGCCAGATAGTGCTTTGCTAAGAGGCTACGCTTGCAGAGCGGCTGGCCACCTTCTCCGCGTAGCACTCTCGCCGGGCCGGTCGTAAAGCGCATGGCACCTCATCCCTCGACGCTCCTACTCTCGCCGACATCACCTGCGATCTGGTGCGGGGGTGGGCGGGCAGATCGGCCTAGACGGCCGGAGAGGAGTCTGCCCCATTGGGATCAGAGGAATGGGTGCTAGGCTATTCATGAGAGGCGAAGATGACAACACTTGGAACACGGACGCTGCTCCTGCACCTTTCAGACATCCACTTTCGGCGCGAAGAAGTGGGGAGCGCGCTAGACCCCAATCGCCACTTGCGCAACGAGCTTCTGCTCGACGCAGAGCAGATGTGCTTGAAGCTGGGCATCGCTCCTTCGGCTGTGCTGCTGTCTGGGGACGTGGCGTTTGCCGGCCACCCTGATGAGTACGCGTTCGCGCTAACCTGGTTAGAGGAACTCTGTAAGCATTGCCAAACTACCCCAGCTAGCGTCTTCGTAATTCCTGGGAATCATGATGTAGTAAGGAGCATCACAGCTCGTCCGGTAATTCATTCTCTACACCGCTCTATCAAGGAATCAAGCGACATTTCCCTAGACGCTACGCTAAGAGGTCTACTAACCGACCCAGAGAGCAGCCGATTACTCTACGAATCTATTACTGATTACAACCTGTTCGCTGGGCAGTTCTTCTGCGACCTTTTACCTCCAGAGCGAACTATAGCTACGCGGGACCTTACCTTAAATGACGGCTCTATTCTTCGCATGTCAGGGTTAAATTCGACGTTTGTCTCAAGCTCAGCGGACCAGCGGGGCCAGTTATTCTTCGACCCTGCTTGCCTGCAACTGACTCGCGCAAGGGGGGTAGAGCACCTCGTTATGTGCCATCACCCATGTTCTTGGCTTCGGCTGGGAGAGTCTCTTCAGGATCATCTGAATGATATCGCACGCATACACCTCTTTGGTCATGAGCATACAAACCGTATCGAAATTGGGCGCGACCGGGTCTGCATTGCTGCCAGCGCGGCCCACCCTGAGCGAACGGAGCATGGATGGGAACCAGGATACAATCTAATAGAACTGGAGGTACTTGGGACCGAAATTGAAAGATACCTCCAAGTGCGTATCCACGTTCGTGTCTGGCAACAGAGACCCGGCCAGTTCCACGCCAAGCGGGATCGAAGCTCCGATGTTTTTGAGCAGAATATCAAGCTGGATTCTTGGGTTCCACCTACCCCATCAGTCAATAGGGCCACAGCAGCCGTCCCTTCTACCGAAAGAGCAACCGTAGGCGAAGATCATCCCTCGTCTGAACCGGCAAGGAGCGAACTGATGGACTCGCTACGGGACATCAGCATAAGATTCTTTAAACTTACATTAAGCCAGAAGTCGGCGATTGCTGGGAAGCTCAATCTCATATCAGACGAAGACTTGAATCTACCGGGTTTTGAGCGCTTTCGGCGAGTCTTCCTGCGAGCTCGGGAGCGTGGGTTAGTAGAGGAATTAGATAGCGAAGTCCACGCAGCCCTCGCACAGCGTGCGCTAAAATCAACACAGGAGATTTGACTGCATGGCCAACTTTAATTTCGCTGATTTCTATAAATCGGAAGGCCTTACTCCTGGACCTGACATCATGGGTCGACGACAGGAGACCTTCGACAAGCTCCGGAATAAGATCTCAGCATCGCTGGCTGTAGATTTGACTCGGTTATACTTCGGCCTCCCGACCCCAAAGGGAACGGATTGGTTCCGTGACGCCTTTGCCGAAACGGACCCTAGTTTCTCAATGATAGATAATGCGCGAGAAGCCTCGGTGCTTTCCGCTTGTCTTCTGGCCTCAGCTATCAATGATGGAAAACCATTTGCCGGCTTGGCTGTGTTGACGGCTGCAGTGGCCGGGAACCGCACACCGCTTGTTCGCCCAACTTTACCCGAGGAGGCTCGCCAAGCACTACACAACCAAGCACTCCAGCGACGCCACTTCACGAACACAATAAGTTCTGCTCCAACGCCGAACACACCTCAGGCTGCTACGCCAACCCAAGCCTCAAGACAGAGCCGTGCGGCTACTAGAGAGTTCAAGACACAATTGAGTGAAGTTCAGGAAGAGGTCGATATGCTCTGGTGGTATGTCGGCGGTTGGAGCCTTATGTTGGAGCGCCCCTTTTCTGAGCTTTCCAAGCCCCTCTCGGCAGTTACGGCAGGTCTCGATCTGGCGAGCCTGACTAAGAAGCCCCTAGGGCCCGCGGCAGCTCCCGCTCTCTTACAAAGACTAATTTCGGGAACTCCTAATAAGGAAGTGGGTAAAACTTCATTACAAGACGCCGTAGACGCTCTGCCTCGTGAGCTTTTTGCCAACCTCAAGCTCGGCAGCGGCCCAAAGCAGGCGCCGGATATCTGCCCAGTTCTTGCCGCCCTTTCAAAAGCTGCCGAGATAGGAGCAAGCCCAGCTTGGCAAGAAGCTTTTAAGGCAACAGCGCATATCGAACCAGACACTACTCTCCACCCCTTCGAACTCGCAATGCAGGTCTACCGAGAGCGGCTGCTTTCTAAGCTGCTTTAATTTATGCCATGGTCGACTCAATCAATAAGCTGCGGTGCAGCAAGGCTGAGTGCGAGGTCGCCATAACGGGCGCCTGCGCAGAAGGGCATGCTCCACCGAGGTCGTGCCCTTTCTTTGGGCAACAGGCTGCCACAGAAATCGAAGAGTATGAAGAGGATGAAGCGGAAGATGTTTCTGAAGGTGTAACAGAAAAGCAATGGATTTCGCTCCCGCTAGGTGAGCCGCTCAGCCCAGAGGATATAGACCTGTTTCTCCGTCGGCAACCGGCCACGTTCGTTTCAATTATAGGACAACGAGACAGCGGTAAAACCACGCTCGTAAACTCCATCTATGAAAGATTTCTGAAGGGGCCATTTGCGGGCTACTTATTTGCCGGCAGTCGAACTCTTGTTGGCTTAGAGAAAAGATCTCACTACTCCCGGATTGAGTCAAGGCGGACACATCCTGACACTCCCCGCACCTCGATATCTGAGGGCTTAAGATTTTTCCACTTAGCAGTTCAAGACATGGAGAGTAAAGCAAGAAGATTTGATCTTATGTTATCAGATCGCGCAGGGGAGATCTATGACCAAGCTCGCAACAACACCGAGATAGTTTCTGGCTTGCTTGAGATAAAGAAAGCAGATAGGCTGGTCCTTCTGCTGGACGGTGCCCGCGTTGCTGATCCGGTTCATCGCGCCGGCTCAATGGAATCCTTACGGCAAACGCTACGGGTCTTTCTGGACGGTGGGGGCCTTGATAAAGCTTCCCGCGTCCAAGTGGTGACCACTAAGATTGATCTGCTGACAAGACTACCGCAAAGCGAAGCGGTTGAAAAAAGAGTTTTACAGTTCTGCCAACTTCTAGAGGACAACTTTGCTCCCCGCCTGGGAGAGTTGTCCTTCTGGAAAATCGCAGCTCGTGATCCGAGCGGGAGTTTTCTACCTGCTCACGGTGTCGCCGAACTTTTCCGCGAGTGGTTGACTCCTCGCCCCCCAGTTATCCAAAGATCTATGTTAACGGGTCCAATTGTTACAGAGTTCGACAAGCTCCTCCTCCGCACTCCTATGGATGTTATCGCATGACAACGGTACGCCACTCCATCATTGGACTCCCCAGATCGGGCAAGACCACTTTCCTCGCGGCGCTTTGGCACTTGCTGAATGCTGGAGAGGTACCAACCAAGCTAGAGCTAGATAGGCTCGTCGGGGACCACAAACACCTTAATGCCATTGTGGAGTCATGGATGCAGTGCGAGGAAGTACAGAGAACCTCGATTGCGGCGGAGACTAGCGTCTCTATTTATGTCCATGAACCGGCAACGGGCCGCAAAGCTATGCTAGTCTTCCCGGACCTATCAGGCGAGTCATTCGAGAGGCAACTTGCGACCCGAAGCTGTTCAGCTTCATATGTCGAGCTTCTTCAAGGCCTGGGAGGTGTCCTGCTTTTTGTCACAGCCGACCGCCCAGAAGATGGTATGACAATCCTTGACATCGGCTCTGTGACCAATGAAGCGGAAGAGCTTCGCTCAAGTGGAGATGCAAATGATACGCAGGAGTGGACGCCTCAAAGTGTCCCACAACAGGTTCAGATCGTTGAATTACTGCAGTTTCTCCAGCGATCACCCTTTGAGATGAGGAAACGTAGGGTTGCAGTAATCGTCTCCGCTTGGGATGTGGTTGCGGAAAGCCAACGCAGTCCGACCCAGTGGCTAGAAGGCGAGCTTCCACTTCTTTACCAGTTCCTCGAAACTAACATTGAAAGCTTTGAATGGCGCGTCTATGGCGTATCAGCTCAGGGAGGTGACGTGAAGAGTGAGCAGAGAGATGAACTCCTCAACGCGATTCCGAGCGAGCGCATAACTTGCATTGGCCCTGGTAGTCGGACGCACGATCTAACTGACCCAATTGGGTGGCTAACAGCGGAGGATTAGGTGGTTCTCCAGGCACACCCTACTATTGAGGTGCATCAGTGCCTCTTCGGGTACAAGGACGGTCATCGCCTCCTTGCTTCGTCCCTCAACGTCTCCGAAAAATTTAACTCCCTGCTGCTGGTTCTAAGCGACCTTGCTCCAGGACTGACTTTCTCCGATACAGAGGGGTACTGGACTGGCGTTCCGCTTCCTGCTGCGAAGTATTATGCGCTGATGCGGACTTGGACCGCGCCCGAGATGCCGCGGCCTGGCTGTGTTTGGACACACGTGCTCTTCGTTAGCTTTGCTGACATTCCAAGGTTTCCTGATCTGAGCATACTTGCGCAGCAGGCCAGACGGCCGGAACCGAAAGAGCAGTTCGAGTCTTATAGTAGGCCACTCCAGTTAGAGGCGCGTTCACTGGCATCTACTGCCGAACTCAGACCAGTGGAAGTCTCCGTTGCACTTTGTGTGATTCGGTCTCTGTACGCACCGTCGTCGCACAGCCTCCTATCGGGTCCTCCCGGAGCTTTTGATGAAGCCATCTTCGCTGTGTGGTCACAGCAGTGGCCAAGGCTACGTCGAGCTTTTGCGTTTCGCACTGCGGTAAGTGCGAGCGACACCACGAATCTAGGCATTCGATTTAACATCTGTGTAACGCTTGCCCCGAATCAGGCCGACCTCAAGAAATCTTTAGATATCTCTCTGGCGGAGACCTGGGAAAAGATAGCCGTAGAGGATCTGAGAAGGAGAGACCCCACAGAATTCCGCCGATTTCTTTGGAGATATGGATCAGACATACGTAGAGGGCGCGATCGCTTCCGCTTTCTGGCCGAACTCTACCTCGCAACACGCACAGACTTGCTTGCCAATGGTCAACTCAGCAATATTATGGTAAGGGTGCTCCAAGGCCTGCCTTTTCCCGACGAAGGGCGTCTGTTGAAGGAGGATCTAGTTTCGTGGAGTCGTAGTCCCTATTCGCTATTACCGCCAAGCGATCTATTAGCGACACTTGAATTCTTTATCAGCAATCCTGAGGCCAGGGCACTGCCGCCTCCCCCAGAAGAGGCACTCGACAGCATTGACAAGTTCTGGCCCAGCCGTTCGGACGAAATCTTATCGCTTGCAGAACTGGCAGCCGAGAGGCAACCCGAAGTCGGTAAGAACCTGCTTGAGCACCTCGCTAGGTTTGTCGAACCTTCAGCGTTTTTGGCTACCACCATCGACCGACCACGTTTGAGGGCTCAGCTATTGAGCGCTAATCCGCTTCTCCTTGACAACGAGCACCTCACTCAAGTGCCCCAACCAGAACTATCCCGGCTATTAGCGCTTATCCCAGAGAATGGCACCACCCTCGCAGAACGAGTAATCCAGCGATTGCTGGCCACAAACGACCCCCAGGTTGCAATCCAGCTTACAACACAATTTCCCAAAGTCGCCATGAGGTTAATAGCCCATAGGATAGAGCAAAGTAGCAGTCACGGTGAAACACAAGTGGGCGAAGCTTGGGTGCGTGCTCTCACGAGCAGGAAGGCTGATTTTGTACGTGGGGGATTTATAGAGTCTGCACGATCCACGACCTCTCTTGCAGCCTTCGCAGATATCTTAGACTATGACAGTGCGGAAGTTCTTGCTACCGGGCCTTTACCTTGGGCCACTGGGCTTCGCAACTCTCGGGATGATATTAAGGGGCGCGCTCGTCAGGTTTTTCTAACCTTCCTCTTGGCCGTCGCGCTCAAACGTCCAGTTCGGGGATGTGAGGCAATGCTAGAGCTCGCATTTGAGCCAACTCATACTGACCTAGCGCATTCAAGCTTACCCTACGAGGCTTTTATTATTATAAACAGACACATCCCTGATGCGGGTTGGTGGCGGCAATGGGATATATGCCTTCGATTGCGTCTCGCGGTTTTAAATGCATACGCCGCTGGGGGACTGGACCCACAAAGTTTCTGCCGCCTCACACGGAATGCCTCTACATTACAGCTCTTGGTAGACTTAGCATATGACACCAAGAAGGGCCGAAATTTTCTAAAGAAAACCGGTTTTCTTAAGAAGACAAAGGTAAATAGTAAAAAATAGATTAAGTGCCCTTGCTCCTATTGCTTGGCGTCACTCCGGACCTCCGAATTTGGGGTCCCGAATTGGTGCACACGATCCGTTCTGAGGAAGTGCCGTGCGAGTCGCGAAGAGCCAAGCCTCCCATGGCAGGGCCGCACGAGCCGTCCATCCTCCTAGAGCGTCACCGCCAGCCGTTCCCGGACCTCCTCCGAATCATTCTCCAGATGGGTTCGCGTGGCCGGGACCAGAGGGGCCGGGCCGCGGCGCGGCCGACCTGCGGACATAGAACTGCGGGCACGATGCCCCAAGAGAGCCCGGAGGGCGCCAGACTCATAGCCCAGCGGCGTGAGCCCTGGGTGGGAGCGCCCACAATCCTCGGGAGCCCCGCCAGGGGCGGCAGATCCAACTTCTAGGACAATTTCTGCCGCCCCTGGCGGGGCTCGTGGAAGGGTGGGGGTGCTCGTTCCCAGGGCTGGCGCCCTGGGCTAGAAGTCTGCCGCCCTTCGGGCTCGCGGTGCGGACCTTCCCAAGATGTCACCCAAGGCGCGGGGAAGAGGATGCGCTTTAGCGCCAGGTTGAAGGCTCCCACAGTCCCAGCGTCCCCAAAGGACGCAGAAGGTGGCGCTTTCCTGGCACTGAAGTTCCAGGCTTCATGCCTGTGTTCCCTCCGGGGCTGATCTCCACCCGGAAGGAACCGCCGACCTGGCGCGTCGTCCGCAAACCCTGATGGATGATCCGTAAGACCTGGCGGGTCATCGGCCAGACCTGGCGCGTCATCCGCCAGACCTGGCGAGTCATCCGCCAGACCTGGCGGGTCATCGGCCAGACTTGGCGCGTCATTGCTTTCGCTACTTTGACGGCGTGGAGAGGAGGGCCGCTGAGCCGCCAGGGTGGGCGGACAGCTCGCCAGAGACTCCCGGCCGGTTTTCCCCGGGGGAAAGTCATCGGCCGCAAAGTCTGCGTCCTCTTCCCCGAGGGGAAATTCGTCGGGGACGCGGGGAAACTCGTCCGGGAGGCGGGGAAAAGGATCGGGGAAGGGGGGAAAGGCACCGGGGAGGCAGGCCCGGCCTTTCGCCCCAGGGGGAAAATGGTCGGGGAGGCGGGGAAAGGGGTCGGGGAGATGGGGAAAGTCGGCGGGGAGTGAGGGCCGGCCTTTCGCCCCGCGGGGAAAACAGTCGGGGAGCCCGGGAAGATGGCCGGGCGGTCGGGGAAAACGGCCGGGCGGCCGGGGCGGACGGCGGATTTCTTGGGGCGGATCGTCCGGCAATGCTCCCCGGCGGCTCGGGAAGGCTCCCCGGCTTCCCGGGAGCGTTCCAGGCCCGCCGGCCCCCATCCCTATCCTTCCTCGAAAGCCGCCTTCAGCCGCTCTCGCATCTCCTCCAGCCCGCCCTCCGTGTACGGCTCGGCCGGTCCGGAGCCCCAGACCGGGCCCGGCCAGGCGGGATCGCCGGGAGCGCGGGCCACGACGTGGACGTGGAGCTGCGGCACGATATTGCCCAGGGCTCCCACGTTCAGCTTGCCGGGATGGAAGAGGCGCGTCAGCACCTCGCCCGCCCGGGCGATCTCCTCAATAAGCTCCGTCCGGTCCGCCGGCGGCAGCTCGTGGATCTCCCGCACCGAGTCCCGCTCCGGCACCAGGATCAGCCAGGGAAAACGGCCGTCCATCATCAACAGCACGCGGCAGAGCGGCAGGCGGGCCACCTCGAGGGTGTCGCGGGCGAGCGTGGGGTGGAGGGTGAAAGACATCCTGGGTGAGAGACATTCCTAGATACCACGGGTGCCGGAGCAGGACGGATCGTAGCATCCGGTCCTTTACGGGAATCGTTTATGTTGATATAACATGTACTGAGGACTTCAAGGAGGTGGGCATGCCGCGGATGGGGAATTCCGGTAGGGGACGAGCGGCCCGGCGGATCGCCGGGGCGTTTCCGCGGATGGCGCTCGCGGCGGGGCTGATGATGGGGACGCAGCCCGGGACGGCTCTCGCCGCCCAGGTCGAGCTGGTCTCGCGGGCGCCGTTCCGGTTCGCCCCGGATACGGCCGGGGCGAGCATTCCTCCCGGCGTGGGTTCCCCGGGGGGGAGCCCTGCCATCTTCAGGCTCCCCGTCCCGTCCCCCTTGAGCGCGGACGGCCGCTATTTCGTCTACACCAGCCATGCCCCCAACCTGGCCCCGGGGCAGACCGATGCCAATGGGGACGTGGACGTCTTCCTGTATGACCGGCTCCAGGGGACCACGGCCCTGGTGAGCCACGTGGCCGGCTCGGCGGGCACGACGGGGGACCAGCGATCGGACAGGCCCGCCATCAGCGCGGATGGCCGCTACGTCGCGTTCGTCAGCCGCGCGCAGGACCTCACCCCCGGTCTGGAGGACGTCCTTCCCAGCGGAGAAAACGTCTTCCTCTATGAGCGGGAGACGGGGAAGGTCACCCTGGTGAGCCGGCGCGCCGGGAGCACGGAGGCCGGCAACGGCGGATCCGGAGGTCCCTTCGTCAGCGCCGACGGCAGCTATGTGGGCTTCACCAGCGGCGCGACGGACCTGGTCCCCGGGCTGCTTCACCCGCCCTTCCCCGTCAACGTCTTCCTCTACGAGCGGGCGTCCGGCACCACGACGCTCGTCAGCCGGCGGGGCTCCTCCGCGCAGCAGGCCGGCAACGGCTCCTCCGTCCTGGACGCCATGAGCGCCGACGGCCGCTATCTCGCGTTCGGCAGCGGGGCCACGGACATCGTGCCCGGCCAGACCGACTCGAACGGGGCCTCGGACCTCTTCCTCTTCGACCGCCTCGCCGGCGCGTCGACGCTCGTGAGCCACGCGGCCGGCTCGGCCCTCACCACGGGCAACGCCGTCTCCGGCTCGTCCAGCCTCAGCGCCGACGGCCGCTACCTGGCGTTCTCCAGCCAGGCGACGAACCTGGTCCCGGGCGGCAACGGCGGCGAGCTGCCGGACGTGTTCCTCTACGACCGCCTGCTCGGCACGGTCTCGCTCGTCAGCCCGCAAGGCGGCCACACCCCCCTGATCAGCGAGGACGGCAGCGCCATCGCCTACTTCGACGGCGACGCCTTCGTGGGCGGCGTGCGGGTGCTCGTCTTCGACCGCCTGGCGGGCAGCACGGCGGCCGTGTCCCAGGACCCCTCGAGGCCCGTCACGCCCCCGGATCTGAGCCTGAACGCCCTGTCCATCTCCGCGGACGGCCGGTACGTGGCCTACACGAACGACCTCGTCGACGCGCTGCCCGCCCCTTCTTCCCAGGCCACCCAGGTCTTCGTCCTGGACCGGGTCTCCGGCGCCACCACCCTGGTGAGCCACGCGGCCGGCCGGGTCGATCAGTTTGCCAACGGCGACTCCTTGATGCCCGTCCTCAGCGCGGACGGCGGCTGGGTCGCGTTCCTCAGCGTGGCGGACGACCTGGCCGCCGGCAAGCGGGACCCCGAAGCGTCGTTGGACGCCTTCCTCTACGAGAGGGCCACGGGGGTGAACCGCGTCGTCTCCCTGCACGCGCCGGGCCTCGCCTCGCTCAGCCCCGTGGGAGCCAGCCGGTTGCCCTCGGTGAGCGGCGACGGCCGGTACGTCGCCTTCGCCAGCCGCGCCGAGCGCCTCTTCCCCGGCCAGGTGGACTCGAACGGCTCGAACGACATCTTCCTCTACGACCGGATCTCGAAGAAGACGGTCCTGGTGAGCCGGTCGAGCGCGTCCCCCGCCACCGCCGCGGTGGCCGCCAACGCGGCCTCCGAAGCGCCGACGATCAGCCGGGACGGCAACTACGTCCTCTTCGTGAGCTGGGCCACCGATCTCGTCGCCGGCCAGAAGGACCTCGTGGGCACCTACGACGTCTTCCTCTACGACCGGCGCACGGGCACGAACACCCTGGTCAGCCGGTCGCGGGGCTCCCGCGTGCAGACGGCGAGCGGCACCTCCACGCCGGGCGGCCTGAGCGCGGACGGCAGCGTCGTCGCCTTCACCAGCCTCGCCACGGACCTCGTCCCGCAGCAGGATTCGAACGGTATCTACGACGTCTTCACGTTCGACCGGCGGACCGGCACGGTGAGCCTGGTGAGCCGGGCGGCGGCCCCCCGGAGGCCCGGACGGACGGGCAACGACTCCTCGTTCTTCTCCTCCATGAGCCCCGACGGCGCCTTCATCGCGTTCGACAGCGCCGCCACGGACCTCGCGGCGGGCGTCGCGGACGCCAACCGGTCGGGCGACGCGTTCCTCTTCCAGCGAAGCTCGGGCAAGATCGCCCTGCTCAGCCGGACGGGCGGCGGCTCCGGGCCCGCCGGCGGCGGCGAGCGGCCGAGCGTCAGCGCCGACGGCCGCTACGCCACCTTCCTCGACCGCAACCGCAGCGCCGTCCTCCTCGACCGCGCCTCCGGCCAGCTCGTCGCGGCCGGCCCCCCTTCCGTCCCGCCCGGCTCGGCGCCCGGTCTCAGCGACGACGGGCGCTACGTGCTGTTCAGCAGCGCCCGGCCCGACGCCGTCCCCGGGCTGGACGACCGGAACCAGGAGCCCGACCTGTTCCTCTTCGACCGCGTCTCCCGGGAGCGGCGCCTGGTGAGCCACGTCCCCGGCTCGCCGCTGGAGACGGGCGAGCGCGGCGCGTTCGACGGCCATCTCAGCGCCGACGGCCGGTACGTCGTCTTCTACAGCCTCGCTCCGGATCTCCTGCCCGGCACGTCGCCGTTGTTCGGCAGCATCTTCCTGTTCGACCGGACGACCGGCGACGTGGCGCTGGTGAGCCGCTCCGCCGTTTCACCCTCGCGGTCCGCCCACGGCTACTCCCTGGAGCCCGTGGTCAGCGCTCACGGCGGCTTCGTCGCCTTCACCAGCTACGCGCCGGATCTCGTTCCACGGGATTTCAACGGCAGCAACCCGGACGTCTTCCTCTACGTCCCCGACGAGAACTGATAGGAGATCGACATGCCACGGAATGGGATATCCGGTAGGGATCGAGCGGTCTGGACGCTTTTGCAGCTGGCGCTGGCAGCCGGGCTGATGATGGGGACGATCCCTGGGCTGGCACTGGCCGCGGAAGTCGAGCTGGTGTCGCGGGCGCCGTTCCGCCGCGCTCCGGACACGGCCGGAGCGCTCTTTCCCCTCGGCCGGTCTCCCCTGAGCGCGGATGGGCGCTTTCTCGTCTACGTCAGCGCCGCCGCCAACCTGGTCCCGAAGCAGATCGACGCCAACGCGCAGAGCGACGTCTTCCTCTACGACCGGCTCCTGGGGACCACGGCCCTGGTGAGCCACGGGGCCGGCTCGGCGAGCACGGCGGGCGAGCAGAGATCGGAAGAGCCCGTCATCAGCGCGGACGGCGGCTACGTCGCGTTCGCCAGCTACGCGCGCGATCTCACCCCCGGCCTGGCGGACGTCCTGCCCGGCAGGAAGAACGTCTTCCTCTACGAGCGGGCGACCGGGCGGGTCACCCTGGTGAGCCGGCACGCCGGGAGCACGGCGGCCGCCACCAACCTCTCCGAGGGCCCCTTCCTCAACGCCGACGGGAGTTACGTCGGCTTCACCAGCTCCGCGACGGACCTGGTCCCCGGGCAGCTCCAGACGCCGGGAAGCTCGCAGGTCTTCCTCTACGAGCGGACCACCGGCGCCATGACGCTCGTCAGCCGCCGGGGCGCTTCCGCCCAGCAGGCCGGCGACAGCTCTTCCACCCTGAACGCCATGAGCGCCGACGGCCGCTACCTCGCCTTCAGCAGCCTGGCCAGGGACCTGGTGGCCGGCCAGAGCGATTCGAACGGCGATGCGGACATCTTCCTCTTCGACCGCCTCGCCGGCGCCGCCACCCTCGTGAGCCATCAGGCGGGCTCGGCCCTCGCCACGGCCAACGCCGTCTCCGGCTCGCCGAGCCTCAGCGCCGACGGCCGCTACCTGGCCTTCGCCAGCCAGGCCACGAACCTGGTCTCGGGCGTGACCGGCGACGACCCGCAGTCGGACGTGTTCCTCTATGACCGCCTGGTCGGCACGGTCGCGCTGGTCAGCCGGTCCGCGGGCTCGCCGAACGCCGTCGATCCGAGGGGAGGCGACCAGCCCCTCATCAGCGGGGATGGCAGCGCCATCGTCTACTTCGACGCCAATCCCTACCAGGAGATCGTCCAGAGCCACGTCTTCGACCGCCTCGCCGGCACCACGGCGGTCGTGGCCCAGTTCGCCGGCGCGACCTTCGAGCCTCCGAGCGCGCTCAGCGATCCCCTGTCCATCTCCGCCGATGGCCGGTACGTGGTCTACACGAGATTCGTCAACGCCGGGGGCCCCACCCCGTTCAGCAGCACCCAGGCGTTCATCCTCGACCGGGTCTCCGGCGTCACGACCCTGATGAGCCATACGGACGGCCTCCCGGGGCAGCGAGGCAACGACTCGGCCTTCGTCCCCATCCTCAGCGCGGACGGCAACTGGGTGGCGTTCCTCAGCCTGGCGAGCGACCTGGTGGCCGGCAAGAAGGATTCCAACCGGGAGCCGGACGTCTTCCTCTACGAGCGGGCGACGGCGGTGAACCGCATCGTCTCCCTGCACGCGCGGGGCCTTGCCTCGCTCACGGCCCTGGGCCGCAGCCAGACGCCCTCGGTGAGCGGCGACGGGCGGTTCGTCGCCTTCGTCAGCGACGCCGCGGGCCTCTTCCCGGGCCACGTGGACTCGAACCGCGCGCCCGACGTCTTCGTCTATGACCGGATCTCGAAGAAGACGGTCCTGGCGAGCCGGTCGAGCGCGTCGCCCAACGCGTCCGGCAACGCGGGCTCCGAAGCGGCCACGATCAGCCGGGACGGCAACTACGTCCTCTTCGGCAGCCAGGCCACGGATCTCGTCCCGGGCCAGCAGGACTCCGCGGGGACGTTCGACACCTTCCTCTTCGACCGCCGGACGGGCCTCACCACCCTGGTCAGCCGGTCGCGGGTCTCGCCCGTCCAGACGGCGAACGGCGCCTCCAGCGCGGGGGGCTTGAGCGCCGACGGCAGCGTCGTCGCCTTCAGCAGCCTGGCCACGGACCTCGTCCCCCAGGCGAAGACCCATCCGTTCTACGACGTCTTCACGTTCGACCGGCAGAAAGGCGCGGTGACCCTGGTGAGCCGGTCGGCAACCGCTTCCCAGACGGGCAACAGCGGCTCGTTCTTCTCCTCCATGAGCCCCGACGGCAACTTCATCGCGTTCGGCAGCTCCGCCACGGACCTCGTGGCGGGCGTCGCGGACACCAACGGGGAGGGCGACGCCTTCCTCTTCCAGCGGAGCACCGGCAAGACCACCCTGCTCAGCCGGACGGGCGGCGGCTCCGGGCCCGCCGGCGGCGGCGAGCAGCCGAGCGTCAGCGCCGACGGCCGCTACGCCACGTTCCTCGACCACAACCGGAGCACCGTGCTGCTCGACCGCGCCGCCGGCCAGCTCGTCGAGGCCGGCCCGGCCCCGGCGCCGCCCCAGTCGAAGCCGGGTCTCAGCGACGACGGACGGTACGTGCTCTTCACCAGCGACCGCCCCGACGTCATCCCCGGGCAGAACGACCAGAACGGCGAGGCCGACCTGTTCCTCTTCGACCGCGTCTCCGGGGAGAGGCGCCTGGTGACCCACGTCCAGGGCTCGCCCCTGGAGACGGGCGAGCGCGGCGCGTTCTACGGCCAGCTCAGCGCCGACGGGCGGTACGCCGTCTTCGCCAGCCTCGCCCCGGATCTCCTGCCCGGGACGTTGCCGTTCGTCACGGGCATCTATCTCTACGATCGGACGACGGGCGACGTGGCGCTGGCGAGCCGCTCCTTCCTTGCGCCCACGCGGTCCAGCAACGGCTTCGCCCGGGATCCCGTGGTCAGCGCCCGCGGCGGCTTCGTCGCCTTCGCCAGCTCCGCATCGGATCTCGCTCCGGGGGATTTCAACGGCAACCAGCTGGACGTCTTCCTCTACGTCCCCAGTGGGAAGTGAAGGGGACGGTAGGATCGAAAAGGGGCAAATAGGGCTAACATCGGTGCCCCATGAGATCTCCAAGCCGATGCTTGCCGCGCCTGGCGCCTCTGCTCCTCCTTGCCGGGATCGCGGCCTTCGCGACCGGCTGCGCCGGCCGGCACGATCCGGCGACCGCGCCCAAAACGCCGCCGCCGCCCACCCCCATCGACGAGCCGTCCTTGCGCGAGCTCTGCCGGGAGCCCAGGCCGGGCGAGGAGCCGCTGCTCGACGAGAGCCGCCGCCGGATCGAGGAGACCTTCTGCGGAGCGACCCTGTGGTTCGACGGGCTCTTCGGCGGCCGGCCCGACCTGGCGAACGCCCGCGCGGTGTCCGGCCGCGTCGAGCTGTCCACGATCTACACCGAGGCGGACGGCGCCAAGCCCAAGGGCCGGCTGCGCCTCAACTACGACCTGCCGAACCTCAAGAAGCGGTTCAACCTCTTCCTCGGCCGTGACGACCGCGACGATTTCGTGCGCGGCCGGGAGGAGGGCTTCGCCATCCGCTCGTCGGTGTTCGGCATCGAGACCGAGGACCGGTGGCTCGCCGGGCTCGGCTATTCGGCGCCCGGCCGCTGGGCGGAGCGCCTCGACTTCCGCGTCGGCGCCCGCCTGAGCTCGGCTCCCGAGGCCTTCGTGCAGGCCCGCCTGCGGCGCAACGTGTTTCTAGGCCAGCGGTCGGTCTGGCGCTTGCGGGAGACCGTCTTCTACGAGAACCGCGACGGTTTCGGCTCGACGACCAGCGCCGACTACGACCGCGTCCTGCGGCGGCAACGGCTCCTCTTCCACTGGGGCACGGTGGGAACGATCTCCGAATCCACCGAAGGCGTCGACTTCCGCACGGCGACGGTGCTCTACCAGAACCTCGGCTCGCGGTCGGCGATCGCCTGGGAGGCTTTTCTCCGCGGCTCGACGGACTACGAGGTGCCGCTGCGCGAGTACGGCGTCCGCACCGTGTACCGGCGGCCTCTCAACCGCCAGTGGCTCTACGGCGAGCTGATCGGCGGCTACACCTGGCCCCGCGAGTCGCGCGACGAGCGGCGCGAGGGCTCGGCCCTGGTCGGCTTCGGCCTCGAGCTGCTGTTCGGCAAGGCGCCGTACTGAAGCCTCGGGAGACGCCCCACGGGGTACCCGTGAGGGCGTCTCTACATTTTGAAATTGGGGCGGTGAAGAGGGACCGGATCGGTATCGTCTGCCTCAACAGTCCGCCCCTCTCCCTGCGTATAAAAGGAAACGGCAGGCCTAGGAGGCGGACGAGCATGCATCGCGGAGTGACACGACGGGTCTGGGTCCTCCTCTTCCTTTCGGCCACGGCCGGCGCCCAGGCGGTGGGACGGGTGGAGCTGATCTCCCGGGCCGATCCGATTCCCGACACGGACGGCTTCAGCTTCTCGCCGTCGCTGAGCGCCGACGGGCGCTACGCCGTCTTCCTGAGCGACGCCCCCAACCTCGTGCCCGGGCAGATCGACAGGAACGCCTCGCTCGACATCTACCTCCACGACCGGGTGGCGGGGACCACCGCCCTGGTGACCCACGCGTTCGGCTTGCCCGAGACGGCGGCGCCCACGGGCGCCTACTCGGTGCTGGACGCCCAGATCAGCGCCGACGGCCGCTTCGTCGCCTTCTCCAGCTCGTCCCCGGACCTGGTGCCGGGAGACGACAACTCCAGGATCGACGTGTTCCTTTACGACCGGGCCGCCGGCACCACAACCCTGGCCTCGCACGCGAGCGGCAGCTCCGAGGCCCCGGGGAACAACCACTCCTACGAGGCCCGGGTCAGCGCCGACGGCGGCGCCGTCGTCTTCAGGAGCTCCGCGCGCAACCTCGTGGCCGGGCAGACCGGCCCGGACGGTTCCCTCGACGATCCCCCGAGAGATAACGTCTTCCTCTGGCGGCGCGGCTCGGGCTCCATCACCCTGGTCAGCCGGCAGGCCGGCTCGCCGTCCGCCACCGGCAACGGGCCTTCCACCGGCGCCGAGATCAGCGGCAACGGCCGCTTCGTCGCCTTCCAGAGCAGCGCCACGAACCTCGTCGCCGGAGCGAGCGATGCGAACGCGACCTCCGACGTCTTCCTGTTCGACAACGCTTCCGGGGCCGTGACCCTGGTCAGCCACGTGAGCGGCTCGCCCCTCGCCACACCCGGCCCCGGATCGCGGCGCCCGAGCCTCAGCGCCGACGGCCGCTGGATCGCGTTCGCCAGCGACGCCCGGAACCTCGTCCCCGGACAGATCGACAACGCTGGCCTCGACGCCTTCCTCTACGACCGCGTTTCGGGCGAGACGCGGCTCGCGAGCCACATCGCCGGCTCGGCCGTCACCGCCGGGGGCCTGGCTCCGGGCTCGCTCCTCTCGCTGAGCGCGGACGGCCGCTCTCTCGCCTTCGCCAGCGCCGCCGCCAACCTGGTGCCGGGCCAGGCGGACGCCAACCGGCTGCCGGACGTGTTCGTCTACGACCGGGTCTCGGGGACGACGGAGCTGGTGAGCCACACGCCGGGGTCGCGCACCCGGGCGACGGCGGAAGCCGTTGCGGCCAGCTCCGCGACGATCAGCGCGGACGGCCGCTACGTCGCTTACCAGAGCGGCGCCTCGAACCTCGTGCCCCGGCAGACCGACCGCGGCCGGAACGCCGACGTCTTCCTCCACGACCGGGTCGCCCAGACCACGGTCCTGGTGAGCCACGGCCCCGGCTCGGCCACCACGGCGGCCACGGGCGAGAGCCCCGCCATCAGCGGGAACGGCGGCGTGGTCGCCTTCGTCAGCCTGGCGACCCGCCTGGCCGAGGGGCAGGTCGATCCCAACGGGTTCGTCGACGTCTTCCTGTACAGCCGGGCCTCGGCGGACGTGGCGCTGGTGTCGGGACGCGATCCGGACCTCCCGGCCGCCACGCCGCACGGCGAGAGCCTGGCCACCGGCATCTCGTCCGACGGCCGGTTCGTCCTGTTCTCCAGCACTGGCAGGGGCGTGGTGCCCGGCCAGATCGACGCCGCGACGTTGAAGGACGTCTTCCTGCGCGACCGGGCGACCGGCACCACCACCCTCCTGAGCCACACGAAAGCTTCGCCGCTCGCCGCCGCGGGCGGCGACCTGTCCGTGCTCAGCGCCGACGGCCGGTTCGCCGCCTTCCGGGCGTACGACCGCCCCCAGCCAGGGGCCGATTCCTTCCATCTCTACGACCGGACCGCGGGCACGGCGGCGCTGGTCAATCACGTCCCGGGCTCCCTGACCGAGCCGGACGGCTTCGCCCGCGAACCGGCCCTCAGCGCCGACGGGCGCTATCTCGCCTACGCCTGCGACAACTGCACCCTGGTCCAGGGTCAGCAGCCCGGCCGCCGCGTCCCGGGCACCAGCGACGTCTTCCTCTACGACCGCGTGACCCGCGCCAACGTCCTCGTCACCCACGCCAGCGGCTCGCCCCTCACCGGCGCCGACACCAACTCCTTCCAGCCGGAGCCGCGAATCAGCGCCGACGGACGGTTCGTCGTGTTCACCAGCCAGGCCACCAACCTGGCCGCCGGCCAGAGCGGTTTCCCGGGGCGGGACCAGGTCTTCCTCTTCGACCGCGAAACGGGCCTGAATACGCTGGTGAGCCACACCCCGGCCTCGGCGGCCACCGGCTTGAGCGGCGAGGCCCGGGGCACGGCGATCAGCGGCGACGGCCGGTGGATCCTCTTCTGGAGCAACGCCAGCGACGCCGTCGCCGGCCAGGTGGACGGCAACGGCGCGTACGACCTCTTCCTCCACGACCGGACGACCGGCCGGACGTCCCTGGTCAGCCACGCGAGCTCTTCCGCCCTCGTCGCGGGCAACGGCGACACGGGGAGCGTGGCCTCGATCAGCTTCAACGGCCGGTGGATCGCGTTCGAGAGCATCGCCACCGACCTGGCGGCGGGCGCGGCGGCGGCGACCGACACGAACGGCGCCTACGACGTCTTCCTCCACGACCGGGCGACCGGCGCGACGATCCTGGTCAGCGCTGCCCGGGGCGAGCCCTTCCGCGCCGCCAACCGGCAGTCCCGCTCCCCCCGGATCAGCGCCAACGGCGGCCGGATCGCCTTCCTCAGCTCGGCGACCGACCTCGCCCCGGGGCAGGCCGAAACGGGTGAGGCGGTGAGCCTCGTCGTCTCCGACCGCGCGCGGGCCAGGACCATCCTGCCCGTGAACGATGGCTTCAGCTTCAGCGCCCCCACGCCGTTCGGCCCGCCCTTCCTGCCCTGGCTGTCGGCGAACGGCCGGCAGGTGGCGTTCACGAGCGCCGCCCCGAACCTGGTCGCGGGGGACCGCAACGAGGACCTGGACGCCTTCGTCGTTATCGAGCCTTGAGCAATCGTGGTAATCTCTCCGGCAAATTCTTTGCCCGGAGGGATATTCGATGACATCTAGGTATCTGTCTCGGAGTGTAGGAGTCTCGGCTTCCTTGGCCTTGGCCTCGCTCCTCCTCCTCACTGCTCCCGCCGGCGCCGTCGTGGCGCCGGACCTGGGGATCCCCGCCGCCAAGGGCGGTATCGCGGTTTCCGGTAACGTCGACGTCCGGGTCAATGCCCCGGCGAGCCTCGAGAAGGTCCTCAACGACAACGCCACGGCGATCGCCGCCGCGCGCCTGGCGGTACGGCCCCAGGTCATCCTGCAGGGTCTCGCCGAGCTGAAGGCCGCCGCGCCCGGCGCGGAGGTCGAGTTCTCGGCCCTGGTCGGCGCCGCCGAGGTGGTGCGCGGCAACAAGCCCCTGACGGGCCCCGACCCGCGCCCCGGGTTCGACATCGTGCGCGACTTCGTGCGCACCCACCAGAAGCTCTACGGCCTCGCCGACGCGGACGTCAACGCCCTGCGCTTCCTCGGCGAGAGCGTCAGCAAGAAGAGCGGCCTGCGCATGGTCCGCGTCGAACAGATGGTCGCGGGCGTGCCGGTCTTCCAGAGCGAGACCCGCTTCCTCCTCGACCGCGACGGCCGCATCGTGCGCTCGGTCGGCCTGATGGTGCCGGGGGCTTCCGCGGCCCCGCCGTCGCTCGCCGGGCTCATCGGCGCCGACGAGGCCTTCACGGCCGCCATGGATTCGGTCGGCATCAAGCTCCAGGGCGGCGCCGTACGGGTGGCCAGCGCCGCGACTTCCGGTCTCGAGGCCGAGGTGGCCTCGACCGACGCGCGGATCGCCGGCAGCGTGCCGAGCCGCATCGTCTACTTCGCCGTCGCTCCCGGCGTGCTGGTGCCCGCCTGGTCGCAGGTGGCCTTCACCACGGGCGACCAGGACTGGTACACGATCGTCGACGCCACCTCCGGCACCGTGCTGTGGCGCAAGGGCATGCGCGAGTACGCCTCGACCCAGCAGGCGCGGTTCAGCGTCTACGTGCAGGCCGACGGCGTGACCCCGGCGGACAGCCCGGCGCCCCAGTCGCCCTCGAACGTCACCACCGGCATGGGCACCCAATTCCCGGAGATTGCCCGCACGACCGTCAGCATGCTCACCGCGCAGGACATCACGGCGAGCCCGGACGGCTGGATCCCGGACGGCGGCACGACGACGACCGGCAACAACGTCGACGCCTGCCTCGACCGCGTCGCACCTGCCAATACCTGCGACGCCGGCGTCCTCGACAACAACGGCCGGCCCACCGGCAACCCCGACGCCAACACGCTGAACCGCGACTTCCTGGGCGCGGCGCCGCGCGACTACACCTACAGCCCGGCCCCGCTGGCCGGCAATCCGGACGCCGGCGACGATCCGACCGGCGCCACCGCCGTCCAGGACCGTTTCCGCCGCGGCGTCGTGACCCATCTCTTCTACCTGACGAACTGGTACCACGACCAGCTCTTCAACCTCGGCTTCGACGAGGCCGCCGGCAACTTCCAGGCGACCAACTTCAGCGGCATGGGCACGGGCAACGACCGCGTCCTGGCCGACGCCCAGGACGGCTCGGGCACCAACAACGCCAACTTCGCGACGCCGCCGGACGGCACCTCGGGCCGCATGCAGATGTTCATCTTCACCGGCCCGACGCCCGACCGCGACGGCAGCCTCGACGCCGAGATCGTCCTGCACGAGCTCTCCCATGGCACCTCCAACCGCCTGATCGGCAACGCCGCCGGGCTGAACTGGGATCCGGGCAGAGGCATGGGCGAGGGCTGGAGCGACTTCGTGGCCCTGTCGCTCCTCAACAACACCAACGCCGACAACCCGGACGCCAAGTACGCCAGCGGCGCCTATGCCACCTACAAGCTGAACGCCCTGACGGACAACTATCTCTACGGCATCCGCCGCTTCCCCTACTCGACCGACAACTCGATCAACCCGCTCACCTGGGCCGACGTCGACGACTACACGGTCAACCTCTCCGGCGGCATCGCGCCGAGCCCGATCAACTTCACGGGCGCCGGCGCCTTCGAGGTGCACAACACGGGCGAGCTCTGGGCCTACACGCTGTGGGAGGTGCGCAGCCGCGTCATCGCCGACCCGGCGGGCGCCAACGGCGACGTGCCGACCGGCAACCAGACGATGCTCCAGATGGTGATCGACGGCATGAAGATGACGCCGATCAGCCCCAGCGTCGTGGCGGCCCGCAACGCCATCATCGACGCCGACTGCGCCACCAACGCCTGCGCCAACGAGCTGTCGATCTGGGGCGGGTTCGCCGACCGCGGCCTCGGCTACAAGGCGGTCGCCCCCCTGGGCACCATCGGCGGCAGCCGGGCCGGCACCCGCGGCCGCATGCCGCTGACGGAGTCGTTCCTCCTGCCCTACCTCGACGTCGCGAGCGTCGCGGTCAACGACACCCTGGGCAACAACAACGGCGCCATCGATCCCGGCGAGCCGATCCGCCTCACCGTCACCCTGAACAACCCCTGGCGCAAGGCTTCCCAGGGCGTCGCTTCGGCGGCCGCCACGCTCAGCTCCTCGACGCCGGGTGTCACCGTCGTCGACGCCGCCGCGGCCTACGGCCCCATCGCCGCCCAGGCCAGCGCCGCCAGCCTCCCCGGCGACACTTTCCTGATCACCGTCGCCCCGAGCGTCATCTGCGGCTCCTCGATCAACTTCAGCCTCCAGACGGTCAGCACCCTCGGCACCACGACCGCCACCTTCACCCTGCGCGTCGGCGCGGCGGCGGGCAACGGCGCCCCGGTGACCTTCACCCGCACCATCCCGGGCGGCCTCGCGATTCCGGAGGCCAACCTGCTGGGAGTCACCGACACCTTCAACGTCAGCTCCGACCTCGAGATCGCCGACCTCGACTTCCGGGTCGACAGCGTGACGCACACCTACACCGGCGACCTGGGGATCGAGCTCAAGGGCCCCTCCGGTTACGGCACCGAGCTGATCTATCACCGCGGGATCTTCTTCAGCGTCGCCTTCGGCGACGGCGACAACTTCCTCAACACCGTGATCGACGACGACCTGGCCTCGTCGGCGGCCACCGACCTGAACCAGCAGAACGCCGCCGTGGCTCCTTTCACGGGCTCCTGGCTGCCGGCCTTCAACTCGCCGCTCTGGGCCCTCTTCGGCCTCGCCAACTTCGTCGCCGACACGACGGGCCAGCTCTCGCGCTTCGACAACACGAGCACCCTGGGCAACTGGCAGGTGCACGTCACCGACCGCGCCACGCCGGACATCGGCACGCTCAACTCGTGGTCGCTCATCGTCACGCCCAAGGCCTTCACCTGCAACGGCTTCGCCCCCGCCGTGCAGCTCGCGGCCACCAAGACCGTCTCCGGCACCTTCGTCGAGGGCGGCACGGTCACCTACACCGTGACGATCACCAACAACGGCACGGCCACGCAGGCCGACAACGCCGGTGACGAGTTCACCGACGTGCTGCCGGCAGGCCTGACGCTGGTCTCCGCCAACGACGGCGCCAACCCCGGCGTCGTCACGACGATGGGCAACACCGTCAAGTGGAACGGCGCCCTGACGCTCGCCGGCGGCTCGGTGACGATCACCATCACCGCCACCATCAACGCCGGCACCAACGGCACGACGATCTCCAACCAGGGCACCCTCTCCTTCGACGCCGACGCCAACGGCGTCAACGAGGCGGCCGGCGTGACCGACGATCCGGGCACGGCCGCGCCCAACGACCCGACCTCCTTCGGCGTCGCCGCGGGCGCCCAGATCACCGGCACCAAGACGGCCGCGGGCACGTTCGCCCCGGGCAGCACGATCACCTACACGGTGGTCCTCACCAACAGCGGCGGCAACCAGGCCGACAACCCCGGCAACGAGTTCACGGACATTCTGCCCGCGAACCTCACCCTGGTCAGCGCCACCGCCACCTCGGGCACGGCCGTGCCCAACGTGGGCACCAACACCGTGACCTGGAACGGCGCCATTCCGTCCGCCGGCTCCGTGACCATCACCATCACCGCCACCATCAATGCCGCCGTCGTCGCCGGCACCGTCATCTCGAACCAGGGAACGTTCAGTTTCGACGGCAACGCCGACGGCACCAACGAGTCGAGCGGAGTGACGAACAACCCCGCGACGCCGGCCGCCGGCGACCCGACGACGATCACCGTCGCCGGCACCGACGTGGTCGCGATCCCGACCCTCTCCGACTTCGGCTTCGCGGCCTTGGCCTTCCTGCTCGCCATCGCCGCCTTCTTCCACCTGCGGCGCCGCCGGGTCGCCTGATCCCAGGCGGTCCGCCCGACGAACGAAGCCCCCGGCCTGGCCGGGGGCTTTTTTCTTTCAGGGCTGATTTGTTTGGCGGGGGTGATGCTTCAGGAGTTGCGTACGGACGAAGCCAGCTCGGCTTCCTTCCCGGCGCCGGAGCCCTCGCCGTGGATCCGCCCCGCCTCGCCGGGCTTGTAGAGCGTGCCCTCGGGATCCCGCGGCAGGTCTGCGCCATCCAGTGCTACGAAAATCAATTCCAGCACCCATCGGGATACAATCCTCGAAGGAGGACGGCATGGAAGAACGGGAGCTGCTGGAGAGGATCACAGTCGACCCCAGGATCTTTGGCGGCAAGCCGATCATCCGAGGTCGACGGCTGGCCGTGGAGCATGTCCTCGGGATGTTGGCGGCAGGGGACTTACCCGAGGTAATTCTCGAAGGTTATCCCTGGCTGGAGTTGGACGACATCAAGGCCTGTCTGGTCTATGCTCGGCGGCTGGTCGGACATGAGCGGGTCGAACCGCTGCTGATGGCGACCGGCACCGAAGGATGAAGCTTCTCCTGGACAGTTGTCTCTGGGGAGGAGCCCGTCGGGAGCTCGCGGCCAGCGGCCATGACGTCCTGGTTGCCGCCGATTGGGAAGAGGATCCCGGGGACGAAGAGATCCTCAATCAGGCTCACCGGGAAAACAGAATCCTGATTACCCTCGACAAGGATTTCGGAGAGCTCTCCATCGTCCAGGGAAGGCCCCATTCCGGAATCGTGCGGCTCGTAGACGTTGCCGCCCAACGCCAGGCGGCGGTCTGCCTGCACGTCATCCAGAACTATGGCGAGGAGCTGAAACGGGGAGCGATCGTGACGGCAGAGCCTGGACGATTGAGGATCCGTCCTCCTGAGTCACCCCGCTAGCAGAGGAACATCGGCAGCCCCATCACGCCGACGATGTTCGGCCGGTACCGCTCGCCGTCGTAGAACCTCTCGACGTCCACCCGCTTCTTGCCCTCTCCCACGATCTCCAGGGGCTCGGTGGTGTAGCGGCCGTTCTGGATGGAGACCAGGCGGCCCGTCTTGCCGGACAGGATGCAGTCCGCGGCGAGGCTGGCGAAGTTCTTGGCGACCAGGCGGTCGAGGGAGTCGGGCGGGCCCGAGCGCATGAGGTAGCCGAGCCGCTGGTAGATCACCCGCTCGCCGGTGTCCTTCTGCAGGGCCTCTCGCAGGTAGCGGCCGACGCCGCCCAGCTCGCGGTTGCCCACGGCGTCCGCCTCCCCGGTCTCGAAGGGCTGCCCGCCGGCCGGGAAGGCCCCCTCGGAGACGGCGACCAGAGCGTAGTTGCTGGGGTTCGTCCGCTTGTCCTCGGCCAGCATCTCGACCACTCGATCGGTATCGAAGGGCACCTCGGCGATCAGCGCCCGGTCGGTGCCCGCGAGATAGGAGGAGAGCAGGCAGGTCTCGCCCGAGTAGCGGCCGAAAAGCTCGACCACCAGGAAGCGCTCGTGCGAGCCCGCCACCGTCCGCAAGTCGTTGATGAAGGTGACCGAGCGGGTGATGGCGGTCGAGAAGCCGATGCAGTAGTCGGTGCCGAAGACGTCGTTGTCCATGGTCTTCGGCAGGCCGATGATCTTGACTCCCTCCATGTGGAGGCGGCGGGCGAAGGAGAGCGTGCCGTCGCCGCCGATCGCCACCAGGGTGTCGAGATTGAGGTAGTGGAGCACTTCCAGGGCGGCATCGGTCAGGTCGAGCCGCCCGTCGGGAAGCGTCTTGTGCGTGCGGTCCCGGAGATGCTCGGGCACGGCGTCCGGCTTGACGATGGAGGGATTGATGCGGGAAGTGTGAAGGATCGTGCCGCCGCTGCGGTCGATCGTCCGCGTGCTGGCCCGCGTCAGGGGCACGAGCCAGCTCGAGTTGTCGGAGTTGTGGTACGGCTTGGCGTGGAGCAGGGCCGCCCAGCCCCGGCGCAGCCCTACCACCTCGTAGCCCTGGTCCTCCATCCGCCAGACGAATTGCTGGATGGCCGCGTTCAGCCCCGGCACGTCGCCGCCGCCCGTCAGAATGCCGACCCGTTTCGCCATTAGACCCTCACCCAATCACGAGTAGATCTCTCGACGATTTCCAACTCGGAGGACGATGATGGTGTCATCCTCCAGGTCGAAAATGACCCGATAGTCACCGACCCTGTAGCGATAGGTGCCTAGCTTGGACGCCGTGAGCTTGATGCTTTGTTGAAGAGGGTCTTCTGCGTTCGTCCGCAGCTTCTCCAGAATCCTTTTCCTGGTCTGATCGTCCAATTTCTCCAGGTCCTTCACGGCCCTGCGGGTCAGAACGACCTTAGCCATTCATGAAGTCCTCAAGGGAGACCGTTCGCCCTTGGCGATGGTCCTCGCGCGCCTCCGCGATGGAATCTAGATACGCCGACGACGAGAGCGCCTGAACATCCTCAAGGTAGTTCTCCAGGGTCTGCCGTACAGTGTCCTCGATCATCTCGCGCAAGTCGTCAGTGGACATGTCCTTGACGTGTGTCGCCATTCCGGCCTCCTTTCCCTTCAGTTCAGACTACAACGATCCTGCTATCGTCCTCCTACAACCCGCCCACGGCCGCCATGCGGCCGATCAGGTCCACCACCCGGTTCGAGTAGCCCCATTCGTTGTCGTACCAGGAGACGACCTTGACGTAGCCGTCGCCCGTGGCGCGGGTCGAGAGGGCGTCGAAGACCGAAGAGCGGGGGTTGCCGATGATGTCCGTCGAGACCAGCGGCACCTCGCTGTACTCCACGATCTCCTTGAGATCCCCTTCGGCGGCCTCGCGTACGGCGGCGTTGACCTCCTCCGTCGAAGGGTTGCCCCTCAGCCGGGCCACCAGGTCGACGATGGAGCCGTCGGGCACCGGCACGCGGATGGCCATGCCGTCGAGCTTGCCCTTGAGCTGGGGCAGCACCTTGCCGACCGCCCGGGCGGCGCCCGTGGTGGTGGGAATGATGTTCTCGGTCGCCGCCCGCGCGCGCCGGAAGTCCTTGTGGGGGACGTCGGCCAGCCGCTGGTCGTTGGTGTAGGCGTGGACGGTGGTGATGAACCCCTCCTCGATGCCGAAGCGCTCGTCGAGGATCTTGGCGAGAGGCGCCAGGCAGTTCGTGGTGCAGGAGGCGTTCGAGACCAGCCGGTGCTCCGGCTTCAGGGTGTCGTCGTTGACCCCGACGACGATGGTGGCGTCGATCTCGTCCTTGGCCGGCACGGTCAGGATCACCTTCTTGGCGCCGCCCTCGATGTGCTTCTGGAGCTGCTCCCGGCTGGTGAAGACGCCCGTCGACTCGATGACGATGTCCACGCCCAGCGCTCCCCAGGGGATCAGCGCCGGGTCCTTCTCGGCCGTCATGGCGATCTTCTTGCCGTCCACGTACATGAAGTCGTCGTCCGCGGTGACCTCCTTGGGGAAGACCCGCATGACGGAGTCGTACTTCAGCAGGTAGACGAGCTGCTGGTTCTCGAACAGGTCGTTGATCGCCACGACCTCCATGTCGTCCCGGCTGGAGAGGATACGGAAGACGCTCCGGCCGATGCGGCCGAAGCCGTTGATGCCGATCTTGATGGTCTTGTCGCTCATTGCGCGGCCTCCTGTCGATCGAACTTCTCGAAGCAGCGGAGAAGGTCCACGACCCGGTGGGCGTACCCCCAGCCGTTGTCGAACCAGGTCAGGGTCTTGGAGACGTTCTTGCCCAGCACCATGGTGGCCAGGCTGTCGAAGGTCCCCGAGAACTGGGAGAGGAGGATGTCGGAGGAGACGATCGGATCGTCCTCATAGTCCAGGATGCGCTTCCAGCGGGAGCTGCCGGACGCCGTGCGCACCACCTCGTTGATGGCCTCGACGGTGACCGGCCGCTCGTGCCAGCAGACGAGGTCGACCACCGAGCCGTTGGGCACCGGCACGTTCATGGAGTGGCCGGTGAGCTTGCCCTTGAGCTCGGGCAGCAGGCCCGTGATGACCTCGGCCGAGTTGGTCTCCTGGGGGATGATGTTCTCGCCCGCCGCCCGGCCGCGGCGGGGATCGTCGGCCGGCACGTCCGCCAGCCGCTGCTGGTTGCTGAAGGCGTGGACGGTGGTGAGGAACGCCCGCTCGATGCCGAAGGCCTCGCTCAGGATCTTGAGCAGCGGCGCCGCGGCGTTGGCCGTGCTCGAAGCGTTGGAGACGATGCGGTGCTCCGGGCGGAGCTGGTCCTCGTTGACCCCCATGACGACCGTGAGGTCCGGCGGATCGGCCGGCGGCGAGCACAGGATCACGCGCTTGGCGCCCGCCTCGAGGTGGCGCTCGACCTGGGCGCGGGTGCGGAACTTCGAGGTCGCCTCGATGACGGTCGAGACCCCGAGGTCGCCCCACGGGGGCGTCGTCTCGGCGCCTTTCGCCTCCTGGATCATCTTCACCTGGCGCCCGGCGGAGTAGATGTTGCCGTCGCGCAGGCTGAGCTCGTCGGGGAACCTCCCCAGGATCGTATCGAAGCGGAGCAGGTACGCCAGCGCGGCCGGATCGGCCACGTCGCTGATCGCCTCGATCCGCAGGTCTTCACTCTTGTAGAGGATGCGGAAGATGTTCCTCCCGATCCGCCCCAGCCCCATCAACCCAATTCCGGTGGGCATTCGAAATCCTCCCTTCGGGCCGTGTTGGCCCGCCTAGAACGTAACACGTTCCGTGCCATGGGGCCTTCCGCCCCGAAGCCCAGCGGGCTCCCCCGAGCCTCTGCCGCCGAAGGGAATCTGGCAAAATAGAGTTGGCACGATCGAACAACAGGAGGACGGTGCGGGCGCATGGATCCGAGGACGACCTCTCCGTCGTGGAGCCCTGGCAAGCGGGTTCTTTTCCGCTTCGCCTTCTGCTACCTGGTGCTCTACAAGCTTCCCTTCCCTCTCAATCTGACCACCTGGGGCCGGGACTTCCTCGCCAAGCCGTATCAGGACCTGTGGGATCGGCTCGTGCCCTGGGTCGGGAAGCACCTGCTCGGCCTCTCCATCAGGGTCCGGACCTCCGGCAGCGGCGACAAGGCCTACAACTATGTGCAGCTCCTCTGCTTCCTGATCGTCGCCGTAGCCGTCGCGGTGGTCTGGACGGCCCTCGACGGAAAACGGACCGAGTACACCCGCCTGTACGAAGGGCTGCGGACCTACATCCGGTTCGCGCTCGCCGCGGCGATGCTGTTGTACGGCGCCTATAAGGTCATCCCGTCCCAGTTCGCCAAGCCCTTCCCCGGCCAACTCATCGAGCCTTTCGGGGAGTCCTCGCCGATGGGACTCCTGTGGACGTTCATGGGCGCCTCCTCCGGCTATACCATCTTCGCCGGCGCCGCGGAGATGCTCAGCGGTCTGCTCCTCGCCTTCCGCCGCACCGCGCTGCTGGGCGCGCTGGTGAGCATCGGCGTCATGAGCCGCGTGGTGGCTCTCAATTTCTGCTACGACGTCCCCGTCAAGCTCTATTCGTCCCACCTGCTGGCCATGGGGGTCTTCCTGATCCTCTCCGACCTGCGGCGGCTGCTCGATCTGTTCGTGTTCAACCGGCCGGTGGAAGCCGCCGCGGCCCGCCCACCGCGGGCGCGTTTTCGCCGCACCGCGCTCGCCGCACAGGCGGTGCTGGTCGCGGCCTACTCCGGATACCTGCTGTACCAGTCCTACCTGGCCAGCAAGGACTGGGGCAACCTTCTCCCGCGGCCCCCGCTCTATGGGATCTGGACCGTCGAAGAGCTGGAGGACAACGGGGTCGCCCGCCCGCCGCTCCTCACCGACGCGACCCGGTGGCGCAGGGTCATCTTCGAGTACGACGGCTTCATCAGCCTCCAGCTCATGGACGGCTCCCGGAGCAACTACGGCCTCATCATGGGGAAACGCCGGTTTGCCTTGACCGAGCCCGACGACCAAACGCTGCTGTCCTCTTTCTCCTACAAGGAGATTCAGCCCGGGCTCCTGACGCTCGACGGGACCCTGGAGGGCCGCAAGGCACGGCTCACGCTCCGCCGGGAGGACGAAAGCTCCTACCGGCTCATCAGCGGCCACTTCCATTGGATCCACGACACGTCCGCCAACCAGTGAGCCCAGGAGAACAGCTCATGCAGCCGGCGATCGACGCGTCGTACGTTGGTGCTCCTTCCGCTCCCGTCTGGAGCCCTGCCAAGCGGATTCTCTTCCGCTTCGCCTTCGCGTATCTGGTGCTGTACAACTTCCCCTATCCCCTGGACTACATCCCTTATGCCGGGGAAATGCTCTCCGCGCCGTACCGGAAGCCCTTGACGGCCCTGGTGCATTGGACCGGCACGCATCTGTTCCACGCCGACACCAGCATCCTCCCCAACGGCAGCGGCGATACGACCTACAGCTACGTGCAGGTGTTCTGCCTCCTGGCGATCGCGTTGGCCGCGACGGCCGTGTGGACGGTCCTGGATCGAAAGCGGCTTCACTACACCCGCCTCCACGAGGGTCTGCGGATCTACGTCCGTTTCGCCCTGGGCGCGGCGATGATCGAGTACGGTGCCGTCAAGGTCATCAAGTCACAGTTCCCCGATCCACCGCTCGACCGTCTCCTCCAGCCCTACGGCGACGCTTCGCCGATGGGCCTCGTGTGGACGTTCATGGGGGCTTCCTGGGGCTACAACATTTTTACCGGCGCCGCCGAGATGATCGGCGGACTGCTGCTCACCGTCCGCAGGACCACGCTCCTGGGAGCGCTGGTGAGCTTCGCGGCTCTCAGCGATATCGTGGCGCTCAATTTCTTCTACGACATTCACGTCAAGCTGTTTTCGTCGCACCTGCTCGCCATGGCGGTCTTCCTGATCGTTCCCGATGTGCGGCGGTTGATCGATATGCTCGTGCTCGGCCGCGGAGTGGAGCCGGTCGAGATCCGGCCCCTCTTCCGGCGCCTCTCGCTGCGCCGCGGGACCTTGGTGCTCCGCACCCTCCTCGTCCTCGCCTTCACGGCGTACATGCTGAGCTTTTCCCATCAGATCGGCCAGCGGCCCAAGTCGCCGCTGTACGGAATCTGGAATGTCGATGAGCTCGAGATCGACGGGCAGGTCCGGCCGCCGCTCGTCACCGACCGGGAGCGGTGGCGGCGGGTGATCTTCCACTATCCCGGCACGATGGCGGTCCAGCTCATGAGCGATTCGCGCGTGCGCTACAGCCTCGAGCTCGACAAGGGCGTGATGACGCTGGGCAAGCGCGGCGACACCAGCGCGAGGTGGCAGGCCACCCTCTTCTACACGCGACCGAAGCCGGGGCTCCTCACCCTGGAAGGAGCTCTGGACGGCCGGAAGATCCGGGCCAAGCTCCATTGGGAAAAACCTCCCGAGTTCCTTCTCACCAGCCGTGGCTTCCACTGGATCAACGAGCAGGCGTTCAACCAGTGAACGGCCCAAGGTCCGGGATTGCGGAGCTTTTCATCCCGTTACGATGCATTGACAGTCTTGTCGCGCATTCCTAGAATCGGCATCCCTGCAGGTGCAGAGACGAAGCCCTGAGGCAGGTGCGATTGCCATCTTTCTTCTCCAAGCTGGACTGCCTGCTGAGCCGCGCCCTGCCACGGATGGGAGCCGCGGTGCTCCTCGCGTCCGGAGTGTCGCTCGCCGGCTGTACTGGGACAACCGCTCCGGCGACGCCCCAGCCCGCGGCGCAACCCTCCACCCAACAATCCATCCTCAAGATCGTCCCCCAGGAGAGCTGGCGCGACGGCATCCTCTACTTCGTCGTCGTCGACCGCTTCGCCGACGGCAGCACCGGCAATAACCGGAACGTCGACCGCAACGCCAAGGGCACGTTCCATGGCGGCGACCTCGCGGGCCTGCGCCAGCAGCTCGACGAGCTGGCCGACCTGGGCGTGACGGCCCTCTGGATCACCCCGGTGGTCAAGAACATCGACGGCTTCGTCACCGGCGCCGGCTTCCCCGACTGGGGCTATCACGGCTACTGGGCGGACGACTTCTACAGCCTCGACCCCCGCTTCGGCTCCGAGGCGGAGCTCAAGGCGCTGGTGGACGACGCCCACGCCCGCGGCATGAAGGTGCTCCTCGACGTCGTCTACAACCACGCCGGCTACGATTCCAGCTATCTCAAGGACCCCAAGACGCGCGGCTGGCTGCGCAACGAGGCCCTGGGGACCTGCGGGAAGGACGACCTGACCACGTGCGTCTCCGGCCTGCCGGACTTCAAGACCGAGCTGCCGGAGGTGGCCGACTACCTGCTGACGGCCCAGCTCGGCCTCGCCAAGCGCGTGGGGCTGGACGGCTTCCGGCTGGATACCGTCAAGCACGTGGACCACCCCTTCTGGCAGGAGCACCGCAAGCGCATTCGCGAGCAGATCGGCCCGGACTTCTTCCTAATCGGCGAGGTGTGGGGCGGCGACGCCCAGTCGCTCGATCCGTGGTTCGCGGGCGACGAGATGGACGCCGGCTTCGACTTCTCGTTCCAGGGCAACGCGCTGGCCTGGGTGCAGGGGCGCGGGCGCACGGTGGCCTTCGACCGCTACCTGAAGTCGCGGGAGAAGGTGCGCGCCGGCCATCTGCTCTCCCCTTATCTCTCCTCCCACGACGTGCCCGGGGCGCTCTTCCAGTTGAACGGCGACAAGGAGCTGTTCCGGCTGGCGGCGCTGCTGGAGCTGACCTCGGGCGGCCTGCCGACGATCTATTACGGCGAAGAGGTGGGGCGGCCGGGCGGCGACTGGCCGGACAACCGGAGCGACATGCCCTGGGGGTCCCGCAAGGTGCAGCCCGGAGCGGGCAAGCCCCGCGACGAGGCGCTGCGGGCCGACTACAAGAAGATGATCGCCATCCGCCGCGCCCACCCGGCGTTCGCGCGGGGCGTGCACACGGGGCTGTCGACGGACGGCGACCTGCTCGTCTTCCTGCAGAAGGACGACGCGAGCGGCGACGCGGTGGTGGTGGCGGTCAACCGCGGAAGCGCGCCGGCGACGGCGGGCTTCGACGCGCCGGCCGAGTGGGGGGAATCGCCCGTCCGCGACGTCTGGAACGGCGAGGACGTCTCCCGGACGGGCGCGCGGATCGAGGCGCCGGTGGCCGCGAAAGGCGTGCGGATCTTCGCAAAGCGCTGAGCCACCTGAACGGGTGGGGCCGGGAGAGCCCGGTTCCGGGATAATGGGCGGGGCTGGAAGAAATCTATGGCGTTCAAGGGGATCAAATGGCAGAGGTGACGCTCAACGCGGTCAAGAAGTCCTACGGTCCGGTCACGGTCATCCCCAACCTGAGCCTCGACATCCGGGACCACGAGTTCATGGTGCTGGTGGGCCCCTCGGGCTGCGGCAAGTCAACGGCGCTGCGCATGATCGCGGGCCTGGAGGAGATCACCGGCGGCACGATCTCGATCGGCCCCAGGGTGGTCAACGACGTGCCGCCGAAGGACCGGGACATCGCCATGGTGTTCCAGAGCTACGCGCTCTACCCGCACATGACGGTGCGGCAGAACCTGGAGTTCGCCCTCAAGATCCGCAAGACGCCCCGGGAGGAGATGAACCGGCGGGTCGACGAGGCGGCGCAGATCCTGGCGATCACCGAGTACCTGGACCGCAAGCCCAAGCAGCTCTCCGGCGGCCAGCGGCAGCGGGTCGCGCTGGGCCGCGCCATCGTGCGCAAGCCCGCCGTGTTCCTGTTCGACGAGCCGCTGTCGAACCTCGACGCCAAGCTGCGCGTGCAGACGCGGGCCGAGATCTCCAGGCTCCAGAAGTCGCTCCAGACGACCACCGTCTACGTCACCCACGACCAGATCGAGGCGATGACGATGGGCGACCGCATCGCCATCATGAACAAGGGCGAGCTCCAGCAGGTGGGCACGCCCCTCGAGGTCTACGAGCAGCCGGCCAACCTGTTCGTCGCCAGCTTCATCGGCACGCCGCCGATGAACTTCGTGCCGGCCACCCTGGCCGACGGCGGCGCCACGGTCGTCGCCTCCGGCTTCCGGCTGCCGCTGCCGGCGGCGCTGCGCGCGGCCACCCAGGGCCGGCCGGACGGCAAGGTCGTGCTCGGCATCCGGCCGGAGAACATCCGGGAGACGGCCCGCGAGGGGGGCGGCGAGACGCTGGCGATCCACGCCAAGGTCGAGTTCGTCGAGCCGCTGGGCTACGAGGTGATCGTCCACGGCCGGGTCGGCGACGACCTCCTGGTGGCCAAGGTCGATCCGCACCGCTCGCCGCAGATGGGCGACGAGATGCCGCTGGTCGTCGAGGCCGGCGGCGTCCACCTCTTCGACGCCACCACCGAGCTGCGCATCGTCTGAACCGGGCTCCAGCCATCCGACATCCAATCCATTCGAGCCATCCGTCGCAATAGGAGAGACTTCATGAGATCCAACTTCTTCCGCGGCACCCTCTGCGCGCTCGCCCTGCTGGTCCTCCCCGCCCTGGCGGCGGCCCAGAAGGAGATCGTCATCTGGCACGGCTACCGGGGCGGCGAGAAGGCCGCTTTCGAGACTGTCGTGGAGAATTTCAACAAGGCGAACGCCGGCAAGATCAAGGCGACGACCCTGGCGGTGCCCTACGACGCCTTCGCCGACAAGATCACGGCGGCGGTGCCGCGCGGCAAGGGCGCGGACGTCTTCATCTTCGCCCAGGACCGGCTCGGCGGCTGGATCGCGGCGGGCAACACGGTGGAGCCGCTCGACTTCTACCTCGACGCCCCCACCAAGGGCCGGTTCCTCAAGGCCACCCTGGACGCCATGACCTACCAGGGCAACATCTACGGCCTGCCGCTGAACTTCAAGACGATCACCATGATCTACAACAAGAAGCTGGTGCCGAACCCGCCCAAGACCACGGCGGAGCTGGCGGCGCTGGCCAAGAAGATCACCAACGTCGCCTCGGGCAAGTTCGGCCTCGTCTACTGGTACTCCGATTTCTACTATCACGCGGCGCTGATGAACGGCTTCGGCGGCGGCGTCTTCGCCGGCCGCAAGCCGACGATCAACTCGCCCCAGAACATCCAGTCGCTCGAATTCCTGAACAAGTGGATCGCCCAGGGCTTCATGCCCGGCGAGCCGTCCACGGCGCTCATCACGTCGCTCTTCAACTCGGGCAAGGCGGGCATCGTCTTCTCCGGCCCCTGGTTCCTGGGCGAGGCCTCGAAGGACATCGACATCGGCCTCGCGCCGCTGCCCACCATCACGGAGGCGGGCGGCAAGCCGATGCGCCCCTGGATCACCGTCGAGGGGGTCTACGTGGGCGCGCCGTCGAAGAACAAGGACGCGGCCTACGCGTTCGTCAAGTACGTGACGGACGTGCCCGCCGCCAAGGTGCTCGCCCTCCAGGGCCGGCAGACGCCCGCCAACAAGGCCGTCTACGCCGACCCGCAGGTGGCGGCCGACCCCATCCTCAAGGCCTTCCGCCAGCAGGTGGACGTGGCCGTGCCGATGCCGAACCTGCCCGAGATGTCGATGGTCTGGTCGCCGGTGACGACGGGCATGAACACGATCGTCAAGAAGACGGCCACGCCGAAGGAAGCGATGGACCGGGCCCAGAAGGAAGTGATCCAGAGGATCAACGACCTGTTGAAGAAGTGACCTGAAGAAGACTACCGTCATGGACTCCCCCGCGCGCCCCGTGTCGCACCGCCGCCGATTCGTGATCGGCCTCGCCCTCGCGGCCCTGCTGGGGGTCGGGGTGGCGGCCGTGCTGCTCACCGGAGCCCGGCAGGCCGAGACCAACGAGCGGGCGGAGCGGCGGGCCGTCGTCACGCTCTCCGCCCTCACGGCTCTTCTGGAGCGGGCGGGAGGCGGCGGCGCCCAGGCCCCCGAGCCGCCCGCGACGGGCCTGGGCGAGGAGATCCCGAGCCCGCCGGAAGAAACCGGCGGCATGGGGCTCGGCGACGAGCTGGCCGCCGTCGAGCAGGGCACGGAGGCACCCGCAGCCGACTCGGGCGGCGCGGTCCGGCGGGCGGTGGCGCGCTTCGCCGAAACCCACCCCGAGGTCACGGCCATCCGGGTCCTCGAATTCGACGGCATCACCCTGGCGGCCTCCACCGATCCGCGGGACCAGGGAGAGAAGCAGGCCCCGCGGCGGCTCGCTCCCGACGAGAAATCGTTCTACGACCTCGGCCAGAAGCTGCGCGCGGCCGTCGAGAGCAACCGGGAAGGAGCGGAGGGCGCGGCCCGCCAGCCGGAGATCCGCGTCGCGCGCTCGGCCGGCGCCCTCTCCCTGGCGGCGCCGATCGAGCGCGGCGGCCAGGTCGTCGGCATGGTGCAGATGGACACCCGGACGCGCCGCGATCCGGCCGCCTTCGCCTGGCTGCCCTTCCTCGCCGCCTGGCTGGGGCCGGTGATCGGCCTGCTCCTGCTCTCCCTGGCCTTGGGCGAGCGGCGCTGGCCGCTGGCGGCCGCCGCGGCCCTGCTGCTGCTCGCCGCCCTCTGGCTGTATGGCCGCCATGCCCTGACCGTGCTCAAGGAAGAGCGCCAGGCCTCGGGCCGGGCGGTCGCCGCCCGGATGGCGGCGGAAGCGAAGACGGCCCGGACGCTGCTCGCCGAAGTCGCTCCCCTGGGAGGACGGCCGGCTCAGCCGCTCCAGCCCGAGCGCTGGGACGTGGACGAATTCCGCCAGCCGCGCGGCCTGGTCACGGCCGCCGGCCAAGTCGACGAGGGCAAGCTCGGCGAGCTGGCGGGGGCCGACGCCGGGCGGATGACCCGCTCGGTGATCACCCTCGGCCTGCTCGGCTTCGCCCTGCTCGCCTTCGTGGGGCTGGGCTACGCGGCGCGCACGGGCCAGGCCCTGGTCGAGTACCGGGTGGCCTACGCCTACACCATCCCGGCTCTGCTCGGCATGCTGGTGCTGGTGTTCTTCCCGTTCTTCTACGGCTTCGCCCTGTCGTTCACCAACGCCAACATCTACAACACCGACAAGTCGATCTACGACACCTGGGTGGGCCTCGGCAACTTCGCCAGCATCCTGGGCGACTTCGGCATCGCCAAGCGGACGGCGGAAGGGCTGGTCTGGAACTACCAGAACTTCTACTACACCCTGATCTTCACCATCGTCTGGACGGTCTCGAACGTGGCCATCGGCGTGACGCTGGGGCTGACCCTGGCGCTGATCCTGAACCTGAAGGACTTCGCGTTCCGGCCATTCTACCGGGTGCTGCTGATCCTGCCCTGGGCCATGCCGACCTACATCACATCGCTCATCTGGCAGGGGATGTTCCACCGCCAGTTCGGAGTGATCAACCAGATCATCCAGCTCTTCGGCGGCCCCGCCATCCCCTGGTTCGACCGCCCGTTCACCTCGTTCCTGGCGGTGCTGACGACCAACGGCTGGCTCTCCTTCCCGTTCATGATGGTGATCTCGCTCGGCGCCCTGCAGTCGATCCCCTCCGACCTCTACGAGGCGGCGCGGGTGGACGGCGCCACCCGCTGGCAACAGTTCAAGTCCATCACCCTGCCGTCGCTCCGGCCGGCGCTGGTGCCGGCCATCATCCTGTCGGTCATCTGGACGTTCAACCAGTTCATCGTCATCTACCTGGTGTCGGCGGGCGAGCCCGGGGGCGCCACCGAGATCCTGATCACCCAGGCCTACAAGATCGCCTTCCAGCAGTACCGGTACGGCTACGCGGCGGCCTACTCGGTGGTGATCTTCATGATCCTGCTGGCCTACGGCACGTGGCAGAACCGGGTGACCCGGGCGACGGAGGCGATCGGATGAAAGGCAGTAACCAGAAAGGCAACAACCGGCGGCTCAACGACGAGCCGCGGCACTGGCCGCTCCACATCTTCCTGGTCCTGATGCTGATCGTGACGTGCTACCCCATCCTGTGGGTGGTGACGATCGCCTTCTCCGGCGGCCAGAGCCTGGCCATCTCCGACATTCCGGACAATGCCACCTTCGCCCAGCACGTGCGGGCGATCACCCCCTGGCCGGAGCACTGGTCGCTCAGCAACTTCCGGTCGCTCTTCGGCGACCAGCCGTTCGCCCGCTGGCTGCTCAACAGCGTCATCGTGGCGTCGGCCACCACGGTCCTCGGGGTGTTCCTGGCCTGTACGGCGGCCTACGCCTTCTCCCGCTTCCGCTTCCCCGGGCGGCGGGTCGGCCTGATGTCGTTCCTGGTGTCGCAGATGTTCCCCGGCACGCTGATGATGATTCCGCTCTACATCATCGTCGTGCAGTGGCTGGGCCTGGGCTCCACCTTCACGGGGCTCGTGCTGCCGTACTGCACGACGGCGATCCCGTTCTGCGTCTGGAACATGAAGGGGTACTTCGACACCATCCCCAAGGAGCTGGAGGAGTCGGCGCTGATCGACGGCGCCTCGCAGGCGACGATCTTCTTCCGCATCGTCCTGCCGCTCGCCAAGCCCGCCGTGGCGGTGACGGCGCTCTTCTCCTTCATGACCGGCTGGAACGAGTTCATCATCGCCGCCACCTTCATGAACCGCGAGGACATGTACACGGCCCCCGTGGGCCTGCGCTTCTTCGTCGGCGGCTTCTCGCAGCAGTGGGGGTACTTCGCGGCGGGCTCCATCATCGCCGCGATCCCTGTCATGATGCTCTTCATGTTCCTGCAGAAATACCTGGTTTCCGGTCTAACGGCCGGCGCAGTCAAGGGCTGAGGCCCACCAACAAGGAGGTTTTTCATGTCCACAAGTTACTGGAAGATGGGAGTCACGGCGGCCGCGGCCGGCCTGATGCTGGCGGGCGCGGCGTTCGCCCAGAGCGGCGTGTCGTTCAAGGACCCGGCGAACGACGACAACGGGCCGGGCAGCTACACCTATCCCACGGACCAGGTGTACAAGCGCGGCTCGTTCGACATGACGGGGCTGGACGTCAAGGTCAGCGGCAAGAAGGTGGACTTCTCCGTCGGCTTCGGCACCTCCCTCGAGGATCCCTGGCGGATGGGGACGGGCTTCTCGGTGGAGCAGGTCTTCATCTTCATCGACACCAAGGAAGGCGGCTTCAAGGAAGGGGTGCCCGGCACCAACGTCACCTTCGCCGACGGCAACGAGTGGGACTACCTCGTGGTGCTCTCGCCGCAGCCCCCGGGCACGGTGAAGAACGAGGTGGACGCCAAGATGCCGGCCGCGACCAAGGCGGCGGTCATCATTCCGACCCGCGTCAAGGGCGCCGGACGGACGATCTCGGCCTCGGTCGACCTCGACCAGCTCGGCGGCGGCGATCCCTCGACCTGGGGCTACCAAGTGCTGGTGCAGTCCAACGAGGGCTTCCCCGACAAGGCCGACATGCTGACCCGCAAGGTCAACGAGTACGAGGGCCAGCACCGCTTCGGCGGCGGCACCGACTCCGATTGCGACCCGCACGTCATGGACATCCTGGCCGGCAACGGCGCGGGCGCCGCGGACGAGGTCCAGGCCCAGCACGACATGCTCAAGTATGAGTGCAATCCGGACGGCACGCGCAAGTCGGGCGCCGCTCTGAAGATGGTCCGCAAGGCCAAGTAAGACCGATCAAATCCCGATCCGAGGAGAGGAGATATCATGAGATCTTTCAGGGGGTTCGCGATGGCTCTGCTGGCCGCCGCGGCGGTGCTGGCACCCATGCCGGCGCTCGCCGCGGATGGCCAGACGATGATCATCACCGGCGAGGACTACACGAAGTGGCTGTGGGGCACCCAGCACACCGACGGCAGCCTCTACAACTTCACGACCATTCCCGGCGAGGGCTATGGCGACAACGGGCAGGGCACCGAAATCGACCTGCTCCTCGCCTCCCGGCCTTCCAAGTACATCGAGGTCACGGGCCGCATCCAGTCGCGGTTCAGCCAGAACCAGTGGACCAACTTCGCCGGTTTCGGCGGCCGGAACCCGGCCTTCGAGAATCCTCCGGGCGGGCCCTGCGTCGGCGGCGACTGCGGCGAGTTCGACCCGCGCTCGAACGAGTACATCAAGATCCGCGGCCTCACGGCCCGCTTCACCCCCGGCTACAAGCTGCTCGACTCCGCCACGGTCGGCTCGACCGACCTCGGCATGTTCGATCCGTTCACGATCGGCAAGATCCGCTACATCGACCGTGACAACGCCAAGGCCATCCTGTTCCAGGGCCCGCTGTTCGGCTACCGGCCGATCAGCTACGACCTGATCCGCATCTCGCTGCCGCGCCTGTTCGCCGGCCCGAACTTCACGACCGGCGACTACGCCGGCCAGGACGGCGCCTACGGCCTGCAGCTCCGCTGGTCGCCGGGCTCGCTGTTCGACGTCTCGGGCATCTACGAGCGCGTCCGCGACATCGAGATCGACAACCGCGACCGCAACCTCGACGACGGCCAGGACGTCGACTCGCGCTTCAGCAACGACGTGACGGGCATCCGCTTCGGCATCCACCCGAGTCCGATCTTCGACTTCCGCGGCCAGGCCTACTTCTCCGAGGCCGAGTCCAATCCGCGGTTCGGCGTCCCGACCGGCTTCGGCACCTCCGGCTTCTCGCCGGTGCCCGCCGGCAAGCTGGACGACGAGGCCTACAAGGCCAACCTCGACATCAACGATCCCTTCGGCATCGGCCTGTCGTTCAACCTCGAGTTCTTCGACATCGGCGCCCAGTACGTCTCCATCCTGGCGGCCCGCCGCGAGTCGGACGTGCTGCTCACCGAGGGCCACGACGGCGCCTTCGTCTTCCCCGGCCCCGACAATTCGGCGTTCGGCGTCTTCTCGGGCAACCCCACCCGCATCGGCTACGGCGGCTTCCAGGGCAACGCCCAGCAGGTGGCGAACCTCAGCGTCGACAACGAGTTCACCGACTTCGACGAGCCCATGGCCGAGACGGTGATCGGCTGGAAGGGCATCACCATCGCGCCCAGCTGGTCGATCGCCGGCGTCGACCTCTCCGGCGAGTACACCAAGATCGACTACAACACCAACTGGCAGGCCTGGGGCGACCCGACCCGGGCGATCGACAACTCGATCTACCCGAACTTCGAGTCGGACGCCGGCATCGGCTCCTTCCGCAACGCCTACGCGCCGTTCCAGGACAAGGACACGGACATCCTCGTGCTGCGCGCCAAGTACCTGCTCGACGTGGCCAAAGGCGTCGACCTGTTCGGCAAGGTCAAGCTCATCGACGAGACCGACGACCGGATGACGGACGCCACCTTCCTGCCCTTCCGCGCCGGCGACTGCCCGGGCGGCGGCCAGGCGTGCGCCAACAACGTCAACAACTACTTCAACGGCTTCTCCACGGCGGCCATCTACGGCAACCCGCCGGTCATCACCGTCAACGGCGTCACCGGCTACCAGTGGAAGCCGTTCGACAGCCTGTCCGACGACGACCGCGACCTCAACTACAAGCTGTACCAGCTCGGCGCCGGCTACCAGGTCACGGGCAACGTCTACAGCTCGCTGACGTACGAGCACTACGACATCGACCTGCAGGACGGCAACACGGCGTTCCAGGCCTACCAGCTCCACAGCATGGCTTCGGGCGAGAGCAAGAAGAACAAGCTGATGTTCTACACCCGCTACACCATCGGCGGCGCCGAGTTCGGCTTCAGCTACGAGCACAACTGGGGCACGTTCACCCCCGACTTCGGCGGCGGCTTCGTGCCGCAGCTCGCCGACCAGGGGATCTCGAACGACTTCGGCGTGCCCGTGGGCTCGCCGGGCTTCCGCGGCCGTTTCGGCGGCTGGAACAGCCTCCTCAAGCGGGACTTCGAGCAGGACCGCCTCAAGGCCTTCATGAAGGTCCGGTTCTAGCTAAACTGGAGCTCCAAGGGGCGGCCTCGAGGGGCCGCTCCTGTTTCCTTTCTGGAGAAACTATGCGATTCAGCCGTACCCACGCCGTCACCGCGATCCTGCTCGCCGTCCTGCTCGCGCCGCCCGTCTTCGGGCGCGGCAAGCCGGTCTTCACCCTCAGCGATCCGCGGGGCGACGATCACGGCGACGGCAACCTGGTCTATCCGGGCAACGAGGACCTCGGCCCGGGCGACCTCGACATCCTCTCCTTCTCCGCCGAGGACCAGGGGAACGGCACGCTGTTCGAGGTGACGTTCGCCAAGCCCGTGCGGGTGCCGGTCCGGCGCGCCATCGACGAGCTCGGCACCCAGCTCGACACGGTCGCCCGCTATGGCTTCTACACCCTGAACCTGGACATCTACATCGACAAGGACCGGGTGCCCGGCTCGGGCGGCGTCACCATGCTGCCCGGCCGCCACGCCGAGATCGACCCGGCGAGCGCCTGGGAGAAGGCGATCATCCTGACGCCGCGCCCCAACGAGGCGAAGGAAGAGCTGCAGCGGATGCTGGTCAAGACCCTGAACGAGGACGCCAAGAAGGACGACAGTGACCTCAAGAACGAGGAGATCGAGGCGCTCAAGAAGCAGATCCCGCTCGACATCGAGTCGCGCATCTTCTTCCCGACGCAGGTCAAGGTGCGGGGCCAGAAGATCAGCTTCTTCGTGCCCGCCCTCTTCCTCGGCGGCGCCGCCCAGAGCACCTGGAGCTACGTCGTCGCCAGCTCCGGCGCCGACCTCCTGGTCTCCTTCGACGTCAACCGCGTCCTGGGCCGCTCTCCCGGCCAGCGGTCGCTGATGATCCTCCCCATCTCCCCGGGCCGCTGGCAGGACCGCTTCGGCGGCGGCCGCGAGAACGCCGCCATCCAGCCGCCCCTGGTCGACGTCATCGTGCCCGCCGGCAAGAAGCAGGAGTCGATCCTCCTGGACTTCGACTCCCGGGCGAAGGACAAGCGGCCGGTGGTGCTGCCGGGCGTGGTGCCGGCCGAGCAGAAGTAGGGGGCCTGGCGGGCGCCCCGAAGACCCTCACCCTACCCTCTCCCGATCCCTCCCTCCCGCCCTCACCGGGAGAGGGGACCTGGCCGGGCCGTCTGAGCGCGTAGGGTGCGCTGTGCGCACCATCAGCCTTCGACGGCGCGCAGAGCGCACCCTACTCTCTCCTCCCCCAATCCCACCGGGAGAGGAGGGAGGAAGACATCAGGCGCTTCATCCACCTCCGCTTCTTTTTCCTCTCCCGGTGAGGGCGGGAGGGAGGGGTCGGGAGAGGGTAGGGTGAGGGTCTTCGGGCGGGGGGAGGCCAAGGAGCCACCTCTACCGCAACTTCCACACCCCGCTCGCCCCCGCCGGCACCCGCACCGTCCATCCCCCCACGCCCTTCACGGGCGCCGCCGCGGACCCGAACAGCGGCTTCAGGGAGCTGGCCTTCAGGTTGTAGGGCCCCGCCGTCACCTCGCTCCCGGTCACGTTGTGGATCACCAGCACCCGCTCCTTCGGCGTCTCGCGGAGAAACGCCAGCACGGGCGTGCTCCGGTCGCCGGGGGAGAGCAGCGTGAGAGCGCCCGTCCGCAGGGCCGGCGACGAGTGCCGGAGACGGATCAGGCCGCGGTAATGGGAGAGGAGCGAGCCGGGATCTCCCGCCTGCGCCGCCACGTTGGCCGCCTCCCGGCCCGGCGCGAAGTCGAACCAGGGCTTGCCCGTGGTGAAACCGCCGCCGGCCGTCGAGTCCCAGGGCATCGGAGTGCGCTTGAACTCGTCGCCGCCGCCGGGGCCGTTCTGGAGCCCCACCTCCTCGCCGTAGTAGAGGAACGGCGCGCCGGGCAGGGTGAGGAGGATGGCCGCGGCGCTCTTCATCTTCGCCGGATCGTTGCCGAGCTGGGTCGAGAGCCGCGCCTGGTCGTGGTTGGTGAGGAACGGCGCGTCGACGATCCCACCCTTTGGATACAATTCAGCCATCTCCTCCAGCTTGGCGCCGATGCCGGCCGCCTCCGCCGAATTGAGGGCGCCCAGGATCTCCTCCGCCAGGGGGAAGTTGAAGCTCATCGGCAGCTCGTCGCCGCCCTTGACCACGGCCGTCGAGCCGAAGTACGGGGCGATCTTCTCCGTGTCCGTCCAGTTCTCCCCCACCAGCACCGACTTGGGGTTGGCGCGCCGCACGCTGGCGGAAAACTCCTTGAGGAACTCGTGCGTCTGCGGCTGGTCGTTCTGGAGATCGCCGTTGCCGTTGGCGAAGAGGTGCCGGGTGGCGTCGAGCCGGAAGCCGTCGACGCCCCGGGAGAGCCAGAAGGCGGCGAGGCGCTCCATCTCCTGGCGGACGGCCGGCGTGTCGAAGTTGAGGTCCGGCATGCCGCCCCAGAACACGCCGTAGTAGAACGCTCGGTTCTTCTCGTGCCAGGTGTGGTTGGCGCCGCCCCAGGGCTGGGTCCAGCCCGGATCGTCGGCCCGCCACACGTACCAGTCGCGATGGGCGGCGGAGGGAGAGGAGGCGGAGTCGACGAACCACGGGTGCTGGGAGCTGCTGTGGTTCATCACGAAGTCCACGATGACGCGGATCCCCCGCCGGTGCGCCTCCGCCAGGAGGCGGTCGAAGTCCTCGCCGGTGCCGTAATCGGGCTCGATCTTCTCGTAGTCGACGGTGTCGTAGCCGTGGTAGCTCGGCGAGTCGAACACCGGCATCAGCCAGAGGGCGTCCACCCCGAGGTCTTTCAGATAATCGAGCTTCGCCGTGAGCCCGCGAAGGTCGCCGATGCCGTCGCCGTTGGAATCGGCGAAGCTGCGCACGAAGACCTCGTAGAATACGGCCCCGCGCGCCCATTCGTGGTTCCACTGGACCGGCCGGTTCGTCGCGGCGGGAGCCGGAGCGGCGGAGATCGCGGGCATGGCGGGCATCACGGCCAGCGCCAGGGCCGCGAGGGGGACGAGGACGAGCGCCTTGGTTCTCATACACGTATTCTAAGAGCATGGACGCCAACAAAGTCGCTATCGTCACCGGCGCCTCGCGGGGCCTGGGATCGGTCTTCGCGCGGGTGCTCGCCGAGGAAGGGTATGCCGTGGCCCTGGGAGCCCGGGACCGGGAGGGAATCGAGCGGCTGGCCGCCAGCCTGCCGGGGGCCTTCGCCCATCCGCTCGACGTCGGAGACTCGGGGAGCGTCCGGGCCTTCCGCGACGCCGTCCTCTCCCGCTTCGGTCGTCTCGACGTGCTGGTCAACAACGCGGGCATCGGCATCTTCAAGCGGCTGGAGGAGTTCTCGGCCGAGGAGGTCGAGCGCGTCTTCCGGGTGAACGTGCAGGGGGTGTGGGCGGTCACCACGGCCTTCCTGCCCCAGCTCAAGGCGTCCTCCGGACAGGTCTTCATGGTGTCCTCGGACGTCTCCACCCGCACCTTCCCCAACGGCGGTCCTTACACGGCGTCCAAGTTCGCCCTGCGGGCGCTCGCCCGCACCCTTCAGCAGGAGAACCCCGAGCTGAGGGTGCTGGAGCTGCGGCCCGGCGCCACGGACACCTCCTTCGCCGGCTCGACGCCCGGCGCTCCCGGCAAGGAGTGGTTCCTGCGGCCGGAGACCGTCGCCGAGACGATCCGCTTCGCCCTCCGCCTGCCGCCGGAGGCTCGCCTCGAGGAAATCGTGATCCGCAGCAGCTCGCAGCCGCCCGAGTACTAGGTCAGTACTAGCTCCCCTCCGAACGCGGCATTGGCGCGCTCGCGGGGGAGTCATCCCCCCTCGAGGACGAGGTATTCCCCCGTGAAGAGGAGAGTTTCCCCCCGGGACGACGGCTTTTCCCCCCGTGGGGGGAGATGCGAGTTATCAGGGGGGAGATGCGAATCTACGGAGGGGAGATGCGAACGTTCGGGGGGGAGAACCGAAAACTCCGGGGGGAGAACCCGAGTTCGAGGGGGCGGGTCTGAACGCCGAGGGGGGAATCCCAACGTTCAGGGGGGAAACACCCGCTCTTCAAAGGGAAGAGCCCGCCCCCTGGCAGGGCCTTTGCTATCTCCCCGCATCGGCATGGAAACGACTGCGGGAGACCCGCGAATGGACCGGCGATCAGACCGGCGAGCGCTCTGGCGGCGCCGATGGGAGGAGTCCCGGCGGCCGCTGGCGATTTTACTCGCCCTGGGCTATGCCGTAGCCCTCTTCTTCGCCTTCTCCTGGTCACGATGCTTCTTCGACGGCTGTCCGAACGTCGAGAGCCTTGCCGTCTACCAGCCCGGCGGCGCCCCGGTGCTGCTCGACCGCAACGGCGAGGCCTTCGCCGATCTCGCTCCCGCCGAGCGCGAGGTCGTGCCGCTCTCCTCCCTGCCCTCGCACGTGGCCCAGGCCTTCCTGGCCGTCGAGGACAAGCGCTTCTACGAGCACGGCGGCATCGACTGGCACCGCGTCGGCGGAGCGCTGCTGGTCAACCTGCGGGCCCACCAGTTCTCCCAGGGTTTCAGCACGATCACCATGCAGCTCGCCCGCAACGTCTTCCCGGACGCCCTTCCCGGCCAGGAGCAGACGACGCGGCGCAAGCTCCTGGAGGTCCGGGTGGCCCAGGACATCGAGCGCCAGTACTCCAAGGAGGAGATCCTCGAGCTCTATCTGAACCACATCTACTTCGGCAACCGCGCCCGCGGCATCGAGGCGGCGTCGCGCCAGTACTTCGGCCACTCCGCCCGCGAGCTGTCCCTGGCGGAGGCCGCCCTGCTCGCGGCCCTGCCCAAGGCGCCCAGCCACTACGATCCGCGCCGCCATCCGCAGGCCGCCCTGGAGCGCCGCAACCTGGTGATCGACCTCATGCGGGAGCAAGGGCGCCTGCCTCGCTTCATGGCCCTGGACGCCCGCCGCTCCGACCTGGGCCTCGCCCCCGCGCCCCGGCAGGAGCGGGTGGAGTCCGGGCTGGCCCCCTACTTCGTCGAGCAGGTGCGGCGCGAGCTCGAAGAGCGGTTCGGCTCCGAGCTCTACAGCCAGCCGGTGCGCATCGTGACGACGCTCGACTCCGGCGCCCAGCGCGCCACCGAGGAGGAGCTGCGGAACCAGCTCAAACGGGTGGAGAGCGGCGATTTCGGCAATTTCCAGGGCCGCCGGTACACCCTCGCCTCCGATCCGCCGGCGGACGGCACGCCCTATCTCCAGGGGGCGGCCGTGATGCTCGACGCGCGCGACGGCGACGTGCTCGCCTGGGTCGGGGGACGCGACTACGCGCACTCGCAGTTCGACCGGGTCGTGCAGGCGCGGCGGCAGCCGGGGAGCGCCTTCAAGCCGTTCGTCTACGCCGCCGCCCTGGCCCAGGGCTGGGCGCTCAGCCAGCCGCTCGTCGATCAGCCCCTGCGGGTGAAGATGCCGAACGGCACCTACTGGCAGCCGCGCAACTTCTCGGGCCGCTACGAGGGGCGGGTCACCATGCGCGACGCGCTGGTCCGCTCGAAGAACGTGGCGACCGTGCGCCTGGCCGACGCCGTCGGCCTCGGGGAGGTCTCGAAGCTGGCGCGCGACGCGGGGCTCGACGAGCCCGTCTCGCCCATGCCCTCGATCGCCCTGGGAGCCGTGGCCGTCTCGCCGCTGGAGCTGACGTCCGCCTACACGGCCTTCGCCAGCCTGGGGGAGGCCGTCGAGCCCCGCCTGATCCTGCGGATCGAGGACGAGGAGGGCAAGGTCCTCTGGACGTCCACCCCGCGCCGGCACGCCGTCCTCGATCCCGCCGTGGCCTACCTGGTGACGGACGTCCTGTCGGAAGCGCTCGTGCGCGGCACCGGCAACCTGGTCCAGAAGACGGGGCTCAAGGCGCCGGCGGCCGGCAAGACCGGCACCACCAACGATGGCGCCGACGTCTGGTTCGTCGGCTACACGCCGGAGATCGTGGCCGGCATCTGGATGGGCTTCGATCATCCCCGGGCGATCCTCGAGAGCGCCACGGGCGGCCAGCTCGCCGCGCCGGTCTGGGGCAGGACGCTCGCCCGCGTCTATCAGAAGCGCCCCCAGCCGCGGCCCTGGACCGCTCCGAAAGAGGTCGTCAAGCGCCCGATCGATCCCGGGACCGGTTTGATCGTCGAGGCGGCCTGCGCCTCCGACGGCGGCAAGCGCGAGCTGTTCATCGACGGCATGGAGCCGGCCGCCTACTGCCCCGGCCGGGAGAACCCGCCCCGCGACGGGTTCCCGGCCCAGCAACTGATGGCCGAGCGCAAACAGGAAGCCGAGGCCGAGAAGGCCGACCGCATCGCCCAGGCCCGCGAGGATGAAGAGCAGCAGATCCTGGAGCGGAAGGAAGCCGAGCGGATCGCCCGGGAGCGCGAGAACAAGGAAGACCAGGCCCGCCTGGCCGAGCAGCGCCAGCAACCGGAGCAGGAGGAGAAGCTCGCTCAGGCCAGGAACGAAGACAAGAAGCAGGCCGAGGACAAGGAGCGGGCCGAACGCCGGGCGCGGGAGGAAACAGAGGAGAAGCAGGCCCGCCTGGCCGAGCAGCGGCAGCAGAAGGAGAAGCTCGCCCGGATCGCGGAGGAGGAGAAGAAGGAAGCCGCCGAGAAAAAGGCGGACGAGCTTCGGGCGCGCCGGGAGCGGCTGGCCCGCGCCGAAGCGGCCGCCGATCGCCGGGAGCGGGAGATCGCCGCCCGGGAGAAGGCGCTCAAGGCGGGCCGGGCAGAGAAGGCGGAGCGGGAGGACCGGGAAGAGAAGAGCGTGAACAAGGAAGAGGCACGAATCGCCCGCGTCCTGGCGGAGGAAAAGCGCGTCCGCGAGGAAGAAGACGAAGCCCGCAACCGCCGGGAGCGGACCCGCCAGGCGGAGCTTCGGAACGAGGAGGAGGACACGAGGGAACCCGTGGAGGAAGAGGAAACGGAGCAGGAGACCGCTGCCGCCGCGGACGACCTCTCCGGCTGGTGGGAGATGACGAACACGATCCAGTCCACCAACTACGCGGACTTCAAGGGCCTCCGCCTGGGCTACCGCCTCCAGATCGAGCAGGAGGGCGACCGTCTCGTCGGCCGCGGCCAGAAGTGGTCCGAGAACGGCCGCACCCTGCCGGCGGGTGCACGGTCGCCGATCACCGTCACCGGCACGGTGGACGGCCGCAACGTCACCCTCCAGTTCACGGAGCGGGGAGCGAAGCGCTCGACCAACGGCAGCTTCTCCTGGCAGCTCTCCGCCGACCGCACCGCCCTGCGCGGCTCCTTCCGGAGCACCGCCGCGGACACCAGCGGCAGCTCGCTGGCGCGGCGGATGCCGTAGGGCAAAACAGGATCAGGAGACTTTTCTTCTTCGCTCCTCGGACGGTTCCTCGGATGTAGGGGGCGAGGAACGGGGCCGCGCAACGCTGCTCTTGCTATCGGGCACGAGGTTGACCTGAATCCGGCATCTGATCGCACCCGCGACATCCGCAAGAGTCCGGAGCGTCAGATTGTTGCCGCCGCCCATGATCTGAGAAACGAAACCCTTGGTCTTCCCGAGCCGAGCGGCAAGCTCCGTTTGCGTGAGCCCGGAGCTTCTCAGCGCTCGCGCCAAGGCCTCCGTGACCTCAATGATCAATTCCTCCTGCCGGAGACCGCGAGCGTCTTCAAGCTCCATCTCTTCGTAGGTGGTGAGTTTATTGTCCATCATTGCTCCCATCGGTACCCCGTTCCCTTTCCGTCCTGTTCGTCGTGCTGAGCCAGAATGCGGGACGCCTTTTCGATGTCCGAACGGTTGAGATCGTCTTTCTTCTTCTTGAGCCCAAGAGCGACGACGAACCGACCTCCCGGCCGGTAATCGCCGAGGAAACGAAACTGAGACCTCTTGAACTCCCATAGGTTATCGCCGCTCTTGCCGAGAGATTTGAAGTGCTCTCGGCTTGCAATGTCACCCGTATCAGCCAACCGCTTGAAGAGAGCGAGGATTCTTTGGCGCTCTTCACGGGAGAGTTCCCTGTAGAACTCGAGCGCCGGCATCCTCCCCCTGCTGTCGATGGCCCACTCGATCGTAATCCTCTGGCCTCTGACGGCAATGGAGTTGGCCAACGACATCTAGAGTTTACCTTTATCTAAACTCGGGATCAAGAGAGCAGAGGGGGCGAGAGGCGGATCTCTAGAGCTCGGAACGGCCGCCCACGATCTCCCGCGCCAGCTCCACCGCCGACAACGGCGCGCACCCCTCTGCGTTGTTGTTGATCGTGCAGAGGAAGGGGCGGTCCGCCGCTACCGCCTCGCGGGCGAGGTCGGCCACGGCCCGGCGGTTTCCTGGGTCGGGCGCGGCCATCCGGTTGAACGGGGCGTAGCGCCGTCCGGCCTCCTCGTAGGTCATGCCCGGTCCCAGCAGCCAGCGAATGATCGTCATCGGTCCCCGGTCCGTGCCCGCGAGGCGGGCCTGGGCGCGGATGTCCGGCATTCGGGGGTGGACGTTGTGGCAGTGGCAGGCGCCCAGGGATGCGAGGGCGTCGCCATATTCGGCCGTGATCAGCTCGCGGTTGCGCAGCTCGACGGCATAGACGGGGCCCCGGGGCAGGGCGGCGAGGAAAGCCTGGAGACGGTCGGCGAACCAGCCGGGCGATCCCAGGCTCTGGGGGGCGAACTGGAAAAGGAGAGCGCCGGCGTCCGCCCCCATCGCTTCGACGAAGGGCGCGACGACCAGGTCCGCCGTGTACTTGGCGTCGAGGAAGAGCGTGTTCTCCTGCCCGCGGGCGGCGCCATAGCGGGCGTGATCGGGGAAGCGCGCCAGCGTGCAGGCCTCGTGCGCCTTGACCAGGAAGCGGAAATCCACGGGCACCGCCTCCCGGTACGCCGCCAGCTCCATCGCCTCCACCGGCGAGTAGTGCGTGCGGTCGACCCCCACGCCCCGCAGGAGCGGGTGCCGCGCATAGGCCGCCAGCCCCTCCCGCGCCAGCCGCGACGGCGAATAGGAGCGGTCGTAGACGAGCCCGGCCCAACCGGGGAAGGACCACGTCGAGCCTCCGAGGTAGACTCCCCCCGGGAGCTCCCGGCCGAGCGCCTCGACCTCCTCCGGCTGCGGCGCCGGCCCCACGCTCTCCCGCGCCGGCGCGGCTTCCGGTCCGAGGTCGAAGAGGGCGAGCTGGTCGTCAGGTTTCCGGCGGGCCATGGGAGAAGTTTATTGCGGAAAAGTGGGACGCGCCAGAGCCGCGTTACGGAAAGAGGGAACGAGAAGACATGACGTCACCAGAGCCCCAGGGATCGCCCACCGCCTTCCCCTTCCGCCCATGGGTCCGGAGCACCAGCCGGCGGGCGCTCGTGTGGGGAATCGCGGTGGTGGTGGTGATCGGCGGGCTGGTCTTCGTCCTCGAAGCGGGCGACCGGGACGACTGGGGCCGGGCCTTCGGAGTGCTGCTCGCCTACAGCCTGCTCTTCTGGGTGACCCTCGGCAAGATCTGGTGGACGGGCGGCAAGGCGGCCGTGTCGCTGGACGACGAGTCCTTCTCCTACCAGCCGCTCCACACCTTCCGGCCCACCCGGGTGCCCTTCGAGCGCATCCTCGCCTGCAACCCGCGCCCCGGCACCGAGGCGCTCCGCTTCGTCGTCGAGAAGAACGGCGTGGGCCGCGAGCTCTTCCTCAACCTGGCCGTGGTGAAAGGGCAGCACCGCTTCCTGGAGCTGCTCGGCGAAAGGCTGGAAGCGGCGGGGCTCGAAAGGCTTCCCGGACGCGCCAACGCCTGGCGCCGGCCGGGATGGGACGATCCCGGGATGAACTTCGCCCCCCAGGTATGAAGACGGGGCGGTCGCACGGGACCGCCCCGATATGTCCGAAGCAATCTCTAGTTCGTGGCGCAGCTCAGCAGCGAGCCGGCGTTCGCGCAGACGTTCTTCAACTGGGTGGCGCTGTTCAGGCAGTTGGCGACCCCGCCGAAGTGATGCAGGCCGATGATGCGGCCGGTGCCGGCGTCCATGATCGGCGAGCCGGAGGAGCCGCCCTCGCTGTCGCAGCTATACCCCACCTGGCTGCCGGTGGCCGAGCCGCCATAGGTCGCATTGACCGTGGCCACGCTGCAGCGCGTCGTGTGCGCCGAGTCGGTGTAGTAGCCGATCTCCTTGAGGCGCCCGCCGGGATGCTGCGGGAAATTGATCAGCATGCCCACCGTCGGGGTCTTCGAGGTGGCCGTGTACTCGCCCCAGGTGGCCTCGGGATTCCCCTGCAGGGTGAAGATCGTGTAGTCGAGGCTGGAGTTGGTCTTCAGGAAAGTGCCGCCGGCGTAGGTCGTGGTCGTCGCCTGGGTGGAGCCGGCGCAGGTCGTGACCTGGTAATTGAACCGCGCCTGGACGGTGTTCACCTCGGACTGCGTGGTGAAGCAGTGATTATTGGTGAGCATCGTGCTGCCGTTGGAGCCGGCCACCAGCCAGCCGGTGCAGAGGAAGCTCGAGCCGCCGCTCTGGAACGACAGGCGGGCCACCGGGTTGACGTTGACGTTGGTGTGGCAAGCGGCCTTCTCCTTGCCGTCCGTGCCGCAGATGACCTTCGTCTGCAGGGGCGTCCCGTCCTCGTTCATCGCCTCGGTGCCGTGGGCGATGCGGTCGATCTCGACGCCGTAGCGGCCGGTCCGGCCCTTGAGCCAGCTCCCGCTGTGCAGCTCGACGAGGGCCGTATCGGAGTCGACCATGAACGACCAGAACTCGCCCGTGCCCAGGGGGCCCTTGCCGGTGTAGGTCCAGAACTGCGAGCCGTCCGGGCTGGCGACGGTGAGGTAGTCGCCGTCCGGCAGGTTGAACTTCTGGAAATGGACCCGGAGGAACGTCGCTCCCGGCGAAAAGACCGTCTCCGACCAGGTGGCCGGGCGGTCCGGCCCGCCCTGGGGATAGGCGGCCGGCGAGGCGGCCCGATAGGACAGCTCGTCACCGACCTTGATCCGGCTCTGTGCCTGCGCCACCGCTCCCATCAGCGTGAGCGCCCCCGCCATCACCGCCACGACCCGCATGGTTCGCTTCATGGTGTCTCCCTCCGTCCAACTCAAGCCAACTCCCTGCTGGCCTGGTATGTGACTCGATTGCTTACAAAAGAGTTGGTACAGGAGAGAGGGGTGGAAGGGACAAGATTCCGGCTCCTACCCCGCCGGCGTCTCGGGATGCGTCTCCTCGCTCTCGCCTTTCACCTTCCGGATGGCGTCCTTGGGCCGGGCGGCGATGGCTTCCGCCAGGGCCTGGTCCAGCCGGCCGTCGATGCTGACCAGGGTCAGCTCGTCCTGCTCCAGGGTGACGATGAAAAGGCCGCGGAGGCCGCCGTTCTTGCCGCCGCGGACGAACATCCAGGTGCGCTCGCCCTCGTCCCGCGTGCGGACGGCCATCGACCAGCCGGCCTGGGCGAGCTGGGACTCGAAGCGGGTCTCGCTCTGAAGGCCGTCGAGGTCCGGCAGGGAGCTGACCTTATAGGAGGAGACCTCGATCCTGTGGATCTGGTTCAGGAACGCCTGCCCGTCCACCTTGCCGGGAGCCATCCGGACGAACCCGCGCAGCAGGCTCATCGAGACGCGGCCGAGATGGAAATGCTCCTCCCGCTGGAAGCGGGCCTCGGGAAAGCGGTTCTGGATCTCCCAGCTCACCCTCTCCGTGGACGGCGCTCCGGCGCAGCCCACGAAGAGAGAGGCCAGGGAAAGGACGGCAAGGAATGAAAGGACGGTTCGTTTCACGGCACGCCTCCGTTCGAAGAATTGGGTCCGGATCGTTCTCATTCTGGCTTCTCGGGTTTCTCGGGCTTCTTGCCCGGAGCGGGGGCCGGGACCTGCTTGAGGTGGGGCAGGTTCAGACTCTGGCTCAAGCGTCCGATCTGGGCCGGATCGATCCGGCCGACGATGTTGATGACGACGGCCTCGTCGCCCGGCGAGAGGGTGAGCAGGGTCAGCCCGGCGATCTTGCCGTCGATTTCCTTCAGATAGATGTAGGTCTCCTCGCCCTGGTCGCGCACCTTCATCGTGGACTTCCAGCCGCGGTCCTCGAGCCAGTGGACGGTGCGGCCGATCTTGGTGCGCACCAGGCTCTCGTCCACGCCCTTGAGGGGAATGGCCTGGACCGTGATGCCCTTGAGGCCGGCGATCAGCGACGAGAACTCGGGCTCGCTCTGCTTGGCGCCCGCGGCGATCAGGCTCAGCAGGGCGCCTTCGATGTTGATCTCGACGCTCAGCTTGTCCTGCGGAAAGAGGTCCAACTGACCGAGCGGCACGTAGCCGGGCTGATCGGTGAGCTTTTGAGCCCAACCGGCCGCGGAGCCTGCCAGCACGAGCAGGACGGTCGCGAGGATGACGATGGTTCTACGCATTTCTCAACGCTCCTTCTCAAGCTTCTGGGGGCCGCCGAGCGATCGGCTGACGCCGCGCGCCGCCGGCTCGATCAGCCGCTTCTGGAGGACGTCTTCCCGAAGGTCCATGCTGGCCCGGCGGGTCACCTTGCCGAGGTAGGCCAGGGCGATCTTCGCCTCCTGGGTGGCCTGGGCGATCTCCTCGGGGCTCGGCTGGGCGGGCTGCCGCTGGAGGCTCAGGAACAGCGCCCCACCGCCCAGGGTCAGGGTCAGCATGGCGGCCGCCGCCGCGATCCGGAGCCCCGTGGTCCGGGAACGCGGCACGAAGGGGACGACCTCCCCGCGGCCCGCCCGCCGCACCTTTTCGAGCACTTCCGGCGGGCAGTCGAGCTCCGGCAGGGCCCGCAGCTCGCTCTGAATGCGCGTCGCGAGCTCGAGCTCGGCGGCGCAGGAAACGCACCGTTCCAGATGCGAGCGCAGCCGGGAGGCCTCGTCTGCGGACAGGTCCCCGTCCACATAGGGTTCGATGAGGTCCAGCGCCTCGTGGCAGGATGGATCGTGCTGGTGTCGATTCATGATTGCGGTACCTCTCTCAGTCTTTCCCGCAGCTTGCGCCGGCCCCGGTGAAGGTGGACCCGCACGGTGACCTCGGGAATGCCGAGGGCCTCTCCGATCTCCCGGTGCGGCAGGCCCTGGACCTCCCGCAGGATGACGATGCTCTTGTACGGCTCGCCGAGGTCCGACAGCGCCGCCATCAGGCGCCGCCGGAAGTCCGAGCCCTCCGCCAGGGCTTGAGGGTCGGGCTCGGCGCTCGCCACCTCCCGCGCCTCGTCGTCGTCGAGGCTGGAGCTGGCGGCCAGGGTGCCGTCCGACCGCCGCTTGCGCAGCAGGTCATAGCAGGCGTTGCGGGTGACCCGCAGCAGCCAGGCCCCGAGGCGTTCCTCGTCCACTCCCTGCTGGTGGCGCCACAGACGGAGGAGCACCTCCTGGGTCACGTCCTCCGCCTCCTCCCGGTTCGACAGGAGATAGCGGGCGAACGAGTAGACCCGGCTCCGGTACCTCTGGGCGGTGTCCTCGAAAGCCGTCAGCATCACAGGAGAAGACGGACGGCGCGGCGGAACGTTTCAGCCCCGCGGCGCCGTCGGGAAAGTTTCTGGGGAAATACCTGGGGAAAGCCTACGCCGTTCTCGCGCCGCCGAGCAGCCGGGCGGGCAGGAACAGCAGGGCCTTCAGGAAGGCGAAGACCGCCTCCAGGGTGATCCCCACCAGCCGGAACGGCAGGGAGAGGATCCAGACGAAGGGATAGACGATCAGCGCCAGCAAGGCCAGCGGCCAGCAGACGACGAGCAGGAAGAGCCAGGCGAGAAGCTTGAGCATCGGCGGGAGCCTCCTTCGCTCCTTGTTCCCACTACGTCGCCGGCGGGCCGGAAGTTTCGGCTAGTCGGTGCAGATGGCGTGGTCGAACCGGTAGTAGTTGGTGATCTGGCCGGAGCCGGTGCAGCCGCCCTGGCAACCCGAGAAGTAGTTGCCGACGATGGTCGTGCGGGTGGCGTCGCTGTAATAGACCGTAAAGCCCGGAGTCCCCTTGCACGCCGTGGGGATGGCCTCGGCCGGCCGCGAGACCATGGCGAAGCTGGCGAGAAGGAACGCAAAAGACAGCAGAGCCGCCCGGAGGGAGAAGGAGGAGTTGAGTTTCGTCATGAGGTGGATCTCCTTTCGTGGTTGATTGACGAATATAGCAAAGTATGCATATTAAATCCCGCCAGGACAAGCTCCGGATAGAATGCCTCGTGTCCCTTCGCTCGCCTGTCCCCAGCCCGTCGCGAATCCGGTCTCTCGCGATAGCCGCCCTCTTCCTTCCCGGCTCCCTCCTCCTGGCCGCCAGCCCGTCCATCGACCGGGCCATCGACCTCCACTCGGCCGGCCAGCTCCAGGAAGCCCTCCGGGAGTACCACGCGGTGTCGAAGGCGACGGAGAAATCGGATCCCGAGACCGCCGCGGCGGCCTTCGTCAACGCCTGCGCCATCCTCATGGACCTCGGGGACTACCGGACGGCGCTGCCGGACTGCCGGTCGGCCCTGCGGCTGCTCCGGGCCGGGGGCGACCCCGCGACGCTCGGCCGGGCGCTCAACAATCTGGGGCTGGTGCTGGAGGTCCTGGGCGAGCCTATCGAGGCCGAGCGGAGCTTCCGCGAAGCCCTGGCGCTCAACCGCAAGCTCGGAGACGCCGAGGCGCAGGTCGTCAACCTCTCCAACCTGGGAGCGCTGGCCGTCTCCGCCGGACGCTACTCGGCGGCCCTGGCCTTCCATACCGAAGCGGAGAGGCTGGCGGCCGGCCACCGGGGAGAGCCCTGGGCGGCGGAGCAGATCGCCGTCGCCCGCCTGAACCAGGGCGTCGTGCTGGAGAAGGTGGGCGCCTACCGCGAAGCCCTCGGCCTCTATAAAGGCCTTCTCGCGGAGAACGCGGGGATGGATGCGGGACGGCGCGCCTCCCTGCGCGTCAACACCGGGGTGCTCTACCGCAACCTCGGCGATCCGGTGCGGGCGGTCGAGGCCTTCCAGGAGGCGATCGACGGTTATCGGCAGGTGGGCGATACGGCCGGGCTGTCCAACGCCTATCTCAACCTGGGGCTCGCCCAGCACCTCAACCTGGAGCGCCCCGGGGAAGCCGAGGCCGCCTACCGGGAGGCCCTGAAGCTGGCGGAGGCGAGCGGCGACCGCACGGAGGAGGTGCAGGACCTCTTCTACCTGGGGCGCCTCCTCCGCGAGCGCGGGCGTCACGGCGAGGCCGAGGCCGTCTACCGCCGGTGCCTCGCGGCCGCCGAGGCGAGCGGCTCGCCCGAGGGGCTATGGGCCGCCCGCGAGGGGCTGGGACGGATCGCCCGCAGCCGGAACGACCTGCGCGGCGCCCTCGGCCACTTCGAGAGCGCTCTCGCGGAGATCGAGCGGGTGCGCGCCGGCATCTCCCGGCCCCGGCGGGCCGGCTACTTCGGCGACAAGCGGGCCGTCTATGCCGCCACGGTGGAGACGCTGGGCGAGCTCGAGCGCCGGCAGCCGGGCCGGGGCTGGGGCGAGCGGGGTCTGGAGGTCGTCCAGCGCGCCAAGGCCCGGGACCTGCTGGACGTGCTGGGATCCGGCCGCCGGCCGGCCGCTCCCCTCGGCGCCGCAGCCCTGCGGGCCCGGGCTGGAGACGGCGCCGTGCTGGAGTACTTCCTCGGCGAGTCGCGCCTCTACCTCTGGGTGATCCGGTCCGGCGGCATCCGCTTCCACGACCTCGGGGCCTCCGAGCCGGTGCTCGACGCCGTGGCCCGGGTGCATCGCGGCCTCTCGACGGGCTCGGCGCCGAACGCGGCCGCCATCGCCGCCCTTTCCCGGGTGCTCCTCGGCCCCGCCCGACCGCTGCCCCGGGGAGACGCGCCGATCCGGATCGCCCCCGACGGAGCCCTCCGCTACCTGCCCTTCGAGCTGCTGGAAGCGGCGCAGGGCGAGCTCCTGGTGGAGCGGGCCGTGGTGAGCTATCTGCCCAGCGCCTCGACGCTGGCCGGGCTGGGCGGCCCGGAGCGCCCGTCCGCCGTCCGCCTGCTGGGCATCGGCGATCCACGGCTGGCCCGCGACGGAGACGGTCCGCCCACGCCGCGCGAGCTTCTCGTCGAGCGCTTCGGTCTCGCGCCGCTCCCCGCGGCGGCCCGGGAGATCGGCACGGTGGCCCGCCTCCTGGGGGGCACAAGCGTCGAGATCACCGGCGAGAGGGCCACGGAGCCGGCCTTCCGCGAGGCCGTCGCGCGTGGAGCCCGGGTGGTCCACGTCGCCACCCATACCGTGATCGACGAGCGGCCCGGGCGGGGCGCCGCGATCCTGCTCACCGCGTCGAGCGCCGACGACGGCCTCCTCTCTCCCCAGGAGATCGCGGCGCTCGACGACCGCTCCGACCTGACCGTGCTCGCGGCCTGCCGGACGGCCATCGGCACGGGCGAGGAAGGCCAGGCCCTGGCCTCGCTGACCGGCGCCTTCCTGGCCGCGGGCTCGCGGGCCGTGGTGGCCACCTTGTGGGACGTGGGCGACGCGGAGACCGCCGCTTTCATGGAGCAGCTCTATTACGAGTTGGGCCGGGGGTTGCCGCCGGCCGAGGCGCTGCGGGAAGCGAAGAGGAGATTGCGGGCCGATCCGCGGTGGAACCGGCCGTCGCTCTGGGCAGGCTACGTGCTGATCGGCGAGGCGCCCGCCGTCGTGCCGCGGCGGGTCCCCAGGGCTTGGTGGATCGCTGGAGGGGCGGTCCTGGCAGCCCTGGTCCTGCTGGTCCTGCGACGCCCGCCTACTCGATCTGAATCACCCCGTTCTCGATCCTGATGGGAATCTTCCGCCCGCGGCGGTTGAGCAGCCAGGTGCCGGCCGGATCGAGGGTGAACGGCGACGTGGCCCCGATCGACGCCGAGGCCTTGATCGGCATGGCGATGGACACGATCGATCCCGGCACGGTGTTGTAGGACGAGTCGGGCGACCTGAAATCCACTACCAGCCGGCCAGGTCGCGAGGTGTCCGTGGTGAAGCTCGACTTGCCGTAGCGGGGGTCAAGGCGGACGGTGGGCGGGCCGCCCGCGAGCGCGGGGTTCCAGGTCAGGGTGACCTTGCCGCCGCTCACCAGGAACGGCTCGAAGGTGTTGACGCTCAGCTCGGCCATCTCGCCCGGCTCGACCTTGTCGCCGTCCGCCTCCAGGAGGTAGGGGGCGTTGGGCGCCCGCACGGTGAGCGTGGCGCCCCGGGGCTGCAGGACGATGGGCTGTCCGCTCGGGTCGGTGAGCCCGGTCAGGGCCGGGTCGAGCGACAGGTCGAACGTCTGCCCCGGCGCCACCGAGGGGTCGAGCCGGAAGCGGAAGACGGCCAGCGGGCCGTCGGAGGCGTTGATCGTTCCGGACGGCGACGTGAACTTGACCATGGCCGTCTGGCTGTCCGGCTGGCCCGCGAGGCTGCCCTGGGCCGTCGAGTCGTTGCGCTGGCTGTAGACCACGGCGCTCAGGAACGTCAACGGCCGGACAGGCTGCGTAAGCTCTTCCAGGGTGAGCCCGAGGGCCTTCGCGGGACGCGGACGGCGGACGACGCGGACGACGGTCTGCCCCTGCCGGACCGGCCGCGGAGCGTAGGTGCGCAGCACGACGGCCACGATGCCGCCCGGCGCGCCGATGGCCGGGTTGATCCGCAGGACGAGCGACCTGTCGCCGCCGCCACCTCCACCACCGTTGCCGCCACCGCCACCGCCATCGTCGGAGCCGCCACCACTGCCACCGCCATTGCCTCCGCCATCGTCGGAGCCTCCCCCGCCGCTGCCACCGCTGCCGCTGGCGGCGAGCACCTGGGAAGCGCCGACGATCAGGAGGAGCAGGGCCGCCAAGGCGGCCAGAAGGGCGCGAATTCGCTTTTTGGATGGATCGTCGGATGGCTGCTGGCTCATGTCGTCACCTCCGGAGCGAGGCCGGAAAAGGCCCTCGACCACTGTAGCGTCCCATTTCTTACAACAAGATTACAGCCTCCGTCTTCCCTCGCCGCCCTCACGGAGCAGGCCGTGCCCGGAAGCGGACCGGCTCCGAGGCGGCCAGCCTCGCGCCCGAGGCGTCGAGCGCCTCGACGGTCCAGGTATAGACCACAGCCCGGTTGAGCTGCCCGACGACCTCGGCCGGCAGGCGGGCCGGCGGAGCGGGCACAGCCGCTTCCCACAGGACGGTGTCGTCCACCGTGGAGAGCCGCACGCGGTAGGAGACGGCCCCCGGACGCGGCGTCCACCGGAGCTCCGCGGGCACCTCGGCGAGCTCGCCCACGGGGGAGACGGCTTCCACCTCGCCGCCGCGCATCACGCTCTCCGTCCCGGGAGTCGGGAGGGAGGGCGCTCCCGGACCCGACTGGGTCATCTGGAAGAGCAGCCCGCCGCCGAGCACCAGCACGGCCGCCGCGGCCAGACGCCAGTAAGCGGGGCGGGGCGCCGCCGCCGGTTTCCGGACGGCGGCGGGAAACGGCACCACCCGGCCGGCGTCGGGCTTCGACGCCTTGCGCACCGGCGAAGCGGCTTCAAGGCGGCCGACGACGAAGTCCACATCCTCCGGGCGAACCCCCGCGGCCTCCGGGCCGGCGTCGAAGAGCCGGGCAAGGTCCCGCTCGGCGGCGCAGGCCGGGCAGCGGTCCGCGTGCGCCTCCAGCCGCCGGCGCTCCTCCGGGGTCCGGTCGGCGGCCTCGGCCTCCAGGAAGGCTTCGGGCGGCGGGCAGCCGGCGGCGGCGCCCGCATAGGCGGTATGGAGCCAATCCTCCAGGGACAGGCGCGGATCGGTCTCGTTCATCACAGGGTTCCTCCGGCGGACTGACGGGCCAGCCAGCGCCCGAAGCGGCGCTTCAGCTTCCGCCCGCCGCTCACGATGTAGGCCTTGGCGCCCGACTTGTTCTCGAGGCCGAGCATCGACGTGATGCCCGCGAGCGTCACGCCGTCGACGTAATGGAGATAAAGGACCTTCGCCTCCAGCGGCTCCAGGTCCCGCGTCATGGCTTCGCGGAGCGCCGCCGCGATCTCCCCCTTCTCCACCAGCTCCTCCGCGCCCGGCGAGGGCTCCACCGGCTCCGGCGCGCCCTCTTCGTCCAGCGCGTCCGTCTGCCGGCGCCGGGCGGCGATGCCGCGGTTGATGACGACGCTCCGCGTCACCGTGTAGAGCCAGGTCGAGAACCGGCTGTCGCCGCGGAAGGACTCGAGGCGCTCGTGGACCCGCAGGAAGACCTCCTGGGCCAGGTCCGCCGCCTCCTGCCGGTCGCCGCCGATGCGCAGGCACCACGCGGCCACCTTGGAGTAGTACCGCCGGTACAGCTCGGCCAGGCAGGCGTCGGCGCCGCCGGCCTCGCGGCGGGCCCGCGCGATCAGCTCCTCGTCGGTGAGACGGTCCAGGCTCATGAAAGCGATTTTGGTGATTTGCCTCGAAAGACGAAGGATATCCGAGCCTGGGCAGGCAGGAACAGCGATCGGGAAGGCAAGGGCCGCGGTGGTCATCGTGGAGTGAGACAGGGGAAGCGGGCGGCGGGAACAGAAAAAGAGGAGAAAAACAGAAGACCCCGCCTGGCGGCGGGGTCTTCATCACTGCGTCCTGCCTCTACTGCCCGCAGGTCTTGAACGTCGTCGTGTCCTGTACCGGCTCGGCCGGGCGGCCGGCGGTGTTGGTGTACTGCTTGACCACGCCCGTGTGGGTGTCGGTCACGGTGGCCGTGAAGTCGACGTCCGTGGTGGCCGCGAAGAACACCCAGTAGGTTCCGGAGCGCTGGCAGGCGTCGAGCACCTTGATCAGCATCTCGAGGTTCGAGGAGTCGAAGAACCAAAAGGTGCCGGAGCTGCTGGAGAGCTTGGCGCCATGGCCCGCGCCGATGGAGCCGCCGCTCGTGCGCCAGACGATGTCGACCTTGAAGCGGCCGTCGAGGAGGCAGAGAGTACTGTCGCCCTGGACGCAGGCCGTGGTCGCGGCGTCGTCGTCCAGGATGTTCAGCGTCGCCTCGCCCCGGAGGGAGTCGACCGTGGCGCCGCCGGTGGGATCGGAGAGGCTGAGGAGCACCGACTCGTTGCCCTCGGAGGCGGAGTCGTCGCTGATGGGCACCGTGACGACCTTGTTCGCTCCGTCGCCGTTCGCCCAGGTCAGGATGCCGGAGGTGGCGCTGTAGTCCTCGCCGGCCCGGGCGCTGCCGTCCGCCGTCTGGTAGCGGACGGAGACCACGCCCCGCTCGCCGCCCGAACGCTCGACCGTAATGCGGGCGAGGCCGGCGCCCTCGATGGCCTGGAAGGTCCGCTCGTCGAACTTGATCGTCCCGGGCCGGCTGCCGTCGTCGCCATTCTCGTCGTCGTCGCCGGACCGGCCGCCTTCGAGGATCGCCAGCACGGCGGTGGGCCGCTCGTCGTCGAGCGCGGCGCCGCCGGTGGGGTTGGAGAGGGCGAGCTGGACCGTCTCGGTCCCCTCGGCCACGGCATCGTCCCGCACCGGCACGAGGATCACCTTGCGGCTCTCGTCGCCATCGGCCCAGGAGAGGGTGCCGGAGGTGGCGGTGTAGTCCTGCCCCGCCGTGGCCGTGCCGTCGCTGGTCGCATATTGGACCGTCACCGCCCCGCGCTCGCCGTGGGAGCGCTCGACCGTGATCACCGCCTGCCGGCCGTTCTCCAGCACCTGGAAGTAGCTCTGGTCGAACTTGAGCTCGCCGGCATCGCCGCCATTGTTACCCCCGCCTCCCCCACCGCCGCCGCCCGTGCCGCCGCTGGCCAGGATCCGCAGGTCGGACGTGCCGCGCTCGGAGTCGATCGTCGCGCCGCCCGTGGGAGCGGAAAGGGTCAGGTGGACCGTTTCGACCCCCTCGGATACGCCGTCAGCGGCCAGGGGAATGGTAAAAGTCCGGTCCGACTCGTCGCCGGACGCCCAGGACAGGGTGCCGGACGCGGCCGTGTAGTCCTGCCCCGCCGTAGCCGTGCCGTCGCTGGTCGCGTAGTGGACGGTCACCGCGCCGCTCTCGCCGTTCGAACGCTCGACCCGGATCACCGCCGAGCTGCCCTCGGCCGCCTCGAACGTCACCTCGTCGAACTTGATCACGCCGGCGCTGCCACCGCCACCACCTCCGCCCGTGCCGCCGCTGGCGAGGATCCGGAGGTCGGACGTGCCGCGCTCGGAGTCGATCGTCGCGCCGCCCGTGGGAGCGGACAGAGTGAGGTGGACCGTCTCGACTCCCTCGGCCACGCCGTCGTTGGCCAGTGGGATGGTGAACGTCCGGTCGGACTCGTCGCCGGACGCCCAGGACAGGGTGCCGGACGCGGCCGTGTAGTCCTGCCCCGCCGTGGCCGTGCCGTCGCTGGTCGCGTAGTGGACGGTCACCGCGCCGTCCTCGCCGTTCGAACGCTCGACCCGGATCACCGCCGAGCCGCCCTCGGCCGCCTCGAACGTCACCTCGTCGAACTTGATCACGCCCTTCCCGCTCGCGGCGGCGGGAACCGCCGCCATGAGGGTCAGGGCACACATCATCGACAGAATAGGTAAGCTTTTCATGAGAAATTTCCTCCTGTTCCATCAGACAGCGGCAGGAGACCGAACGGAACAAGCAAAGGGGTGGTTGCTCCCACGCCGGCGGGCGGGGGAGACAGTCGCGGGGGGGTAGGCGGAGGGTGAGAGCCCGGCGGCCTCAGAAGCCGCCGGGAGCTTTACGTCAGGAAACTCTACGTCAGGAGCGCGCCTACCGCCGGCCCACGGCCGTCGGGCCGTCGCCGGTCTTGGCGAAGCCGGTGACGATGTAGGTGCCGGAACGCTGGTCCTTCTTGAGCTTGAGGATCTGCTTGCGCTCGGCGTCCTCCAGCAGCTCGGAGAAGGTGCTGTAGCCGTAGTAGCCCTCGTTGAAGGAGGGCTTCTTGCGCTGCATGGTCTGCTTGATCATGGAGCCCCAGAGCACGTCCTTGTTCTCGCGGATCAGCGCCTGGATGGACTCGATCATCAGGCTGAAGGCCTCGGCGGTCTTCTTGTTGAGGCCGTCGAGCTTGGGACCCTTCTGGGCGTCGCGCCAGACGTCCTCGTAGTAGATGAACTCGTCGCAGTTGTCGACCAGCAGGTTCGAGGACGAGTTCTTCACCCCGATGCCGATGACGTACTTGTTGTTCTCCTTGAGCTTCGACACCAGGGGCGAGAAGTCGCTGTCGCCCGAGAGGATGACGAAGGTGTCGAGGTGCTCCTTCGAGTAGGAGAGGTCCATCGCGTCGACCACCATCTTGATGTCCGCGCTGTTCTTGCCCGAGTAGAACTTCTGCGGGATGTCGATCAGCTCGATGGCGGACTCGTGGAAGGGGCGCTTGTAGTCGGAGTAGCGCTCCCAGTCGGCGTAGGCCTTCTTGACGATGATCTTGCCCTTCTCCAGCAGGCGCTCGAGCACCAGGGTGATCTCGAACTTGCCGATGTCGGAGTCGCGCACGCCCAGGGCGATGTTCTCGAAGTCGCAGAAGAGGGCGATCTTGCGCTCGTCGCTGGCCGACCGCTGGCGGTCGGGGACGGAGATGATGATCTCCCGGGTCATCGAGTCGAGCTCGTTCGGGTTGATGACGTAGCTGTCGCTGCCGCGGGACGACACGCGGTACTGCGGAACGGGGGCGGGAGCGTGAGCCGCCGGGGCGGGCGCGAGCCGCCGGGGGACTGGGGCGGGAGCCGGAGCCGGCTCCTCGTGAGCTTCGAAGGCGTCGTCCTCGTCGTCCTCGTCGTCGGCCGTCTCGGACGTGGACGGCGAAGCAGCCTTGCCGTTGGCGCGCCGCTTGCCGCCGCGCCGGCCGCGCGAGCGCCGCTTGCGGCCCTCGGCCTTGCTCTCGCCCTCCTTGTCCTCGCCGTCCTTGTCGCCGGCCTCCGCGCCGGAGGCCTCGGAGGCCTCGATCTCTTCCGGCTCCTCGGAGCTGTCGTCCTCGTCGTCGAAGGGCTCGTCGTCGAAATGGACCTCTTCGGGAAGCGCCTGGGGAATGGGCAGCGCGGTGTCCGACTCGACGAAGACGGGCGCGGGCGGCGGCGACGTGGGCTCGAGGTACCAGTCGGGCTGGTTCGCCTGCGCGGCGGGCCCCTCGCTCAGCTCCGGAAAGGGCTCCGGCGAGGTCTCGAGGACGGGTTCGGGGAGAGGTTCGGGGACGTGCTGCTGGGCCGGGGGATTCTCCGGCACCTGAGCTTCCTGCTTCGGCTTGTTTCGGTTTTCTTCTTCCTGGCCCTCAGCCGTAGGGCGCATCCACCATGGACTCAAAGGTCTACTCCTTTTGTTCGAGCCCTGGGAGGGCTCGTCAGGCAAGTCTCGGTCTTCAAATTAGTTATAGGGCAAGCGAGTCAGCTCGCGCGAGCGGCAACAGACCGGGGGTTGAAGCTCGGGCCACAGCGGGGGGAAGACCTAGGCCGGGGGCAAATTCTACCACAGCCCCAGGCATGTACAAAATCTTGAATCGCCGGCCCCCGTTGGTCCAGAACGGCTAGTCCAGATCGAACGGCCGGGGAGGCGGTCCCTGGTCGGGATCTTCCTCGGCGCGGCGCATCGCCTCGCGGAACTTCTCGTCGAGGATGCGGTCGCGGTCGTTATGGGCGGCGAACTCCCGCTGGAAGACGTCCTCGGCCCGGGCCTTGTCCTCGTCGAGCCCCTTCAGCAGGGAGTCGAAGTCCTTGCCTCCCGCGAGAGGCTGCTTCGCTTTGCGATGGGAGAGGACGGCGCCCGTGGCGGCGTCGATCACCAGGTCGGACCCGCAGTCGGGGCAGCGGACGGTCAGTCGGTCATCGGCCATGGTTCCATTCTAGCGACTTCTGGTAAGTTACGCGCCATGTCCGACGCCCAAAGTGCCCACCCGGCCGAACGCCTGCCCAGCCGCGACGAGGCCTGGGACCTCCTCTGCCAGTACACGGAAAAGGACGGGCTGCGCAAGCACGCCCTGGCCGTCGAGGCGGCGATGCGCTACTACGCCCGCCTCTTCGGCGAGGACGAGGAGCTCTGGGGCATCACCGGCCTGATCCACGACTTCGACTACGAGCGCTGGCCCGATCCCGAGAACCACCCCTACCGGGGCAACGAGATCCTGACCGCCCAGGGCTACCCCGAGATCCTGCGCACGGCCGTCATGGGCCATGCCCCCTACAGCGGCGTGCCGCGCGAGACCCGGCTCGCCAAGGCCCTCTACGCCTGCGACGAGCTGGCCGGCTTCGTGACCGCCGTCGCCCTCATCAAGCCGAGCAAGTCGCTCGCCGACGTCGACCTCCACTCGGTCAAGAAGCGGCTCAAGGAGAAGGCGTTCGCCCGCGGCGTCCACCGCGAAGAGGTCTACGCCAGCGCCGAGGAGATGGGCATCCCCCTCGACGAGCACATCGAGAACGTCATCAAGGCCCTGCAGGCGGAGTCGGAACGGCTGGGGCTGTAGGGACCTCAAAGCGCCAAACCTCGTCGATCCGCTTCTGCACCCGGATCGTCTCCCGCAGCGCCGCCGCGATCCGCCGCAGCTCCTCGATCTCCCCCAGCCGCAGCGGCCGTCCCGTCCGGGCGGCCAGCCAGTTGTCCAGGACCTGGTAGCCCCCTACCCGGTACGCCCAGACCTCCGGCTCGATCCCCTCGAAGCGCTGCCCCTCGCCGTTGACCACGATCCGCCGCTCGGCCGGGCGGTACTCGCGGACCGTCACCTTGCCGCTCCCCTCGCCTTCGAAGCGGACGCGCGGGCGATCCAGCCGGTCCGAGCGCAGCAGGTGGAGGTCGATCAGCACCGCGCCCAGGCCCGCCAGCTCCAGGAAGGACCCGCGGTCCGCCGGCAGGGGGATATGCGGGAAGTCCGCCCGTAGGAGATCCGCGTAGCGGCGGCGGAACGCCGGGCTGTAGAGCACGGCGTAGACGTATTGCAGCGTCAGCTCCGGCGAGGGCTCCTCCCCCAGCCGGGCGGAGAAAAGGTCCAGGCCCGGCCCGAGGTTCGCCGCCCGAGCGGTCCCGTCCAGCCGGCCCTCCTCCGGATACAGGTACAGGGGGAAGAGGGTGTTGATGTCGTACGCGCTCACCGCCTTGTGGGCCACGATCGCGTCCGTCACCAGCGCTCCCGGCTCCTCCTTGTGCTGCCGGGGGACGATCAGGCCCAGGTTCCGCCCGGCCAGCATGTGGCGCATGACCCGGCCCCGAGAGCGCTCGATCAGGTAGTCGGCGTAGAAGATCGTCCGCCGGTCGAACGGCCGGTACAGGACCGGGTGGAACCGCGCCATCCAGTCGCCATCGGCCCGCGCCCGCCGCATCGCCTCGGCGAGCTTCCAGGTCTCCGTGTCCTTCGGAGGATCGAAGAAGTCCTTCGCCTCGCGCACCTCGCGCAGGCGGCGGATCCGCCGCCGCAGTTCGGCCGGATCGATGTCGACGGCGAAAGCGTCCCGGCCGGTGACGATCCCCACCGAGCGCTCGGGGAAGATCTCCGTCAGCGGCACGCCCTGGCGGTACTCCTCCTCCAGCACGGCGTCCCGAGGGGCGAAGAGGAAGGCCGGCGCCACGGGCTCGGCTGTCGCCCAGCCCGTCGTCTCCACGTCGTTGCCGGCGAGCCAGAGGAGCTTGGCCGGGCGGCCGCCGCGCAGGTCGGCCCGCAGCACGCGCTTCGGCAGGCCCGGCTTCTTGACCAGGAACGCCACCGCCGCGCCCTGGAAGACGCCATCGAAGACGCTGGCGTCCGCTCCGCCGTCCGCCGACCGCTCCCTCTTCTTGCCGTTGCCGTGGAGGTCGAGCACGTGGATCTCGTCGAACGTTCCCATGAGCGACCGGCGCAGCCCCCGGAAGGTGGGGTTGTCGAGATAGCTGTGATTGGTGACGAAAGCCACGATCCCCTCGCCGGCCTGGTCGATCTTGCGCTGGGCGAAACGGAGGAACTTCACGTAGTCGTCCTGCAGCCACTTGGGGTTCCGCTCCCCGAGCGGCTCGCCGTCCACCTGGTAGTAGCCTTCGACGCGACGGCCGTCCGCGGCGTCGTAGGCCTCCCTCGTCAGGAGATCGAGATCCTCCCCGCGGTTCGCCGAATGGCCGGACCAGGGCGGGTTGCCCAGGATCACCAGGACCGCCTGGTCCTTCTTCACCCGTCCGGCCTCTCGAGATTCCTGGGAGAGAGTGGCCATGCCGGGCAGATTCGTCTGGACCAGCTCTTTCATATCCAGAGCGTTCGTCAGGTAGAGATGGAACCGCTCGCCCTGCCCCAGGGGCTGGCCCATCTCCTCCAGGATCAGGCTCATCTTGAGATGGCCGATGGCATAGGGGGCCATCATCAGCTCGAAAGCGTGGAAATCCTGAAGCAGGTGATCGCGCAGCAGGGCCGGCACTCCTCCCTCCCCCATCTCGGCCCGCGCGGACTCGACGGCGCAGCGGATGGCCTCGACCAGGAAGGTCAGCGTGCCGGCCGCCGGGTCGAGCAGCGCCACTCCCGGCGTGGCCAGGCCCCGGGACCTGCCGAGGCGGGTCCGCAACAGGCGGTCCACCGAGCGCACCACGTAGGACACCAGCTCCGGCGGCGTGTAATACACCCCGTGCCGCTTGCGCAGGGCGGGGTCGTAGCACTGGAGGAACGTCTGGTAGAAGTCGAGCACCGGGTCCCGGCCCCACCCGCCGTGGAAGTAGCGGTCCAGCATCTTCCGCACCGGGGCGGCGGCCAGGAGGCCGACGATCTCGTCGACGATCCAGCCGATCCCGGCCGGCGGGTCGGCCAGGGAGATGTAGCGGAACACGTCGCGCAGGATGCCGCTCGCCGCCGGAATGCTCTCCGCCGCGATCCGGCGGTCGAAGGCGCCGGGCGTCTGCCAGCGGGCGGCGAGCAATCCATAGGCGAGCGTCTGGGCGTAGAGGTCCGCGAACCCGCGCGGCGTCAGGCCCGCGAGAAGGTGCTCCGAGAACGCGGCGTAAAACCCGGCGAGCGGGGAGGCCTTCTCCGCGTCTCTCTCCAGCAGCTCGCCGATCCGGTCCGCCAGGATCCGGGTCCGGCCGGCCAGCTGGCGGGCGAGCGACGCGGCCGAGGCGCTGGACGGCGAATCGTGCTCGACGAAGAGGTCCAGCAGCTCCAGCAGCCGCTCCGGCCCGCCGACAAGGCGGCCGGCGTCGGCGCGCATCACCACCTCGTCTCCGCGGCACAGCCAGAATTCGCGGAAGTTGGTGAGCAGGAGGTTGGGAAAGGCCGCCCGATAGCGCTTGAGCTGCTCGGATTCGGCGACCGGCTCCAGGTTCGTCCCGGGCCGCTTGGCCTCGACGTATCCCGCGATCGCCTCCCCTCGCCGTACCTGGAAGTCGAGCAGGCAGTCCCGGGTCTTCCGCGGGATCATGGTCACCCCCAGATCCCGACGGCCCCGGTGCTCGCCGTACCACTCGAAGAGGTCGAGGAGATGGGGATAGAAGCTCTCTTCCCGCGCCTCCCCGCGCCGCTCCGTATCCCAGATCCGCTCCAGATACGCCAGCAGGGCCTCCCGAGGTTCCACCCGGAGGTCCCAAGGTTGTCCCTGGAATGAACGAATCGCCACAAGAGGAGCCGTCACGGCCCTGATTGTAGCCGAATAACGATCCTAGTAGCGTATTACAGAACCGAAAAAGCTGAATAGTAGCGGAAAGAAATAACGATTCAGGGCGACATCGCCCGACCAAGCTCCGCCCGGGCATCAATGCCCGGGCTAGTCAAAAGAGCCCCCTGAAGGGGACTCAGTCGGCTTTAGCCGGCTGTTTTGGGTAGCCCTGGCATTTATGCCCGGGCGGGGCTCCGATGCCTGGGCAGAGCCCCGATACACGGGCGCGGCTCCGCATTGCTAAGACCGCTCGTCTCCCTCCCCTGCCTCTTCCCCCTCCTCCTCCACCTCATCCTCGATAACCCGAGGCTCCAGAGCCCTCAGCAAGCTCAGCATCTCCGCCACCCGCTCCGGCTCCTGTAACCGGCTCGCCTGGGCGGCAGCCAGGGAGATCAGCTCCAGGGCGGACCCGTTGGGCTCGAGCTCCTCGGGCAGGCGAGTACACTCCGGATGCGCGGCAAGCGACTGCCGCAGGATCGCCAGGCCGCGGTCGAGGAGGGGCCGAAGAATGGGACGGTCCAGGAAGTCGAAACGGTCCGTCACGAGACCGTGGAACGCATGAGCGACGTCCTCCAGGTTCTCCAGGCTGTCCAAGGTCTCGGGATTGTCCAGGAGAAACTGGAGCCACCGTGGAGCGCGGTCCTCTTCCCAGGGATCCAGCTCCTCGTCTTCGTCGTCTTCGTCCAGCAGGTCCAGGTCTTCGAGATCATCCGCCAGGTCCAGGCCCTCTTCGTCCTCGTCGAAAGCCTCGTCCTCGTCGTCTTCTTCGTCGTCCATGGGCAGAGCCTCGAAGAAGACTTGATCCCAGCCCTCTCCCACCTCCTGCCGAGACTCGGGCGCCACGAGCCGGCCGGCTCCCGGGTCGCCTTCGATGTCTTCGATGCCATAGGCGACCGCCGGCGGCTCGGCTTTCGCCAGCAGCTCCCGCAACTCGTGGATATGGACCGCGACCTCCTTGCCGAGAGAGAACTCGACCTGGGCGTCCTCCGGATCGTGGGCGACCTTGTCGAGGAACTCGAGCCCCGCCTCGGAGATGTCCGCCGGATTCCGCCGGAAGCGCTCGCGGAAGAACCGCGCCCGCTCGCCGGCTTCAGGCGTGCGCCCCTCGGCCAGCAGCAGGCTCACCTCCAGAGGCCCGAGCGCGACGCTCTCGGGGTCGTCCTGCCGGGCCTTCTCGAGCGCGGCCCAGGCCTCCGCCATCTCCCCTTCCATGGCGTGGGAGCGGACCAGGTTCTCCCAGAGCACGGCGCGCAGGGCCGGCTTGAGCTGCCGCTTCAGCCGGTCCACCTCCTTCTCCTTCTCCTCGTACAGCTCCAGCTCGTCATAGGCCTCGAGCAGCGAGCTCAAGGCCGCCTCGTCCCGCTCGTCGAGCCGCTCGGGGTGAGCGAACATCGGCCGTACCAGGGCCAAGGCGCGCTCGGCATCCCCATGGTCGAGAAGGCTCGTCGCGAGATCGCCGACCATCGCCCGGGGCACCTTGCCCGCCTCTCCCAGCTCTTCCACCTTCTCCAGGGGCAGCTCCTCCACCAGGAACCCCCAGATCCCTTCCGGATCGAAGACCGGCACGGAGCCTGCCCACTGGGCGCAGCACCGCTTGTGCTTGAGGCCCGAGCCGCAAGGGCAGGCATCGTTGCGCTCCGGACGGGCGATCGGCTTGGGACGGTAGCCGTTCCCCGGCAACGGCACCGAGTTCCAGAGCGCCCGGCCGAGCTCCATCGCGAAGCCCCGCCGGCCCTGGTCGTCCGGCAGCTCGTCGAAGATCTCCGGCACGCGCTCCGGCGCCTCCTGCCGCATCCACTCCAGGAACACCGCGGAGTCTTCCGTCCGCAGAGCTTCCCCGATCGCCTCCCGGAGGAAGTCCACGAATTCGTCGGAGACCTCGCCTTCGTCGTCGTAGAGCTCGTCGTCCATCGTTGTATCGGTCATAAAGTTCCGCCTTTCGGTGATATCTTACGTGGTGTCTATTGGAAAATGCCGCGCTGATCTGGATAGGAGAGACGGGTGAGCCCTCCGGCGCACCGTGTTACGATGGAGATCGCCACTGCAGGAGACGCGCCATGGCTCTCGCCGACCTCCGCCCCAAGCTCACGTACGAAGATTACGTCCTCTTCCCCGACGACGGGCAGCGGCACGAGCTCCTCGATGGAGAACATTACGTGACCCCGGCGCCCGCGAGGAAGCATCAGCGGATCTCGATGCGTCTGGGCTCGCGGCTCCACGTCTTCGCGGACGACCGGCATCTCGGCGAAGTCCTGGCGGCTCCTTTCGACGTTCTTCTTTCTCCTCACGACGTCGTCCAGCCCGACCTGATTTTCGTCTCCAATGAGCGCGCCGCGATCCTGACCGACAGAAACGCCATGGGCGCGCCGAACCTCGTCGTCGAGATCTTCTCTCCCCGCACGCGCCGCATGGATGAAGGGATGAAGCTCGACCGCTACGAGCGGCTCGGGGTGGAAGAAGCCTGGATGCTCGATCCCGACCAGAAGACCGCGAAGGTCTATCGCCGGGACGGCAGCCGGTTCGCGTCGATCGCGAATCTCTCCGCCGCGGCCGGGGACGTCCTGACGACCCCGCTCCTGCCCGGGCTGGAGATCCCGCTCGCCGAGATCTTCGCCTAGACACCGGCGGAACCTTTTCGATCCCCACGTCGTAAAAGAGGTAGGCGCCATCCGGCGCTTGCATCCAAGGGAGTCCTATCTCATGAACCTGCGATCCTCAGGCGTCCGCTCCGCCTTCGCCCTGCTGCTGGTCCTGGCTTTCTCGGCGGGGACCATCCATGCCTCCACGCCCGACCTCGCCACCTATGCCGATCAGACCCTCGCCGCCGCCTACCCGGCCGACCAGCCCGGCGCGGCGGCGCTCGTCATGAAGGACGGCAAGGTCGTGCTCCGCAAGGGGTACGGCCTGGCCAACCTGGAGCTCGGGGTGCCCGTATCGCCCGACATGGTGTTCGAGCTCGGGTCGATCACCAAGCAGTTCACGGCCGCGTCGATCCTCCTGCTCCAGGAGCGGGGACAGCTCCGGGTGGAGGACGGGATCACGAAGTACCTGCCGGACTATCCCACCCACGGGCAGAAGATCACCATCGAGCACCTGCTCACCCACACTTCCGGCGTCCCGAGCTACACCGGCATGGCCGAGTGGCGGCCGCGGGTGCGGGAGGACATGAAGCTTCAGGACCTCATCGCGATCTTCAAGGACAAGCCGCTGGACTTCAATCCCGGCGAGCAGTGGAACTACAGCAACTCGGGCTACATCCTCCTCGGCGCCATCGTCGAGAAGGTCGCGGGCAAGAGCTACGAGCAGTTCGTCGAGGAGGAGATCTTCCAGAAGCTCGGCATGGCCCACTCCCGCTACGGCCACGCGGAGGAGATCGTGCCCCTCCGCGCCACCGGCTACGGCCGGGACGGCAACGGCTTCCGCAACGCCGAGTACCTCAGCATGACCCAGCCCTACGCCGCGGGGTCCCTGATGTCCACGGTGGACGACCTGGCGATCTGGGGCCGGGCCCTCGAGAGCGAGGCGCTGCTCAAGAAGGCCTCCCTCGACCGGATGTTCACCTCATTCAAGCTCAACTCGGGCGTCTCCACCCACTATGGCTATGGGATCGCGGTGTCCGACTTCGAAGGCGAGCGGGTCGTCGAGCACGGCGGCGGCATCTTCGGCTTCGTGACTCACATGGCCCGCGTCCCCAAGGAGCACGTGTTCGTGGCCATCCTCTCCAACAACGAAGCCTCGGACCCCGACCCGGGCGCCCTGGCCCTCCGCATCCTGGCCAAGGGGGTCGGCAAGGCCATCGAGGACCGCAAGACGGTGGCGCTCGACGCCAAGATCCTGGACGAGTACGTCGGCGTCTACCGCTTCGACGAGCGGACGACCCGCGCCATCTCCCGGGAAGGGTCGAAGCTCTTCTCCCAGCGCAGCGGCGGCGCCAAGACGGAGATCCTGGCGACTGCCCGCGACGAGTTCTTCTACCCGGACGGCAACGCCCGCCTCCACTTCCGGCGCGACGCCCAGGGGAAGGTCACGGGCGCCGACTTCCTCTCCCGCTCCAGCCCCGACGCCACGGGGACGAAGACGGCCGAGCCGCTCCCCCAGGACCGCCAGGCGA
>Ga0207681_10000037_pt1 | contig 154417 bp, 151 predicted proteins | sample KBSS53metaG_FD_184324 | JGI IMG/M metagenome (GOLD analysis project Ga0207681, IMG submission 184324) | Switchgrass rhizosphere microbial communities from Kellogg Biological Station, Michigan, USA - KBS S5-3 metaG (SPAdes) (version 2) | ecosystem: Host-associated > Plants > Roots >...
GGCTCGAAAGTTTACATCGAAGGCCAGCTGCGCACCCGCAAGTGGCAGGATGCCTCGGGCAACGATCGCTACACCACCGAGATCAGCGTAGGCCCCGGCGGCTCACTTACCATGCTCGACGGATCGGGCGGCGCGGGCCGTGAAGGCGGCAGCGGCGCCGGCGCCAGCGGCGGCCGCAGCTGGAACGAGGGCGGCTCCTCCGGCGGCGGCTATGGCCAGGGCAGCAGCGGCCGCGCGGGCGGCGGTTCGTCAGGCGGCTGGAACCAGGGCGGCGGCGGCGCGGGCGGCACGGGCGGCGCAGGCGGCGCGGGCGGCTTCGCCGACGATCTGGACGACGACATTCCGTTCTGAGGGTTGCGCCTGGGGGCTAGGTCACCCCCATCCTGGCTTCGCTTGCGGGCTTGCTGCCTCGTCGCAGCTGGCTGGGTGGTGACCCCGCCAGCTTGCGCCCGCTCAATCCTTCGGCAGCTTCAACCCCGCCAGCGCCGCAAAGGCCCCGGCCTGTCCCTCGCTGACGATCCCCGCCGCCTTGCGCGCCGCCTCGGCCTCGGGTCCCGTCGCGAAGGGATCGATCGCCAGGGCCAGCGACTGGGCCACCGCCTCGCCAAGGTCGAAGCTGCTGCCGGTATATTCGATCTCGTCCAGCTCGTCTTCGGACAGTTCGATTTCCTCGTCGGGCGCATGATCGGTCCGCGCGGGCACGAAGCGCAGGACCATCTCCTCGTCGGCGGACTGGGCGAGGTCCTCGCCCGAAACGGCGCAGGGCTGGACCCAGGCCGCGCTGATCCGGCCCTTGACGGAAACCACCGGGCCATCGGCTTCCAGGCTCACCGTCGCCTCGAGCCGGTCAAGCGAGACCAGCCCGAACCGGCCCGCGAGCGCCTTGCGCTCCCCCTCCTTGGCGCTCAGCTGCACCGGCGCCGCCGTGATCTGGCGCAGGTCGACCATCCGCGAGAATTCGGGCGCGCTCACGGCAAGGCGATCCGCGCGGCCAGCAGGTCCTCGGCCGAAGCGGCATCGAGCGCCCCGGCAAAACCGCGCAGCAGCGCCGCCACCCTGGGCGGATTGCCCTTGTCTCCCAGCGAAACGTTGCGGTCCACCGCCGCCACCAGCGCCTCGTCGCCGGGCTCGCTCAACGCCTCGCGCAGGGCGCCGAGCCGCCCGCCCAGCGAACTCACCAGCTTGCCGATGTGCTTGCCCACCACGAGGTCGCCCACGCCGGACTGGCGCAGCTGTCCGTCCATGTCGTCGACGAACAGCTCGGTCAGCAGCACCGAGGGGGCCACCAGCGCCGGCTCGCGCTCCATCCGCAGCAGGACCGCGCAGAGGACGAGCGTGATCGCATCGAACCGCCCGGCCACCGTATCGGCCACCCCGCCTTCAGCATACCAGCGCGGATCACGGGCCAGTTCGACCGTGCGGTGCCACAGCGGGCGGACCGGCTCGCGGTCATCCCCGCGGGGTTTCAACAGGCGCTTGAAAAACGACATCGGGGGTGGCTTTCGGTTATTCAGGGTGGATTCAATCCGCGGCGGCCACGGTCCTTGCGGGTTTGGCCCGCGCAGCCTAAGGCTTGCGCGATATAGGCGGGTCCGGGCGCTTGGCAACCGGCGCCTGAAGGCAGAGAAGCGGAGTCTACATGCGGGTCAACAAGCGGCTGGTGATTGGCGGAGCGGCGCTCGCGGCCGGGCTCGTGGCGCTGTCGGGCTGTTCCTCGATCAAGGACCATCGCGGCTATCTCGTGGATCAGGCGCTGGTCGATTCGGTCCAGCCCGGGATTGACAACCGCGCCTCGGTCGAACGCACCCTCGGCCGGCCGACCTATGTCGCCCAGTTCGGCGAGCCGGTGTGGTACTATGTCTCGATCGATACCAAGCAGGCCGCCTTCACCCGCCCGAGCGCCTACAAGGAAACCGTGCTGAAGGTGCACTTCGATCCCACCGGCAACGTCAGCCGGGTCGATCGCACCGGTATCGAAAAGGTCGTCCGGCTCGATCCCGATCATCACAAGACGCCGACCCTCGGCCGCAATCGCGGCTTCCTTGAAGACCTGTTCGGCAACATCGGCACGGTCGGCGCGCCCGGCATGGGTGGCGGCGGCGGCGGCGAAGGCGGCGGCGGCCCTAACGGGAGCTGATTAGGGTGCCCCCTCCACGTCCGTGGAGGGCTGGTGCCGCAAACGGAAGCCCGGATGGGCTTTCCGCACTCGGCCAAACCTTCTTGATCCTGCGCCGTGGTTCCCCATATGCCGGAGCATGGACGATAGCAGGGGCAGCCACGGCCTCATCCAGTGGCACGGCACCACCATCATCGGGGTGAAGAAGAACGGCCGCACGGTGATTGCCGGCGATGGCCAGGTTTCCATGGGCAATACGGTGATGAAGCCCAATGCCCGCAAGGTGCGGCGCATCGGCGAGGGCGGAAAGGTCATCGCCGGGTTCGCCGGGGCGACGGCCGATGCCTTCACCCTGTTCGAGCGGCTGGAGCGCAAGCTCGAGCAGTATCGCGGCCAGCTGATGCGCGCCGCGGTCGAACTCGCCAAGGACTGGCGGACCGACAAGTACCTGCGCAATCTCGAGGCGCTGATGATCGTCGCCGATGCCGAGACCATGCTGGTCCTCACCGGCAATGGCGACGTGCTGGAACCGGAAGGCGGGATCACTGCCATCGGCTCGGGCGGCAACTATGCCCTCGCCGCCGCCCGCGCGCTCGATGCCTATGAGGATGACGCCGAAACCATCGCCCGCAAAGCGATGCAGGTGGCGGCGGACATCTGCGTATTCACCAACGACCGCGTCACGGTGGAGACGATCTGAACAGGCGTCGTCCTGGACTTGATCCGGGGCCGGTGGCCTTGGCGAAGCTGTGGATCTGCCTTCAGGCGCCCTCACAGCTTCGCGTCCGACAGCGGTCCCGGATCAGGTCCGGGATGACGTAAGAGGAAAGAATGACCGACAATCTCACCCCCAAGGCCATCGTCCGCGCGCTGGACGAGCACATCATCGGCCAGGCCGAGGCCAAGAAGGCCGTCGCCGTGGCCCTGCGCAACCGGTGGCGTCGGCAGCGCCTCAGCCCCGAGCTGCGCGACGAGGTCACCCCCAAGAACATCCTGATGATCGGACCCACCGGCTGCGGCAAGACCGAGATCAGCCGCCGCCTGGCCAAGCTGGCCGAGGCGCCGTTCGTCAAGGTCGAGGCGACCAAGTTCACCGAGGTCGGCTATGTCGGCCGCGATGTCGAACAGATCGCCCGCGATCTCGTCGAGGAAGCGATCCGGCTGGAGAAGGACCGCCGCCGCGACTCCGTCCGCGAGGCGGCGAGCAAGGCGGCGATGGACCGGCTGCTCAAGGCCCTCGTTGGCGACAATGCCTCCGAGGCCACCCGCGAATCCTTCCGCCAGCGCATCGTCGAAAACGCGATGAACGAGGTCGAGGTGGAGATCGAGGTGGAGGAAGCCCCCGCCATGCCCTTCGACATCCCGGGCATGGGCGGGAATGTCGGCATGATCAACCTGTCCGACATGATGGCCAAGGCCATGGGCCGTTCGCCGACCAAGCGGCGCAAGCTCAAGGTGCCCGAGGCCTGGGACAAGCTGGTCGATGAGGAGGCCGAAAAGCGGATGGACCAGGACGACGTCGCCCGCGTCGCCCTCGCCAATGCCGAAACCAACGGCATCGTCTTCCTTGACGAGATCGACAAGATCGCCGTCTCCGACGTGCGCGGCGGCTCGGTCAGCCGCGAGGGCGTCCAGCGCGACCTGCTGCCGCTGATCGAAGGCACCACGGTTGCCACCAAGTACGGCCCGATGAAGACCGACCATGTGCTGTTCATCGCCTCCGGCGCGTTCCACGTGGCCAAGCCCAGCGACATGCTGCCCGAACTCCAGGGCCGCCTGCCGATCCGGGTCGAGCTCAAGGCCCTCACCGAGGAGGATTTCGTCCGCATCCTCGGCGAAACCCGGGCCAACCTCGTCGCCCAGTACCGCGCCCTGCTCAAGACCGAGCAGGTCGAGGTGGATTTCACCCCCGAGGCGATCCGCGAGGTCGCGAAGATCGCCGCACAAGTGAACGAGAGCGTCGAGAACATCGGCGCCCGGCGCCTGCAGACGGTCATGGAAAAGCTGCTCGAGGAACTGAGCTTCGAGGCCGAGGACCGGGTCGGGGAAACCGTGACGGTCGATGGGTCCTATGTGCGCGAACGGCTGGCCGGGCTGGCCGGGGATGCGGATCTGTCGAAGTATATCCTGTAAGCGTCGTCCCGGGCATGACCCGGGGCCGCTGGCGGACCTTCAGGCGGTCGCCGTCCTGATGGCGTGATCACAGCTTCGCATCGAACAGCGGTCCCGGATCAAGTCCGGGACGAGGTCAGGGCTGCTCCGCCTCATCCCCCAGCCACCGCCGCATCACCCCGCGCAGCGCCAGCACATAGGCCCCCGCCGCCGCCGCAATGGCGGCAGTCGCCAGCCAGAACACCGGCGGCGAGACCGTCTCGTACCACGAACCCATCGTCCCGCTGAGGATGGAGGCCGCCGAAACCGACAGCGCATCGATCCCGAGCAGGGAGCCGCGCCACTGTTCCGGCGCGCGGGCTGCGTAGAAGGTTTCCATCACCGGCGAGAAGTAGGCCCCGCCCCAGTTTGAGGCGATGTGGAACAGCACCGGGATCCACAGCGGGGCAAGGCCGTCCGCTCCGGCGAGGAACGGCGCGCCGGCCAGCAGCAGGGTGGAGAGGGCGAAGATCAGGCAGCCCACGCCCATCTTGGTATAAAGATCGGGCTCGGTTCCCCGCCGCGCCTGCCAGCGCCACAGCAGGATAACCACCGGCACATAGGCCGCCGGCGCGAGGCCATCGAGCGCCTGGAGCCACGGCACCGGCACGTCGAAGCCGCCGACCTTCATCTGCACGTGATCGCGCAGCCACAGGTTGTAGACGTTCCAGATCTGCGCCTGGGCGGTCCAGAACCCCAGGCTCACCGGCCACATCGCGAACAGCCCCAGCACGTCGCGCTTCTGGTGCCGGGTCAGCGGGGCGCGGTGGACGTGGACGCCCTTGGGCGGATCGGGGGGGAGGTAGCGCGATCCCGCCAGATACCAGACCAGCCCGATCAGCATGCCGAAGCCCGCCACGGCAAAGCCCGCATGCCAGCCGTAGTATTTGGCCACGGCCCCGCTCGCCAGCGGGGCGATGAAGGCGCCGCCGTTGACCACCATCGAATAGAGCTGGAAGGCATCGGCCAGCCGCCGGTCGCCCGCATGATAGAGCGCGCGGATCTGCGGCTTGAGATTGCCCCGAAGCAGCCCCGCGCCGCAGACCAGCAGGGCGAGCGCGACGAGGAACGTGGCGTCGAAGGCCATGGCGAAGTGCCCGGCGGTCATCGTCAGCGCGCCGGTCGTCACCGCGAAGCGGCGCGAGACGAACTTGTCGCCCAGCCATCCGCCCACCAGCGGCAGGCAGGTCAGCACGGCATAGTAGAGCCCGAAAGTCTGCGTCGCGATCGCCGCCGGGGTCACGGCGCCGAACACGCTTTCGAGGAAATGGCGGTAGGCGGCGAACCCGAGGATATGCTCCATCCGCCCCGGCTTCAGCAGGTCTCCGGTCATGTAGAGCACCAGCATGGCGACCATGCCGTGGAAGCTGATCCGATCCCACAGCTCGGTCCCGTTCAGCGTCCACAGGCCCCGCGGGTGGCCCCATTTCTCGGGAGCGGCGGTGGGCGGGGGGACGATCGCGGTGTCGCTGGCGGCTTCCATGCGGGTCCTTTGCGGGTGAGCGGGGATGGGCGTTATGTGCCGGGTGGGAGGGCTTGGCACAAGCGGCCAATCGGCTCTAACATCCGCTCATGTTCCAGACCCCCGAAGACCGCCCGATCTATCGCCTCCTCACCGGCAAGGACGACCGCGCCTTCTGCGAGCGGGTGTCGGAAGCCCTGGCCCAGGGCTGGCGGCTCTACGGTTCGCCCAGCCTCGCCTGGGATACCGAGAACAACTGCATGAAGGCCGCCCAGGCCGTCGTCTGGCACGAGGCCGACGTGGTGAAGTGACCGGTCAGACCGCGGGTGCGGCGGCAGGCGGGGTAGAGGCCGCAGCGGCCGATTTCTGCGCCGGATTGCCGATCAGCGCCGCCGTTTCCAGAACGTCGAGGGCGCGGCGGGCATCGTCATAGCGGCGCGCCGCCACGAACCAGTCGCTCGCGCCGCCGGCGCCCGGCAGGCGGCGGACCTCGTCGATGGCATCGTCGGTCCGCCCGGATTCGAGCAGCAGGCGGGCATGGTCGAGCTGGCGCTGGGGTGACGGGCTCGGCGCCGCCTCGTGGCGGATCACGAACAGGCCCGACAGTTCCTGGCGAATGCGCGACCAGGCGCTGGCTTCCACCGGCGCGCGGGTCAGGCTGGGCGCGAGACTGTCGAGCCCGGCGACCAGCTGGTCAAGCGTCACCGGCTCGCGGGCGGCCGCGATCACGGTCGCCACGGCATGCGGCTGGCTGTCGCCGAAGCGCAGGCGCAGCTGGTCTTCAAGGGTGTTGAGCGGCGCCCCGCGGTCAAGCGCCCGCCGTGCGGCGAAGGCGACGAGCAGGCCCTCGGCCCGCCCGGCATTGCCGGCGGCGGCCTGGGCCTGGATCGTGAGCGCATCGAGCCGGGCCGAGAGCGCCGCCACGCGGGCGTCGAGCTGGTCCTGCTGGCCGGCGGCAAGGGCAGCGATGCTGGCCTGCGCCGGGGCCGAGGGATGGGGCGCTTGCCCGGCGTCCGGCGCGGCCGGGGCCGGCTCGGCCTCGGGCGCGGGGCGGGCCAAGGGGATCAGCCCCTGCCAGGCAACATAGGCCACGCCCGCCGCCCCCAGCAGGAAGGCCACGGCCAGCGCAAGCAGGATCGTGCCGCCACCGCGCCTGGGCGGCGGGGGCAGCAGGGCGGTGTCGCTGGCAAAATCGTCAGGCATTGCGCGCGGTGATCCTTCAGGGTCCTCGGCCGGTCTTTCCCCGGGTTTGGCACAAGTCGCGCGCCTTCGCCAGCAGGGCGGCATCGTCTGCCTGCTCGGCGGTGACAACGGCAGCCCAGCCCGGTCCGGCCGCTGCGGTGACCCGCGGACCGATGGTGACGAGCGCGATCGCGCCCCGCGCCAGCCCGGCCCGTTCCAGCTCCGCGGCAAGTTGGCGGACCGCCTCGGCGGAATGGAGGGCGATCACCGCCGGCGCGGTGAGCAGCGCGGCAAGATCCGGCGGCAGGGGGAGGGCGCGGGCGGCATAGACCGCCCGCTCGCTCATGCTCATCCCCGGCGGCAGGGTAAGCGCCACCCGCTCGGCCCCGGCCAGCCGCAGCACGCGGGTTCCGGCGGGCAGGGCATCGAGCACCGGCTGAAGCCCGCCCGCGCCGGTCGCCGCCACGGCAAACCCCGCGCCGCGCGCCGCCTCGGCCGTGGTCGCCCCCACGGCATGGACGGGCAGGCCGCGAAGGGCCGCCAGCTGGGTCCCCCCGTGGCGAAACACATTGGCGCTGCCTGCCAGCAGCACGTCGAACTGCGCGGCCGCCGGTGCGGTCCAGGCCACCGGACCCACCTCGAACAGCGGAAAGGCCCGGGCATCAAGCCCCAGTTCACGGGCCGCGGCCAGCGTCGCACCGCAGCCCGGCTCGGGCCGCACCACGATCAGCGGCAGGCCAGCCGCTTCGTTCATGCCGGGGAGAAGTGCGCCCGGATCGCCTCGGGCGCGGCGTCCAGCAGGGCGGCGGCGAGGCGCGCGGGGCCGGTCGCATCGCTGGCCGGGAAGACCAGCTCCAGCGCCGTCCGTTCCGCCCCATCCGGGCTGAACAGGGCCGCGCTCATGGCCAGGCGGTCGCCCTCCGAGCGGGTCAGCACGGCCACCGGGCTGTGGCAATTGCCGCCCAGCGCCGCCAGCAGGGCCCGCTCCGCCAGCAGGGCCGCGTGGCTAGGGCCGTCGTCAATGGCTGCGAGCAGGCTGCGCGTGGCCTCGTCGCCGCTGCGGCACTCGATGGCGATTGCCCCCTGGCCCGGGGCAGGGAGCCAATCCTCTGCCGCGAGGGGATGGCCAACGCCATGCTGCCCCAGCCGGTTGAGCCCGGCCATCGCCAGCAGCGTCGCATCGGCCTCGCCTGCCGCGAGCTTGGCCAGCCGCGTCTGGACGTTGCCGCGAAACGGGACGACCGTGCAGTCCGGCCGGGCATGGAGCAATTGCGCGGCCCGGCGCGGCGCGCTCGTCCCGATCCGCGCGCCGGCGGGCAGGGCATGGATCGTTGTCGCGCCGACCAGCACGTCGCGCACGTCCTCGCGCGGGAGCACGGCGGCGATGGCGATTCCCAGGGGGCGCAGCGTCTCCACGTCCTTGGCCGAATGGACCGCGAAGTCGATCTCGCCGGCGAGCAGCCAGGCGTCGAGCTCTTTGGTCCACAGCGCCTTGCCGCCGATCTCGGCCAGCGGACGGTCCTGGATCCGGTCGCCACTGGCGGTCACCGGCACCAGCTCCACCGCCGCCTCGCTCCAGCCGTGGGCGGCGCACAGCCGGTCACGGGCCTCGTCGGCCTGGGCCATGGCAAGGGGCGAGCGGCGGGTGCCGAGACGGAGCGGCTTTACAGGTTCAGCAATCATGGCGCGGCTTGTGCTAGGCGGCTTTGTCGCTAGAGGAAAGCGGGGTGACGCTCGTTCTCGGCATAGAATCCTCCTGCGATGAAACCGCAGCCGCGCTGGTCCGCCTTGGGCCCGGTGCCGCGCGCGAGATCGTCGCCCAGCGGATCGCCTCGCAGGACGATGCGCACCGGCCCTATGGCGGGGTCGTCCCCGAAATCGCCGCGCGCGCCCATGTCGAGCGGGTCACCCCGCTGGTCGAGGCGACCCTGGCCGATGCCGGCCTTGGGCTTGCCGATGTCGATGCCATCGCCGCCACGGCCGGGCCGGGGCTGATCGGCGGGGTCATGGTCGGCCTGGTAACCGCCAAGGCGCTGGCCATGGCGGGGGACAAGCCGCTGATCGCGATCAACCACCTCGAAGGCCATGCGCTCTCCCCGCGCCTGGCCGATCCGGCGCTGGCATTCCCATATCTGCTGCTGCTCGCCTCGGGTGGCCATTGCCAGCTGCTCCGGGTCGATGGCGTGGGCCGCTACACGCGCCTTGCGACCACGATTGACGATGCGCTCGGCGAGGCTTTCGACAAGACCGCCAAGATCCTCGGCCTCGGCTATCCCGGCGGCCCGGCGGTTGAACGGCTGGCCGCCACCGGCAATCCCAAAGCCGTCCCCCTGCCGCGCCCGCTCCTCGGCAGCGCCGATCCCAATTTCTCCTTCGCCGGTCTGAAGAGCGCGGTCCTGCGCGCCAAGCAGGCGGGCAGCCACGCCGATGCCGATATCGCCGCCGCCTTCCAGCAAGCCGCGATCGACTGCGTGATCGACCGCAGCCGGCGCGCCCTTGCTGCTGCGGGGGCGGTGAGCGCGCTCGTCGTCGCCGGCGGGGTCGCCGCCAACCAGGCGATCCGCGCCGCGCTGGAAAGCCTCGCCGCCGAGGCCGCCCTGCGCTTCGTTGCCCCGCCGCTGGCGTTGTGCACCGACAATGCGGCGATGATCGCCTGGGCGGGGCTTGAGCGGCTCACGTCCGGCGATTTCGCCCCCGCCAGCCTTGATCTCGCCGCCCGTCCGCGCTGGCCGCTCGATCCCGATGCGGCTCCGGTGCGCGGGGCAGGGGTCAAGGCATGAGCGCCATAGGCATCATCGGGGCAGGGGCCTGGGGCACGGCGCTGGCCCAGGCCATGGCGAGCGACGGCAGCGAGGTCCTGCTTTGGGCGCGCGAGCCGCAGCTCGTCGCCGAAATCAATGAGCGGCGCACCAACAGCCTGTTCCTCCCCGGCGCCACTCTGGCCGAGCCGATCCGCGCCACCGGCGATCTCGCCGAACTCGGCACTCTTGCCACCCTGCTGGTGGTCGTCCCGGCCCAGTTCCTCGCCTCGGTCCTCGGCAACCTGCCCGGCGGCAGCCGCGATCTCGTGCTCTGCGCCAAGGGGATCGAGGCGGGCACCGGCCGTCTCATGGCCGATGTCGCGCGCGACGCCGCGCCGGCGGCCACCCTCGCGGTGCTCTCCGGGCCGACCTTCGCCCACGAAGTCGCCGCCGGTCTGCCGACAGCCGTCACCCTCGCCTGCGCCGGCGGGGAAGCCCAGTGGGCCCGCCTCGCCCCGGCGATCTCGCGGCCGATGCTGCGGCCCTATTATTCCGATGATGTGACCGGGGCCGAGATCGGGGGCGCGGTCAAGAACGTCCTCGCCATTGCCTGCGGCGTGGTTGATGGCCTCAAGCTCGGCCAGAACGCCCGCGCTGCCCTGATTGCCCGCGGCTATGCCGAAATGCTGCGCTTTGGCGTGGCACGCGGCGCGAAGGCGGAAACCTTGGCCGGCCTGTGCGGGCTCGGCGATCTGGTGCTGACCTGCTCGTCCACCTCCAGCCGCAACTTCTCGCTCGGCAAGGCGCTGGGCGAGGGTCTCAGCGCGGCCGAGGCGCTCGCCGGCAAGCTCAGCGTGGCCGAAGGCGCGGCCACGGCCCCGGTCCTGGCCGACCTTGCCGAGCGCGAAGGCATCCCCATGCCGATCGTCGCGGCCGTCAACCGCCTGCTCAAGGGCGAGGCCAGCGCGGGCGCGGTCGTGGCCGAGCTGCTCGCCCGTCCGCTCCGCGCCGAACAGGGCGGCCCGGCGTGACTACCCCCGGGGCTGCCACGGAAAACAACGAGGATATCGCCGCCCTGGCCAAAGGCGGGCGGACCAATTTCTTCGGCTTCCTGCTGCGCCTCGTCGCGCGCATCCCGTTCCTGTTCATCGCCAGCCGCCTCTATGGCGCGGCGGCGATGGGCCGCTTCGCCTCGGCGCTGGTCATGGTTGAACTGGCCGGCATGCTGGCCACCCTTGGCCAGAAACGCGGCCTCGCCGCACGCCTCGCCGAAGAGCGCGAGCATCCGGCCAATGTCGTCGCCGACGCCCTGCTGCTGAGCACCATGTTCTCGGTCCTGGCGATGATCGCGCTCTATATCTTCCCCGAGGCGATGTATCCCAAGGGCAATTTCTCGCACCTCGACGAACTGCTGGCGGCCGCCGTCCTGCTGCTGGCCCTAGGTGACCTTGCCCTCGCCGCGCTGGCCTATCGCTTCGATGTCGGCGCCACGGTCCGCGCCCGCGCCGTGGTCGAACCCTGGGCGCTCTCGATTTCCGCCGGTGCGCTCTACTTCGTCCTGCCCGAAAGCGGGCTCTCGCTTGCCTACCTGATCTCGGTCGCCGCGGCGACGTGCGTGGCGCTGTGGGCGCTGGTGCGGTCCTACGGCCTGCCCAAGGGCTGGCTGCCGCATCCGGGCAACCTTGCCCGCATCGCTCACCGCAACCTGCCGCTCGCCGGGGCCGACGCGGTCGAATGGGGCACGCGCAAGCTCGACGTGTTCATCCTGCGCTTCTTCGTCGGGGAAGCCCCGCTCGGCATTTATTTCTTCGCCCAGCAGTTCGCCTCGCTGCCGCAGAAGCTCAAGACCAGCTTCGAGCCGGTGCTTGGCCCCGTGATCACCCGCAACGTGCGCGAGGCGAACTACGCCGCAATCGCCCGGCAGGTCTGCCAGGTCGGCTTCTGGATCACCGCCGCCCAGGCCGGCATTGCCCTCGCGCTCGCCATCCCCGGCACAGGCCTGATGGGCCTCGGCGGGCCGGATTTCGTCAAGGGCACCGGCGCGCTCACCTTCCTGCTCGTGGCCGAGGTCGTCGCCGCGACCGCCGTCGTCAGCGAAGCCGCGCTGGTCTACGTCGCGCGCTACCAGAACTTCGTCCTCTCGCTGTTCACGATCGTCCTCCAGGGCCTGCTTACGGTCGGCGGGATTATGCTGGTGCGCGCCTCCGGCCATGCGGAGGGCTGGCAGATCGCCGCCGCCGCCGCCGCGCTGATGATTGCCCTGGCCACGGCCTCGCTGCTGAAAGCGCGCCTGCTGGCCCGTGTCCTGGGCGAGCCGATCAACAATTTCCGCCGGGCGCTCGCCTGGGCCGTGGTTCCGGCGGTCTGCGTCGGGGCGGCGGCGCGGACCTTCCTCCCGGAATGGGCGATGATCGCCATCGGCATTCCGGCCATTCTCGGGATCTACGTGTGGATGCTGTGGCACAAGGGCTTCGGCCCGGATGACCGCGTCCTGTTCCGCAAGGAAGTGGCCGCTGCCTGATTGATCTGGCGCCTCACCAATCTGCGCCCTGACTTCTCTCCGCCGCCGCTCTGCGGTATCTGAGCCCTAACCTCATCCTCCAGGGAATGTGCGATGCAGCAGCTTGAACAGAACTGGCCGATCCTGGCCATAGTCGTGGTCCTCGCCCTGCTGGTCGCCTGGTGGCTGATGAGCCGCGCCGCGCGGCCGGTAGAGCGCAGCCATCGCCCCGATGTGCTCGATGAAGGCGTCGGCCCGGCCGAGCGAAACCAGGCCCTGATCGATGCCGCTCCCGCTGCCAGCGCCGCCTATGCGATCCCCCCGGCCGCGGGAACTCTGGGCGGCGTCGCCGAAGTGATCGCCGCCGCCGCGCAGGAAGAAGCCGCCGATGCGGGCGCCGCCGAAACGGCTCCCGGACTGCCCGAGCAGCAGGCCGACGATCTCACCCGCATCAAGGGCCTCGGCCCCAAGCTCGCGACCGTGCTCGGTCAGCTGGGCGTCACCTCCTACGCGCAAGTCGCCGGCTGGACGGACGCGGACCTCGCCCGGATCGACGACCAGCTCCCCCCCGCCTTCAAAGGCCGCCCCGCGCGCGACAAGTGGGTCGAACAGGCCCGTTTCCTCGCCGCCGGCGATACCGCGGGCTACGAAGGCCAGTTCGGAAAACTCTGACTGCATGGACCGGGCAAGCTGACGCTGCCCTTGCGCGGCACCGGCCCTCCACGCACGTGGAGGGGGCAATCACCAAACCCTCAAACCGCCCCGGCCGCCGCGCGGTCGCTCGCCCGGCATTCCTCCAGCAGCCGCCCCGGCTCGCCGCTCGCCGGCATCAGCAGAGTGCCGCCGCCGGGCAGGGTGCCCTCGATCCGGTTGCCGCCCCTGAGCACGTCGAGCCGCCCGTCCGCCGCCGGGATCGACCCGCGCCATTCCCCGGCCTCGCCCGGCGTCACCACGTCGAGCGGCAGGCGGGCGATCCGGCCATTGCCGATCAGCGCCAGCAGCGCCTTGGCGCCCGCTTCGGCGCGGGTGTGGCGGGCAAGGGCGAGGCTGGCCGCGCCCGCTGCGTCGTGGGTGCAGGCAAGGCTCAGCAGCGCCGGCTGGCCGGCCACGCCGAACGTCACCTCGTCGCCATTGCGCGCCCAGCTCGCGCCGTCGGGCTGGAGCGGCGCGGCATCGTCAGCGGGCGCAAGCTCGGCCAGGGCCAGGCGCGCGGGATAGCCGCCGCCGGGCGCGGCGTCGACCAGCTCGCGGCTCTGAGATTGGGAACAGCCGCCAAGGGAAAGGGCGAGAATGCCCCCAACCAGCATGCTTGTGGTGGTGAACGACCTGACAACCGACATCACGCAGATTCTGGTGGCGCATGGCCGCGAAGGCAATAGCCTGTGCCGGCAAGTTCCACGCATCAGCCGACGAATTGCACGATTCGCGGCGCAGATAACCTGAGGAGAGTCCAGGATGCCCGTTTCCACCGATGACTATGTCGCCGTCGCCGATCACATCGCGCGCTATTGCTGGAAGGTCGACGCAGGCGATCCCGATGGCTGGGCCGACCTGTGGCTCGAAGACGGCGTGTTCACCGGCATCAGCCCCGAACCGATCGTCGGCCGCGAAGCGCTGCGCCAGGTGCCGATCGGGATCAAGGCCAGCGTGGGCTACACCATGGCCCACAAGGCGGTGAACATCTTCTGCGACTATGGTGAGAGCAAGGACGTCATCAAGGCCCATCTCTACAACTTCGTCACCACTTGGATGAGCGGCGAACCGGGCAAGCCCAACGTCATGGCCCGCTGCGTGATGACCCTCGTGCGCACCGGCGGTGGCTGGAAGATCAAGACCAACGAAGCGGATCTGCTGACGGGAGCCTGAAGCCAACGCGGCGGGTGGGGGTTAGCGCCCCCACTTCCGCTGCGTCTTCCCATACCGGGTCTTGCGCGTCCCCGGCTTGCCCTCGTTGCTCCGGCCCACGCGCGGCGCCCGAGAGCCGCCGGCGTGTTCCGCCTCGGGCAGTCCCAGTTCCTCGGCCTCCAGCCGGCGGATCTCGTCGCGCAGGCGCCCGGCTTCCTCGAACTCGAGATCGGCCGCCGCCGCCCGCATGCGCTGTTCCAGTTCCTCGATGTAGGCCCGCAGGTTGTGGCCGACGAGATTGTTGCGCGCATCGTCTTCGAGGTCGATCACCACCCCGTCGCGGCTGGCGGTATCGGCCACGATGTCATGGATATTGCGCTTGATCGTGGCCGGGGTGATCCCGTGCTCCCGGTTGTAGGCGTCCTGCTTGGCCCGGCGGCGGTCGGTTTCCGCGATCGCGCGTTCCATGCTTCCCGTCATCCGGTCGGCATAGAGGATCACCCGCCCGTCCACGTTGCGCGCGGCGCGGCCGATCGTCTGGATCAGCGAGGTCTCGCTGCGCAGGAACCCTTCCTTGTCGGCATCGAGGATGCAGACGAGCCCGCACTCCGGAATGTCCAAGCCCTCGCGCAGCAGGTTGATGCCCACCAGCACGTCGTAGACCCCCAGGCGCAGGTCGCGGATCAGCTCGATGCGCTCCAGCGTCTCCACGTCGGAGTGCATGTAGCGCACCCGCAGGCCCGCCTCGTGCATGAACTCGGTCAGGTCCTCGGCCATGCGCTTGGTGAGGGTGGTGACGAGGGTGCGGTAGCCCAGCTTCGCCGTCTTGCGGCATTCCTCGATGCAGTCCTGCACCTGGTCCTCCACCGGCTTGATCTCCACCGGCGGGTCGATCAGGCCCGTGGGCCGGATCACCTGCTCGGCAAAGACGCCGCCCGCCTGCTCCATTTCCCAGGGTCCCGGTGTCGCCGAAACGGCCACGGTCTGCGGGCGCATCGCGTCCCATTCGTTGAACCGCAGCGGGCGGTTGTCGATGCAGCTGGGCAGGCGGAAGCCGTATTCGGCCAGGGTGATCTTGCGGCGATGGTCGCCCTTCGACATCGCGCCGATCTGCGGCACGGTCTGGTGGCTTTCGTCCACGAACAGCAAGGCGTTGTCGGGGAGGTATTCGAACAGGGTCGGCGGCGGTTCGCCGGGGAGGCGGCCGGTGAGGAAGCGCGAATAGTTCTCGATCCCGGCGCAGCTTCCGGTGGCGGCGATCATCTCGAGGTCGAAATTGGTACGTTGCTCCAGCCGTTGGTGTTCCAGCAGCTTGCCTTCCGCCTCCAGTTCCTTCAGCCGCTCGGCCAGTTCGAAGCGGATCGCCTCGGTCGCCTGCTTCATCGTCGGCCCAGGCGTCACGTAGTGCGAATTGGCATAGACCCGCACCTTGTCGAGGCTCGCGCCCTTCTTGCCGGTCAGCGGGTCGAACTCGGCGATCTCCTCGATCTCGTCGCCGAAGAACGAGATGCGCCAGGCCATGTCCTCGTAGTGGCTGGGGAAGATCTCCAGGTTATCGCCGCGCACGCGGAAATTCCCCCGCGCGAAGGCGGCATCGTTGCGCTTGTACTGCAGGGCGACGAGCTTGCGGATGATTTCGCGCTGGTCCTGCGTATCCCCCTTCTTCAGGTCGAAGATCATCGCCGAATAGGTCTCGACCGAACCGATCCCGTAGAGACAACTCACCGAGGCGACGATGATCACGTCGTCCCGCTCCAGCAACGCCCGCGTGGCCGAGTGGCGCATCCGGTCGATCGCCTCGTTCACCGAGCTTTCCTTCTCGATGTAGGTGTCCGACCGCGGCACGTAGGCCTCGGGCTGGTAGTAGTCGTAGTAGGAGACGAAATACTCGACCGCGTTGTCCGGGAAGAAGCTCTTGAACTCGCCGTAGAGCTGGGCCGCAAGGATCTTGTTCGGCGCCAGGATCAGGGCCGGGCGCTGCAACTGCTCGATCACCTTGGCCATGGTGAAGGTCTTGCCCGAGCCGGTGACGCCAAGCAGGACCTGGGTCTGCTCGCCCTCCAGCGCGGTTGCCACCAGGTCGGCGATGGCGCCAGGCTGGTCGCCCGCCGGTTCATAGTCGGAGACGATGCGAAACGGCCGCCCGCCGTCCGACTTCTCGGGCCGCTGCGGCTTGTGGGGGATGAAGTTGCCGGAAGTATCGGGCTCGGCCAGCCCGCGGCGGATGACGAGTTCGCTCATGGAACCGGCAATATGGGCGCGGCAGGGGCATTCGGCAATGTCCCCGTGGTCATGGTCAAGCACGCCTTAACCATATCTTGGGCCCGTTCATGGCATGGGGTGAAAACGCCCCTGCCGGTGCCGTTCTTGGCCTTGCGACAAGTGGCTGGAGTATGCGTCATGACCACCGATGCGGCCGACCGTAACGAGATCGAGGAACGCGGCGCCCGCCGATTGGCGCTGGCCATGCCCGCGCGCTGCCGGATGCTTTCGGGCTTTACCGAAGACGTGGTGATCCGCGACGTGTCGGAAAGCGGCTGCCGCGTCGCCGGCCATGCCCTGCACCTGCGCATTGGCGATCGCGTCCTGCTCCGCCCGCCGGGCATGGAAAGCCTGCCCGGCGTGGTGCGCTGGTGCGAACGGGGCGAGGCGGGGATCGAATTCGAGCGGGGGCTTCACGTCGCCGTGGTCGAACATCTCCATCGCCAGTACGTCACGTTCCTTGCCGCCGAAGTGCCCTACCGCGCGCCCCGTCGCCTCGCCGCCTGATTCTCGCCGGCCTGAACCGATTGGCACAAGCGCCCGGCACTGGTAGCCTTCCCGGGTAGCCACGGAGGGAGCGGGCCATGCGCAGGATCGGAATGCTGGTGGGAGCGGGGCCGCTTGCCGCCCTCGCCCTGACGGGGTGCAAGAAGGAATCGGCGCCCGACCAGCCCAAGAGCCTTGCCGAAGTGGCCCAGCAGGCCGCCGGCATGCCCAAGCCCCTGCCGGGGCTCTATCGCTCCACCGCCGAACTGGTCAGCCTCGAGGCGCCGGGCCTGCCTGCCGGGGCCGCCGCGCAGATGAAGCAGATGATGGCCAGCCGCGCCGCCCCGCGCGATTTCTGCCTGTCCGGGGCCGAGGCCGACAAGGGCTACGAGGAGCGGGTGAAGAAGCTCGCCGGCCGGCCCGATTGCCATTTCGATCACTACTCCGCCGTCGCCGGCAAGCTCGATGCGCAGCTGACCTGCACGGGCGGCGGCAATGGCGCGCAAGGCGCCGTGCGCTCGGTCCTCACCATGCAGGGCACGATGGCCCCCGATGGCTCCGACGTCACCCTGGCCATGGCGCAGAGCGGGGCCCAGCTGCCCGGCGGCGGCATGAAGATGACCATGCACGTCAAGTCAGCCCGGGTCGGCGATTGCCCGGCGAGCTGAGCGGCCTCCGGAACTTTCGGCTCTGCCGCCCCGTTCAGCCTGCAAACAGGCACAGCGGGGCAATTCACGCCGATGGTGACTCTGTCGCTCATGCGTAACGTCGCGGCCAGCACGGGCGAAGGCCTGCGCCGCCGGGTGCGCCTGGCGCGCGAGCCTCGCCCCGCGGGCGTGCGCACCCCGCCGCTCGGCCTCCTCCTGCGCGAACTCGCCCTGCTGGTGAATCGCCGCCGGGGCGGGGCCTTGCCGGTCAGCCCCGCGGTCGATCCCCTGCCGGTGATGATCCTGCCCGGCTTCGGCGCCCACCCGGCGCGCATGCGGCGCATGGGCGCCGCGCTCGAGGAGGCGGGACACCTCGTGTTCGATTGGGGCCTGGGCTTCAACCTCGGGCCCACCCCCGAAAACTTCGCTTTCCTCCTCGCCCGGGTGCGCCGCATCGCGGGGGCCACGGGGCGGCCGGTCGCGCTCGTCGGGTGGAGTCTCGGCGGGCTGTTCGCGCGCGAGATTGCCAAGCTGGCGCCCGGCGCGGTCGATCGGGTGATTACCCTCGGTACGCCCTTTTCCGGCGATCCGCGGGCCAACAACGCCTGGCGTGCCTACCAGGTGATCACCGGCCATTCGGTTGATGCGCCGCCGGTCGGCTCGGGCGATTTCGCCGCCAAGCCGCCGGTGCCGACAATCGCCCTGTGGAGCCCGCGCGACGGGGTCATAGCTCCGCGCTGCGCCGCCGGCTGGCCAGGCGAGCGCGACCGGGCCGTGGCCCTGCGGTGCAGCCACCTGGGGTTTGCCACCTCGGCGCAAGCCATCGCGGCTGTGATGGCGATCCTGGAATGGCCGCTTGCGGGGCGGGATCGGCAATAGTAGGTGCCTACATAAGCCATCAACATGTGAGTGGATGCCATGAGCGAGCACGCCGCCCTCCTCGATTCCGCCCCGGTCTCGCCCGTTCCCGCCCACGTTCCGCCCGAACTCGTCTGGCCGCATGACCTTGCCGCCTATGCCGCCTCGCGCGCGGTCGATCCCTTCATCGAGGTTTCGGCCGAACTGCATGGCGGGCCTGACATCCGCTGGACCGCCAATGCCCATCCCGGCCGCCCGGGCTGGATCATGACCCGCTACGATTTGATGCAGGAAGTGATGCAGCGCCCGGAACTATTTTCCAGCGCGAAGTCCACCAATTTCAGCGAGTTGCTCGGCGTCACCTGGCGGCAGAATCCGCTGGAGATCGATCCGCCGCGCCACATGGGCTTCCGCCAGGTGCTCCAGCCGTGGTTCCAGCCGAGCGCCGTCGCCAGGCTGAAGGAGACCGTCGCCGCCGACTGCGCGGCCCTGCTCGACGACGTGATCGATCGCGGCGCCTGCGACTTCATGGCCGATTTCGCCCTGCTGTTCCCGTCCACCGTGTTCCTGCGGCTGATGGGCCTGCCGCTGGACCTGCGCGACCAGTTCCTTGCCTGGGAGCACAAGATCGTGCGCGGTACGCCGCCGGAGAAGATCGCGACCCTGCGCACCGTCACCGACTACCTGATGGCGATGATGCGCGAAAAGCGCCGCAATCCCTCGCAAGGCGATCTCGCCAGCCACATCGCCACGGCCCGCATCGACGGCGAGCTGATGGACGAGGGCGACATGTTCGGCATGGCCCTGGTGCTCTACGTCGGCGGGCTGGACACCGTCGCCAGCAGCCTGGGCTGGTATTTCCGCCACCTCGCCGCCAATCCCGCCCTGCAGGACGCCCTGCGCGCCGCGCCGGAGAAGATCCCCGATGCGGTGGATGAATTCCTCCGCGCCTTCGGGGTGACCTCGCAGCTGCGCGAGGTGACCGCCGATACCGAGTTCCACGGGGTCGTCCTGCGCCAGGGCGATCTCGTCTCGATCCCCACTTTCCTCGCCAGCCGTGACGAGCGCGTCTATGCCGATCCGCACCGGATCGACATCGACCGCAAGGCCCGCCACCTGACCCTCGCCACCGGCCCGCACAATTGCCTGGGCATCCATCTCGCCAAGCGCGAGATCCGCATCGTCCTCGAACAGTGGCTGGCGCGGACCCGCAACATCCGGCTGCAACCCGGCGAATCGGCCTCGTGGCACACCACCGGCGTCTGGGGCGTCGCCCGCCTGCCGCTGATGTGGGATACCTGATCGCCGTTCTGCTCTTCCCTCTGAAGATCTCCGCAAGTCACACCTGCCGGAGATAAAAGAATTTTATCGTTTGTGAGGTAAGCCTCGCGGCGATGAAGGCATCGGTTACTCCGATCCGCATGGGGCTCGGGCCCCGGCTCGTGCTGGTCCTGGCGCTGATCGTGGCGGCCGGGCTGCTCCTGCTGGGCACGGTCCGCGCGCAAACCAGTGGCGGGGGCGAACTGGCCGCCTGCGTCGCCCGGCAACACCTGGGCGACACGCCCCGGGCCCTCTTGTCCGATCCCGGCCACTTCGATTGCCGCAAGGACAGCTCCGCCTGGGGGCCGGGCAGCTACTGGGTGCGCCTGGCCTTCCCGGCCACCCCCGCTGCCGTCGATCCCGCCAACCCGGCCACCATCTTGCGCCTGGTGCCGCAATGGCAGCGCAGCCTCACCGTCTATTCGCGCGATGCCACCGGTCAGATCCTGTCGCGCAGCTTCGACAATGCCGAGCTCACGCCCATGGTCGGCATCGGGGGTGCCATCGGCGTGCCGCTTGGCGGCCAAGCCGGGCCCGTCACCGACGTGCTGCTGCGGATCGACGGTGCGCTCAACGCGGCCGGCCTTGTCGGCGATCCGCGCCTCGTCAGCACCGACCGGCTGCATGCCGACGAACTGGTCGCCACGGCCCTGTTCGCTGCCTTTGCCGGGCTCGGCCTCGGGCTGTTCTGCTACAACATCGTCCTGTGGCTGACCATCCGCGAGCGGTTCCAGCTGACCTATTGCCTCTCGCTGCTCGCCATGCTCGCCTATGTCTGGGCAAGTTCGGGGACCATGGCGGTGCAGTTCCCGCTGATCCCCAACGATGTCCGCATGGCCACCAGTTATGCCATGCTGGCCTTCGTCGCCGCCCTTGCCCTCCAGTTCGTCACCGACATCATCGAGCCCGAGAAGGTGCCGACCGGCCTGCGCCTGTTCGCGCGTCATTACGGACTGGTCTTCGTCGCCACCGCCTTGTCTGTCGGCCTGGTTCCCGATGCCTGGCGCCCTGTGGCCGAACGCGCTTTCGTCTACAGCTTCCTGCCCCTGCCGCCGCTGGTGCTCGCCGTCACCTGGATCGCCTGGCGGCGCGGCAGCCGGTCGGTGCGGATCCTGGCCATCGCCTGGGCCCTGCCGCTGGTTATGTCCGTGGTCCGCATTGCCCATGCGCTGCACCTGATACACTCCACGCCGCTGGTCCATTATTCGCTGGTGATCGGGATGAGCTTCGAGGCCCTGCTGTCCTCGCTCGCCATGTCCTACCGCATCAAGCTCATCGCCGCCGAGCGCGACCGGGCCATCATTGACGAGCGCGCCGCGCGCCACCTTGCCAGCGTCGATTCACTCACCGGCCTGCTCAACCGCCGCGCCCTGCTCGAACAGGTGATCGCCTGGGGCTCGCCCGAGCCGCTGCGTCTCCTCATCGTCGATGTCGATCATTTCAAGCAGATCAACGACACCCACGGCCATCTCGTCGGCGACGAGGTCCTGCGGGCCTTTGCCGAAGTCCTCGCCATCCGGGCTGACCTGCGCGCCAGCGTCGCGCGGCTGGGCGGCGAGGAGTTTGCCCTCGTCGGCACGGTTGATGAATTACACGAAGCCCTCGCGCTCGGCATCCTCGCCGACACCCGAGCGCGGGCCATGCACGGTGAAGTGCGGATCACGGTCAGCGTCGGCATGGCCGAAGGCATGGTGCGCAGCGAGGACGAGTGGCGCGAACTTTACCGCCGGGCCGACGCGGCGCTTTACCAGGCCAAGGCCGAAGGCCGGAACCGGGCGATCCATGCCCTGCGCGAAGGGCCGGCCAGCCAGCCGGGTATCGGCTTTCGCGCGGTCGCCTGAGCGCCGGGTGGCGACACCCTTCGCAAGTGCAGCATTTTTCGCTTGGCGATTGGCGAATCCTGTTGCAGACCTTTGCGAATAGCGGGGGTCCATGGCCAAGACACAGGCAGTTACCTACGATGAAATGCTCGGCGCCGAAGGTGCCGTTCGTGCCGCCTATGCCGATTATTCCGGCTGGTACGAAGGGCAGGAACCGGCATGGCTGCGCAAGCAGGCGGTCGAGGCCGAAAGATTCTTCCGCCGCACCGGCATCACCTTCAACGTCTATGGCAACGATGCCGGCGAAGAGCGCCTGATCCCCTTCGACATGATCCCGCGGATCATCACCGCGGCCGAATGGCGCAAGCTCACGCGGGGGATCGAGCAGCGGGTCCGCGCGCTCAACGCCTTCCTGCACGATGTCTATCATCGCCAGGAAATCATTCGCGCCGGCAAGCTGCCCGAGCGGCTGCTGCGCGAGAATGAGGCCTATCTCCCGCAGATGGCCGGCTTCGTTCCGCCCGGTGGGGTCTATACCCACATCGTCGGGATCGATCTCGTCCGCACCGGGCCCGATGAATTCATGGTGCTGGAAGACAATGCCCGCACCCCCTCCGGCGTCTCCTACATGCTGGAGAACCGCGAGACGATGATGGCCATGTTCCCCGAGCTGTTCAGCCGGGTCCGGGTCCGCCCGGTGAGCGACTACCCCCGCCGGCTCGCCCGCAGCCTGGCGGCCTGCCTGCCGCCCGCGGCCCAGTTCACCCAGTCCGAACGGCCCACCGTCGCCGTGCTCACGCCCGGCATCTACAACTCGGCCTATTTCGAACACGCCTTCCTGGCCGATCAGATGGGCGCCGAACTGGTCGAAGGCGCCGATCTGCGCGTTGTCGATGGACGCATCGCCATGCGCACCACCCGCGGCTGGCAGCCGATCGACGTGCTCTATCGCCGGGTGGACGATGATTATCTCGATCCGCTCACCTTCAATCCCTCCTCGGCGCTCGGTGTGCCCGGGATCATGGACATCTACCGTGCCGGCGGGATCACCATCGCCAATGCCCCGGGCACCGGCATCGCTGATGACAAGGCGATCTATTCGTTCATGCCGGAGATCGTCGAATTCTACACCGGCGAGAAGCCGATCCTCAAGAACGTCCCCACCTGGCGCTGCTCGGAGGCCGACAGTCTCGCCTATGTGCTCGACAATCTGGCCGAACTGGTGGTCAAGGAAGTCCACGGCTCGGGCGGCTACGGCATGCTGATCGGGCCCACCTCCTCCCGCAAGGAGATCGCAGCCTTCGCCGCCAAGCTGCGCGCCCGGCCGGAAAACTACATCGCCCAGCCCACCCTCGCGCTTTCCACCTGCCCGATCCTCACCCGCGCCGGTCTTGCTCCGCGTCACGTCGATCTCAGGCCCTTCGTGCTGATGTCGCCCGGCGGCATCGAGATCACGCCGGGCGGGCTGACCCGCGTGGCGCTCAAGAAGGGCAGCCTCGTGGTGAATTCGTCGCAGGGCGGCGGCACCAAGGACACCTGGGTGCTGGAGGACTGATGGTGGTTTCTGCTCCCTCCGGTGCCTCGACAGCCCCCGTCATGCTGAACGTGTTTCAGCAGGTCGCAATGGTTGAAGCCTCGCGCCACGTCCTCCCCGCCCGGAGCGCCCGCCCATGCTAGCTCGCACCGCCAACGGCGTGTTCTGGATGGCCCGCTACCTCGAGCGCGCGGAAAACAGCGCCCGCCTGCTCGATGCCGGTTTCCGCATCGCGCTCACCCGCGGCGATCATGCCTCGGCCGATGAATGGCGCTCGGTCCTCGTTACCATCGGGCTTGAGCACGCCTTCGCCGCGCGCGGGCTGGACTATACCGGCCCGGCCGTGTGCAACTTCATCCTGCGCGACAAGGACAACCCGGCGTCCGTCCTCGCCATGATCGAGCAGGCCCGCACCAATGCCCGCATGGTCCGCACCGCGATCACCCGCGAGGTCTGGGAAGCCACCAACGAAGCCTGGATGACCTTGTGCGAAGTGCTCGCCCGCCCTGTGCGCGAGGCCAACCTCGGCGATACCCTCGCCTTGATCCGCCGCCAGACAACCCAGGTACGCGGGGCCATGGACGGGACCATGCTGCGCAACGAGATCTTCAATTTCGCGCGGATCGGCACCTTCATCGAACGGGCCGACAACACCGCCCGCATCCTCGACGTGAAGTACCACGTCCTGCTGCCCTCGGTCGCCTGGGTCGGCTCCAGCCTCGACCATGCCCAGTGGGAAACCGTCCTGCGGTCGGTCGCGGGAGACCGCGCCTACCGCTGGCTCAATGCGGGGCGCCTCGATGCCCGCGGCATCGCCCAGTTCCTGATCCTCGATGGCCGCTTCCCGCGCTCCCTCGCCTTCTGCTACGACAAGCTGCGCAGCAACATGGCCGGCCTCGCCCGCGAATATGGCGGTGAAACCCGCGCCCATGCCCTGCTCCAGACCGCGCGCGACCGGCTTCACCAGGCTCCCATCGAAAAGATCATCGAGGCCGGCCTGCACGAATTCATCGTCGGTTTCATCGCCCAGACGCTGGAGATCGCCCAGGCGATCGCCATCGACTACCGGTTCATCGAGTAGGCCCGCCCATGCGCCTCGCCGTCTGTCATGTCACCCGCTACCGGTTCGATCCCCCGCTCGCCCACGGCCTCCAGCGCCTGCGTCTGTCGCCGAAGGAAACCCACGGCCAGCAGGTCCGCGAATGGCGCATGCAGCTTGCCGGCGGCCGGGTGGAGGCCAGCTACGAAGACCACAATGCCAACCACGTGACCCTCGTCAGCCTCGAACCCGGCACGGCCGAACTCGCCATCACCTGCACCGGCCTGGTCGATACCGCCGACCGTGCCGGCGTTCTCGGCCCCCACACCGGCCGCTTGCCGCTGTGGGCTTTCCTCGCGCAGACCCCGCTGACCCGGCCGGGGGCAAGAATGCGCGCCCTCGCCACCGGGCTGGGCGGCGATCGCGCGGATGTGCTCGCCACGCTCCACGCCCTCTCCGACGCCGTGCTCGGCGCCGCCGCCTACGAAGTGGGCCATACCGACAGCGCCACCACGGCCGAGGAAGCGCTCGCCGCCGGCAAGGGCGTGTGCCAGGATCATGCCCACATCTTCATCGGCTGCGCCCGCCAGCTTGGCATTCCCGCGCGCTATGTCTCGGGCTACCTGATGATGGACGACCGGATCGAGCAGGAAGCCGGCCACGCCTGGGCCGAAGCCCACGTCGCCGGTCTCGGCTGGGTCGGGTTTGACGTCTCCAACGGGATCAGCCCCGATGCCCGCTACGTCCGCGTCGCCTCGGGGCGCGACTATGCCGAAGCGGCGCCGGTCACCGGGATCACCTTCGGCGCGGGTGTGGCCAATCTGTCGGTCAGCCTTGCGGTGGAGCAGCAGGCCGTTCAACAGTAACGGCCAGCAGGGGAGGCGAATCGCCGGTCGGCGCGTTCGCCTGTTGCAGCCAGGAATTGGGGTTGGAAGAATGACCTATTGCGTTGGCATGATGCTCGATCGCGGGCTCGTGCTGATGAGCGACACCCGCACCAATTCGGGGGTCGACAACATCTCGGTGTTCCGCAAGATGTTCCACTGGGAAGTGCCCGGCGAACGGATCATTGCGATCATGACCGCGGGCAACCTCGCCACCACCCAGCAGGTGATCAGCCAGCTCGAGGAACGCACCAAGGCGCCGGGTGATCGTCACAACTGCCTGCTCGAGGCGCCGACCATGTTCCAGGTCGCCAGCCTTGTCGGCAAGCTGCTCGGCGAGACGATCCAGCAGCGCGAGGATTTCAACGGCGAGGAAGGGCAGGGCCGCTTCACCGCCTCGATCATTGTCGCCGGCCAGATCAAGGGCATGGCCCCGCGCCTGTTCATGATCTACCCCGAAGGCAACTTCATCGAGGCGAGCTACGACACGCCCTTCTTCCAGATCGGCGAGACCAAGTATGGCCGCCCGATCATCCTGCGTGGCTATGACCGGGCGATGACTTTCGAGGACGCGGTCAAGCTGCTCATGGTCAGCTTCGATTCCACCCTCAAGGCCAACCTCTCCGTAGGCCTCCCTCTCGATCTGCTGGTGATCGAGAAGGACCGTTTCGAGCCGCTCCACTCCCGCCGCATCACCGCCGCCGATCCCTATTTCCAGCAGATCAGCTCCGGCTGGGGCGAAGCCCTCAAGCGCGCCTTCTATTCCTTGCCGGATTACAGTTTCGGGGAGTGAGCCGGCATCGTCCCGGGCTCGATCCGGGACGACGTCGCCTTACCGGCAGAAGCTCCGCCCGTTCCCCAGCTCCACATGCAGGTGATCGCGGTGCGCCGGGTTGTAGGCCGGTCCCAGCACCGTGCCGAACCGCTTGCAGGCGCTTTGCTCGATCGTGGCGAAGAACGCGCGCACCTGGGGGTCGGGCGAGTTCCAGTCCCTGAGCACGGTATAGTGCCGCCCGTCGGCCAGGACGAACCCGGCCACGTCGATCGCCTGGGCCGTGGCATGGGCGCTCATCCGGTCGGTTCCGGCCACGGTCCGGCAGTTGTAGGACCCCATCGTCTCGATCCGGGCAAGGCGGCTGCCAAGGATCTGCCCGGCGGCGCGGTCCACCCCGAAGCGGGCCCAGGCGGCGAAGGTCTCGGCCAGCGGGCAGGCCACCGGGCCGAGGTTCGACACGCCAAGGCTGGCGGTGTCGCTGCGCAGGCTAACCAGCCTGACCGCATTGAGCGCCGAACAGTGCGCGCCGAAATACTGGTCGGGCAGCGGCATGAAACTCGCATTGCTCCGCCCCAGCGAGGCAAGGCAGGCGCCGGCTTCGGGCCGGGGGGAATAGAGCTGGGTCGAGCGGTGCAGCGGCTCGCGCGCGGCCTCCTGGGGAACCATGCCGCCGCAGCCGGAGAGCAGGCCCGGAAGCAGGGCAGCCAGCGCCAGCAGCGCCGATGGCAGGGCAGGACCGCGTCGCATGGCCGCGATGATCCCACGGCCATGGTAAACAAATGGTAAATCGGAAGCTCGAATCAGAAAGGGCCGGGCCCCGGGCACTGCTGTCCCGGCCGGGCCCGGCCCTTCGCTGGTTCAGGCGATCAGCTGGCAAGCCCCTTGAGATCGCCGACGACGAGTTCATAGAGCCGCACCGCGACCCGCGTGGCGAGGGCGCCGGCAACGGCGAGGGCGGCATTGCCCGCAACGGCGGTCAGCTGGGTGCCGATCTGCGGGATGACCGCCAGCGCGGCGCCGACGAGCGGCAGGGCCACGGCGGTGATCGCCAGCCGCACGATGTCCTCCGAGCTGTAGGCGAGCCCGGCGACGATGCCCAGCACGACCAGGATCAGCGGCACCTGGGCCGGGATGGCAACGAATGCGGCGACGACTGCGAGTATCAGCCCCACCGCCCGGGCGAGGCCGGCGACCTTGTTCAGCATGATGTTCCCCTCCATTTTTGCTTGCGACATTATGTTCGTTGCCCCGTTCGGGACGTGCGGGAGCCTAGCTGAACAGGTTTCATTGGCAACCTCTTTATGTTGCGCAGCAAAGCCCGGAAAACGTGGAGTTTTGAGATCGCGGTGAAGGTTATCCACGCCTGAGATTGTGCGCAGCATTGGCGGTGTATCGCCCGGCACGAGTGGCGGTCCGGGACCATGCCGGACCCCTGCCGCCGAAATAGCGCGCTTGACATGCTGCACCGCATCACTATTGCCGCCGCCGGGCCACGCGGTCCCAACGCCGCGCGTGCTCTCTGCAAGGAGAGACTACATGACTGTTACCAAGCCGGCGCTTCCGGAGCGTCCTTTCTTCTCGTCCGGACCCTGCGCCAAGGCGCCCACCTTCAGCCCCGACAAGCTCGCCACCGAATCGCTCGGCCGCTCGCATCGCGCCAAGATCGGCAAGCAGCGCCTCCAGTACTGCATCGACCTGATGCGCGAAGTGCTGGGGCTGCCCGATACGCACCGCATCGGCATCGTCCCGGGTTCTGACACCGGCGCCTTCGAGATGGCGATGTGGACCATGCTCGGCGCGCGCCCGGTCACCACGCTCGCCTGGGAATCGTTCGGTGAAGGTTGGGTCACCGATGCCGCCAAGCAGCTCAAGCTCGATCCCACGGTCCTGCGCGCCGACTATGGCCAGCTCCCGGACCTGACCGCGATCGACTGGTCCAGCGACGTCCTGTTCACCTGGAACGGCACGACCTCGGGCGTCCGCGTCCCCAACGCCGATTTCATCCCCGCCAACCGCGAGGGCCTGGCCTTCGCCGATGCCACCAGCGCCGTCTTCGCCTATGATATCGACTGGTCGAAGATCGACGTCGCCACGTTCTCCTGGCAGAAGGTCCTGGGCGGCGAGGGCGGCCACGGCGTCCTCATCCTCGGCCCCCGCGCCGTGGAGCGGCTCGAGAGCTATACCCCGGCCTGGCCGCTCCCCAAGGTGTTCCGCCTCGTCTCCAAGGGCAAGCTCGCCGAGGGCGTGTTCAAGGGCGAAACGATCAACACCCCCTCGATGCTCGCCGTCGAGGATGCGATCTTCGCGCTCGAATGGGCCAAGGACATTGGCGGGCTTGAGGGCCTGAAGGCCCGCTGCACCGCCAACGCCGAGGCGCTCGACAAGATCGTCGCGGAACGCTCCTGGCTGTCGCACCTCGCTGCCGACGAGGCGACCCGGTCGAAGACCTCGGTCTGCCTCTCGGTCGAAGGCGCCGATGCGGACTTCATCAAGCAGTTCGCCGGCCTCCTCGAGAAGGAAGGCGCCGCCTTTGACATCGCGGGTTATCGCGATGCCCCGGCCGGCCTCAGGATCTGGTGCGGCGCGACCGTGAATGTCGCCGACATCGAAGCGCTTGGACCCTGGCTGGACTATGCCTGGGCCCAGCTGAAGGCCTGATTTCCCGCTGTTTTAATCTCCCCCGTTCGTCCTGAGGAGGCGCTGAAGCCGAATGGCTGAAGCGCCGTCTCGAAGGACCCTTCGAGACGCTCGGACTGCGTCCTCGCTCGTCAGGGCGAACGGGAATGGAGCAATGGAGTGCATTCCATGACCAAGCCCAAGGTTCTTATTTCCGACAAGATGGATCCCAACGCCGCCCGCATCTTCACCGAGATGGGCTGCGACGTCGATGTCATCACCGGCGAAACGCCCGAGCAACTGATCGCCCGTATCGGCGAATACGACGGCCTCGCCATCCGCTCGTCGACCAAGGTCACCAAGGAAATCATCGACGCCGCCACCAGGCTCAAGGTGATCGGCCGCGCCGGCATCGGCGTCGACAACGTCGATATCCCCTACGCCTCGTCGAAGGGCGTGGTGGTGATGAACACCCCGTTCGGCAACTCGATCACCACCGCCGAACACGCCATCGCCATGATGTTCGCCCTCGCGCGCCAGATCCCCGAGGCCAATGCCCAGACCCAGGCGGGCCTGTGGCCGAAGAACGGCTTCATGGGCGTGGAAGTGACGGGCAAGACCCTCGGCCTGATCGGCGCCGGCAACATCGGCTCGATCGTCGCGGCCCGCGCCATCGGCCTGCGCATGAAGGTCGTCGCCTTCGATCCGTTCCTCTCGCCCGAGCGCGCGGTGGAAATGGGCGTGGAGAAGGTGGAACTGGACGACCTGCTGGCGCGGGCGGACTTCATCACCCTCCATACCCCGCTGACCGACCAGACCCGCAACATCCTGTCGAAGGAAAACCTCGCCAAGACCAAGAAGGGCGTGCGGATCGTCAACTGCGCCCGCGGCGGCCTGATCGACGAGGCAGCGCTCAAGGAAGCGATGGACGCAGGCCAGGTTGCCGGCGCCGCGCTCGACGTGTTCCAGACCGAGCCGGCCAAGGACAGCCCGCTGTTCGGCACGCCGAACTTCATCTGCACCCCGCACCTCGGCGCCTCGACCACGGAAGCCCAGGTCAACGTCGCCCTCCAGGTCGCCGAGCAGATGGCCGACTTCCTCGTCAACGGCGGCGTCACCAACGCGCTCAACATGCCCTCGCTGAGCGCCGAGGAAGCACCGAAGCTGAAGCCCTACATGGCCCTGGCCGAGAAGCTCGGCAGCCTGGTCGGCCAGCTGACCACGGGCGCGATCCCCCGCATCTCGATCCACACCGAAGGCGCGGCGGGCGAGCTCAACGCGCGGCCGATCGTCGCCGCCGTTCTCGCCGGATTTCTGCGTACCCAGTCGGATTCGGTGAACATGGTCAACGCCCCGTTCCTCGCCAAGGAGCGCGGGATCGAGGTCCGCGAGGTCAAGAGCGAGAAGGAAGGCGATTACCACACGCTGATCCGCGTCTCGGTGAAGACCGCCGATGGCGAGCGGTCGGTCGCCGGCACCCTGTTCTCGAATTCCGAGCCGCGCCTGGTCGAGATGTTCGGGATCAAGGTCGAGGCGGAACTCGCCGGCCCGATGATGTACATCGTCAACGAGGACGCCCCCGGCTTCATCGGCCGGATCGGCACCCTGCTCGGCGAGAACGCGATCAACATCGGCACCTTCAACCTCGGCCGCCGCGAGGCCGGCGGCGAAGCCGTGCTGCTGCTCTCGGTCGATAGCCCGGTGGCCGCCGACGTGGTGGAAAAGGCCCGCAGCCTGCCCGGCGTCAAGCGCGTGATGGCGCTGTCGTTCTGATCCCAATAATCCTCCCCGCTTGCGGGGAGGGGGACCACGCAGTGGTGGAGGGGGCTCTCGGCCAGGCACAGCGCCCGGTTGATAGCCCCCTCCGTCCGTCTTGCAGACGGCCACCGCCCCGCCAGCGGGGAGGAACTGGCATTTCCCCGCGCATCCGCTAAAGGGCCGCGCATGGACACCGATCGCGATCTGCTCCCCGAGGGCCTGGAAGACCGCCTGCCCGCCAGCGCCGCCGCCGCCGCGCGACTGACCCGCGCCGTGCTCGACGTGCTCGACGGCCATGGCTACGACCGGGTCCAGCCGCCCTCGATCGAGTTCGAGAAGTCGATGGCCAGCCGCATGGCCGGCGTCCAGCCCCGGCGCATGTTCCGCTTCGTCGACCCGGCATCCCTGCGCACCCTCGCCCTGCGCTCCGACATCACGGTCCAGGTCGGCCGCATCGCCGCCACCTCGCTCGGGAATGCGCCGCGCCCCTTGCGGCTGTGCTATGCCGGCCAGGTCCTCACCATCAAGGGTGACGGGCTCGATCCCACGCGCGAACGCCTGCAGCTCGGCGCCGAACTGATCGGCAGCGATTCGGTCGCGGCCGCCGGTGAAATCGTCACGGCCGCGATTGAAGCCCTCCAGGCCGCCGGGGCGACCGGCGTCTCGGTCGATTTCACCCTGCCCGATCTGGTCGACATGCTGGCCGCCCGCGCCCTCCCGCTCGATCCCGCCGCAATCCCCGACGTGCGCCGCGAACTCGATGCCAAGGATGCCGGCGCCCTCGTCGCCGCCGGGGGCGAGGCCTATCTGCCGCTGCTCGCCGCGATCGGCCCGTTCGATACCGCGATCGAGAAGCTTGCCGCGATCGATGCCGGGGGCGATCTCGCCCCGCGCATCGCCGCCCTGCGCGAAATCGCCGCCCGCGTCGGCGCCCGCGCGCGCCTCACCCTCGATCCGTCCGAGCGGCACGGCTTCGAATACCAGTCGTGGTTCGGCTTCACTCTCTATGCCGATGGCATGTCCGGTGCGCTCGGGCGCGGCGGCACCTATGCCATCCTCGGCAAGGCCCCCGGCGAGGACGAACCGGCCGTCGGTTTCTCGCTCTACCCCGACGCGCTGATCGACCTCATCGCCGCCGCCGAAGCGCCGCGCGATATCCTGTTCCTGCCGCTTGGCCACGATGCCGAAGTCGCCGCCCGCTTGCGGGCAATCGGCTGGCGCACCGTCGCGGCGCTGACTGCCGCCGACGATGCGGGGGCGCTCGGCTGCACCCACCGGCTCGACGGAAACGACGCCGTCCGGCTCTGAGCGGCAGCAAGTGATTGCCTTGTCGCTGTTCTTGTCCGAACAGTCGTTGCCAGGCGCCCGCAAGGCGGCACCGGCAAGGAGAGGCATATGCGGTGGAAGAATCGCCCGGAAGGTTCCAACTGGGGGGATTTCGGCCCCGATGATCAGGTCGGCCGCCTCAACCTGATCACGCCCGAGCGCCGCCGCGCCGCAGCTGCGGAAGTGCGCGAGGGCCTTGCCTTCAACCTCAGCCTACCGCTGGACTATCCGCGTGGGCAACTGATCGGCTTTCGCAATCCGCCCCGGTTGTTCACCACCAGCGGGGCCCATGGCCATCCCTTGCGCGACGATCACGTCGACATCTGCTGCGATGACGGCGTCACCCTGGCCCTCCAGTTCTCCTCCCAATGGGATGCCCTGGCCCACATGGGCGCGGCCTTCGACGCTGATGGCGATGGCGAGGCCGAGCGGGTCTTCTACAATGGCTTTCGCGCCGGATCTGACGTGACCAGCGACGCCGATGGCGTTCCGCAGGTGCGCCATCTCGGCATCGAGACCCTGTCTGAAACCTGCGTCCAGGGTCGCGGCGTGATGGTCGATCTCCATCGCCAAGCCGGGCGCAACCATGCCGCCGTCGGCTACGACCGGCTGATGCGCACGATGGAAGCCCAAGGCGCCACGGTCGAGCCGGGCGACATGCTGTGCCTCTACACCGGCTTCGACCGGGTGATCCTCGACCTTGGCGAGCAGATCACGCCCGCCCATGCCCACTCCACGTGCGCCTCGCTCGATGCTGGCGATCCCCGCCTGCTGCGCTGGATCGACGAGAGCGGGCTGGTTGCGCTCATATCCGATAACGTGGCGGTCGAAGGCTTCGGTCCCAATGCGGTCGCCGATGGCGATGTCGTCCTGCCGATCCACCACCTCTGCCTGTTCAAGCTCGGCATTCCGCTGGGCGAACTGTGGTACCTTGAAGAGCTCAACCGCTGGCTGGCCGCCCACGGGCGGACCCGGTTTCTCCTCACCGCCCCGCCGCTGCGCCTGCCCGGCGCCGTCGGCTCCCCGGCAACCGGCGTGGCGACGGTCTAGCGGCACGCTCGAGCGCCACTGCCGTGCGGCCGGGGCCCGCCGGGCCCGACTCACCTTGCCCTTGCGGCCACTCTCCCCTAGGGCGCGGCGCGGACACTTCAGTGCAATAGAAAGAGCAGGAAACCTTGGCCAACGTCACCGTGATCGGCGCCCAGTGGGGCGATGAGGGCAAGGGCAAGATCGTCGACTGGCTGGCCAGCCGCGCCGACGCCGTGGTCCGCTTCCAGGGCGGTCACAACGCCGGGCACACGCTGGTCGTGGGCGACACCACCTACAAGCTCAGCCTGCTGCCCTCGGGCATCGTCACCGGCACGCTGTCGATCATCGGCAACGGCGTGGTGCTCGATCCGTGGCACCTGCGGGACGAGATCGCCAAGCTCGAAGGCCAGGGCGTGGTGATCAACACCGAAAACTTCGCCATCGCCGAAAACGCCCCGCTGATCCTGCCGCTGCACCGCGATCTCGATGGCCTGCGCGAAGCCGCCGCCGGCTCGGGCAAGATCGGCACCACCGGGCGCGGCATCGGCCCCGCCTATGAAGACAAGGTCGGCCGCCGCGCCATCCGGGTGTGCGACCTTGCCCACCTCGATGCGCTGGACGCCCAGCTCGATCGCCTCTGCGCCCACCACGATGCCCTGCGCGCCGGCTTCGGCCAGCCCCCGGTCGATCGCGCCAAGCTGCTCGAAGAGCTGCGCGAGATCGCCCCGTCCGTGCTGAAATACGCGCAGCCGGTGTGGAAGCGCCTGAACACGGTCAAGAAGGCCGGCGCCCGCATCCTGTTCGAGGGCGCCCAGGGCGTCCTGCTCGATGTCGATCACGGCACCTACCCCTTCGTCACCAGCTCCAACACGGTGAGCGGCACCGCCGCCTCGGGCTCGGGCCTCGGCCCCAATGCCACCGGCTTCGTCCTCGGCATCGTCAAGGCTTATACCACCCGCGTCGGCTCCGGCCCGTTCCCGACCGAGCTGGAAGATGCCACCGGCCAGCGCCTCGGCGAACGCGGCCACGAATTCGGCACGGTCACCGGCCGCAAGCGCCGCTGCGGCTGGTTTGACGCCGTGCTGGTGCGCCAGTCCTGCGCCATCTCGGGCGTCACCGGCATTGCGCTGACCAAGGTCGACGTGCTCGATGGCCTCGAGACGGTGAAGATCTGCACCGGCTATCGCCTCGGCGGCAAGGTGCTGGACTACTTCCCCAGCCACGCCGCCGACCAGGCCGCGGTCGAGCCGATTTACGAGGAAATGGAAGGCTGGTCCGGCACCACCGCCGGCGCCCGTTCGTGGGCCGATCTGCCCGCGCAGGCGATCAAGTACATCCAGCGCGTGCAGGAGCTGATCGAAACCCCGGTCGCCCTGGTCTCCACCAGCCCCGAACGCGAGGACACGATCCTCGTGCGCGATCCCTTCGAGGACTGAGCTGATAGAAAAGCCCCTCCCGCAGGCGGGAGGGGTTGGGGTGGGCAAGCGGGCAAGCGCCTGCCATCGTCCTGAGCGGAACCGGGAAGGGGGCAGCCCATGGCCGCCCCCGCCTCGCTCAGTTCACGTCAACCGCCTTGCTGACGAGGATATTCACCGAAACGCGCCGGTTCTGCGCGCGGCCTTCGGGTGTCGAATTGTCCGCTGCCGGATCGGCCTTGGCCATGCCGGTGGGGGTCAGCATGCGATAGGGCTTCCAGTGGCAGGCCTGCTGGAGATAGTTGATCACGCTGCTGGCGCGCTTCTCGCTCAGGGTCTGGTTGTATTCATCGCCGCCCACCGCATCGGTATAGCCAACCACCAGCATCAACGCATTTTCCGTCGCCTCGGCCTGGGTTGCCGTCTGGCACAGCTCGGCCCTGGCCTGGGGCGAGATGTTGTACTTGCCGGTGTCGAAGTAGACGTTGGTCGTGCCCTTGATGTTGTACTTGTCGATGTCGCCCATGCGCCCGCGCAGGGCCTCGGTCGCGGCGGCCTGCTCGCCGAAGCGCTGGTCGGTGCCGTTGCGGATCATGTTGGCGGTCTTGAGGTCGCCGCCCTTGAAGCTGACTTCGGCCGCCACCAGCTGCCCGCCGCCCTGCAGGGTCTTGACGGTCACCGGCAGGCCGTTGAGCAGGGCCTCGGGCCCGAGCTTGCTCTTCCCGCCGAACAGGCCGGAGCCGCTCTTGATCTTCGTCGCGCTGGTCACCGCGATCACCGTGGCGTTGCCGTCGGGCGTGGCCACCTTGATCCGGTCGCCGGTGCGCGCGGTGATGATGCCCTTGACGTCCGGGCCCTTGGTCATGGCCGCGGTGTCCGGCACCTGGCCATTGACGATGATGCCCGAAGCGGGCGCGTCATATTGCGGCTGCTGCCCCTGGGCGGTGGCTGCCGACGGCAGGGCAATCGCGGCCAGCACGAGCCCGGCTGCGGGCTTGAATGAAATGGCTTTCATGAACAACTCCTTCGTATCCCCAGTCCACTTGCGCCTGTTGGCCATAACCTTGCGGCCCAATGAACGTGCCGCAAGCAAGGCTCGCCGGATGGCTGGCCCGGGCCCGCCCTGCGACGAACCGAGTGGTCACCCCGCCCCGCCCCCTGGCAGCACATCCACGATTACCGCAATACCCCTGTTGCGGTTTCCCGGGCGTCGGTGTTTTCTCCCGTCCAGCGAGGAAGCAGGCCCGGCCTGCCCCGTTGCCGAGAGAGGATGCATCCATGAAATACGGGCTCAACGTCGTTCCGGTCCCCGCCTCCCAGCTCGTCGAAGTCGGCCAGCGGGCCGAGGAACTCGGGTTTGACGGGGTGTATTATGGCGAACACATCGCCGTGCCCAAGCACCTGAAAAATCCCTATCCCGGCAAGGTCGGCTACAACTGGAAGACCATCCAGATGGAGTGCTACGTCGCGCTCGGCGCCCTTGCCGCCGTCACCAGCAAGATGCGCCTCGGCACCGGCATCACCATCCTCCCGATCCGCCACCCGCTGCAGACCGCGCGGGCCATCACCACGATCGACAATATCTCGAACGGCCGGTTCGACCTGATCTTCGGCGTCGGCTCGATCCCCGAGGAGTACGAGGTCATGGGCGTCAACTACAAGACGCGCGGCGCCATGCTCGATGAGTGGCTCGACATCTTCGACAAGCTCTGGACCCAGGAAGAGATCGAACACCACGGCCGCTTCATGCAGTTCGAGACGATCGGCTTCGAACCGAAGCCCGTGCAGAAGCCCGGGCCGCCGCTGTGGTCCGGCGCCTGGTCTGCTGCCGGCCTCGAACGCGCCGCGCGTCGCTGCCATGGCTGGTACGGCGCGGTCTACAATGCCGATGGCGTGCGCCAGGTGAAGGAGCTGATCGAACCCTTCCTCAAGAAGTACGACCGCGATCCGGCCACCTTCCACTATGCCCTGATCCACGCCGCGGGCGAGGATATCCTGCCCACCGCCGAAGAGATCCGCGACTACGAAGCCGAAGGCGTCGAACGCCTGATCCTCTCGCCTTTCACACACCCCAACGAGAGCTTCGAGACGAACGCCATGGCCAAGCTCGAAGCCTGTGCCAAGGGTCTCGGCAGCGCCCTCCAGGGCTGAACCCATCCCACCCCCGCCGGGGGAGGGGGACCACCGCAGGGGAGGGAGGGGCATGCGCCCCAAAGCCCCGGTTGCGCGCCGCGCCGGCGCTGATAGGCTCGCGCCATGAACTCGCCCGCCACGTCATGGGCCGGCCCCACGGCCGAGCGGATCCTCGAGGCCGCCCATAACCTGTTCTCCGAGATGGGGTTCGATGCGACCAAGATGGATTCGGTCGCCCGCGCCGCCCGGATCAGCCGGCCTACCCTTTATGGCTATTATGGCAGCAAGGAAGAACTCTACCAGGCTGTCCTCGCCCGCGAAGGAGCCCTGCTCCAGCGCAAGATGGCCGGCATCGACCTCGCGGGCGATCCCGTCGCGGTCCTGCGCAGCTTCATCGGCATGCTATTCGACGAATTCGTCGCCGGCGCTCATTTCTCGATCATCGACATCAAGCTGCACAAGGGGATCCGCGTCCCCCGCAGCGCAGTCATCTCAGGCGCCGCCCACCGCGAGATACTCGAGCTGGTCCTTCAGCGCGGCAAGGATGCGGGACTCTTCGCGCAAAACGCCGACAGCGCGATGTTCCAGGCGACCACGGTGGCCCTGCTCAGCGGGTTTGCCTCCTCGCGTGAGGTGCTGCCGGTTCTCACCGGCGCCGAAGCGACCTCGGCCGAGGCGATCGCCCATTGGCGCGAACACCTGGCCGATGTCCTGATCGCCTCGATCAGGCACCCCTGACGCGCTGCCCGGACAGGCTGCTCAGGCCGGCGCGGTGGCAGCCATGTCGTCGGGCACCACATGCTTTGCCAGCACCTGCTCGACCCGCAGATTTTCGGGAATCCGCTCCACGCCGATGCGGCGGTCGATTTCCTCGTGGTACCAGTAGATACCACGCTCCTGGGCTCCCATCATCGTCCCGGTGAAGGCGCCACCCTCCAGGGATTTCTGGATGGCGGAAAGCAGTTGCATGTCCTCGCTGACGATTCGCTCGTTGTCGGCCATGTAGCGGTCCCAGTAGGCATTCTCGATGGCCGGATCGATGTCAGGATTGTCCCAGCCCAGGATCCACAGGTCCATCGCCGTACGGCCCGGCCCAACCGGCCAGATCGCCTGCCACGGAAACCCGCCGGGTTCCACCGCCGCCTGGTTGTTGGGGAAGGTGGCCATGCCCACTGTGTGGTCCCGGAACACGTCGGCATATTCGGGCACGATGGGCATCGGACTCCCATCGTCGATCCGCGCGAACACCTTGCGCGTCGTGCACATGCGGTTGTGGCCGTTTCTGAACAGGTCGACCGCCATGGCCTTGGTGTCGAGCCACGACGACACCGTTTCCTGGTGGATCGTCGCCACGTGGTAGCCCTCGTAGAAGTTGTCGAGCATCGCCTTCCAGTTGCACTCGGCGGTGACCGTCCACTGACGCTTGACGCTCAGCTTCTCCAACGGGAACCCGGCGATTTGCCCTTCCAGCGGCGCCATGTGTTCGCCGAGGGTCATCGACGGATTCTCGGCCAGGTTGATGAAGATCATCCCGTGCCAGGTGTCGCAATGCACCGGCAGCAGGCTGCGCCCGCGGGTGCCGGCGGGAAAGTCTTCCTTGCAGGTGATCGCCAGTACCTCGCCGTCGAGCCCGAAGCTCCACGAGTGATAGGGGCAGACGAACCGGGGCACGCGCCCGCTGCTTTCCAGCACCAGCGGCGCCCCGCGGTGGCGGCAGACATTGTGGAAGGCGCGGATGTCACCAGTCTTGTCGCGCACGATCACCACACTGGCGCCGAGCCGCTCGAACGTGATGAACGATCCCTCGCGCGGCAGCTGGGAAATGTGCCCGGCCACGACCCAGGTCTTGCGCCACAGATGCTCCATCTCCAGCGCATAAAATTGTTCGTCGAAGTAGCGACCGCCGGGGATTTCCGGCAACGCGGGCAGCCCCTCGGGGTAGGCGTCACGGGTTTTTTCGAAGGCAACTCTGTCGTAAGCGTAGCTGGCTTCTGCCGGGCGCATGGCATTTCTCCCAATGGGTGACCCGCCTGTTTCTTGCGGTGCGCGATGAAACTAAGCGCCCGGCACCAATGGGTCGAGCAGCGAATCCAGACATCGTGTAAACCTGCGTTGGACTCCCATCGGCGATCCCATAAGGATGCGGAAAAATCAGGGAGACCAGCATGACCGTTCGCCAGCCCAAGATCATCGTTTTCGCCGGTAGCCTGCGGGCCGGCTCCTACAACAAGGCGCTCGCCCGCCATGCGGCGCGGGTGGCGGAAGAGGCTGGTGCCGAAGTGCGGTTGCTCGATCTCACGGAATACGACATCCCGCTCTACAACGCCGACATCTACAATGCCGACGCGGCCAATCCCTACAGCCTGGTCGACGCCGGCGGTGTCTGCCCGCCGTACAGCCCGCCCATGCCGGCCGGGCTCCTGCGCCTGCGCGAACACTTCCGCTGGGCCGATGGCTGGATCGTCGTCACCCCCGAATACAACGGGACCTTCCCGGCGGTGCTTCACAACCTGTTCGAATGGCTCACGCGCCTGGCCCCGGGCGAGCGGATCATGGAACTCTTCACATTCAAGGCCGTCACCGTCCTGTCGGCCGCCTTCCACGGCAATGGCAAGGCGGCCCTTGAACACATCAAGTCTGTCCTCACCAATCTCGGGGTCCTGATCGTTCCGAATCTCGTGGGCGAGGCGGTGGTCTATATCTCGGACGAGAATTTCGGACCTGATGGCGCACTGGTCAGCCCGCGCGCCCAGCGCATGGCAAAGGTGACCATCGGTCGCCTGGTCGACACCATCGTGCGCCTCAAACGCCTCGACGCGGAGTGAGGCAGGCAAGGGGGGCGCGGCCCTCTATCCGCCCAGGGCGAACCGGAAAACCCCGCGGTCGAACACCACCCGCTCGCCGTTCGCCCTGACCTGGAAGTGCGCGCCCTCGGCCGTTCGCCAGATCAGGGTGTCGAGGCGGTCGCCCGGATAGACCGGGTTGGAGAACCGCCCTTCGACGTGTCCCATGCGCGCGGGATTGCTGTCGCACAGGCCGCGCACCAGCGCCCGGCAAACCACTCCGAGGGTGCCGCGCCCGAAGAAGGCCGGGCGGTCGAACCCGTCGGCCCGGGCCCGCTCCGGGTCGGTCGTGTGGGGGTTGCGATCGCCCAGTAGCCGGTAGACCAGTGACTGGTTGAGCGCGGTCGGGAGGCTCACGATCAGGTCCGGGTCACGGGCGGCGATGTCGCTCATGTCGGGCTGGCCCGGCGGATTGCGTGGTCCCCCGAAGCCGCCCCTGCCGGGCACGTAGATAATGCTGTCTCCCTGGCCCAGCAGTTCGCCGGTATCTTCCAGCACCACCCGCTTGCCCGCCACGATGATGGCGCCCGCGCCCTTGTCGTAGATCGCGTCCAGGGTGTTGATGATCGTGACTGTCCCGCGCGGGGGGATCGGCCGGGCCAGGGTGACGGTCTGTCCCGCGTGAACGGCCGCGATCCCGTTCTGGTCCTCGCCCCAGCCCAGCAGGCTGCTCCAGTTACCGGGCCCGTCCATCTGCGTAAGAAAGGTCGGCAGCACCATGAGGGACTGGCCAGGCGTGTTCTCGGTGGTCAGGTGAAGGTCGCGGGTCGGATCGTCGAGCCCGGCGCCTACGCCGACGGCGTAGAGCATCACGGTTTCCTCGTCCCAGCTCCACCGGCCGCGGCCCAGCTCCGTCCCGATCAGGTGTTCGTACGCGTGCATCGTATCCCCGTGTCACCTGCGGCTTGCCGCACCCCCGTCCCGCCGGTCAAGCCTCCCCCGCCAGGCCGAGAACCCTTGAGGCGGCGATGATCGGGTCCATGCTGATTTGTGCCCCTGGCGATTTTTCTCCAATCGCCTCGCTCAGGTCCGGGTGGTGATGCGTGCGGGGCGGCAGAGCCGATGCGGCGGCCCCGGTCTCCCAAGGCCGCCGCATCAGTCGGCTACAGTGCCCGGCCGATCGCGAACCGCGCGCGATAGCGTACCGGCGGGTGCGACAAGGCGATGTCTTGCGTCAGCGGCACGCTGCCGCCGAGCGCGAACGACCAGCCGCCGGCAGTCAGGCGCAGCCCCGGGGAAAGGTACAGCGCCTTGCCCCCGCTGTAGACGTCGATCGTCCCGCTCTCGTTCTGGCGGCCTTCCCATTCGCCGTTGAGTTCGATCACGCCGTCCAGGGTCGGCCTTCCCTCGGCGGTGTCATGATGGTGGTGGCCGCCGTGGTAGTCGATCGGCGCCCCCCAGAGCCGCCAGGTCAGGCCGACAGAGGCCTGGGCGCGGTCGCCAAGGCGGGTGTCCTGCGCCCCGCGCGTGGCGATCTGGTACATCACGCTGAGATCGATGCTGCCGCGCGGCAAGGGGCGGGTCGCGGCCAGGCCGAGGATCGGATCCCAGCTGCCGCTCCCGGGCTGGTGCTCTGTCTCGAACGTCTCGCCCAGGTCGTCGACCTGCCCGGTCGATCCCGTCGGCAGCTTGATCCCCGCCAGGAGCGCGGCTTCCCAGCCGTGATGATGCTCCCCGGTGAAGCGCCACTTGGCCAGCAGCGCAGCGTCGCCGAATCCGATCGCGTCGCCGCGGTCGACCACGCTGTTGATGGCGTGGCCGCCCACATGCGAATGCGTGCCCTCGCGGATCGCGATGCGGCGCACATAGGGCAGCGAGGCGGAGAGCGTGAGATCGTCGGTCAGGCCATAGGACAGGCCCAGCTGGTAGACTTCGCCATGGTCCTGGTCGTGAGCATGGATGTGTCGCCCGGCCAGGGCGGCCAGCCCGGCATCGCTGCGGTTGTCGGGCCTGGCCCAGGTCAGCTCCAGGCTGATCACGGCCTTGCCCTTGGCCATGGTCGCGGCAGAGGCGCCGATCAGCGGGCCCGAGGCGCTGGCTCCGGTGCCGGCGGCGGCGTGGTCGGCAAGGGCCGGGCCGGAGCACACGGCAGCAAGCGCGCCGCCGAGCAGCGCAAGGTAAAGGGATCTGGTCATGTCAAATTCTCGCAGTCGGGCGCATGCGGAAGATGCGCCCAGGTTCGTCCGGGGCTGAGGGCGACGGCCCGCGTTCGGCCGGCCGGCCCTGCTGTTCAGTCGATCAGGCGAGAACGGGCGGCCCGCGCAGCGGCGGACGCAGCCGCACCCAGCGCCGCGGCGTCGGCAGCCGCAAGGCCGCCAGCCCGAGGACCAGCGCAAAGGCGAGCGCGGCCGCGAACGGGGCGGGGGTTTCCGCCGCCAGTCCCACGGCGGACAAGCTGGAGAACGGACAGGCCGGGGGATGCTCGCCCCGCCCGGGTGCGCCCGGTTCGTCGCGCACCGGCACCCTGACCTGCCGGACAAGATGCTGGTCCGTGGTATCGGCGCAGACGGTGACGGCCAGGACCATCGACCGCGCGTCCACCATGTATCCGGCGGGAACGAGCGCGCGAACCACAAGGCACGCCAGGGCGAGCCAAAGGGACAGTCTCCGCTGTGGAGCTAGCAAGGCCCGGAACGCAGTCACCCGCGCCCCTTAGCAGGGCTGCGGCGCCTGTCTGCCCCCATGAGTGATTTTCACCCGCTTTCCAGGAGCCAGGCACTTCCGCTGTTTCGCGCAATTTCCAACACGCTGCAGCGCACGTTCGCCAAAGCCCGCTAGCGAGCAAATAGACCAAAACTAGTTGCAAAAGTTACGTTTTGCTTTAGTATTGACCGCCGCAGACCAGGGAAACGCCTGGCCGCAAACAGGGAGGGTACTATGAAGGCCAAGGCTATCCTTGCACTGTCTGCCTGCGCCATGTCGCTGGTGATGACGGATGCCGCGTGGGCCCAGGATGCTGGGCAAGCCGCGCAGACTGCCAACAGTGACAGCAACGGCATGGGCGCCGATATCGTCGTGACGGCCCGCCGCCGCGCGGAAGACATTTCGAAGGTTCCGGTCTCGATCACCGCCTTCTCGAGCCAGCAGCTCGTCGCCAAGAATATCGTCAACGTGGCCGACCTGACCAAGGTCACGCCGGGCCTCAACATCACCGGCGGCGGCTCGCGCACCAACGTCTTCGTCACGATCCGCGGCCAGTCGCGGGGTGTGACCGGCAACGTCTCGCCCGGCGTGCTGACCTATTTCAACGAAGTCCCGCTGCCGACCTACGGCTCGCTGATCTCGACCTACGACATGGACAATATCCAGGTCCTCAAGGGTCCGCAGGGTACGCTGTTCGGGCGCAACTCGATCGGCGGCGCGGTGCTGACCTATTCGAAGGCGCCGTCCTACGATTTCAACGGCTACCTCAAGGGCGAGATCGGCCAGTACGCCAACCGCACGGCGGAAGGCGCCGTGAACATCCCGATCATTCCCGAGCACGTCGCGCTGCGCGTCGCGGGCCAGCTGTCGCATCAGGGCGGCTACACCAAGACCTACCTGTACAAGCCCTATGCGCTGACCGGTGCTTTCTCCCCCAACACCGGCGGCGCCTTCCCGGGCAGCACCATCGCCGCGATCCCGGAGCTTGATCCCACGCGAACCCACAATGCCGACGAGTATGATTCCACCGCGTTCCGCGCTTCGCTGCTGATCGAGCCGGTCGAAGGCGTGAAGAACGTCACGGTCTTTGACTACACCCGCGTGCGCGGCCTCAATGCGACGGCGTTCGACACTTTCTACCCAGGGGGCGCGCTCTACCTGTTCCCGCCCGCAACCCTTCGCGCCATTGCCGCAGGTGGCAACCTCGGGCCTCCGGCCATCGGCGGCATGATCGCCGAAAATCTGATCGGCCTGGCGCAGTGCGGCACCAGCATCGCCTGCGACGCCAACCTGTTCCAGCAGGTCGCGAAGACCGCCGGTCCTCGCGTCAGCTTCGGCAACACCGACCCGTGGGCGTCGGTGACCACGATCTGGGGCATCTCGAACACGACGACGATCGACCTGTCGGATAACGTCCGCCTCAAGAACATCTTCGGCTACCGCACCAACGACAGCTATACCAATCTCGATGTCGACGGTACGCCGCTGTCGGTCGTCGACACCCAGAACCGCATCCGCCTCAAGGAGGTTACCGAAGAGCTTCAGCTCTCGGGCAGCCTGTTCGACAACAAGCTGAAATACACGGTTGGCGGGTTCTACTACAAGCAGTCGCCCAACGGCCTGGGCGGCAGTTCGTCGCTCGAGATCAACGCCTTCTTCGGCCTGGCCCACAGCACCTCGACCTCCTACTTCACCGATACCAGCAAGGCGATCTACGGCCAGGTCGACTATTCGCTCGATGCCATCGTGCCGGGGCTGACGGCAACGGCCGGTTACCGCCAGACCTGGGATACCAGCGGCGGCTGCGTGGTGGCCTACAACTATACACCGTTCGGCGCGCTCAACCTGGTGGCTGATACCCCCAGCGATCCGATCCCGAGCGAGGCGGCCTGCCGCTCCGGCACGCTCGCAGCGGGCGTCGGCAACACGGCCTTCTCCGGCGTCAGCTCGGCGGTGCTGCCGCCGCGCGAATTCAAGAAGGGCACCTACAACCTCGGCCTCAACTGGCAGATCACGCCTTCCGCGATGGTCTATTTCGCGGCGCGCCGGGGCTATCGCGCGGGCAGCTACAATTCGCCGCTCTACCCGGCATTCCTGTCTAAGACCCAGGTGTTCGGGCCGGAAACGCTCGACGACATGGAGCTGGGCACCAAGCTGCGGTTCGATACCGGTGGCATGTCGGGCAGTCTCGACATCGCCGTGTTCCGCGGCAAGGACAAGGACATCCAGGTGCCGATCGGGACTTCGCAGCTCACCGGGGCCTTGATTGCCTGTATCCCCGAGGCATTCGCCTATCCTGGTGAAACGTCGCCGCTCTGCAGCACGACGGGCGGAGCCAATAACGGGCGACAGGTCCCGGTCCCGAACCCGACGACCTACGCCAATGCGGGGACGGCCACGCTCACCGGCTTCGAAGCCCAGGCTACGCTGTCGCCGGTCGCGGGCCTGACGCTCGGCGCAGGCGTCGCCCACGTTCATATCAAGACTGACAGCATCGTGCTGGATCCCAACCTCAGGCTCGTGCTGCATGACAATGGTCGTGACGCGAACATCCCCACGCAGATCATCCTGCGCCAGCAGCCAGCGTGGACCGTCACCGGCAACGTGTACTACGAGACGCCGGATCGGTGGATCCTGAACAGCAAGGCCTTCCTCAACGTCGACCTGCACTATCGCACCGACTACGTTGAGGGCGATGACACGATCCGCGGGGCGACCAGCGTCGATGCCCGGGTCGGTCTGAACGACATTGGCCAGACCGGGCTCGACGCGGCGGTGAGCGTGACCAACGTGTTCGACAAGGTCTACGACTACGGCACGGTCGGTTCGGCGGTGTCGTCGGGCTACCGGTCCTCGCTGCGCGCCGCGCCGCGCACCGTGTTGCTGTCGCTGCGCTACCACTGGGGCAGCTGAGCCACCCGGTTTCGGCCGGATCAATCCAAGGACGGGCGGTTCCGCAAGGAGCCGCCCGTTCCTGCGTTCAGGGCCAGCAGAATACGCGCCATCATACCTGGCGGCATTGCGGAACCCGCCGATCCAGGGTCAGCGGCAGGCCGCGCGCGTAGAGGCCCAATCGATCGCGGCTTCCAGCAGTGTCACGTACTCGGCCCGGCCGTAGGTGGCCGGCAGATGCCCGATCGCCGAATAGAACATCCGCCCCCGTTTGCGCGGGCCGATGCAATTCGTCCAGGCCAGGGGATGATCGCCCATCCGCAGATCGGCGCCGGCCGTGCCCACCGGCTTGTAGGTGCGTTCGTCCAGGGTCAGCACGACCTTGGCCCCCACGCGGCGCGGATCGGTGGAGAACGAATACCATTCGTCGGTCATCCGCCATTCGGCGGGGAGTGCCTTGGCGAGAGGGTGAGCCTTGTTGGCGACGATTCTCGCCTCCTGGAATTGCGGGCCCATCGGATGCCCGATGAACCGGGCGCCGATCAGCCGGTCGGCGTACCATTCCCAGAAGTAAGCCGGATCGCCCGCCGAACCATGCACCGCCACGAACCCGCCGCCGGCGTTCAGGTAATCGCGCAGGGCCTTGCGTTGCGCCAGGGTCAGCACGTCGCCGCTGATGTTGTTCCAGATCACCGCATCGAACCGCTTCAGCGTTGCGGGGTTGATTGCCCCTCCCTTGTCGGTCGCGACGATGTCCCAGCCCTTGCGCGCCGCCATGTCTGCGAAAGCCTTGTGCGCCGCATCGACCGAAGGCACGTCCTTGAACCCGTTGATCTTTTCGAAGAGCAGCAAATGCCGTTTGCCCGGGGCGAGGGTGAACGCCGGCACGTCGTTGTCATAGCGCGCGCACCGCGCGATCCTGTCGGCCTGGGTAACCGGCAGCGCCCGCAACTGCGCGTCGATCTCCGGCATGGCTGAGGGCTTGAGGCCGGTCAGCATGTTGGCTGTGCGCAAGGTCAGGATCGCCGTGAAGGTCGGCGGGGTAGTGGAACCGAATATCGGGGGCAACTTGGCCAGCGACCGGGCGCCGTGTTGATCGAGAACGGCCTTGGCCGCCGGGCTCAGCAACAGGTCGACGAGCGGCGAATCCGCCGAGAATGGGGTATCGCGCAAGGGGCAATCGGTCACCGGCCGGGCAGCCGCCGCTTCTCCTGTCAGGGCCATGCCAAGCAGGGCTGTCGCTACGATTGCCGCGTTTCGTACCCAGCGCATCGATGAATTCCTTGGGTTATTCGGTCTTCCGTTTCGCCCCAGTGGATGAACAAACGGCGAGAGGGAAGGGGCTTCTGGCGGTGTGGACCGATTTCGCGAGGTCAGGGCCGAAGCCGGAACGCCTGGCTCACGGAGATGGGCTGTAGCAACAGGTGGCTGCTCCGAGCCGAACCGATACGCCATGGCGGTTCTTGCCTCCGGCATGGTCAGGCGGCCGCCCTTGCGGCAACGGACATCGCCGCGCAGCCACGTTCAACCACTCCAGACCAAACTCCCTCCATTTTGGATGTAGATTCGGAGGCCAAACCTGCCGCAAGCCTGGGTCAAACGCAAAAATCCAAAGGCTCGCAAATAGTTGCCCCAGCCGGTACCTGGTCAGAGATTCATCCGTAATGTTCCTTATAAGTGCTTGACCTGATCCGTGTTTGTTCTAGATCTGTTCAAATTGGAACAGCATTGGAACGAAAGGCGAATTGATCATGGCCAGCGCTCCCCTCGGCATTTCTTCGGTGCAATCGCCCACGGCGGATTTTGCCTATGGCGCCCCCGCGCGCAGCCCGGCGCATGAGCAGCCCGGGCGCGCCCCGGCGCTGGCGATCTATGTCGATCGGCCGCACCTGCGCGAACAGGTGCGCGAAGATGCCCTGGTCGCCGGCTTCCGCGTCGCTGCCTGCCAATCACTCGCCGCGCTTGGCGGGGGCGATCCGCGGGTTTGTGCCGAAGTCGTCCTGGTCGATTGCCCCCGGCCCGACGCTGCCCACCTCGCCGCGCTGGCCCGGCTCGATCTGCGCGCCGCGCAAAGCGGGGCCCAGCTGATCGTCGCCACCACGGCCAGCGGCCTGGAAGACGTGTTCGGCTGCCTTGATCAGTCCGGCGCCCAGATCCTCGTCGATGCCGGCGAAACCGAGCTGGCCCTCGCCTTGGGCCGTGCCCTTGCGCTCGCCCCGGGCCGCTCGGTCCGCGAGATGGCGGATGAAGACCGGCTTCAACTCCTCCGGCTGACCGAGCAGGTCGGCCGTCTCGCCGCGCGGCTGGGGGATGGCAATCTTTCGGCTCAGGGCCGCGTCGAAACCCCCGTGGTTGCCTTCCGCCCCGCCTCGCCGGACGAGGCGATCCACCTGCGCGGTGCGGAGGCCGATCTCCCCGATCCGCGCATGGTTCGCCGCATGCTGCGCCAGCGCCAGCAGCGCGCCCGCTTCTTCGATGCCGAACTCTTCGCCGATCCTGCCTGGGACATGCTGCTCGATCTCACCGCCGCGAAGGGAGAGCACAAGCGCGTCTCGGTCACCTCGCTGTGCATCGCCTCGGGCGTTCCGCCAACCACCGCGCTGCGCTGGATCAGCCAGATGACCCGGGCCGGCCTGTTCGAACGGGTGGAAGATACCCTCGATCGCCGCCGCGCCTTCATCGCGCTGACCGACCGGGCGACCGATGGCATGGCGCGCTACTTTGCCGCCATCGCCGATCGCCCCGCCGCCACCCTCACCAGCGCCAGCGGGGCCAACGCGCTGCCGGTCTGACCGCCCGCGCCCAGGCGCCACCGGTCCCCCCGTTTCACGCCCCCCTCCCGCCGGCCGCCCGAGCCTCGGCCCCGCGGGAGGGGGGATATTTGCATAACTATGTGATATAACGTGATATTTTCAGATAAATTGCATGACCCTCGGTGCATGCCTTTCATCAACTAACCTCACCCCATCAACGGGTTCGCCAAGGGCCCCGCCACCCGTGTCAGCCGGTTCGAGTCCCGGTGATGAAACGGCTCCTCCTGCCCCGTGATCTGCATCACCGTGTCCTCGGCATAGGACCATGTCCCGTCGTCGTGGACCGTCACCGTGATCTCGAAGCTGTCGGTCCGGAAGTTGGTCTCGAGGTAGGGATTGGAGCAGATCCCGTAGTCGGTCGCCCCCCGCTTGGCCGTCAGCGTGAACTGCCTGGCGTCCGCCGCGCATTGGCCGACCGCCAGCACGGTCTGCCCGCGCGGAATGGTCAGCGAATGCATCACCGTCCCGGTCGCCGGCTCCCACAGCCAGTAGCCCACCTGGTCGTGATAGGTCCCCTTCTCCCCCGGCTTGCACATCCAGGTGTGATAGCGCAGCGCGTAGAGCACCTGCGGCCCATTGTTGCCCGGGTCCACCGGCTCAAGCGTGATCCGCTCGAAGAATTCCTGCCGCCGCGGCCCGCCGCGCTTGGGCGCGATATCGACGCCGCGGGTGCCTTCCCAGGTTCCGGCGAGCGGGGCGAGCGGGCCGAGCAGGGCGAGGGTATCGGTCCCGCATTCGGGCGAGGCGTAGATGTCGTCGGAATAGTCGGCCATGGGAGTTCTCCTGTCCTCCCAAGGCTAGCGCGGCGGGCGGGGGCCAGGCAAGGCCGGCGCCGCGGCGGGCGGGGCCGCCTCGCGGGCGCGGATATCGTGATAATGATACAAGGGTGTTACGCTATTCCCCCGCCGGGCAATCTCGCCTAACCTCTGTCGCGAGTCATGGCCCCCGGGCCGGACAAGAAGGACGGGAGAGACCATGAAAACCGCATTCGTGACCGGTGCCGCCCGCGGGCTCGGCAAGGAGATCGCCACGGCGCTTGCCCGCGATGGCCACGCCTTGTTTCTCGTCGACATCCTCGCCGACGAACTGGAGCAGACCGCTGGCGAACTGCGCGCCGCCGGTCACCAGGTGGAGACCAGGGCGATCGACGTCACCAGCCGCGCCGACTGCTTCGCCGCCGTCGAAGATTGCGTGCAGCGCACCGGCAATCTCACCGTCCTCGTCAATGTGGCGGGCATCCTGCGGATGGAGCGGTTCACCGACATGCCGGAGGATGGCTGGAACCGTATCGTTGCGGTCAACCTGTCGGGCCCGGTGTTCATCTGTCAGGCCGCCATCCCGCACGTGATTGCGGCGAAAGGCAACATCGTCAACGTCACCTCGGCCACCGGCTTGTTCGGCGCGGCCTATGCCTCGGCCTATGCCGCCACCAAGGCTGCTCTCAATTCCATCACCAAGACCCTGGCGATGGAATACATGGACGAACCGATCCGGGTGAACGCGGTTTGCCCTGGCGGCATGGCCACGCCGATGACTGTCGCCCCGCAGCCGCCGCGCGATCCGGATTACGAGAAGTTGAAGCGCTACGCAGGCATGCGCGGGCAGTCGCAACCGGCCGAAGTGGCGGCGGTCGTTGCCTTCCTCGCGTCCGACGCTGCATCCGCCGTCCACGGCGCGTTGTGGGCGGCTGACGCCGGCATGTCGGCAGGTTGAGCGCCATGAGCACCCCCAGCACCCGCCTGCCCATCTCTCCCGAAGAGCTGACGGTCGAGAATCTCAATGCGGTAATCGCCGCGCTGGATCCAACCGCGCTGATCGATGGTTTCGAGGTGCTCGAAAACCACGTCTACGGCAGCGGCATGGCCTCTACCTCGGGACGGATCGTCCTGCGGCCGCAATGGCGCAATCCGGAAGGACTGCCGGCGCGCATGGTCATGAAGGTCGCCCACGCCGAGGCGAGCGACCCCGATGCCCCCCGGCTGCCTTCCAATGCCGTGGCGTGGCTTTATGCCAACGAGGCCGAGATCTACCGTCGGCTCAAGCCATGGCAGATCTGCGAGGCTCCCCGGGCGTTCGGCGCCGGGTTCGACGCGGCCAGCGGCACCCAGCTGATCATGCTCGAGGATTTGCGCGAACGAGGCGGAACCTTTCCGCTGGTGACCACAGCCGTTCCTCTGGCGCAGGCGGAATCGCTGGTGGACGAACTGGCGGCGCTGCACGCCCGCTATTGGAACAGCCCTGAACTGGGAACGACCCTCGGCTGGATGCAGCACCATACACGGGGGCCCATCCACGATGCCTTCACCTCACCCAACGGCGTGCCGGCCGGGATCGCCGAGCAGGTCGCAACCGTCCAGTTCAAGCGCGAGATGGTTCAGCGCCTAGGCCAGACCGTGGAGTCTCTCCGGCTGCAGTTCATTCGCGTGCAACAGCATCAGGCGACCCTGCCGCAGACGGTCTGCCACGGCGATACGCACATCGCCAATACCTACTGCCTGCCCGGTCCCAAGGCCGGCCTGCTCGATTGGCAGCTGTCCTGCATCGGCTACGGCATGCACGATCTCAGCTATGCCATCGCCACCAGCCTGTCGGTGGCGGACAGGCGCACTCACGAGCGCGATCTGCTCGCCCGCTATCGCGACCGTCTGTCGGAGCACGGCGTCACAGAGCCGCCTTCGGCCGATCAGCTGTGGGAGGAATATCGCCGGGCCATGGTGTGGTGCGTGTACATCGGGTGGCTGACCACGCCGGTGGTGAATTATGGTTGGGAGGTTTGCGTCATGGCGCATCTTCGGGTGATGAGCGCCTACGAGGATCTCGAGACCTCCCGCGCCGTTGCCGCGCTTGACACCTGACCGCCGAGGCGCCTGTTATCGCGGCCAGTCCGACTCCGGCAGGAAAAAACGCCCGTCGGGATTGCCGAGCTGATCGATGAAGTCTCGCGGCTCGGCCCCATTGATATCGGCGATGCCATAACGCCGGCCAAGCTGTGCGCCGATCAGCGTCTGGCCGTTGAACGTTTTGTGCTCCGGGTCGCGCCACAGGGCTTCCAGGACCAGGCCGGAGAATTCGGGCGTTTCGAACAGGGGAAGTGCTTCGCGCAGGTCGTCCGGCAGATATTCGGGAGGAACTGCTTTCAGCGCATCGGACAGGATGTAGCCTGGCCAGAATGAAATGCAGGTCACGGGGGTTGGTGCGAAATCGATGCCCATGTCAAAGGCCATCTTGTCGGTCCCGCCCTTCGCCGCGCCATAGGCCGGGCCATGGAAGTAACTGACCGCACCATAGAATGAAATCTGGACGACCAGCGCCGCGGGCGCCGCCAGCAGCAGCGGAGCCGCATGGTAAGTGGCGATATAGCTTGAGCGCAGGCCGACATCGATCATCTCGGCCAGCTTGAGGTCCTTCTCCCAGAACGGAGCCGTGCCGCCCAGCTCGGCCGGGTAGACTGCCGCCGCATTGTTGACCAGCAGGTCGATTCGACCAGCAGCATCGCCGATCCGGGCGAAGGCCGCAGCAACCTCGGCGTCGTTGGCGTGATCGCAGCGGACGGCGTGGGCCCGTCCCCCTGCCGCTTCTATCTCGGCAACAGCTTTGGCCAGGGCGCTCTCGTCCCTACCGGTAAGATGGACCACCATCCCCTTGCTCGCGAGCGCGCGCGCCATGCCCCGTCCGAGGCCCCGGGTTGCTCCGGTAACGACTGCTACGGCTTGGTTCATTGTCTACTCCTCCCAGGATTGCGGACCAGGCCTACTTGGCGGCCGAGTTTGTCCAGGCTTCCTTTGGCAGTTCCTGATCCTCACCGGCGTGCGGCAGCAGGGTCGCCTCCATGATTCGCTTGTAGGTGCCGGCAAACCGCTCGGCCTCTCGGCGTCGTTCGGCTGGTTTGGTTTTGGTTGAGATGACCAGGTTGGCCGCATACCACATTCCGATCGCTACTGCGGTGATGTGTTCGGGCGGGGAGCGCTCCTGCCCTTGCGCGGAGATGTCGGCGGCCCAGAAATGAACGCCGCTGGCAAAAATCGGGTTGTCCATGGGGTCGCCGATCAGCATTCGGCTGAGCACCGATCGCACCAGTTCAGGATTTTCCGCCGCCAGCCCGGGAACGAGGCTGTACGGATCCGTGTAGGGGCCATGCTCCCCGCTGGCGAGGCTGGCCAGTTCGGCATCAAGGTATTCCGTCGCTGCCGTGATCAGAGCCTCATGGGTCGAGAAGTGGTGATAGACCGTGCGGCGGGTGGTCCCCGCGCGCTCTGCTACCGCGCTGACCGTCACTCCGAGCGAACCGCGCTCCGCCCAGAGGGCGATCGCAGCGGCCAGGAGCCGCTGGCGAGTTTTGCGGCCGTTCTGCCGCGACCGTCGTTCTGCCGGCTTGCTGGCCATCAAATCCCGTTCCCAAGCGCGCACGGCTGATCGTGCCGGCGTGGTCTGGTCTTAACGAGACGGGCAATCGTTCACCAGCTTGTTTTATCAGCCCTGTTACATCAGCCCCTTTGACTCGGCAGCGGCCTGTTCTTACGAGAGGCGGCGAACGGGCTGCCCGACAGGGTGGTGCGCCCGTGCATTTGGGAGAATCCGGTGAAGAACAGTTATGTTCCAGACGCGGCGACGCTGGTCGACATTTACCGTCGGGCGGCGCTGCTCAAGGCCAATGACGAGCGCACCCGCAAGTTGTTCACGACCGGACGGCTCGTCTCGCCATATTACAGCTATCGTGGGCAGGAGATTATCCCGTCGGCGATTTCTGCCTTGCTCAACGACGACGACTATGTCTGCACGATCTATCGTGGCATTCATGACATGCTGGCCAAGGGCATGCCGCTGAAGACCCTGTGGGCGGAAGTCGCCGGGCGGGTCGACGGGAGCTGCAAGGGCAAGGGCGGCCCGATGCACCTCACCAGCCTTGAAAAAGGGGTGATGGTGACGACCGGCATCGTCGGTTCGTCGATGCCGATCGCCAATGGCCTCGCCTGGACTGCCAAGCTGGCCGGCAACGGGCGCGTGGCGGTGGCCAATTTCGGCGACGGCGCATCGAACATCGGTGCCTTCCACGAGGCTATCAACCTGGCTGCGGTGTGGAAGCTGCCGGTGATCTTCGTATGCCAGAACAACGAGTATGGCGAGCACACTGCTTACGAAAAGACGACCTCGGCCAAGCAGATCGCCGACCGCGCCGTGGGATATTCCATTCCGGGCGTGCGGGTTGACGGCAACGATCCGCTGGCGATGTATGCCGCCGCCGGCGAGGCACTTGAGCGCGCTCGGGCCGGAGAGGGGCCGACCCTGCTGGAATGCATGACCTTCCGCTTCCATGGCCACGTCTTCGGCGATGACGATGCCTACATGCCCAAGGAGCAGAAGCAGGCCGCCATCGCTGCCGATCCGGTTCCCCGGTTCCGGGCCAAGCTGATCGCCGACGGTGTTGCCGACGAAGCGACGCTTGCCGCAATGGAAGCCGCGATCGAAGCGGAGATCGACGAGGCGGTGGAATTCGCCCTTGCATCGCCACTCCCCGATGTCTCTGAATTGAAGCAGGACGTCTACGCTGACGCCAGCGTGATTGCCGAGGACAGCTACGCATGACCGATACAGCTACCAAGACCCGCCAGCTCACCATGGGCGAGGCGATCAATCGCGCACTCGGCGACGCCATGGCCGAGGATGAGACCGTGCTCCTGTTCGGCGAAGATGTCGGCGACGGGGAGGGCGGTGGCGTCGTCGGCATCAGCCGCGGCCTCTCGACCAAGTACGGGGCTGACCGGGTTCGATCCACGCCGATTGCCGAGCAGGCTATCATCGGTGCCGCGGTCGGTGCCGCGCTCGGCGGGTACAAGCCCGTTGCCGAAATCATGCTCATGAACTTCGCCACCGTTGCAATGGACATGATCGTGAACCACGCAGCCAAGCTGCGCTTCATGACCGGCGGCCAAACCGGCGTGCCGTTGACCGTGCGGATGATGACCGGCGCGGGCATTTCGTCCGGCGGGCAACATGGCGACTATTACGAGGCCTGGTTCGCCCACGTTGCGGGGCTCAAGGTGGTCGCGCCCTCGACGCCCGAGGACGCGTACGGATTGATGCGCAGCTGCATCGAAGATCCCGATCCGTGCATCTTCATCGAGAACCTGTTGCTGCTCGCCATGGCCAAGGGCCAGCTTCCGGATAGCAGCCATCGCGTGCCGATCGGCAAGGGCGTGGTGCGCCAGGATGGCACTGACGTAACCATCGTGGCCCATTCGCGCATGGTGGTCGAGGCGCTCGGTGCGGCTGCTACCTTGGCCGGTGAAGGCATCTCGGCGCAGGTGATCGATCTTCGCTCCATCCAGCCGTGGGACCGCGAACTGGTCCTGTCGTCGGCAGCGAAGACCGGGCGCCTCATGGTTGTCCATGAAGCGACCAAGCAGTTCGGCATCGGCGCGGAAATCGCCGCTGTTGCCAGCCATGAGCTGTTCGGCAAGCTCAAGACGCCGGTCTATCGTATCGGCGCTGCCTATTGCGCAGTGCCGTTCTCAAAGCCGCTCGAAACCGCATTCATGCCCGATGCCGCGCGCATCGCCGAGGCGGCACGCATCATGATGAAGCAGGGGTAAGCTCAACATGTCTACTGAAGTTCTCATGCCCAAGATCGGCTTCTCGATGAGCGAGGGGACCATCTCCGAATGGCTCGTCGCCGATGGCGCCGCCGCGGTCGAGGGCCAGCCGCTGTTCCTGCTGGAGAGCGACAAGTCGGCCAACGAGATCGAAGCTCCGGCTTCCGGGACCTTGCGGATCATCGTCCAGCCGGGCGAGACCTGTGAGGTGGGAACGGTACTCGCCACGATCGGCTGATCCGGCGTTATCCATTCTTGGAAATGCAACTGGGCCATCCCGCAAGGGGTGGCTCTTTTGCTGTCCAGCACATTCCTGCTGAGCGCCGGCGCAGCTTGCATGTGAGCGGCTGCGTGCAATCATGCCGGCTGAGCCGGCGCGAGGGCGAAATGGAACGGCAGTTGGTGTTATGCGACCTGTCGCTAGCCTGTGGGTCTAGCCTGGAGTTCATCCGCATCGCGGCCGAGCTCGGCTATGCTGGGGTGTCGTTGCGTGTTTCCGCAGGCGGGCCGGGGAGGACTGTCCTTGGGGCAGGGACGGCGGGACTGCGGGCCACCCTGGCGGAGCTGCGCGCCTCGGGCATCTTCGTCAGTGAAGCTGAAACGCTGCGGCTGGCCGACCATGTCGACCCGGCGGATTACCTCCCGCTGCTCGATGCCGCAGCCGAGCTGGGCGCGCGGGCCGTTGTCGTGATTTCCGAAGAGAGTGACCGGTCGCGCGGGGTCGCCAATTATGCCGCTTTGGCGCAGGCCGGGCGGGAGAGGGGGCTCAGGCTGGTTCTCGAATACATGGTCTATCGCTCGCTGCCCTCGCTGCCCGAGGCGGTGGCTTTCGCGCGGGAGGCCGATCCTGTCGGTGCCGGGGTGATGGTCGATGCCCTGCACTTCGCCCGCGCTGGGGACCGAGCAGAGGACCTTGCCCGATTGCGGGACTTCGTCGCGGCCGTGCAGTTGTGTGACGGTCCGGCTGCGGCGCCGCCGTTCGACCGGCTGAAGCACGAGGCGCTGTTCGATCGCCTGGCTCCCGGCGACGGGGAGTTCGACCTCGCCGCCATGCTCCAGGCGCTCCCGCCTCGCCTGCCGCTGGGGATCGAGGCGCCCAACCCGGGCTGCGAAGCCGCAATGGGCGCGCGCGAATGGGCGCGGCGCTGCCGCGACGCCACCCGCGCGCTGCTCGCAACCTTTTAGTCGAACTGCGGCTGGCGGCCTTCGAGGATCGCGGTCACGCCTTCCTCATGAGCGGCCGTGGTGTGGCAGAGCGCTTGCGCCGAGGCACTCATTTCCATCACGGCATCGTAGGATGACGTCTGCCCGTGGCGCATCAGCGACTTGGCAAGTCGCAAGCCATCGCCCGGCATGCGGGTGATTTCCTCGGCCATGGCCATGGCCGTGTCGAGCAGGGCATCGGGCTCGCACACCTGCGAAATCAGGCCCCATTCCTCGGCCTTGGCGGCGTTTATCGTCTTCCCGGTGAACAGCAGTTCGGAAGCGCGGCTCATGCCCACTGTGCGCGGCAGCAGCCAGGCACCGCCATCGCCCGGGATGAGGCCGATCTTGAGGAATGTCACCGCAAAGATCGCCTTGGCGCTGGCGAGACGAATATCGGCCATGCAAGCAACGTCGCAACCGAGCCCGATTGCGGGGCCGTTGACGGCGGCAATAGTCGGCACTTCAAGGCCATAGACGGACTTGACGATCCGATGAATGTTGCGGCGATACTGGTCCCGCAGTTGCATCGGCGTGCCGGCGAACGCGCCGGAGTGAGCCTTCATCGCCTTGAGGTCGCCACCGGCAGAGAAGGCGCGACCGGCGCCGGTGAGCACCGCGCACTTGATGGAATGATCCATATTTACTTCCTCGCAGACGGAAGTGAAGATTTCGCCGTCGCCAAGGGCGCCGAGCGCGTTCATGGCTTCGGGACGGTTGATCGTGAGCAGTGCCACGGCACCGCGGCGTTCAAGGGTAAGAATGGACATCGTATCTCTCTCGATTGTCAGGGAAGGTGGATGAGGTGCTTGCCGGAGCCTTTGCCGGCGAGCATTCGGATGTAACTTTCCGATGCGGCGGCAAGTCCCTCGGTGATCGTTTCCTCGTAGGCAAGGCGCCCAGCCGCGAGGCTTTCTGTCAGCCACGCCCGGCCGGCCGGGTAAAGCTCGGCATGATCCATCCAGGCGAAGGGTCGAATGGTGACGTGCTTCTTCAGGATCAGGCGAAAATTGGCCAGGGCGATCGGGTCGCTGTTGGAATAGTGCCCGGCCAATCCGCACAGGATCACGCGAGAATCGAGGGCCATGGCTGTGAGCGCCGGATCGAGCGACGGCGCGCCGACGTTCTCGAACAGCATGCCGATTCCTTCGGGGGCGGCGGTGGACAGCCGGCTGGCGAGGTCAGGCTGGCGGTGGTCGAGGCACAGGTCGAAACCATATCGCTCGACGGCCAGTGCACACTTCTCCGGCCCGCCGGCAATGCCGATTACCCGGCAGCCACGCGATTTCGCGATTTGTCCGGCGACGCTGCCGACCGGGCCCGTTGCAGCCGAAACCATCACAGTTTCGCCGGGTTGCGGATCGCCCAGGGTCATGCCGACCCAGGCAGTCAGCCCGGAAGCCCCCAGCACCCCGAAAGCAACGGTAACCGGCCATCGCGGATCGACGGCCAATACCTGGCATTGATCCGCCGGCACAACGTTCCATGGCTGCCATCCGGCTGTGACCAGCACGGTCGTCCCAACCGGAACGGCCGCGTTGCGGCTCTCCATTACCTCGCCGATGGTCCGCCCCGCGACGGCCCAGGAGCCACCGTCGCTGCCGCTGCCGATCATCGGAAAGCTGAGGTAGGGATCGAGCGATATCCACCGCGTGCGGATGAGAACCTCGCCCTCCGCCGGTCGCGCCAGGGGCGTTTCCACAAGATGAAAATCACTGGCCGCGAGGGCGGCGGGTCCGCTGTGGCGCACGTGCCAGGCCGGTACGCTCACCGGGTGGGATGGAGAACTGTTCATTGTTACTTGCCTCTCCACACCGGCTGACGCTTTTCCACGAAAGCCCGGATGCCCTCGCGCCGGTCCTCACTGTCGTAGGGGCTCATTCCCTCGTTCAAACGCAGGGCGACGGCGAGCGGCAAGCCATTTGCGCGAACCATCGTCTCCTTGATCCGCCGCAGTGATACCGGGGCGTTTGCAGCGATCCGTCCGGCGAGTTCGAGGGCGGCCGTAAGTGCCGAGCCATCCGGGACCACGCGGTTGACCAGTCCGGCGGCGAGCGCCCGGTCCGCGCCGATCGGATCGCCCGTGTAGAGCATTTCAAAAGCCAGCGCGGTCCCGGCCACGCGGGGCAGGATCGTGATGGGAAACTGCCCGCCGGTGCCTCGCTTGACTTCCGGAAACACGAATGTCGCGCTCTCGCCGATGACCCGCATGTCACAGGCGAGCACCAGCTCCAGCCCGGCTCCCACCGCGGCCCCCTCGACCGCCGCGATGGTCGGCTTCCAGGTTTCGAGCATGACCTCGGAGTGATATTTCAGCGGGCCCCGCGTCGGCGCGCGCATCCCTTCGCCGCGGGCGTCGTCGGCTGCGCGGTCCTTGAGATCGATCCCTCCGCAAAAGATCGACCCTGTTGCCGTGAGCACGATCACCCGGACGGTGGGATCGTCTTCTGCGGCGAACAAGGCTTCTACCAGCGAGGCCTTGAGCGAGGCGTTCAGCGCGTTGACCCGGTTCGGCCGGTTGAGGGTCAGCACTCGTACCGGCCCCTCGTCGCGCAGGAGCAGTTCGGGTCCGGCAGATTCTGCTTGTTCCATCGACGGCGATTCCTGCGACACTGGGTCCGGCGCGGTCCAGCGCGGCTTCACCTAGCGCGCCCGCACCCTTGGGGCGAGTAATTCCAGCAGGCAATGCCAGCATCCACGTGATGTGACGCGCGCGCGCGTCCATTGGCGCTTTGACCGGGCGTGGCTTGCGGCCAAGCCTGCCGGAAAGCTGCACGAACCGGCAAGAGGATGATGGCAATGGCGCAGGCGCGGATGAACTACCGGCGGCTCGGCAGCACTGGCCTGCTGGTGTCGGAACTCGGACTTGGCACCAACACCTTCGGCGGCAAGGGTGAGGGCTTCTGGGAAAAGCTTGGCGCACTCGGCCAGACTGAGGCCAACAAGATTGTCGGCAGGGCCTTTGCGGCCGGCATCAATTTTATCGATACCGCTGACATGTACGGACTCGGGGAATCCGAGGTCATCGTGGGCGAGGCCATTCGCAGCCTTGGCTGCCCTCGCGACGAAATCGTGCTGGCCACGAAAATCGGCGCCCAGTTTCAGCGTCACGTAAACGGACTGGGCGCATCGCGCGGGCATATCATGGCGGCGGTCGACAGCAGCCTGAAGCGGCTCAAGCTCGATCACATCGACCTCCTGATGATGCACTTCTTCGATCCGGCCACACCGCTGGAGGAGACGCTGGGAGCGCTGGACGACTGCGTGCGCGCCGGCAAGGTGCGCTACATCGGATGTTCCAACTACACCGGCTGGCAGGTTGTGAAGGCAGTGGAAACCTCTCGCCGTATGCGAGTGAATGCCTTTGCGGTCGTCGAGACCCATTGGTCGGCCGCTACTCGTGAAATCGAGCGTGAACTGCTGCCCGCAGCGCGGAGCGAAGGCGTCGGCATGCTGATCTGGGGGGCTCTGCTGGGCGGTATCCTCAGCGGCAAATATGCCGATGGAGCAGCGTCGAGTGGGCGTATGGCGGGCGTTGTTCCCGGGACCGTCAATGCCGAGGGGCTCGCGAAGGTGGTGGCCATACTCGGGGAGATCGGGGCAAGGCGATGCGTGGCTCCCGCATCTGTCGCGCTCGCCTGGCTGCTCTCGCACCGCGAGGTGTCGAGCGTGCTGTTCGGCGCCCGTACTCCCGAGCAGGTCGACGAGAATTTGCGGGCGACCGAACTCACGCTCGATGCCGATGAGATCGCCGCAATCGACGCTGCAGCACCGCCGTCGCGCGATCATTTTATGATGGTGACGCGAAATTCGAATCTGGCTAGGCTGCCCTACGCGCGGTGATCTGGCCAAACCGGCAACCATTCACGCTGGAGAAGGACCATGCAGGCGACCGCTGGCAGCGGCATCCCGGCCGATTCACTGTGGGCCGACGCCAAGATCAAAGGTATCTCGGTTGCAGTGATCGGGCAGGCGCGGACCGCAGCAGCCGCCGTCGAACTGCATGACGTGGTGTTTCATGCCGATGCGGAATCGGATCAATTGACCGCGAACGCTCTATTCGATCTTTCGCTGACCCGCCGAGGCGGGGATCCGAGGGGGCATTATCCCGATTTTCATCCCTCCCAGCGCCGGCTTGGCGAACTGCTGTTCATTCCGCCCCGCACGCGGTTTCATGGACAATGGCAGCGCTGCACGCAGCGCACTCTCTGGGTAATCCCCACCGACGACGCACGCTGGGCGCACCGCGACTGGTCGGCCGATCTCCTGGCCGAGGCCCTGGATATCCGCAGCGGTGAACTGCGCGGCGCGATGCTGCGGCTCGCAAACGAGCTGGCTAATCCCGGTTTTGCCTCAGAACTGATGATCGAGGCGATCAGTACTGAAGTCCTCGTGCTGCTCCAGCGCCACCTGCTCGGACTGAAGGGCGATGGTCTTGCGGAGCGTGCCAGCGTGCTGGACCGGGGGCAACTCCGCCGCATTGAGGACCTTGTCGACAATCCAGGGCCGCCCCCCGGGATCGCTGATCTCGCCGAGGCCTGTGGGATTTCCGAACGGCACTTCAGCCGGCTGTTCCGTCTCGCAACGGGGTGTTCCGCAGCGCAGTTCGTGGCTGAGCGGCGGATCGAGCGCGCGCGGGACCGTCTTGCCCGCAGCAAGTTGCCGGTCAAGCAGATTGCCTGGGAAGTGGGCTTCGAGAGCGCGGCAGCCTTCTCCGCCGCCTTTCGTCGGAAGACCGGCCAATCCCCGCGTCAGTTCCGCCGCTTTTCCCAAGGTTGATCGTCCCAGGCAGGCCTTGGCCGATTTGCGATGGTCTGGCCGATGCCGAAACATTCCGCCCCTTGCGTTAGCCGGGGGTGGAGGTAGCATCCGCCGCAAACCGCCAGTGGAGCGGACCCCACCGGGAGAAAGGATCCTTACCATGCTAGCCCCGTTTGCAGGGCCCGCGCTGGGCAATATCATGCAGGTTGCCTGGGTTACGCCTGATCTTGAGCGTAGCATCGAGATGTTCCGGGCGATTTATCGCGTTCCCGAGTTCTACATTATGGAGTCCGCTTTTCCGGCGACGGTCTTCGGCGAATCGGGTGAGATGAAGCTGCGCATCGCTCTGGCCAATGTCGACGCGATACAGCTCGAGCTGATCCAGCCGATCGGCGGCGGAGTTGACCGGCTCTATCGCGACGCCCTTCCGGCCGATGGCAGCTTCGCCAACGTTTTTCACCATGTGTGTGTCAGGATCGAAGGTCCGGTGGAGAGCTGGGACGCTTATCTCGAGACGCTCGGTGATGAGCGGCCGATCGCCTTCACCGGCGACCTCGGAGAGCATGCCCGCGTTTGCTACACCGATGAGCGCGCCACCATCGGCATGTTTGTTGAGCACGTCTGGTTCAGTCCGGAACTGGTGGCCAACATGGCTGCCATCGTCCCCACCTACAAGACCAGGTAAAAGGGCGCTGCCATGGCCAGATATAGCACGCGCGGGCACATCGTCCTCCCTATTGTCACGTGGAACCCGGATCGTGTGGCCGAATGGGTCAATGACCATGTCGCCATGGCCCACGCGACCTCGAATTCCTACGTGATCACGGGCGCCGAGGGCGATGTCGTCATCAATACCGGCACGGCGGCGCAGGGCGCGGCCATTCGCCAGAAGTTCGAGACCCTGATCGGGCGCAAGCTCAAGGTTGCGAAACTCGTCTTTACCCAGAGCCATCCGGATCATACCGGCGGCTGGGAGGCGTTTGCCGACCCGGGTGTGGAGCTCTATGGGCAGCGCAATTTCGGCCAGATCTGCGCCGAACGGCACATGCTCGGCGGCTTCTTTGGCCCGCGGAACCAGCGCGTGCTTTCGGCCATGGTGCCGCCGGGAACATCGCACAACTGGTTCTCGACGCCCGATCCGGCGCCGCTCACCACCTTTGCCGATGAAATGGAGTTCACCTGTTCGGGTCGCACTTACCGCCTGATCACGCTGTCCTCGGGCGAGACGCTCGATTCGCTGGCGGTCTGGCTGCCGGAGGAGAAGACGGTGTTTACCGGCAACTGGGCCGGCGCGATCCACCGGGCGCTGCCCAACTTCTACACCGCGCGGGGCGACCGCGATCGCTCGATCCCGGCCTGGCTGGCCGACTGCGACAAGCTGCTGGCGCTGCATCCCGAGCTGCTGATCACCGGGCACGAGCAGCCGATTGCCGGTTATGCGCAGATCGCCGCCGATCTCGGCAAGGTGCGGGCGGCGGTGCAGTTCATCCACGATCAGACCGTGGCCGGCATGGTTGCGGGGACCGACCTGCCGACGATCCAGCAGACACTGGAGCTGCCGGCCGAGCTCGAACCGCGCAACGGGCGATGCGAGCCGCACTGGATCGCCCGCAGCGTATGGGAGGAATATACCGGCTGGTTCCGCCATGAGCGCACGAGCGAGCTCTATGCCATGCCGCAAAGCGCGGTCTGGCCCGAACTGGTCGACATGGCCGGCGGTGCCGATAAGGTGGCGGATAAGGCCCGCGCGCACCTGCCGGGCGAACCGGTCAAGGCCCTGCACCTGATCGAGATGGCGGTAGGCGTTGCGCCGCAGAGCCGCGCCGTGCGCGAGGTCGAGCTGGCGGTCTACGAGGCGCTGCTCGAAGGGACCGGCGGCCGCGCGTTCGATCTGATCGGCTGGCTCGAAGGCCGCATCGCGGCAGCCGAGGCGGCCTTGGCGGAAGCGGGCTGAGCGAAGCCCTGCCGTTGAAATTGAATTGAAGGGAGACAAGCATGGCGGGCGAAAAAGTCCGGGTTGAAGACCTGAAGAACCCGGTTCTGACCGAAATGCAGAAGGGAGCGCTGGCCTATGCTGAAGCCAATCCGGTCAGCCTTACTCCGGAAGCCGTTCTGACGGCGGCTCAAGCGGCGGCCGGTCTGTCGGATTTCGGTGCCGACGATTTCCGGCCCCGCCTCAAGCTGTGGCTTGAAGCCTGCGATAACGATGAAGGCATGTCGGCGGTATCTCGCACGGCTGCGTTCAACCAGGCGGTGAGCTACGCAACCCAGCGCTTGTATCTGGAAGACTTCATCCGCCGGCATCCCGAGGTGGAGCAAATTGACATTGACCGGCCATTGGTCATTGCCGGCCTGCCCCGGTCCGGCACAACCTACACGTTGGCGCTGCTCGCGGGCGATCCCCGCCTGCGCTCGCTGCCGCACTGGGAAGGCATTCGTCCGATCGCCGAACCCTATATCGTGGACGGCAAGGATACCCGTCACGAGCTGTGCGAGAAGGAATGGGAGCAGGCCGATGCGCTGATGCCCCTGACCAAGCTGGTACACGAATTCGCGCCCGATCACGTGACCGAAGACATCGAGCTCCAGGGCATGGATTTCGGCGGCTATTACATCGAGTGGACGGCGCGGGTCCCGGCCTGGCGCGATTTCCAGTTCGCGACCGACCGGACGCCTTGGCTGCGCTACATGCGCCGGGCCATGCAGGCGCTCTCGTTCCAGAAGGGCCCCAATCGCTGGGTCACCAAGTGCCCGCAGCACATGGAGCAGATGAAGGAAGTCATGGCCGCGCTGCCGGGCGCCTTCATCGTGATCAATCATCGCGATCCGGTGGCCTCCATCCAGTCGGCACTGACCGGCATGGCCTACTCCTCGCGCCTCACCCGCAAGAAGCTCGATTTCCAGGAGATGGCGGACTATTGGATCGATCGTTACGAGCGGCTGCTGCGCGCCTGCGTGCGGGACCGCGATGCCGTCCCTGACGATCGTTCGTACGACCTCTATTTCCACGAATTGATGTCCGATCCAGTTGGCCAGCTGGAGGCGATTTACCGCAAGGCCGACGTGCCTTTCGATGATCAGACCCGCGCCGCTTTCGCCGAAGCCATCGCCGCGAACCAGCGGGGCAAGCACGGTCAGCTTACCTACGATCTGCGAGGTGACTTCGGACTGGAACCAGAGGCAGTGCGTGAGCGGTTCGGCTTCTATTTCGAACGCTTCCCGGAAGTCCGAGTGGAAGTAAAGTAAGGAACGGAAACGGAAGATGGCTGAAAATATGTTCGATCTCACCGGCAAGGTGGCGCTTGTCACCGGAGCCAATTCGGGCCTCGGCCTGGCCATGGCGGAAGGCTTGGCCAAGGCCGGAGCGGATGTCGTCATCTGGGGGCGCCGCGAGGATCGCAACGCCGAAGCCGCTGAGCGGCTGCGCGTCCATGGCGGGAGGGTTTCGCACCGCGCAGTCGACGTGGGCAATGAACAGGCGATCATCGACGCGTTCGCCGCCGCCGTGGCCGAGATGGGCCGTGTGGACTGCGTGATCCCCAATGCCGGGCTTGCCGGCGTGGTTCCGGTCGAGGACATGTCCGGCGAAAAATGGCACGAGCTGCTTCGGGTGAATCTCGATGGCGCGTTCTACACCGCCCGCGAGGCTTGCAAGCACATGAAGCAGCGCAGCCTGGCCGGAGATCGCGGCGGATCGATCATCTTCAACGGCAGTCTCGCCGTATTTACCGGCGTTCCCGGCCTGACCCACTATGCCGCCGCAAAAGGTGGGCTGAACGCCTCGATGCGGGCGATGGCCGTGGAGATGGGCATTCACGAAGTGCGGTGCAACATGATATGCCCGGGCTACATTCCGACCGAACTCGGCTCCAGTGCCGAGGCTCAGCCCCTCATCGATGCAACCCTGGCGCGCAGTCCGATCAAGACTATCGGCAAGCCAGAGGACCTGCAGGGCATCGTCGTCTATCTCGCCAGCGATCTGTCGAAATACCACACGGGTGATACCATCACGCTCGACGGCGGCATGATGGCGCAGTGCTACTGAGAGCGGAGCAGGAATTATGAAGGTTATTCGGGTACACGAATCCGGGCGCTACGCCCTAGATGACGTTCCGGAGCCGGTTGCCGGCCCCAACGACGTGATCGTGCGGGTTGGCGCCTGCGGGGTTTGCGGCAGCGATGTGCACTTCGTCCGCCATGGCTGGCGCCAGGCCAACGGCGATCCGATGCCGCTGGGCCACGAGGCGGCCGGCGTCGTCGAGAAAGTCGGCTCGGCCGTTACGGGCGTCTCCGCAGGCCAGCGGGTGTTCATCAACCCGATGCTCAGCACCGGCGATGAGGTGATCGGCAACGGCGGCCGCGATGGCGCTTTCGCCGCGCGGGTCCTGGTGCGCTCAGTCGTGGCGGGGGAAAGCTTGCTGCCGCTGCCCGAGGGCATCAGCCTATCCGAGGCCGCGCTGGTCGAGCCCCTGGCCGTCGGCATGCACGGCATCAACCGCGGCAATCCCACGAAGTCGACCAAGGCAGCGGTGTTCGGCTGTGGTCCGATCGGCCTTGCCGGCGTGCTGTGGCTGGCCCGGCGGGGCGTGGCCCACGTGGTTGCCGTGGATATTTCCGACACGCGCCTGGAATATGCGCGCAAGATGGGCGCCCACGCCACGATCAACCCGCTCAAGGAAGACCTCTTCGAACGCCTGCGCGAACTGCACGGCGAAGGCCGCCCGGCGCTGGGCAAGCCGACGGTCGGCACCGATGTGTTCTATGACATGGCCGGCGGCAAGACCGTGCTGGCCGGGATCATCGCGATGGGCCAACTGCATTCGCGGCTGGTCATCTCGGCCGTCTATCCGGAGCCCGTGGCGCTCAACCTCACCGACCTGCTTGGCCGCGAGATGGAGGTCACCACGGCCTGCGGCTACCCGACCGAGCTGAAGGCTGTCCTTGCCGAATTGCCAGATGTGCCCAAGGACGTGCTCGCAGCCTACGTCAGCCACACCTTCCCGTTCGAACAGTTCGACGAAGCCTTCGCGACCGCGCAACTGCCGGAGAGCGCAAAGGTGATGGTGACGTTCGACGCACCAGCCTGATGGCTTCACCCTCGGCGCCGTTTGCGTTTGCATTGCGTCAGACACGCGTCGAGGGTCCTGCCTGCTGATCGGCAAGCGCCGGCAAGCCTTGGGAGACAGGTGATGTCAGATGCGGGCACGTCGGTAGCAGCAAGCCAGTTGTCCGCGCGGCAGGAATGGGCCGCCGGTTGGCCGACCCTGCTTGCTGCGACCTGCGGAATGGTGATGTCCGCATACACCACCTACGTTCTGGGGTTTCTGATTGCGCCACTGCAGCAGCAGTTTGGTTGGACCAGAGGTGAGATTTCATCAGCACTGGCGATCGTCGCGATTGTCGGCTTCCTGATCTTCCCGGTGGTGGGGCGGTGGGTCGATCGCCGCGGTGCGCGCCGAATCGCGTTGCAGGGGACCGTCCTTTGCGGTGCGCTCCTGGCGTTGATCGGCTTGGTTACCAACGGTTCGTTGGTAGTCTGGTGGCTGTCATGGGCCATTTTCACGGTTGGCTATGCCATGGTTAACCCCACCGTCTGGGCGAAGGCGGTTTCGGGTCATTTTGTTGCCGGCCGCGGGATGGCGCTAGGCGTGATGATGTGCGGCGCGGCGCTGGGCGCGCTCATCCTCCCGCAAATCGCCCGCTGGGGGGTGGATAACTTCGGGTGGCGTCAGGCGATTGCCATTTACGGGATCGCGCCCGCAGCCGCTGTCTTTGTCCTGGTCCTGTTGCTGCTGCGTGATCACGCCGCCGCGCCTACTGCCGACGGAGACGAGCCCGCCGTCATGCCTGGCTATACCTTCGCGGAGGCAATCCGCAGTTCGGCCGTCATCAAGATTCTCGCGTCGGTCGCGGTGCTCATGTTCGTGGTTGTGGGCAGCGTCGTCCACATGGTGCCCCTGCTGATCGAGACAGGCATGTCCCGGCTTCTCGCGGCCTCTGCCCTATCCGTCTACGGTATGGCCTCGCTGGTGACCAAACTCGTCTGTGGTTGGCTTAGCGATCGCGGTGCCGGAAACTGGTTGGGAGCGCTGACATTCGTGACCCCAGCAGTCGCCTGTGCCCTCTTGCTGGCCGCCGGCGGTAGCCCGGCTTGGACGTCCTTTGCTCTGACTTTCTTCGGGATAGCTGCCGGTGCCGGCCTGCAGATGTCAGCCTATCTCCTCTCCGGCTATGCCGGAATGCGCAGTTTCGGCCAGGTCTATGGCCTCTGTGCGGGCCTCATGTCTGTTGCCGGTGGCTTCGGACCGTTGCTGGTGGGCATGATCTATGATGCCACGGGAAGCTATTCGAGCTGGTTGATCGCCGGCATTCCCTTGGGCTTGCTCACGGGAGGTTTGATGGCCTCGTTAGGCCCACCCCCCCGTTTCGACGCGGCTCCATCCGCCTGAGCCACTTGCGGACGGCTGAAGCGGCGAAGCCCAGCCACGGTTGCGTGGCCCGCGGCTGCCCCGCTGCTCAAGCCAGGTCAGCAAATTCGCCGAGGCATCGCGGCGAGTCGATAGCGAGAGCGAACAGAGCATGGTCCCGCGAGAGGCGGAGCTGATTAGGTAGAAGTGGATCTCTCAAACCTGTTTGACTTCAGGGCCCGCTTCGCGCCGACCGTCGTCTACATGAACGCGCAGTCTGGCTGAATGGCACGTCTGGCGCCTGACCGACGCATCGCCCAACTTCATCGGCGATTTCGTCTGGACCGCGTTGGACTATCTCGGCGAAGCCTCGATCGGCCGCACCGGGCTGAGCAGGGATCCCTGTGGGGGCGAGGAATTCCCGTGGTTCGGTGCCGGCTGCGGCGATCTCGACCTGATCGGAGAGCAGCGCCCCCAATCGCTGGCGCGCGACGTCGTCTGGCGGTGCTCCGGCCGACCGGGGACACAGGCCACCCGACCTAGGGACGAACCTCATAACGATCCATGGCGACATGACCGGTCTGAGCAGCACTTCCAGCGTCATGAGCGACGTCAACGGTATATTGCCCTTCCCGGACGACCCACTTGTGCAGCGCCGCGTCGTATTCGCCGATGATCCGGGGATCGGCCGCGACCGTGATCGTCCGCGATTGCCCGGCTTTCAGATGTGGTTTGCTCCATCCGATCAATCGCCTGGTGCTTCCCGGCGGGGAAACATAGACCTGGGGGACGTCGGCGCCCTCAAGCCCGCCGACATTGGTCACCCGAAAGCGGATCACGAGCTGACGTCCTCCTGTGACCTTCAGCTTGTCGTAGCGGAATGCCGTGTAGCTCAGCCCATGGCCGAAGGGATAAAGGGGCCTTGCGCCCGTCCGCTCGAACCAGCGATAGCCGATGTCGGAGCCTTCGGGATATTTGATGCCAAACGGCATCCGGTCCGCCTGGTACCCGAACGCCTTGCGAACCTCGGCATTGGCCCGCGGTACATCGGAGCCCGGCAAGGCGGGCAGCGGTAGTTGATCCACATGGGCGGGCCAGGTCACGGGAAGGTGACCGGACGGGTTGACGCGCCCCGAGAGAATTCCCGCGATCGCCGCGCCGCCGCGCTGGCCGGGATACCATGCCGCCAGGATGGCAGGCACCTTGGCTGCCCAGGGCATAAGCACCGAGTTGCCGGTTTCGAGCACGACGACGCTATGAGCATTGCTCGCCGCCACGGCATCGATCAACGCGTCCTGCCCCTCGCCAAGCGACATGTCGGCATTATCATCCGATTCATTCGACCATTTCTCGGCAAATACAATTGCCACATCGGCCTTGCGGGCCAGTTCGGCAGCAGCAGCAACGTCCTTGCCGTCAGCATATTCAACCTGGGCGTTCGGAAACGCGCTGCGCAAGGCGGCCAAAGGCGCCGTTCCGCCATAACTCCGCCGGATCGGGCCCTTGTGCGCAATTTCGAGAGCAAAACCTCCAACGGGCACGACTTGCGACGAGCCGCCCCCCGACAGGACACCGAGATCGGCATGTCCGCCGATGACGGCGATCCGCTTCGCCGTGCGGGTGAGAGGCAGAATATTTCCTTCGTTGCGCAAGAGCACCATGCCCCCCTCGGCCGCAGCCTGCGCCACATCGGCGTGAGCAACATAGTCGATCCCGGCTTTTTCCGGCGGACTATCCACCACCCCACTGGCAAAGAGCGTGCGCAATATCCGGTGCACCGCAGTGTCGACCGCTGAACGGGCTATCGTGCCGTCCGCCAGCTTTGGCTCCAATTCCTTGCTGAAGAACAGCTTCGTGTCGATATTCCCGCCCGATTTCTGGTCCAAGCCATTTACCAGCGCCTCGGTCGAGTGAACCGCGCCCCAATCCGACATGACGAAGCCTTTGTACCCCCAGTCCCGCCTCAATACGTCCGTCAGCAGGAACCTGTTTTCACAAGCGTAGACGCCGTTCACGCGATTGTAGGAGCACATGACGGATCCGGGCTTGCCGATCCCGATCGCGATCTGGAATGCGAGCAGTTCGGTTTCGCGCATGGTCTTTTCGTCCATGTCGACTGAATAAATGGCGCGGCCCGTCTCCTGGTTGTTGAGCGCAAAATGCTTGATCGTCGAGATTATCTTGTTGCTCTGAATGCCTGCGATCGACCGACCGGCAAGAACCCCGGTCAGTAGCGGGTCTTCGCTGATATATTCGAAGTTGCGGCCCGCGCGCGGGTCACGGATCAGGTTTGCCCCACCTCCAAGGAGAATGCCAAAGCCGCTGGCGCGCGCTTCGGACCCGATCATCGCGCCGCCGCGAAAGGCCAGGCCTGCGTCCCACGATGAACCCAGGAGCAAGGACGCGGGCAAGGCAGTCGCGACGAATCCCTTTCGCATGTTGCCAATATTCGCCACACCCAGGCTGGCGTCCGTCTCCTTCACCGCAGGGACGCCGAGACGGGGCACACCGATGGGGTCGGCATTCAGAAGGGCAATCTTCTCCTGATGCGTCAGCGCGGCCATGGCTGCGTCGGCACGAGCATCAGGCGAGAGGTGCCGGTTCAGCCATGGGCCGCGGACAAGAGTGGTCGCCTCCGCCGATTTGCCTCCGTCCTGGGCGTACAGGATATCCTGGGCTTGCAGCGGACATGCATTGGTGAGCAGCATTGCAGCAACCGCGCCAATTCCAGCTGATCGGCGCCGCTGCCGCATGGCAGCGGGGTGCTCCCAAGTTTGGCTTTCGCAACCCGCAGCGGCGCGTGACGATCTCATCGAAAGTTCTTTCACAGTACATCAGCGACAGACGGACCGGAATAGGACCGGCCATCGGATGCGGCACGACCGCCGCCCCGCGTCATGCCGATTCAATAAGCGCAACGCCCTCCGCAGGCAGATCAAGCACCAGTTCCCCACGCGCGTTCAGCGGCCGGACCTCTGGAGGGGCAATTTCGGCGGCGGCGCGGATCGTGTCCATCTGCGCCCTCGTTGGATATCGCGGCGAGCCCATCAACCGCCAGGCCGGGTAAGGCGAGCCCCGCACCTGGTCGACATAGCTGACCTTGACTTGCTGCCCCGCTTGTGCGCCCCGAAGGCGAACCGTAATCAGTTTCTGGTTGCCGACGACCACCCGCTTGCTGCTGGCTCCGGGAAGGCCAGGCGCCTGTTGTACGTCGGCCAGATTCCAGACAAGCGCCGCCATCGCGCCGTTGTCCCGCCGCGAGGCGAGAACTGGTCCAGTGGCCGCCAGACGCTGATCGCCGAGGCGGTTCAGCAGCTTGTAAGTGTTGAACTCCGGCTTGGCCACGTTGCCCCGAGCGAGAATGCCCCAGCCATTTTGCCCTTCCTTGAAGATCCAGGGCGAAACCATGATTTCCTCGTATTCCCCGCTGATCTGCCACTGACCCATGGCATGGCAATGCGGAAGGCTGTTCAGGATCGCATGAGCGATCATCGCCGGGCTGTCTGACGACCACTCATTGAGCCACAGCTCGGTGCCCTTGAACCTGGATGCATCGATCTGCGCCCGAGCTTGTGCCACGGCGGCGGGGACAACGTCGTACTGCTTGAACTTGTTCGCCTGCCCGAAGACCATCGCCTGGTCGTCCCCGGGATAGATGTGGGTGGATACGAAATCGACGGGGGCGTCGTTGCGCGCGCAATAATCGAGGAACTGCGGCAGCCATTGTACTGCGGAAGTTGCCGGTCCACCCGTTCGAAGGTTGGGATCGACCGCCTTCACCGTTGCCGCAGTCGCCTTGTAAAACGCAAAGTAGTCCTCCTGCGTGCCGGTCCAGAACGGGGGGTTGAGATTGGGTTCGTTCCAAACCTCGAAATACCATTGCCGCACTTCCGCAGCGCCGTAGCGCTGGATGAGGTTGCGGATGAATTTATCGATCAGCTCGGACCACAGCTCGATCGATTTCGGCGGGGTCACATTCGCCCGATAGAAGCCGAATTCCTTCGTGCCGCTCGCCAGACCGCGAGGCATGAAGCTGAGTTCGACGAAGGGCTGCACGCCCCTGTCCAGAAGTCCATCGTAGACGGCGTTGACGTTCTGAAAATTGCCGCCGGTTCCGACCCCAAGCTCATCATTGAATATGCCGTGGAAGCGGACACGCCTGAGCCCGATTTCGTTCCGGCAGCGGTCCAGATCCTTGCGCCAGGCCTCGCGCAAGGTGATCGCAGCGCGATCGGATCCCATCGTCTGCGACCAGATATGATTCAGCGACCCGCTGACCTTGCGCAGGTCGATGTCGACTTTGTCACTGACCGTTTGAGCCCATGCACCCGGCGCTATCGCTGCTGCCCCCAAAACGCCGCCTAGGGCGGCGAATTGGCGACGGGTCAACTGATCCATTGGGTTCATACGATCTCTCCGACCAACCTACGATTTGTCAGCAGGTTACGCGGCGACTACTAAGCAAATTCAGAGGCTGACCCAACCCGTTTCACCGCCTGAAGCGGACTCACTGAGTAAGCACATACGTATTTGTCGCCTTCGCCTGCGCATGGTCGTCCGTTCGGCGGAGATGACCCATATGGCCTCACCGAAGTCGATGTTGGACCATTCGACCTGCCTGAGCTGGCAAGGGCGCAGTAGAACGCGCGGCGACAGGCGCATGCAGTTCTCCCATCTACAACCGCGGCACATACGGGGACAGGCGCGTCGTGATGATGCAGTGGTGGTCTGGCCGGCGAGCTGAAGGCGTCGGCGCCGGCAGAGCCATGAGATTGGTTTTTTTAAGCCCCAAGAAAGGCCCCAAATCCAGCGCGGTCGGGGGCTTTTTTGCTCGGTCAGGGGCGAACGCCCAGTCATCGGTTTTTGGCGGAAATCCGGGTGTTTTGGTCGTCCGCGACCCGTCGCGGAAGAAGAAGTGGTGCCAGAAGAACACTCCCATCGGGTGCCCAAGCGGCTGATTTTCCCTGCAAATCGGCAGTGCAAAATCACCGACACCAACAATAGCACCAACACAACTTTTGGAAAAGGGTGGATGTCTCCGGACAGGGGCAAAATGAGCTGTCCATCAGCCGCCTTAGTAGTACCCATAGGCGTGATCGTCGTCGTCACCGAATAGCTTGTTTTCTTCAAAACGCCGATCGAGACCGTCAGCGGAAAGCGCCGCTTCGCGCTACGATAGCCGTCGCTCGACCAGCCCCAGGAATTCGGCCACGCGGCCCGCGCTCTCTGACATTTTCTCGGCGCGCAAATTCGCCACCAGCCTCCTCAAACGATCGAGCGACGCCATCTCTTCGAGCACCTCGTCCAGCGCCTTGCCGCGTCGCTCGGTGATATGGTCCCTGCGAAGAGCGAGTTCGCGCTGTCGTCGCGCTTCCTCACGTTGACGCTCTTGCTCTTCACGTTTGACGACATCATCCCGCCGCAGGGTACGAACGAAGCCCATCGGTGACGAATGTCTCGGCTTTGCCATGGCGCTTCAGCGCCTTCTTCATGAAGGCCAAGGCCGCGGATTTGTCCCGTTTCCTGGTCACGTAACTCTCGAGGATCTCTCCCTCGTGATCCACCGCCCGCCACAGATAAACCATTTCGCCGTCGAGTTTCACGTACATTTCATCGAGGTGCCATTTCCAGTGACGAAAGCCGCGAATGCGGTTCACCCGGCGGCGGCGGATGACGGCGGCAAACAGCGGCCCGAAGCGATTCCACCACAGCCCCACCGTCTCGTGACAGAGATCGTAGCCGCGTTCAAAGTGCAGATCTCCGACATTGCGTAGGCTCAGCGGAAATCGCACGTAATACCAAGACTCTCTGATCAGAACCCATGGGCCGACTGGCGCAGGCCGAGTGACATGATGCGCCAGGGCTGATCGGCAAGCTTGTTCCAAGCGAAGCAGCAGTGGTCGACGATGTCGTCGTAGGATCGGAAGATGCGGTTCGACAGCCAGTTGTCGCGCATGAACTGCCACACGTTTTCGACCGGGTTGAGCTCCGGGCACCTCGGGGGCAGCGGCATCAGCGTGATGTTGGGCGGCACGACCAGTTCGGTTGATCCGTGCCAGCCGGCCTGATCGAGCAGAAGGACCGCATGTGCGCCCGGCGCTGCGTGGAAAGCGATCTCCTCGAGGTGCAGGCTCATCGCCTCGCTGTGCATCTGGGGATGACGATGCCGGCGGCTTTGCCTTCAGCGGGGCAGATCGCCTCCGAACAGCCATGCCGAGGAGCGGCGCTGATCCTTGGGCGCCGAAGGCCGAGTGCCGCGCTTCGCCCAGCGCCGGGTGAGCTTGGTCTGCTGGCCGATCCGGGCCTCGTCCTGCCACCACAGTTCTATGCGCGTCCCTTTGGGAAGGGCCTTGCGGATTTGCGCCACACGGGCGGCGAACTCTTTTTAAAAACGGCAATCTCGTCGCTCTTCTGGCCCCGGTGGCAGGGCCGGGCCGTGAGCTTGCGGTACCCCATGGTGCGCAACTCGTGGCCGAGGGCCTGCTTGCTGATCGACACCTCGAACTCGTCCCACAGCCATTGTACCAGATCGATGATCCGCCAGCGCACCACCCCATGCACGGCGGGAATCGGTCCGGTCTCCACCTCCTGTTCCAGCGCATGACGATGATGATCACGAAGGATCGTTCTGGGGCCCGGAGCCTTGCGCGTCGCCAGACCAGCGACCCCGGCTTCGTTGTAGCGCAAGACCCAGTCACGGATGATCTGCAGCGTCACTCCGGCAATCCTGGCCGCCTCGCTCCGAGTGCCGCCGTCCAGGATCGTCGCAATCGCCAACAGCCGCCGAACCTGCCCTCCATCCTTGCTGTTCCGAGCAACGGCGCGAACCTCCACCGAGCTCAAGTCCTCCCGCAGCCTGATCGGTGCCGCCATCGCAAACCTCCAACAGTTTGCCATGGTGAATCATGCCGAGCGCCCCACCACTACCCCTCGAGAGTCAGATTCCACAGGTTTTGGTAAAAAGCATCACCACTTCGCGGATCAGCTCGGGCGAGGAGTGGAAATACCGAAACGGGGATAGCGGCTTGCTCATTCACCCCGGCAAGCAAACCGCTCCACCGTCGCCAGCCCTTTGACAGAGCCATACGGGGCTTAGCGACATCGACCGCCATGATCCGATCTCGTGGACGCGCTCGGAGAAATTGTGCGTATCATAGTTCCACTCCCGACGAACAGCTTGCCGGAGCCCGGGTGCCAGAGGACCGACCAACCGCGATAGCCGGCAAGGGTAGTGTAGTCGGACATGCAATTGGCTCCCCGCACCGTGCCCGATCATTGATGGGCGAAAATACCGGGACGAGGTTGAATGACTGAAGCATGTGATACCCAGCACGTCCGGAAAAGCGTCAGTTGATCGCTACGACAGCCAACCGCTGAGTCTCATCAGGACCAAGGCGAAACCAAAACTTTGCAGTGCGCAGGCTCATCGCGCATTCTCTCGAAAATCCTCGGTAGTTCGTCGAACCTTATTGTAGCAGTATGCATAGGCGATGCATCGATACGCCCTTTCGCCATGAAATCAATAATCATGGCGAAATCAGACTCCGAGTACGCGTTGCTATAATAAACCTTTACCTCCTTAAGAAATGACACGTCAGCGGGGATAGTTTCATAAGTACTCCCGACTGTCCCTATTATGACCTGACCGCCTGTTGCACAGATTTCGATCGCATGGGCTAGCATCCCAGGACGGCCCGCGCATTCAAGAACAATATCTGGTTGACGCCCTGTTATTTCTTCGAATCTCTGAGCCACCACCTCTGACGAAGGGTCCACTATGTTTGTGGCGCCTAGCATGAGGCAACGGCTCCGTCGCATCTCCGCTGGCTCGCTGACCACAACATATTCCGCGCCAGCGATCCTGGCAGCCATTGCTGCGGACGCCCCGATCGGACCGCCGCCAAGAACCAAGACTGCAGCACCCTTCAATCCAACGGCGCGGTGGGCAATATGATACCCCACCGCTAACGGCTCTATCATGGCGGCCTCGTCATCGCTCACCCCGTCAGGAACACGCTGCACCATTGATGCTTTGGCGGCCACATACTGCGCGTATGCGCCGCGGCGATTCACAGCAACACCGACAATCTGATGACTCGCGCAGAGTGCGGGCAAGCGCGCGTCACAATACTGACAGCCACCGCAACTAAAGTAGGGCAGCGCCGTAACGCGCTGGCCGACCTTTAATTTGCCGGCAAGAGAACGCCCCACGTCAGCGATTTCTCCGGAGAATTCGTGGCCCAGAACTGTGCCCGGAGACAAGACGCGTGGCAGCGCCGTCATGTGCAAATCGCTCCCACAAATTCCAGACCGGGATACCCGAATTATGACCTCTTCATCACCGGGTTTGGGATCGTCTATTCTCTCAATCGAGAGCGGCCGACCAATGCTATGGAATACTGCCGCACGCATTATTCGATCTCCTATATCATTTTGGCCAGGTCTCGGAAATAGGTGCTAGTGGCAGCCATGAGGCAACGATGGTAGCTTGCTCGTTCTGCCAGCCGCACATCGCGACGCGGATCATTGCTGGGCGGCAAACCTCACCGACCGATGTACCGTCCTCGATTCGCTTAGTTATCAAGGCGATCTGCGCCGCCGAAATTCCGGTCTATTTCGTTGCTTGCCCTTGTACGCTTGCAGTTTGATCGCAATAAAAGTTTGTCCTGCTCTGATTATCCAGAATTCACGACGCGAATCAATTCGCAATGAGGAAATCTCGGATCTCTCGGATTAAGTCGCTATCGTAAGCAATTGACGCATGAGTATATCTAGAATCTAGAGAAACTCTAGCATGCGAAATTCTCTCAGCCAACGCTGTTGCGTGAGTAAAGCTCGCGACACAGACATTTTCATCAAAACCATTCACCAAAAGGACGGGCGTATTCAAAAACGAAAGATCTGCAGGCAACTTATACTCTTGCAAGGCTTTCCAGAAATGAGCATAGAATTCCAGGCTGGAAGGCGATCTAAGCATGTTGCTGCCTTGCTCAGTCAACCACAATGCGGGCTCACTTTCGACGGGCATGTCGCCCCCTCCTGCAGTCAATATCTTCCATCCTGTAGAGGCGTAGGTGCCGTCTTTGCAAATTTTGTGGCATAAATCACTCAGCAAGTGGTTGAATGAAGTAGGGCAGCCGATTCCGGGAATATACGGCATGATGCCAACGAATGAGCGGTATCTCTTGGGTGCCCGCCGAATCGCTTCCACGCACATGGGAGCACCTGAGCAAATTGAAATCAGGTGAGCGTCACCAACCCCTAGCGTGTCCAAAACAGCGTCGATGTCTTTGCTAAGGAGTTCTACAGTGAATTGCGACGGGTGTCCGGCGGGAGACCCGGGCATTCCTCGAGATCTCCACGAAATGACTCGGAAGGTTTGGCGCAAATCGTCGACAACTCGTCGTATTATGCTGTCTGGGCCGCCGAACGCATGCACGATGAGAACTGTGTTGTCAGCACCTTCTCCGGTGTCGGCCACTTCCAGTACCAAATCGTCTGAGATCTTCATATCGGTGTAAATGAATGACATAATAAACTCCTTGCGACGTTGGGCTGTATATTTCTGTCCAATCACCGGCGTGACAAAATGAGATCTGCCGCCTTTTCGGCCACGGCGATCACCGCGGCGTGAATGTTTGCCGAAGGTATAATAGGAATAACAGAGGCGTCCACCACGCGAAGACGATCCACGCCCCTTACTCTTAGATCCAAATCTACCACGGATTTCTGAGAGTTGCCCATGGCGCAAGTGCCACATGCATGAAAGACCGTGCTCCCAGCTTCGGCTGCGTAATTGATTAGTTCAGAATCGGATTGCGATCGCTCCCCGGGTAGCACCTCTTCAACTATCAGAGATTTTAGAGGTGCGTTATTCGCCACTTGTCGGATATACCGCATGCCTGCGAGCATTATACCCACGTCGTGAGAACAGGATAGATAGTTGGGGGAGATTTTGGGGGGGGCCTCGAAATCCGGTGAACTTATGTGCGTGGTGCCGAGGCTTTTCGGACGCAGTACGCTTCCGCTCATGGTGATTCCGGGCTTCCGTTCCAGCACGAAGGATCCCGCAGGGTGCGACTTGGCCGTGTCTACAGTACCGGGGCTAATCAAGATTTGGAGATCTGGCCGGTCACCCGCGTATGCGGAGATTTTGACGAACGAATACAAGTTAGCGGGGCCCATTGATAATATGCCCGACCCCGAGACAAGATATCTTAACGCTTCTAGGCCCAACATTGGAAAGTGAGCGCGGGCGTTAACCCCTCCGTGGGTAAGTCTGAATGACTGCGGAATACTGTAATGGTCCTGCATATTCTCACCGACACCGGGGCAGTTCGAAACCGTTGGTATCCCAAGCGCCGATAGTCGGCTAGGATGCCCCACGCCCGAAAGTTCCAAGATCTTCGGTGAGTGTATTGCGCCCGCGCAAAGAATCACTTCTCGATTAGCTAGAATATGTCTCTCGCCGGATGGAGCCTTTACGTTGACGCCGACGGCGACTCCGCCACGTAATATTATGTCTTTTACTATGGTGTTCACGTGCACAGTTAGGTTGGGGTTTCGCCGTACGGCTTTCAGATACGCCTTAGACGTGGACCATCTACGTCCCCCATTTACTGTCAGCGGGACCGGTCCAATAATTGATTCTGTGGGCCCGTTTATGTCAGTCGTGAATCGCACACCATTATTGCAGAGCGCTGAAATAACGGCGCGATATAACGGTCCTCTCGCGTTTTTCAAAGGATCGACGTCGATTTCTGGTAGAATCATCGAGCGGGACCGATCGAAGTATTGGCGAAGGTTAGTCCATGCCCATCCGGCGCATCCAGCGTCTGCCCATGAATCGTAGTCCTCGCGTTGGCCGACCACATAAGCCATTCCATTAATTGAGGACGACCCGCCGAGAACCTTGCCTCGTGACCAGACATGTATCCTGCCATTAGGGCCGGAGTTGGCCTCCGTTGAGAATAGCCACGCGACCGATGGGTCCATATAGACCTTGCTGAATAGTCCTGGCACTTGTAACCTAGCCGATCGCATCAAAGCGCGGGGCGTGAAGCTTAAACCATCTTCAGGGCCAGCCTCCAGGAGACACACGCTACATTTCTGCGAATCGGTCAACCGGCGGGCTATTACGCACCCCGCAGAACCTCCGCCGATTATTACGTAGTCGTAAGTCTCGGTGGTATCCGTACACGCCTCGATCATGCACCCTCCTACAACCAATGAGTGCTTAGCGGCTGACGCCACACGTTGGTGGGAGAATTCTGGTGTGTCTATATACCTAATAAGGTCAAAACTCGGCAGGGGCGCTCATGGGGAACATTCGTGGTGATTGTTGCCTATCTCGGGAATAATGTGGTAGGCAAGTCGGAGTGATACCGACAATTTTGGATCTGATGGTAGATCACCTACGGCGGCGGCACATGATCTCTATGCAGTTGCTCTGCGCTGGACCTTCTGGTAGGTCAAAGGGCGAAATATTCATTGAACGCGGAATGCGGTGCGATTTGACGCGGATTCTGCTCTTCCTATTTGGGCGCTAGCCTTAACTCTTTATCGGATCGGTTGGGAAATGGACGCAGGAATTCACTGTTTGTCATGCCCCTGGCGATTGGTCTTCATTTCGACCGTGATCTATAGACGCAGCACGTTGTGGGCGTGGGCAAATCGGGTGTGCTTATAATTACCTATCGGTACAGCGCGCGGTGATTTGGGAAATGCGGCGCAGAAGGAATTTGCCCGCTATCATTGTCATTAGCGAAATGCCGAGCATGGGCAGGAACAGCCCAGCGATGACCAGCACGGCAATAACCACGCGGCTCTTGCCGGAGGGGGCGGGTGGGACGCCACGGCCATCGGCGGGCATGTGCCGGCGCCACTGGACGAAGCCGGTAACCGCAAGGGTGCCCATCATCAACGCGGTGACGAGGCCGACCAGCTGGTTCGGCCAGCCGAGCAACTGGCCTTCGTGCCAGGCCACGCCATAGCCAACCGCGCGATCAATCGGGTGCTTGTCGGCGAAAGCTTCGCGCATGAGCGGCTGGCCGGTGCCAGCGGCATAGCGCAGGGTCTGGCGCAGCGGGCGGTTCTGGGCCTCGGACCGGACCACCCAATCGGGCGAGCGCGGGCCGGGCGGGACAACCAGCACCGGGAAGGCAAGGTGTTCGGAGCGGGCACGGGCGACGACCGTGTCGAACACGCGGTCGTCAGGAGCGGGTCCGCGGTCCATGCCCGGCATCGCGTGGTCCATCCCGGCCATGGCGCGGGGATCGTGGGCGGCATGCTGGTCTTTGCCGCCATCGGTACCTGCCGCGGGCTTGCCGCCAGTGGGCCAGTCCTGCGGGCCCTTGACCCAGCCGGCCTGTTCGCGAACCGCCTTGAAGGCCGCGCCCCAGACCCCCGTCCACGGCAGCGCGGTGACGAGCAGGACAAGGGCGAGGCCCGATACCCAGAAGCCGGTGACGGCGTGAAGATCGCGCCAGGCGACGCGCATGCCGGCGCCGAGGCGGGGCCAGGGCACCCCGGCCAGCCCTCGTCCGCGCGGCCACCACAGGAACAGCCCGGTGACGACGAGGACAAAGGCCCAGGACCCGGCCGCTTCGACCAGCCAGGCGCCCGCCCGCCCGGCAAGGAGTTGGCCGTGGAGATGCTGGACCACGGCGCTGATGCGGGTGTCGGGCGCGAGTTCGCCCAGCATCTTGCCGTTAGGGCCGACGAAGACGTCGGTCATCGCCCCGTCGGCCAGCATCAGGTGGATCATGGCCGCATCGCCGGCCCGCTCGGGCAGGCGATAGGAATGGACTATCGCGCCGGGATAGGCCGACAGCGCGGCGGCGCGCTGGCGCGAGGGGGCAACCTCCACCTGCTGCGGCAGGTCGCGCCAGGCCCGTTCCTCCCAGGAATCGAGTTGCGGCTTGAACAGGAATATCGCCCCGCTCAGGCTGAGCATCAGGATGAAGGGGACGACCAGCAGCCCGGCACAGAAGTGCCAGCGCCACAGCGTACGGTAGAGGTTGCCGCCCATTTTTGCGCCCCCTTACAGCTTCATCCGCACTTCGGCCGTGACCGAGCGTTGCGGGAAGGGGTGGAAAAGGAAGTACCTGTCGTTGTTGACGTTATCGACGCCGACCGCGAACTCGAATTGCTCGGTCACGCGGAACTGCGCGCGCAGGTCGATGACGAAGTACTTGTCGAAGCCCTGGAAGGTGTTGCCGTTGAAATCGGCGTTGTTGAGCGTACCGTACATCCGGCTGGCGTAGCGCGCGGCGGCTGTGAGGCTGACTGCTTGCACCGCGCGCCAGGTGATGACGGCGCTGGCCTTCCACCGCGGGACGCTGGGGAGCAGCTTGCCGACCGGGCTGGGCGTCTGCGCCGGAAGCAGGGTGTAGGCGCTGGTGATCGCGTCGGCCCAGGTGACGCTGCCGGACAGGTCGATCCCGGGCAGGACGTCGCGGCGGTCGAGCGCCAGTTCCACGCCGCGGGCGCGGGTGCGGTCGACGTTCTGGACGAAGGTGGCGGTGAGGGTGGAATTGGGCACGTTGCCGAGCTGCGAGATCAGTGCGCCAGCCACCACTTCGTTGAACAGCGAGAGCCGGGCGGTGCCGTGGGCGTCGGTGTGCTCGACGGCCAGTTCGGCCGAGCGAGCGCGTTCGGGCCGCAGGTTCGGGCTGGGATTGGCGAGCTGGGTGCCGACGGTAACCTGCTGGTAGAGCTCGCCCACCGTGGGCATCCGCCAGGCCTGGGCGGCCGACAGCCGGACCAGCCACGGCCCCTGGCGCCAGGCGAGCGCGGCCTTGGGCGACAGGCCGGAGAAGCGCTTTTCCGGCTGGGCGAGGGCCGAGGGCAAAACCGAGGCGGTGAAGTTGCTGCCGGCCCAGGCGCGCCACCATTCCTGCCGGGCGCCAAGGGTGAGCGTGAGGGCGGGTGTGAGGACGAGCTGGTCCTGGGCCCACAGCGCCACGGTGCGGGTCTTGCCGCGCGACCACGCGGCGGCGGCGCCTTGCGTGGCGGCATCGCGCCAGTTGGTGGCGTTCCAGGTCACCGCGTTGAGCGTCACCCGGTCGGCATGGGCGCCGAAGCTGACGACGTGGCTGCCGTTGCCCTGCGGGCGCCAGGCGGCCTTGGCGTCGAGCGTGACCCAGCCGGTGCCGTCCTGGCGCTGGATCGTGCCGGCGCCGCCGGCGAAGGCGGCCGGGAGCGGATTGGCTCCAGCGGGCGTGTTCTGGAGATCGTGGTCGTAGTGGTAGCTGGTGCCGACCAGGTGCCAGTCGAACCGGTGGGTGGAGCCTTCGAGGGTCAGCGCCTGGGCAGTGTGGCGGGCGCTGCGGGTGTAGACGCTGGAGTTGAATCCGGATGTGCTATTGGCCGCAGTGAGGTAGCTGGCCGCCCCGGCGGGGGTGGCGAGATAGGTCTCGACGTCGCCGGTGGTGCGGTCGGTCCACAGGCCGAGGAGGTAGGTCACGCGGGCCGGACCGAGGTCGTAGGCCGCCTTGAACTTGGCCGTATCCTGCAGGTGGTGTTCGAGGCCGCCCGCGCCGACCACACGGATCCGCGCGCCGGTGCGGTTGGTATCGGCATAGCCACCCAGCGTGCCGCCGGGGTTGGCGGTGCCGCTGACGGTGACGATCGACACCGGCTGGCTCAGCGCGTCGGTCCGGGTGAAGGCGGCCGAGAGCGCGAGCGGGCCGAAGCGATCGCCGATGGAAGCGGCGAACTGATAGGTCGGCAGGCTGCGGGAAGTGCCATAGAGGCTGAACTCTTGCAGGTTGACGAGGGCCCGGGCGCTGGCTTCGAGCTTTTCGGGCATGCGGGTGGTGATGTTGACCCTGGCGCCGATGGAATTGCCCGAATAGGCGGCCGAGAACGGCCCGTAGAGCACGTCGATCCGCTCGATCTCCTCGGGGGTAACGAGGGTCCAGCGCGGCGAGCCGTTGCCGTTGTTGTTGCCGACCAGCGCCGAGAGCAGCACCCCATCGGCGTAGATCAGGCTGCGCGCCGAAGACCCCAGCCCCGAGGTGCGGGTGGCGATGGGGGCGAAGTTGTCGCCGATGTGCCGTTTGCGGATGATCAGCGAGGGGGCGTACTTGAGCGTATCCTCGGTGCTGACGGCGTTGACCCGGGTGCCGATCGTGTCGGCGGTGACGGTGAGGGCGGGGGGCAGGTCGATCCGGTCATGGGCATGGGTGCCGGTGACGACGATCTCGTGGTGCTCGGGGGCGTCTTCCGCGTGGGCGGCACAGGACATGGCGAGCGCGATCAGGCTCGCGCAGGGGGCGATCTTCATGAGGGGTACTCCGGTGAACACGGACCGCTACTTTCGGCGAAGGTAACTGCGTCCGACATCGAGGCAAACTCCACGATATTCTCCCAGAAGTACCAGCAATCGAACAATTGTAAGGAAACCGCGCATCTTACGAACACAACCCAGTTGTACGGCAGGAAACGAACCCACTCCCCGCCCTTATGTCAAAATATGAGTCCGATCAGATCAAAAACGAGAGGTGATCTCTTAGTAACGGTACCCGATCCTGACCCCAAAATAGCTTGCCGTCCGAGGTGACAAAAGTCGGTACACCGAAAGCGCCCGACGAGCGAGCGAGATCCAAATTAGCTTCCATTCGCGCCTTTACGAGATCCCCAGAGAGTACATCCAGAAGAGAGGCAATCGGCAAATCGTCGGGGCAACAATCACGTAGTTTACTAGGATTATCGGGGGCAGACGACCGACAGAAAACCGCTTCGAAGACAAATTTCGAAAACCTCTCTGCGCACCCCAAAACGTGGGCGGCAGTGCACGCGGAGGACAGAAATCGTAAGTCAACGCGGTCCCAGTCCGGATCTGTGTACGGGATCGCATAATGTTTCGCCCAAGCAATCGCGTCCGCGCGGCGGTATGCCGCCGTGTACTGCCCTCGCGAATTTGCCGGCTCGAAAGGGTCCATGCCGGATGCCTTAATTAAATCCGGACCATGCACCGGAATCCAATCGAATACAGCTCCATGCTCGCGTTCCAACTCGGGGACAAGTCTCGACGCGAGATAAGAGTACCGACTCCCGACGCTAAAAAAAAACTGAACAGCACGTTGATCCACGGAGATACCTCCACTGGAAAATGCCCACGACGAGAGCGCACAATTGCACACTCGCTTCCAGCCTTTGTCATATACAAAGGACGCCAGCCACAGAAATGGCCTGATCAGGTCATGGTATTGAATCGACCGATCGATTTATGTAAATCTCCACCACCAACAATGCAACTTTAAGGTGGAGGTTGGTCCATGTACCTCGACAACATATCCATCAGTGTGTCTGAGAAAAGACAGATAGACGTAGACAAAGGAGATCTAAGTCTAACGCAATCTGAGCGCGACCAGCTGCTGCGATCGGGATTTTACACGTATTTCATTGCCGACCGGCCAATAACAGCGATGATGCGCGATGTAGGACAGGCCACTTTACGCGCGCCCGGCATCTCGGCCAATGAATTTGACACGGTCATCGTCGCCACGGATACCCATTGGGATCTATCGCCGTACAGCCACGCTGTTTCGCAAGGGCCGGTGGATCAGACGTTCCGTAATAGCGTGATAGCCATGTTGTGCTCTCTCGGTTTGTCACACGTAAAGTTAATTGGAATCGGGCTGGGCGCATGCAACTCAATCGGACCAGCATTTATTACAGCTAAGGCCCTTCTCACCTCCGGAGCCGCGGAAAGAATACTTGTTTTTGCAGGAGATGCTAAATCAAGAGAGGGAAGCCGACGCAATCACAGCGGAAAATCTGTATATAGTGACCGGTTTTGCTGTTTCACTCTCGCTACCACGCCGGGTATGATCAAAATAAATACCTGTGTTCAGGGTCAAGATTTGACACTGACCGAGGAGTCCTTCGTTGGAGAAGATCTTGCGAGATCCAGTAAGATCATGATGTGCATGCGGCGCCTAGCTGCCCGTTTCGACAGGGAATCCGCTGTTGCGCTGAAAGATCACGACATGGTAATTGCTGCAGCGCTGGACTGGGAGACGGTTAGATGGACGTGCAGCCTCCTAGGGGTCGAGAGAAAGTTGTATCGCGAGCATGTTGCAAGCTGTGCTCACGCATATGGGATAGATGGTATTGTCGCACTCGATTGGCTCAAACGTCACGGGCAGCTGTCATCACCAAGGCGCGTACTATTAATAAATAGCTCCGTGGAGTCGTGGAGTATAATTGGCACCGAAACGTTGTCTGATCGGTATGTGTAGGGGAGGGGATCTATGGATATTCTAGGCCTGTCGCGGGATTATACAACGTTTGATTTCGTGTGTGAAATGTCTAACGGAAGTTCAAGCAGAAGTATAGGCGAGGTGGTCGCCAAGTACATAAATATATCCGGCGCACTCATTATTCGGGGGCTAAACTTCGCGAGCCCTACAGAGTTCAGGAGCTTCGTAGCCGAAATGTCTTGTCTCGGCGCGCCGACAGAATATGGAGCGGAGAGAGCCTCTCCTCGGACACAGCTCGGGACTGGGGTTTACACCGCAACGGACTATGATAGACGTGCCGATATACAACTGCACAACGAGTGTGCTAGCAGATCATCTTGGCCGCTTTATTTATCATTCTATTGTGCGCAACCCGCGGAAAAGGGGGGCGAAACCACGGTATGCTCTATTCGCGGAGTACAAGATAGATGTTCGCCGGATTTTTTAGGTGCGTTCGGTGCACAAGACCTATTATACACTCGGAATTACGGCGCGGGGTGCTCATTTAGTCTTGACTTTGCGTTCGGGACAGATGACCAAGATAGAATAAACGAGTACTGCCATCGTAACAAGATAAAACCCCAGTGGCTTTGGCCAGGCCGACTTAGGACATTCTTCCGTTCTCCTGCCTTCCATCGTCACCCGATTTCCCGTGAGCGATTGTTCTTTAATTATTGGGCATTCTACAACGGAGTTCTCGAGGATGAACGCTCGAGATTGATCAAAAATTCCAGTTTCCGAGACAATCTTCCCTTTCGCGCAACGTTTGCAGACGGATCGGCGGTGCCATCCGCGATTGAATGGGAGTACAAGCAAGTGCTATGCGACCTGACCGTAAAGGTTGGATGGCAACGCGGGGACCTTCTCATACTCGACAACATGATTGTAGCGCATGGGAGGAAGAGCTTTGTCGGTGACCGGGTGGTGTGGTTGGTGATGTCAGGGTTGCATGCTACCTAAACAAATTTTGTGCCCTCAGGATGAATGCGTTTATACCGTCGTTTATGGCTCGTAAGGGCTTAGCGGTGAGGTCACGTTACGCGGGCCGTATAATTGACCCCGCCGACCCGAAAAGGTATTATCTACGCCCCTAAAAAATGCGGAGGACATATGCATGCAGATTTACGGCGACGTTAGCTCTGGCAAAGACGTGTTTAATCTTATCGCGAAAGAGGAAGTGCGGCAGAGAGAGAGTTTAGAACTCATTGCGAGTGAGAATTTTGCTAGTAGGGCTGTTCTTGCAGCTATGGGCACCGTCTTGAATAACAGGTATGCGGAGGGATACCCCGGGAATAGGTACTATGGTGGACAGGAATACCTCGATCAAATTGAGGAGCTTGCGATCACGCGAGCAAAAGGACTATTTCGTAGCCGCCACGCTAACGTGCAGCCGCATTCGGGGGCGTCCGCAAATGTAGCTGCCTATTTCGCGGTTGCAAAGCCTGGGGACACCATCATGGGGATGGACCTGAGCCATGGGGGGCATCTCACCCATGGCGATCCAGTAACGCATATCGCCAAATTATTCAAATTTTGCCGTTATAGAATGGCAGATACGGCGAGCGGCGCTATTGATTACGACGCCATGAGGGATATGGCTAGGTCCACTCGACCGAGGATCATACTGGCCGGGTATTCAGCGTATCCGCGCGAAATGGACTATAAAATCATGCGCGAAATTGCCGATGAAGTCGGCGCGGTAGCGATGGCGGATGTTGCTCATACTGCAGGGTTAATTGTAGGCGGCGTCCTAAAAAATCCTTTGGATTACGGTTTCGATATATTGCTGTCGACAACCCATAAGACATTGAGAGGACCTCGTGGCGGACTGATCGTGGCCGCTACTGAAGAGTTCGGACGCGCCGTCGACCGTAGTGTCTTCCCGTCTTTTCAAGGTGGGCCAATAATGCAGAACATCGCTGCTAAAGCAGTGGCTTTCGAAGAGGCCTCGACAGCGGCATTTAAACGATATGCTGCAATGGTATTGGCGAACGCTAAAGAATTGGCCAAACAACTTATGGATAGAGGGGTGACTCTTGTCACCAATGGGACCGACAACCACCTCATATTGATAGATTCAGTGGCCAGCTGGGGAATAACTGGCGGACAGGCGCAGGGCATTGCAGACGCCGCAGGAATAACTCTGAACAAGAATCGAATACCCGACGATCCTCGTAACGCACAGAATCCCAGTGGAGTACGGATTGGAACGCCTGCATTAACGTCCCGCGGTTTGCTGCCGCACCATATGGCGGTTGTGGCCGATTTTCTGGTGAATGCAATGGCGTCAAAGGATTTATATGGCGCGTCTGTATTACGACCTGATGTTGCAGAATTCGCGCGCATGTTCCCACTGCCGGGGATGGATAGCTAGATCCTGTTGGCAAGATCGATTCACAGCGATCTGTGTTTTTGCTGCAAGGGCGATCTTTGGGAAGCGGCATGGGTCGCGGGGTTTGTCGGATGCGAATTGGACGGTGGGTTGGACCGTTGCTGCCGCCTGAGGAGAGCGTCGAGGTCGTATGGCAGTCGGAAGCTAACGTTTCTCAACGGTATACTCGACGTGCCGGCGGCGTGCCGCGGGGCACGATATGCATGAGGGCTAAGGCATGTGGAGCTAGGTCTGTGGTTTCTTCCGACGCTGGGCGGGGCAACCCATCTTGGATGCCATGCTGCAAATGCTGGTCGATCTCGGTCTCACCGGGATCTCCCGCCGCATCGCTGACCTAGTTGGGCGCGGTGATCGCAAGAACATCTAGTCCATGGCAGTCCGAGCGGACGCCCTTGCGAATGACCGCCTGCATCATTTCATCGGGTCTGGCCTGAAGGACTGTGCGCCCCGCTGAAATCGACGTTATGGCAGCAGGTGGACGAACTGGAGGGGCGGTGACGAAGCCTGGCTGATCATCGACGACAACACTGGTTAGCGTCCGCGCTCGTGGTGTAATTTCCGTAGCAGACTGAGGTGCCGTTGGTGGTGGGGCAAGCCCCACCACCAACGGTTTCAATCTCGGTGGCCAGCCGATGCGCCAAGGTGCGATGGTTGTTGCCGGTGGCCTCGAAGCCGACGATGATCGGACGACCGATCTCTCCGAGGTCTGTTGCGAGGCGATCGTAGTCAGCCTTGGTGGCCATGATCGTCATCCGCCGGCGACGCCCGCCTTCGGGGCGCTCGATCAGCGCCTCATTGCGGTGCTTGGACATATCCATGGCTACCAGCACGACGTCGGCGGGAGTATCTTATACCACCGCGCGGTGAGGCTGACTCACGCGGGGGGATTCCCAAGCTGCTGAAAATCTGATTCGACGTTGCAGGCACGGGGAGGCTTGCGATGGCGACGGCGATCGGGATTCGATCTGACTACACTGCGGCGGATTTGCGCTGGTTTGCGCGACGAAGCGGGGATCCCAATCAGGTCCGGCGGCTATAGGCGATGGCCCTGATCCTGGACGGCGGCAGCCGTGGCGAAGCGGCGAAGGTGGCGGGCGTGACGTTGCAGATCGTGCGCGACTGGGTCCTGCGGTTCAACGCGGGTGGCCCCGGTGGGCTGGCGACGCGCAAGGCCCCGGGGCGGGCCGCGATCTTGAATAACGAGCAGCGTGCCCGGCTCGCGGCGGTTGTCGAGCCCGGGCCGATCCCGGCGACGCATGGCGTGGTGCGCCGGCGGCTTGCCGATCTGGCGCAGTGGATATGGGACGAGTTCGCGCTCTCCGTCACGCGCCACACTCTCGGGCGTCAGCTGCGCGGGATGCGCTATCGCAAGCTGACGGCGCGGCCGCGCCATCGGGGTCAGAAGGGCGACGACATCGGCGATTTTAAAAAAGCTTCGCCGCCCGTCTGGCACAGTTCAATGGGCGGCTCCCGAGAGGAACGCCGGTAGAGCTGTGGTGGCAGGACGAGGCCCGCATCGGCCAGCAGACCAAGCTCACCCGGCGCTGGGCCAAGCGCGGCACTCGGCCATCGGCACCCAAGGATCAGCGGCGCTCTTCGGCATGGCTGTTCGGCGCGATCTGTCCCGCTGATGGCAAGGCCGCGGGCATTGTGGTGCCCCGGTGCAACAGCGAGGCGATGAGCATGCACCTCGAGGAGAGCGCCTTTCACGTCGCCCCGGGCGCACATGCCGTCCTGCTGCTCGATCAGGCCGGGTGGCATGGATCGGCCGAACTGGTCGTGCCACCCAACATTACCTTGATGCCGCTGCCGCCGAGGTGCCTCGAGCTCAACCCGGTCGAGAACGTCTGGCAGTTCATGCGCGACAACTGGCTGTCGAACCGCATCTTCCAATCCTACGACGACATCGTCGATCACTGCTGCTTTGCCTGGAACAGGCGCGTCGATCAGCCGTGGCGCATCATGTCCCTCGGCCTGCGCCAGTGGGCTCATGGGTTCTGACCAATGCTCTTTGGTATTAGCCCTATCGTCTTCGAGCGAGAAGCTGGGGTGGCCTGAATGGGCTTATCTCGGTGTCCACCAAACCGGCAGCAGGCCAGTCCTCGCTCTGCTCTCATGGCAGCACGCCCGTGCGATACCATTGAAGTGCGCGCTAATGCGGTACCACCTCAATACAAGAATCGTCGGCGTCACTCTTTAGCGGAAGCAAGCTGCGATCGTTGATGTCGGCCGCAATTGAGCCCGCATACTCGGCGCAAAATCCCTGTTGGCCTCATAAGGTCATTGGCGCAATCACGGGATAACAATAGCTTGCTCGAATACAGCGCATCCGGATTTTTCTGTCAGGAGATGCAGTGAGCAGACGCAAACTCGCGGATCAGATGGATCCACTCGCACTTGCGTTTAACCGGGTATGTGAATCACACCCGACGAGGGTAGCCTTCGTGCAGCCCGACTTACGCGTCACGTATGATCAACTCAGCCACGCGGTTGAGCACGTGGTTAATGATATAGATGTTCGCCCCAGAGACGTGGTGTATGTATCGCCAAGCGGGCGATACGACGATCTAGTCATTCTTATGGGGCTGTTACGAATTGGAGCAGTTGTCGTCCTAGGTGACCCCGCGTGGGATCACAGAGAATTGCAATCGCAGGCGAGTCAGCTGGCTTGCAACGTCGTACTCACCCCCCAGCCCCTCCCGCTTGACGACGCAGGGAGCGGTTTCAATCCTATTACAATCGCCCGTTGGAAAATTTCTCACCGCTCCGCAGGAGCGCCGCCGACATTCCACCCCGACTGTTCCGTGGTTCGGTTTACATCTGGGTCTACGGGATCACCTAAGGCGCTCCAGTTCTCATCTGCCCGGATTGTGATGGCAGCGAACACGTGGAGGGGCGGCATTAATCTAAAACAAGAAGACTCGTTATTATGCTGCTGCACAATAAACAACGGCCTCGCATTTAACTGTGCGGTGATCCCAGCACTACTTACTGGTGCGAAAACGATACTGCCACGGACGCCGTTTATCCCGTCTAATTTGGTAACACTACTTGAGGCAGAGCGGGCAACAATACTGGTTGCGCCGCCGGTTGTTTATGAGTTGATGAGCAAAGCGTCGCCGACATTGCTGCGCGGGCTGTTGCGCACACGTCTCCGCATTAGTTCCTCTGGGCCCATCCCGGAAGCCGTGCATAAGCACTGGCGTCGCGTCTTAAGACGGCCGATAAACAACTACTACGGCATAGCGGAGCTAGGACCCATAACGATTCCGAGTGACGGCCTGAATGCAGTGGAACACGTGGGAAAGTTGCTGCCAGGAGTCTCTGTCGAATTGAAGTGTGATGATAACCGTGATCGCGGGCGCGTTCTAGCATGGACACCCTACATGACACTCGGTGCCGTGTCGCACTCCATCCCATCCGCCGCCCACGAAGCCGACCCGGGCTTCCACGAAACCAGCGACATCGCGCAAAAAACGACAGATGGCGACTTGTTCCTCTATGGCCGGTGTGACGACGTCATCAATGTAGGCGGAAGAAAATACAATACAAGGACAATAGAGGGGATCATTACCGGTCAAACCGGGCAGACCTGCGTAGTATCGGCCTTCGGGGGGGAAAATCCAAGAGGATTTCAGGTGATAATGGAGACGCCTGACCCGTCTAAACAGACCTGGGACATCCGTACCATTTCGAAGTTTGTTCCAGGCGGGTTCCCGATTGCGAAGGTGCAGTATGTAAAAACCATCCCACGTTCGTCCGTGGGAAAAATTCGTCGCAATCAGTTAAATGATAGCGGAGTTAAACAAGATGATCTCTGAAAACACTGAGTATTCAGCGCGAATTTCACAGCTCGTCAGTGAGATCTTAGAAGCCGACGTGCCGACGAATATTGTAGGTCAGGACAAGAACCTGGCCGACTTTGGGTTAACATCTGTGATGTACGTCACGCTTCTAGTCGCACTGGAAGAAACGTTCCAGTTCGCTTGGTCAGAAGACACGGATTTTGGCGAACTGACCAGCATCCGTGCTCTTGCCGCGGCAGTGGAAAGACGTGTCTCAGCCGCAGGCGCAGAAGGTGAGTCCCCGCCGCCCTCTCCAACATCCACACTCATTCATTCGCACCACATGATCGAAGGACAGTCAGGTGGACAACTCTGCTCCAAAGGATAGTGCATCCCATGCGGGTGATCTGATGCTAAAAGCGGCAAGGGTACTATCCGCACACGGCCATGACGACTTCAACCAAGGCCAAATCTCAGTACGAGATCAACAGTCCGATCGAAACAGAATACTAATCGGCCGAGCATCTACGAGTTTCCACTCTATGCGCTCCTCAGACATTATCAGCGTGCGGGTTGATGCCCCTGCCGTACCGATTTCGTGCCCAGCGGAATTTTGCATGCACGCTGCGCTGTATAAGTCGAGATCGGATGTCAATAGCATAGTCCATACACATTCACTCGCGCTTGTCGCCTTCGGTGCCACAGACCTGCCTCTTGAGTCGTACTCGCACGAGGGCGCCATATTCAGTGGAAAGATTCCTAGATTTATAGAGACATCACAAACAGTTACATCTACAGAACAAGCTGAGAGGGTGGCCGCTGCCCTCGGGGATTCAGACGTTGTCTTACTGCGCAATCACGGCGTCGTTGTTGTAGGCTCATCTATAAAGGCCGCCGTCGTAAGGCTCATCATACTCGAACGAGCCGTGCGAATAAACTTGGCAATGCGCCTCCTGGACACGTCGATGGGCAAGTCTTCCGATGAGGACGATGAGGCAAAGCGGCGCTTCAACTTCGACGAGTTCGCCATCGAATCGTATTGGCGGTCGCTAGTCAGGGATGTTTCAAGCAATGTCGTCTCTTGATCGGTCTGGAGGGGAGTGGTTGCGGTCAACAACAGAGTTGATAGCTGCTGAGCGGCTGCTGGTACGTCGACGCGCTGGCTCCTCGCACGATGGATGTGTCCGCCACGATCTAGTGGCGCTCACAACATGCCCGACATATCTCGAATGGCTAATGCCGCTTCTGGAGGTTGCAATCGGAGACTACGAGACATCCGCAGATCTCCGGCAGGTGCCATCGGCCGGAGCCCTCTATCCGTACATGCTCGAAATCCAACCGGCGTCCACTGCAGGACGTAAAATCATATATGACGTGCGCAGAGGTGGGTTCGCAAGTGAACGCGTTCCGCCAAATCACTTGGACGTGGACTCAGACTGGACGGCGGTGCTCATCCATGTAGTTCCGACACCATGCACTACTCTCATGCGCTACGGACCCCGCGGCGCCAGGTACGTGCTTGTGGACTGCGGCGCTGCAATTGCGAACATGGTTTGGCATGCGACTCGTTTGGGATACCATCTTGAGATAATTAACGGAAGCCGCGCGGCGAATTGCCCCGATAAACATGCGGTCGGCGAAAGCGCCATTCAGGCCCTTCTAGTGGGAAAGTCGAAGCCAAACGCGTCCGAAGGTTCTCGGCGCGAGGGGGACCCTTCCAGGAAGGTCGACTCCAGCATTCCTGTCACGCCTGCAACCGGGTCCAGCATTATACACCACAATGAATATTGTGCCCTGGTACGTCATAGACTCAAAACGGCATTGTCGAGGCGGTATATTTCCGCCGACCTCGCCCGATGCTTGACCCTAGATCCACCGCCTGTTCAACTAAATAGGCTGCGCAGATCGGCTAGCGGTTTCCTGAGAAACCCCTTTTCCGACGAAACCCGTGCGTCTCTTCTCGAAAAGTGCCGCACGGCGGTTGATAATATAACCGATGTCTGCAACATAAATATCCGGGTCCGGGCGTATAGACGAGATGAGAACAGTCAGGGTGAATGGTATACGTATGACGGGTCCGAGGTTGATGTCAGGCTAACGGCTGATAGTATCTCGGAATTATTTTATGGACAACGGTTCGTAGACGATGGTTGCGTCGTCCTCGTTTACGGGTACCTTCCCTTTGTCAAGGACATCTGCGAATACTACGCCTCGGCATTCCTCGTCGGATCGCTTGTGCAGAGAATGTATTTGTGGGCGGCATTTTATGGCGCGGCGACCAGCGCCGTAGGAGCTATGGATGACCAACGATTAGCCTCGTCAGACGGTTTCACTCCGATAATTGCCCAGGTATTTGGAATGCCAGCGCCGTCTAGCATGAAGCCCGATGCAGCTAACGCGTGAAAAGAGGGGCGCTCGCTGATGACAGAAATTAGTATATTTAACGAAGTCGCGTGCGAGGTTGGCGAGTCGCCCATTTGGCACCCGCTATTGCAGCAGCTAGCCTGGGTAGACGCTACGAAGGGCGTGATTTATTCATCGGGGGGCGGCGAGTTAAGAACGCCGATAAGGAAGGTTCATTCGCACATCGGAAGTATAGGCCCTACCTCAGACGGTTTTGTGATCGCCGCTGGTGATAAGCTCTTTAGGTGGTGCGTATCCGACGACAGTATGCGTTGCCTCTCGACGGTGAATCACCGTAGTCAAGGCGTGTTTCTGAACGATGGAAAATGCGACAACGAGGGCAATTACGTATGCGGATCTGCCACATTCGCTGAGGATTCGCGCTTTACGGCGAAGATATGGTTGTTCCATCCTGACGGCCGTCACGTAGAAATACTGGACGGCATTTCTATCGCGAACTCAATTTGCTTTAGTCCGGCTTACGACATTATCTACATCGGCGACAGCGCATCGGGCCGCATCGATGCATTCGAGTACGACGCGTCTGGAGGGAAGTTACGAAACAGGGTTTTGACGATTGATTGCAAGGCGGAAACGGGGTCGATGCCAGATGGTGCAACGGTGGATGAATACGGAAATATCTGGGTTGCTTTGGTCGAGACTGGGCAGCTCGCTTGTTTCGACTCGTCAGGGCACTTGCAAGTTAAGATCGATTTGCCCGTCCCTCACCCTACCTGTCCCGCATTCGGGGGGCAACAATTCACATCTGTGTTCGTCACTAGCCTTTCTACATTTCCGGACGGCTCAAAATCTATTGCCAAGAATTCCGGACGTCTCATTGAGATACACGCGCTTGGAGTCTGCGGCCGGCCCGAGCCATTATTCGGCGCATCGCGGCAGATGAACTGCGAGCCTGCCGCGATTGACGATGAGTAGTGGCCATGAGTTTGGAGGAGCAGCGAGTAGAAGTCAATAATATCCGACCACCCGGGGAGTCTTTTAGCTGTCGTCTCAAAAACTTAAAAACATTGCCCGATCCGATTAACTCGGACCTCTACGCTGAGATGTGCATCATCATGGGTACCCAATATATCTGGGACCTTGGCATTTTAGTGTCATTCGAGCCTTCCTGGCCTCTTATTCGTGCCGGTAATTTGTCGATGTGCGAGCAGTGTTTGCCCATACTTCTCAGCCATTTAAAGAATGACAGCGGCTGTCAAGATCGGGTTGTACGGGGGTCAGGATCGTTGGTGCAAGCCCCATCATGCATCTCGTGTGAAAATCGGCAGGAGGCGCAGTTTGTCACCGTTGCTCGGGAGTCACCGCGCTCGCAATATGTTTTCCTGGCGTCACCGCGCGCCGCCTCCTCCCTTAACATTGACGATGAATCGTATATTAAGTTCGCCTGGTATTACGCGGTGCGGGTATGTATAATTGAATCGCAAGGGCATCAACAGGCCGGCGTCTCGAGTCCGGTTTGCTTGACCCCGCGGCAGATTGAATGTCTGAAGTGGGCATCGGACGGCAAGACTGATTGGGAAATAGGACGTTTGCTTGGATTGAGTTCGAACACGGTTCACCGGCACATTGAGCTCGCGAAACGTCGCCTTTGTGTTTCAACGAGGATGCAGGCGGTTAACATCGGCCGAACCATGGGGCTTTTATGAGCCCGTGTAGATCTATCTCTCAAGTGTGCAACCACCCGTTCCCGAATATGGGGTTCCAAGTGATGAATAGAACGTGTTGGGGCTATGCTTTGGCTCAGTGCATCATGATGACGTGCGTAGTCGCTCTTGCGACGGTGCTCCCCATAATCGGTTCATCGTTGGCCCCGTCTCAAAGGTGGGCGACGTTACCTTCGAGCTTCTCGGTCGCCGGGCTCGCGATATTCGCGTTTCCCGCGGGAGCGCTTATGGTGAAAATAGGGCGGAGGTTCACTTTTGTTACTGGGTCTGTCGTTGGGACGTTTGGAGCTCTATTGTGCTTTCTTGGTGTCATCTGCGGCTGGTTCTGGGTCCTATGTACAGGCGCGTTTCTCGTGGGCGCCAATAACGCTTGCGTGCAGTACTATAGGTTTGGAGCGGCATCTTCCGTTGAGGTTTCGAGGGTGCCGTTCGTCCATTCGGTATTCATATTGCTCGGCATCCCAGCTGCGGTCGCGGGAGGGTTCGTTGTTTCTCTTGTTCCCGGTCGCGAATGGCTTGGCGACGCGGCGGTGTTGGCAGCCGTGGCTTCACTAATCGCGATCACAGCGCTCATTCACCTCGCTGATAGAGGTAATAACGCGAGTGTTGCGAGAGAGCAAAGCGACGGTCCCCATCTGTTGACATTGCATGACCTCTCTATCTTGGGTTGTTCTTCGGCGATTTCGGCGTTCATGACATTGATAATGACTGCGGCTCCTATAGAAATGCTAACTGCGACTCGCAGCATGTCTTACGTTGCAAGCGCTATGCAGCTCCATTTCCTTGGTATGTATGCTCCGCCTATCGTGGCCGGAGTTCTGGTGGCAAAAGGTTGGAGAGCGTTCCCTATACTTCTGGGATGTTGTGCTGGGTTGCTTTCTACATTGTATTGCCTGGTCTTGGTTGACGGAAATGGATTTGCTTTCCTTCTGCCGATGTGCGGAGCTGCGTGGGCGCTTATCATTGTACCTTTGAGTGCGGCGGTTTCGTCATCTGGAAAGCATCGGCTCGAAATAGCGTTTGCGAGTTCGACGGCGATTGTTTCAGCTTTTTCCGCGTTCGCCTCGGGCGGTCTGTTGACATATATCGGATGGCGCGGCGTGTTGTGGTCGTCTGTTGTATTGGTCGGATTGGCCATTTTGTCATCGGTCGTTTATTTAACGGTTTGCCCGTCGTGTCGCTCTCTTTTGAAAGTGGCGGACTGATGTAGTCATTTTTTGTTTCTGATAGGGCGGGAGATTAGGCGAATGTCGGCTATTTGTAATGTGCCTTCCTTGTTCGATTTGCGGGATCAAGTGGCGATCGTGACAGGTGGAAATGGCGGGCTGGGACTTGGCATGGCCCTCGGACTCGCTCAGGCAGGGGCCGTGGTCGCTATTGGAGCTCGCGACCCGAAGAAAGGCTTTTTCGCGACAAAGATGATTGAGGCGGAGGGCGGTCGTGCCGTTTTTTTTCCGGTAGATGTTCGCAGTAAAACCTCCTGTGTAGAGATGGCCCGCGATGTTGCACGGCAACTTGGTGCGATCGATATATTGGTTGCAAATGCAGGTGTGTCCAACGGTGGTTTCCCTGAAGAAATGGCCGAGGAGGCTTGGCAGGCGACTGTGGACGTCAACTTGAACGGTTCGTTTTTTTGTTCGCAGGCAGTCCATCCCTTTATGAGGACCCGGAGGGGAGGGAAAATAGTTTTTGTCGGATCGATGACGTCACTTTTTGGCCACCCGTTGGCTCCAGGTTATGGTGCGAGCAAGGGGGCAATTGTGCAGTTGGCGAAATCCTTGGCCGTTGCTTGGGCCGATGATAATATTCAGGTCAATACTATACTGCCGGGTTGGTTCGAGACGGAGATAGTGGAAAGTGTGGTAAAGGACAGAGGGTTTTATGACGGCATCGTCGCTAGAACTCCTGCTCGCCGCTGGGGGGTGCCGTCCGATTTACGCGGAATAATCCAGTTTTTGTGCTCGAATGCGTCTCAATTCGTGACCGGAGCTTCAATTCCTGTCGATGGTGGCTATTCCGCTTATTGTTAGGTTGAGCCAATTGATACAATGTCAGGAAAATCCGGGACGCTTCGAAGATTGACAAGACGCAGCCAGTATCATCTTCCGTCTATCCGTTTGTGAGGAAGCTTAGTAACACCTTCACCTAGAGCCGCGTGGAGCATTGTATGGCTTCAATTTCGGACAGCGCTAGAGCGGTTTGCCGGGCAGCCATCGTCAAAATTGCCGGTCGCTGCAATCTGAACTGCTGACCTGCCACGGGTAATTTCCTCCAGTTGCGATTAGAGTCCGGCCCAGACGAGGACTCCTGTTCGGCATCCAAGAGGCTTAAATTCCTCAAAAAATGTCAGATGATAATCGCCGACACCAACAATAGTACCAACAAAACGTCCGGGAAAGGATCGTCGAACGGTGGCGAGCATCGCCATTTTGAGGCAGTCGGGGCAGGGCACTTCCTACAATCGCAACGACACGGTTGCCTTGGCGTGAACCACAAAGCTATTGGGGGGGCCTAGGCTCAGGACCCATTGATCTAAGAGGGATGATCTGATTCAGGCTCCACAAGGAGACTGAGCATGAGCGACCTGTACTGACTGACGGACGAGCAGATGGCGCGGCTTAAGCCGTATTTTCCCAAGAGCCACGGCAAACTACGGGTTGATGATCGGCGGGTGCTGAGCGGTATCATCTTCGTCAATCGCAACGGGTCGCGCTGGTGTGATGCGCCGAAGGACTATGGTCCGCACAAGACGCTCTACAACCGATGGAAGCGGTGGGGCGAGATGGGTGTTTTCCTCCGCATGATGGAAGGACTTGCGGCCGAGGGTGCCGATCCGAAGACGGTCACGACGCGACCTACTTGAAGGCGCACTGCACGGCATCGAGCCTGCGGCAAAAATAAGGGGATCTTGGGCGGCTGATCGGCCGCACCAAAGGGGGCATGAATACGAAGATTCACGCCGTCACCGATGCCAACGGTCGTCCGCTCAGCTTCTTCATGACCGCAGGCCAGATCAGCGATTATACCGGCGCTGCGGCTCTGCTGGACGATCTGCCCAAGGCGAAATGGCTGCTGGGGGATCGCGGCTATGATGCCGACTGGTTCAGGGAGGCGCTGCAGGCGAAGGGTATCGAGCCCTGCATTCCTGGGCCCAAATCCCGTCTCTATCCCATCAAATACGACAAGCGTCGCTACAAACGCCGCAATCGCATCGAGATCATGTTCGGTCGCCTCAAGGACTGGCGCTGCGTCGCCACCCGCTACGATCGATGCCCCACGGCCTTCTTCTCCGCCATCGCTCTGGGGGCCACCGTGATCTTCTGGCTCTGATCAATGAGTCATCGCGTAATTGCGGCTGCTTCCCTCGGACCTTGGTTGAGGCGCACACTTCTGGTTGTCGAATCCTGAAGGAAGGAAGCAGCCATGAAGCATTATGCCGGATTGGACCTGTCGATGGAAAGCACACAGGTCTGCATCGTCGATGAAAGCGGCCGGAAGCTCGTCTCGGAGAAGGTCGAAAGTTCTCCCGAGGCGATCTCCAAGTTTCTGGAGCGGTATGGCCCGGTTGAACGGGCGGTGATCGAAACCGGGCGCATGTCGCCAGCGATCTGCCTTGGTCTGCGCGAATTGGGTGTCCCGGTGGTGTGTATCGATGCCCGGCAGGCGCATCAGAGCCTGGGCGTGCAGACGTCTGCCGCCTTCGCCGCGGCAGTCGATGAAGCCGGACGCTTCCGACAATCGCGCAATGCCGGGGCCTACTTCGGCCTGGTGCCCCGACGCCATCAGTCGGGCGAGCTCGACTGGACCGGCAGGATCACCAAGCTAGGCGACAGCACGGTGCGCAAGCTACTCTACGAAGCCGCCAATTCGATCCTCACCCGGAGCCGAGAGACCTTCGCGCTGAAGACTTGGGCCATGAAGCTTGCCAAGCGCCGAGGTCTCAAGAAGGCTCGCGTCGCCCTTGCCCGCCGCCTCCCGGTCATCATGCATGCCATGCTGCGCGACGGCACTTTGTTCCAAGCGTGAGGTAGGGTAAAACCTGTTTGCCAGCGGTGAAGCCTCAAAGCTGATCCAAGGGCGGTGTCCCGCGAGGGAACGCAGGGACGAACGATCTGCGAAGGTGCTCAGATGGGCTTCAGAGCCCGCGTCGAGTCAATGCAACGTTCGCCTCTGTGAGACCCGATACAGCACGACCAGGCTCCGGTCCGGCCAGTGCGGACAGATCCATGAAACCCTCAAGGGATCAACACCGCCTAGCTCTGCAATTACAGATCCTGAGCCTAAGGCAGAGCTGCAACACGCAGGGGGACGAACAGGCAGCGATGGTGCTACCAGCGCGCGTCCGAAAACCTCTCTGTAAGAAGATCGATCAGGACGCGAACTTTGCGCGGTACGTGCTGGCCAGGAGGGCGCACCACGAAAATGCCGACGTCGGGTAACGTAAATCCGGTCATGATGGGCACTAGCTGTCCCGCCTCGACATAAGGCCCCGCGATCATCTCACCTATGGCGAGGACGCCGAGGCCGGCAGCAGCCGCTTCGGCAAGAACATAGGCATTGTCCGCCTTGAACCTTCCCTGCGGATGCACGGTGAAGCTTTGATCGCCATCGCTGAATACCCACGTGCCGGTGCCAGCTGTGACGGCCGAGTGCTTCAGGATGTCGCCGGGATACTCGGGCGCGCCATTTTCCGCGATATAGTCCGGACTGGCGTAGAGCTGCATCGGCAGCGACCCGATCTTGCGGGCGATGAGATTGGAGTCTGGCAGGTAACCGACGCGAATCGCGCAGTCGAAGCCCTCGGCCACGAGATCGACATATTGATCGGAAAAGCGGGTGTGAACATTCAAGGATGGATGCCTGCGGGTAAATTCGGCCAGCGCCGAAGCGAACAACGCGCCGACCGATGCCGGACCTGCGATCCGTAGCAATCCCTGGAGGTCGCCATTGGGCGACATTTCCTCTCGCGCTGCGTCGATCTTCGCGCAGATGTCGGCCGCTTGATCCCGAAACGATAGACCAGCTTCGGTAAGGACCGCGCCGCGCGTGGTGCGGGCGAAAAGCTCGGCACCCAGTTCCTGTTCGAGCCGCAACAAGCGGCGGCTGACGATCGACTTGGCGAGCCCAAGGCGACGCGCTGCGGAATTGATACCGCCAGCGTCGGCCACTTCGACAAACATCCTCAGATCGTCAATTTCCACGCCCTTCTCCTGCCGACGGCAACGACATTCTCGCCGTCGCCCGGTGTTCCTTTAACCGCGACACCGGGTAGCATCTTGGATGTCTAGTGGCGAGCCATGGATTGCCGCATTTCCAAGGCAAGCGGATGACCTACCATCCTGCTCCAACAGGAGATGTCCCATGAATAACGTCCGTTATGCCCCGTTCGCTGGCCGGCTTCTGATCGGTCTACCCTTCATTCTTTTCGGTCTCGGCAAGGCCACCACCTTTGGAGCGACTGTCACCATGATTGGAGCGGTCGGCCTTCCGGTTCCTCCTCTCGCGGCGATCGGCGCGATCGCGCTCGAGATCGTTGGCGGTTCGCTGCTCATCGCTGGCTTCAGCGTTCGCCCGGTTGCCGCCCTGCTCGCCGTCTTTTCGATGGTGACGGCCTTCTACTTTCACAGCAATCTTGGCGATCAGAACACCTTCGTCCACTTCTTCAAGAATGTGATGATGACGGGCGGGTTGCTGCAGATCGTTGGTTTCGGTGCGGGCACCTTCAGCCTGGACGAGTATCTCAGCAACCGCCGCACTTACTCGAACCGGCTCGCGACCGCGTAACACCCCCTCGTCGATCGGCGCTGCAAGCCGGGCACACGGAAACGTGTGCCCGGCTTTTCTGCGTCTCAAGCCTAGCGGGGGGAGAGCGAAGTGTTCCCCAAAACGCGACCCCGCAGAACGATCTGGCTGTCTAGTGGCGGTCCTTCCTCTGCGCCAAATTGGCTTCAGCAAGAACGAAACTGCCCTCGAAAAGCGAAGGATCACCCGATGTCGACCGTCACCGCCAAGCCCAAGATCGCTCTCATCATCGGTTCGACGCGCGCCGCGCGCTTCGCCGACGTGCCCGCACAGTGGATGCTGAAGCATGCCCAGGCCCGCGAGGATCTGGACGTAGAGTTGCTCGACCTGCGCGACTTCAACCTGCCCTTCTTCGACGAGGTTGCCTCCAGCGCTTTCGTGCCGAGCCAGAGCCCCGAAGCGGTCCGCTGGCAGCAGGCCCTCGCTCGCTTCGACGGCTTCATCTTCGTCGTCGCCGAATATAATCACTCGCTCACCGGCGCGCTCAAGAACGCGCTCGACCACGCCTACAAGGAGTGGAGCCACAAGCCCTTTACCGCGATCGGCTATGGCGGCGTCGGCGCTGCCCGCGCCATCGAGCATCTGCGCCTGATCGGCATCGAGATGCACATGGTTTCGACCCATGCCGCCGTCCACATCGGCGGCAGTGACTTCTTCACGATCTTCCCGGCCGTCGGCAATAAGCCCATCGAGACGATCGAACAGAATCTGATCCCGCCCGCGACCACTGCGCTCGACGAGCTGGTCTGGTGGGCAAAGGCCACCATGGCCGCTCGCGCCGAGACGGCCGGACGTGCCGAAGCGGACTGACCGCCCCTAACTTCCCGACCTCACCGCAACACCATGACGGGGTAGCTGACAGCGGCTCCCCCAAGGAGAAAACTCGTGTCCACCATCGAAGCCACCCGCACCGCCAAGAGCACCCCCGCCGCCGTCGGCCGCGATGTCATCTACCGCACCCGTGGTCGCGGTCATGGCGAGGTGTTCCGCCTGATGAGCCCGAGCGACCTGGGCGAGCAGCTCAAGCCGTTCGTGTTCCTCGACAGCTTCGGCGGCGTGATGAGCGAATTTGCTGCCGCAGGCGGCATGCATCCCCACTCCGGGATCGGCACCGTCACCGTCTTCACTCGCGGCGACGTGCATTTTGACGATCCCGAGGCCGGGTCGGGCTATATCGGCTACGGCGGCGTTGAATGGATGCGGGCCGGCGGCGGCGTTTGGCACGGCAAGGAATTGTCGTCCGGCAAGTCCGAGCGCATCCACGGCTTCCAGCTCTGGTTGTCGCTGCCCCAGGAACTGGAGCTTGCGCCGGTCGACAGCCAATATGTCGAGGCGTCTGACATGCACCAGATCGGGCCGGCCTATGTCATCATCGGGACGCAAGGCGGCGTCACCAGCCCTGTGCGGGCTCCGGCGGGCGTCAACTACCTGCTCGTGACCCTCGCGCCCGGCCAGCGCTGGGATTACACCCCGCCTGCCGGCCACACCGTCGGGTGGCTCGCGCTGTCCAAGGGCAGTCTTGCCGGCCCTGCCTCCGCCTCGAACGGCGAGCTGCTCATCTTCTCCGAAGATGACGGCACGATCGCGCTGCAGGGCGGCCCGGACGGTGCGACATTCGTGCTCGGCTCGGCGATCCCTTCTCCGCACGACCTGCACCTCGGCTACTATTCGGTCCACGCCACTGCCGAAGGCTTGGTGACGGGCGAGCGCAACATACAGGTGCTCAAGGAGCAGCTCTTCTCGCTCGGCAACCGCCAGCGCGCATCAGGGTCAACCCCGATCTATCGGGGCTGATCCTTCCCTCCCGTAGCTAGGATTCCCCCGTCCTAGCGACACCGCAGCCAATGCCCGCCCCCGGCCCTGGCTGCCCCTTCTCGCAAATGAATTAGGAGACCTCGCATGCCTTCCATCGGAATTATCGGCACCGGAATGATCGGCGGTGCCATTGCCCAGCGCCTCGGTGCCAAGGGTATCCCGGCGACGATCGCCAATAGCCGGGGCCCGGAAACGCTCGCCGAGTTGGTCGCGAAAGCCGGTCCGTCAATTACCGCCGGGACCCGTGAGGAAGCGGCGGCCAAGGACATCGTGTTCGTGTCCGTGAACTGGCCCAAGCTTCAGGGCGCACTCGCCGGGATCGACTGGAACGGCCGCGTCCTCGTCGACACCAACAACAACATGCAAAAGCCGCCGCTGCCGCCGATCGATATCGGCGGTCGGGCTTCCACCGCAATCGTCCAGGAATGGGCGCCCGGTGCTCGCGTGGTGAAGGCGTTCAACCATCATTTCTTCATGAATCTGGAGAAGGCCCCTGACGCTGATGGCGGGCGGCGCGTGCTGTTCTACGCTGGCGATGACGAGGGCGCGAAGGCTGAGGTGGCAAAGCTCATCGATCAGCTCGGTTTCTTCGGACTCGACCTTGGCGATGTCGAGCATGGCAGCCGCCTGTTCCAGTCGCCCGGGGGTCCGCTCATCGCTCATGATTTCGTGAAGATCGACAGCCCTCTACCCTTCTGAGGAGCCCCGTGCAGATGGCCTGGCCATCTGCGCGGGCTCTTGGCCGTCGGGTCGCACCCAGGGCCGGTGTGCCGTGATCGCAGCGGCGACACGGCACACCCAGCTTTTCGCATCCCACGGAGAAGACGTCGAGCTGTCTCGAACACAAAATGATGGAAGTACGAATGACCGATATCCATTCCCCCTTCACGCTCGGACGCATCGAGCTTCAAAATCGCTTTGTGATGGCGCCGATGACACGCGCCCGCGCGAAAGAAGACGGCACGCCGGGACCCCTGGCAGCCGAATATTACGGCCAGCGCGCGAGCGTCGGCCTGACCATAACGGAAGGAACGCAACCGTCCGACGATGGCCAGGGCTATCCATTGACGCCGGGCATCTACACCGGCGCCCATGTCGCAGGCTGGCGCGTGGTCAATGATGCGATCCACGCGCGCGGCGGCCATGTCTTTTATCAGCTCATGCACGCTGGCCGCATGTCGCACCCCGACAACACGCCGCACCATCGGCAGGGCGTCGCCCCGTCCGCTATCGCGCCGGGCGAGCAGATCTATACCCTGGGCGGGATGAAGGACATTCCCGTCCCGCGCGCCCTGACGACCGACGAGGTGGCGGCGACGATCAAGGACTATGCCTATTCGGCCCGGCGAGCGTTGGATTCCGGCGCCGATGGCGTCGAGATTCACGGCGTCGCTTATCTGGTCCACCAGTTCCTCGCGAAAAGCTCAAACCAACGCACCGACCGCTACGGCGGATCGATCGAGAACCGCGCGCGGTTTGCGATCGAAGTCGCGCAGGCCATCACCGCCGAGATCGGCGCTGACCGGACCGGCATCCGGCTCTCGCCGGGCTTCACCGGCATGGGCCTCGACGTCGGCCCCGAAGGTCCCGACCTGTTCCGCTACCTCATCGGCGAGTTGGACAAGCTCCGCCTCGGCTACATTCACATCGTCCATTATGGCGAGGACGACATCCTGCACGACTTCCGCAGGATCTGGCATCAGGCGATCATCCTCAATCGCCCCGGGCGCCCTCGTGAGGACATCGGCAAGGATATCGCATCGGGCCTCGCCGACCTCGAATCCTATGGCGCGCATGTGCTGGCCAATCCGGACTTCATCGAGCGTATCGTCTCGAATGCGCCGCTCAATACGGCCGACCACAGCGTCTTCTTCGGACACCAGCCCGAGGGCCCCGCGGCGGGATATACCGACTTTCCAACCCTCGATGCCGAGCAAGGAGGAATTCAGGCATGAACCGGTTTCAGGCGACGGTCCGCTTTGCCATTCACGCCGGCAAGAGCGAGGAGTTCAAGCGTATTGCTCAGGAAGTGATCCGGCTGACACGCGAGAAAGACACCGGCACGGTCCGGCTCGACGTCTTCATTAACGAAGACGGCTCCGAGGCGGTCTTTTTCGAGGAGTTCGTCAGCCCCGAAGCGCGGCTCGAGCATTTGGCCAATATCGGAGAGAATGTCGCCGCCCTGCTCGCGATCGGCGACATGCGAGCCGAAGTGTGGACGCATGCCGACCCGGCGCTACGTGCGTCGGTCGATGGCTTCGACGTAACTTTCTACACCCCCCTCCTGCATTTGGCGGATTAAGGCTGGCCAAGGCGGCGGACTCGTTCGCGCGCTCGCTCCCGCAAGCCGCAAGGTCCCCGGACGCATCCACGCATCAGATGGGCGAAGGAAATCAAGCGCCAGTGCAGACCGGCTTGCCCCCAAGCGGATAGGAGAGACGGCAATGGCGAACGTTGTCGGGGATCAGTGTCGGCTGGGCTGGACGGAACTGGCGAGTGCTGTGGTCTCCGAACTGCGTGCGGTCAGCTCACGCCAAGCTCTCGCAGGCGTGGTGGAAGCTATCACTCGCGAAATGGGATTTCGCTACTATGCCTTGGCGCATCACGCCGATTTGAAGGATTCAGCCGGAGAGCTGGTGGATCTGAAGGTCTATCCAGAAGCGATCTTCGAGCGTCTCGCCAGCCGGCAACGGTTCCGAAGGGATCCGGTTGTGCGCGCTTGCCTCTACGCCGGGGGAGCCTTTCTGTGGTCTGATCTGCAGAACCTCGTCGGCATTGATGCTCGCGACCAGGCGATTCTCGAGGCCGGCTGCCGCGAGGGCCTGAATGAGGGCATCACCGTGCCCTACACCCGCCTTGGCGATCACATGGGCTCATGCACCTTTGCCGGGACAGCCACCCCCGAGCAGGCCCACCGCTACCTGGGTACAGCCCAGATGATTGGCATTTTCGCCTTCCAGGCGGCCTTGCGCCTGACCTCAGGTGGTGGGTTCAGGTTGGCCAATCATCCACGTCTCCATCCGCGTCCACGCGACTGCGTCGTCCTTGCCGGTCGCGGCTATTCCAACAAGGAGATCGCCCGCGCGCTCGACCTGACGCCTCGGACGGTCGATGGCTATCTCACCGAGGCCCGGCGGCTGTTTGGCGCTCACGACCGAACCGAACTGGTGGTCAGTGCAGTCCTTGCGGGCGAGGTAGGCCTGGCCGAAATCGCTCGGCGTCAACCCGAGTAATTGCTCGGTCTATAACGGCCCTGCCTCTGCTGCTCTCTTTCCGTGGACATTCCACCCCAAGGAGAGCGCCATGATCCATGTGATCGACAACGAAAAGGCCGGACGCCGCCGCCACTTGCTCGACACCATGTTTGCCGACCGCAAGCGCCTGTTCGTTGATCTGTTCGGCTGGGACGTACCGGTCATCGACGGGCGGTACGAGATCGACGAGTTCGATACTGCGGCGACCATCTATCTCGTGGCTGCCGATGACGATGGCGCACACGAAGCGTCGCTGCGGTTGATGCCGAGCACCGGGCCGCACATGCTCGGTGAGCTCTTCCCGCATCTCTGCCCGCTTGGCGTCCCGACTGGGCCCCATGTCTGGGAGACCACGCGCCTGTGCCTGCCGCAGCGCCATGGCGCTGCCCGGCGGCGCGAGTTGCGCAATCGCCTGTTTTCCGCCGCGATCGACTTCGCGCTTGAGCGGGGCATCGCACGTCTGACCGGCCTCATCCCCGAAGCATTCCGGCGTGAACTCCTGGCGATGGGCTGGCAGGCCGAGCCACTGGGCCCCGCCGTCCGCCTCTCCGGCGATCTGGTGGGTGCTTTCATGGTCCACGTCGGCGCCGATACTCCGGCCCGCCTTGCCTGGACCGGCGTCTATAGCCCGGCGGAAGGGGCGGCCGCATGAGCGCGCTTGATCGCAATGCCGCGATCCTCGCGCGCGACGGCTGGTGCGTTCTTGGCCGCGCGCTTGCTCCCGAGGTGCTCGAACGCGTCAACCGCGAGCTCGATCAGCGCTTCCAGGCGACGCCATTTTCGCAAGGTGCCTTCTATGGCGAGCGGACCAAGCGCTTCGGAGGTCTGCTGACCCGTTCGGCCGCAGTATCCCAACTGGCCATGCACCCGCTCGTGGTGGATCTTGTTGAGCAGATGCTGCTGCCATGGTGCGATCGCATCGCGCTCAACCTGACCCAGGCAATCGAGATCCACCCCGGCGCCCAGCCGCAGGCGCCACACCGGGACCAGGACATGTGGGGCGGCCCCAAGGGCTGCCTCGAATATCTCGTCAATGTGATGTGGCCACTGGTACCGTTCTCCAGGTCCAACGGCGGGACGCGGCTGTGGACTGGCAGTCAAAACGATCCCGATGTACCGCTGCTGCCCGAGGATGACGCCGTGGTGCCCCATCTTGTACCTGGCGACGCTCTCGTCTTCCTGGGCTCGACGCTCCACGGCGGGGGCGGCAACCAGAGCACGGCCCCGCGCCGCGGCATCGTCATCAGCTACTGCCTGGGGTGGCTAAAGCCATTCGAACTCCAGTGGCTGGTCTATCCGCCAGCCGTGGCGCGGCATTTCACTCCCGAACTCGCCGCGCTGGTCGGTTATTCCCAGCACCGCCCCAATCTCGGTAATGTCGAAGGTCAGTGTCCCTCCATCCTGCTGCGCGATGGCGTTCCGGACTATCTCCCCGCGGTAGATGCCTTGCGTCCCGACCAGGCCGAGGCGGTCGACCTCTTCCTGCGCTCGCAGCTCGGCGAGATGGGCTGAGCAATGTACCGCTCGACCGCCGAACCTGCGCCCTATGCCGCGATCGCCGGTCTCGGGCGGGCGGCGGCGGCCTGGGAGGTGCTACGCCGCAATCCCGATTATCAGGCCGACTTCACGGCATGGCGGGATTGCGGCGGGCAGCGCGCCTTCGCTGCGCGTTGGGGGCTGCACTTTCCCTGAAGATCCCGGGCTGGACTGTACCCTGGCCGCGCCCATGTGGAGCGCGGACGTCGACCCGTGCGTGCTGTCGGTGACGGCCGAACCGTCAGCTGCTGGGGGCGTGGATTTTTCTCGCCTGCCCGCGGTGGCTATCCATTGCGACGGTGTCGAGCGCGTCCGGCTCATGCTACGCGATATGGTCTTTCGCCTAGACGTCCGTCACGGGTCCATCCGGCAGCCGTGCCGTCTCACCTACCTGATCGAGCAGGATGCCCGATTGGCCTGCCAGCTCGAGACGATCCGCCGCCTGAATGCCTGCCTGTCAGGATTGCCGGTTCGGTTTGCCACCGACACGGCGCGGCTCCGCCGCTTGGCGACAGCACTGCAGGTCTGGGATGCGCGAACGGCAGGCCTATCGTTGCGGCAGGCGGCTGACCAGGTGTGGGGACCAGGAGAATGGCCGGGGCCGGGCGAACACCGCAAGTCTGCGGTGCGCCGCTACGTCAGGATCGGGGCAGCGCTGGTGCAGGGCGGGCCTGCCGCTGTTCTCACCAAAGTATGTGATCGTGGAAGCGCCATTATCTCTGGATAAGCCGACAAGGATCGAGTTCAAGGGCGTCTGCCAGTTTCCCAAGTACGGTAACGCTAGGGGAAACCTTGGCACGTTCGATCGACCCGACGTAGCGGGAACTCAAGCCGGTCCGCTCTGCCACATCTTCCTGGGTCAGCTCCCGCTCGTGGCGGAGCCGACGAAGATTTGTCGCCAGAACGTCCTTCAGATCCATTCCGAGGGGATCATGAAAGCGGAACGAAAGTTCTAGGAACGATAGTTCCTAAACGTTATATAGGGCGTAGTTTTTCCATGCCGGGTTCCAGCCGATGTCGACCATCTCGCCTACGGCGCCAACTTGCAGAACAGCGCAAGACTATGACCGTCGTCATCTCGCAGTCTATGCGGCGCTGCTGGATGCAGACAAGGCAGGCACCGATTGGCGTCAAGTTGCAGCTGACATATTGGGTGTAGACGAAAACGCGCCAGGCGCCGAACAATGCTGGAGCACCCACTTGGCGCGCGCGCGATGGATCATCGGCGAGGGCTTGGATTCCGCGATCCTCGCCTTCGGCAAATGATCGGCTGATCTCTTAGGCGCTTTTGACTGTCTCGCGGCTTCGCCGCGACCGCGCTCTACGGCTCGCATCGATGCTCGCCCCCGAGCCCCGTGCGGGTCTCGGCCATACGGTTACGATCGCTTACACTGATATAGTCGCCGCGCCTGAGCGCGGCGGCGTCGTTTGGTTTGCCTCTCCCGTTGCGGCGGGTGCGGGCGGCGCTCCCGGCTAGGCCCGTCGCGGCCTGCGGCAACCCCGGCGCTCCGCTTGGGGTGCTCCACTTTCGTTCCGCCCTACGGTGCCGCCGGCCGCTGGAGCCGGGCCTTTTTGGTCGCTCTTTGCCGCCCACCCCCGCCTTCGCGGGGAGGTTTTGTGCCTTTTTGGGGTGGCGTGGAGGAAAGCCATGCGTGAGGCCGCCAGCCGCCGTTCCCGCCGCAAGGGTGCGGGCGAAGTTCGTCAGACCGAGAACCGGGCGAACCTTTATGACGAGGTGACCGCACGGATCATTTCCGAGCTTGAGTCCGGGCGTCTCCCTTGGGTCCAGCCGTGGGGCGCGAGCGGTGGAACCGGCCCCGGATTGCCGCGAAACGCGCTCACCGCGCGCAATTATTCGGGCGTCAATGTCCTGATCCTGTGGGGCGCGGTGATCGAGCACGGCTGGCCGTCGCAGTCATGGCTGACCTTCCGGCAGGCGCAGGAAGCGGGCGGCTGCGTGCGCAAGGGCGAGCATGGCGTGACCGTCGTCTATGCCGACCGCTTCACGCCCGATGCCGAGAAGGAACGCGCCACGCGCGAAGGAGGCGATCCCAAGGCGGTGCCGTTCCTCAAGCGGTTCACCGTCTTCAATGTCGCGCAATGCGAGGGGCTTCGCGCGGGACTGGCATCCGATCCCGTGCCGCTTCCGGAACGCGAGATCGTGCCCGTGGCCGAGGAGGTGATTGCCGCGTCGGGCGTGGATTTCCGGATCGGCGGCGACCGCGCCTTCTATGTGCCGTCGCGCGACTTCGTACAGGTCCCGCCGCAGCCCGCTTTCTTCGAGGAAATCAATTATTACCGGACCTGCCTGCACGAACTGGCTCACGCCACCGGCCACGCCAAGCGGCTGGCGCGCGATCTGACCAACGGCTTTGGCACCAAGGACTATGCCCGCGAAGAACTGATCGCCGAAATGGGTTCGGCCTTCCTCTGCGCGGCGCTCGGCATCGTGCCGACCGTGCGCCACGCCGACTATATCGGCTCGTGGCTGGAGGTGCTGCGCGAGGATTGCCGCGCCATCTTCCGCGCTGCCAGTGCCGCCACCAAGGCCGCCGAATGGCTGCTGGCACGCCATCGCGACGCGCAGGCCACGCGCGACGAAGGGAGGATCGCGGCATGATCCTCCTGACCCCCGAACTGCGTTCCGCGCTGCGCGCGAACGACATTTCGCGCTGTGCCTGCGATGCGAGCGGCGAGAGATTTGATCCGCCTCCCGTGGTCAAACTGTTCAATCCCATGGGCGCGGCGACATGGATGGCGACCGAACTGGCTGAGGACGGCGACACACTGTTCGGGCTGGCCGATCTTGGGTTTGGTTGCCCCGAACTCGGCACGTTCAGCCTCTCAGAGATCGCCGCCGTCCACTTGCCTTTTGGCCTGTCGATCGAGCGCGACCTGACGTTCCAAAGCGAAATCCCGTTGTCGGTCTGGGCCGAATGGGCGCGCCGAGCCGGTTCGATCCTCTGGGCCCAAACCCTTCTCGGCCGTTCCGTCCGAGGCGGATCGAGCCCCGGCACGGACCCTGATCTTCCGCACTGTTCCGGCGAACCGGACGGCGGATGAGGGCCCCCATCAAAGTACTACTTTGATGGGTCCCTGACGCGCGGGCGGCGCGCTTCGCCGCCAATCCGAAAACCGGTCCGCCCTCCCGCAAAGAACGACGGGCCGGCACTCACAAGGAGCCCGACCATGACACTCGTTTTCATCGATCAAGACAAGCTGTCTGTCAGCAAGACCAACATGCGTTACGGCAAGAAGGCCCCCGATGTGTCCGACATCCTGCCGACAGTGCGCAAGCGCGGCGTCATTCAGACGCTGCTCGTTCGCCCTACCTGTCAGGACGGACATTTCGAGATCATCGCGGGATCGCGGCGCTTCCACGCCGCGAAGATCGTCGCGGCGGAAACCGGCGAGGCCGAGCCGCTGCCGTGCCGCATCCTCTCCGAAACCGATGACGCCGCCGCCATCGAGGCGTCGATGATCGAGAACCTCGCACGGCTCGACGCCGACGAGGTAACCCAATGGGAAACCTTCACCCGGCTGGTTAAGGAAGGCCGCGATGTCGCCGACATTGCCGACACCTTCGGACTTCCCGACCTGACCATCGCGCGGGTGCTGGCGCTCGGCAATTTGCTGCCCCGCATCCGCAGCCTTTACGCGGCGGAGAAGATCGACCGCGCCACTGTCCGCCATCTAACGCTTGCCAGCAAGAGCCAGCAGCGCGCGTGGCTGGCGCTGTTCGACGACTCGGACAGCTATGTCCCGACCGGCCACCAGTTGAAGGCATGGCTGTTCGGCGGGCAGTCGATCCCGGCCCGCTTCGCGCTGTTCGACCTCGACCTCTTCAAGGGCGCTACGGTCGCCGATCTGTTCGGCGACGACCGCTATTTCGCCGACGCCGATGCGTTCTGGACCGCGCAGAACGAGGCGATCGAAGCTCGCCGCGCCGCCTATCTGGAGGACGGCTGGAGCGATGTTGTCGTCGTGCCGCCGTCCGAGCACTTCCAGTCGTGGGAGTTCGAAAAGGCTCCCAAGCGCAAGGGCGGGCGCGTCTATGTCGATGTCCGGTCGTCGGGCGAAGTGACTTTCCACGAAGGCTACATGACCCGCAAGGAAGCCCAGCGGGTCGCGCGCGGCGATGCCCCGGAGGCGGTCAAGATCGCCCGGCCCGAGGTGACTTCGACGATGCAGACCTATCTCGACCTGCACCGTCACGCCGCCGCCCGCGCCGCATTGCTCGGGCATCCCGGCATCGCGTTGCGCCTGATGGTGGCCCATGTCATCGGCGGTTCGCACCTGTGGCGCGTCTCGCCCGAGCCGCAGACGACCCGCAATGATGAGGTGCGGGAAAGCCTCGAAACCTCGCGGGCCGAGACCGTGTTCGACGAGCGCCGCCGCGCGGTGCTGGCGGTGCTCGACTTCTCGCCCGAGGAGCCGACCGTGACCGGCGGCAATGGCGACGATTACGGCGTGGCGGGCATCTTCCTGCGCCTGATCGAGCTGCCCGACCCGGTGATCATGGAGATCATCACCGTCATCATGGGCGAGACGCTGGCGAGCGGCAGCGCCGCCGTCGCGGCTGTCGGTCTGCAGATCGGCGTCGACATGGCCGACTGGTGGCAGGCGGATGCGGCCTTTTTCGAGCTGATCCGCGACAAGGAAGTGCTGGCGCGGATCGTCGCCGAAGTGGCGGGCGAAACGGTCGCCACTGCCAATGCGGGCGAGAAGGCCAAGACCTTGAAGCGCATCGTTCGCGACCATCTCGACGGCGCGGACGGGCGGACCAAGGTCGAGCGCTGGGTGCCCAGATGGCTGGGCTTCCCGGCGTCCGCCTACACCAGCCGAGACGGCGTCGGCACCGTTGCCGCCCATGCGAAAGTCGAGGCGGCGCGGACCCCCGAGCCGGACTCCGAGGCCGAGCGAGAGCCGTTGAAGCAGGCGGCGTGATCGGCGGTGGGCGGGGAAACCCCGCCCGCGCATTGTCGAAAGTCCGCGCCGCGCCGCCCCCGCCAAGATGGCGTCGGCGGCGCGGCGATCAGGTTGCAGACCCGAGCTTGCCCGACACGGCCTCCGCCTTGGACTTATCCCATTCGTTTTTCAGCAACTGCGCCATTTGTCGTTCCAGGCCGTCGGCCAAGCTGGCATGCTCGCTCCTTGCGCGCGGTGTGGATGCAGCAACCTGGTCCAGTGCAGCGTGCAATGCGCGGTCAACCTGATGCCGGTCACCTCCCGCAGGCCCGGGCGCTCGCGCGTTCGGATTGAGCCGCAGTCGAATCTCGCTGCGAAGCCTGCTTACGCGTTGCCAGTCGATACGACGCCCGTCGCCGGAGGCTCTCAGGAGAGTGGTGAGTTCGGCCGCGGCATTGCGCATCTCGCTTCTCCATTTCGCGCGCTCGTTGGTCACTGTCTGGACAAGCACGGTCTTTGAATTCGTTTCGATGGTCGCGCTGGCACCGATGCTGGCGACATCTAGAGCGTTGGCTTCGGCCCGCTTGGCTTTGAAATAGCCTATCAGCGCACCGAAGATTACGCCGCCTGCGGTCATCACGACGCCTGTCGTCGGGTCGAACTTGAGCCCCGCAACGACGCCCGCAGCGGCGACGATCGTCGAAATGACGATCGGAAAATCCTCCTTGATCGAGAAGTCCGCTTTCATCCGACGCTCCAATTTCAGCTTGCTTTTCCGCTCACCGCCTTCCGGCATGTCAGCAAATCAAACGGCATCAATGCCACCACTCCAATAGCATCGAACTCAGTCCGGAGCGCTCTTCGACCGCCACGCCTTCGGCAGGAAGGCCGGCATCGGAACCGGCTGTTGCAGGAAGATATACTGCACATAGGTGCCGAAGCGGCTGCGGCTCTCGCGCAATATGTCCTCGCATCGCACCACCGCATCGAGATCGCGGGCGACGCCCTTCCAATGGATGCGCTCATCCTGGCCGACTTGGAAACCGAGCGCCGCCCGCAGGATATTCTGGGCTCGCGTCAGGCTGCCGGTGCTCGTGAACGACTGCACCGCGCGGTCGTCATCGACCTTGGAATTGCTTTCCATCGCCGCCAGCACCGTCCACTGCATCGCCGCCGGCAACTTGGTTTCGGCATTGCCGGCACCATCGTGAAAATAGGCCCGGCGCATGGTGAACACCGCGGCGTAGCCATCCCCCGTTGGCTCTTTCTCACCCGTTCGCTCCATCTCGAACCGCAGTCCCGCGCCAGCGACCGGGACCAGATAGAAGTCTCCGGCGATCAGGCTCATCAGATCCGCCTTAATGACCTCCTCCAGTGAATACTCGACGACATCATCCACGACGACGCCGGTGGCAAACGGATCGAACAACAGCCACATGTCGATCGCGCGGCAACGCCAACCAATCAGCAGTGGATGTCCGACGATTCTCGCATAAGCCGCGAGGCGTTCTCGATAGTCGAGCTTGAGACGAAGACGGGGATCTTGCGTCGTTTTGACCTCGATCAGCGTCACCACCCGCTCGTCGCCGGACTCAAACGCCGCGAGAAGATCGGGGATCTGCTGAGCCTTGGGATCAGAGACGAAATCATCTTCACTCAGCCGGTGAACCATCCGGCAAGGACCGAACCAACGTAGGATCGCCGCTAGTTCGACCTCGGCGGACAACCCATATTCGACATGTTCTGCCGCTTTCAGGAAGCGTGGTACGTCGTCAATCTTCCAGTCAAGGGTCTCCGCCACGCGCGCGATGACGTGGCCTGCATCGATCGCATTGAAGGGTTTGGCTGACCGCGTTCGCTGCGTGATCCCCGTCCGCGGCGTCGCCTTTGCATCAGGCTTATTTGGCATCGAGTTTCCTTGTCGCGAAGCTGGGACGCGCGGCGCATCCGGTCGAGTGGACTTCCTTTACCTCAAATCGTTCTTCTCCGCTGGTGATTGCGATCCGATTCGCCAGCATGATCCCCTGGTCGATCTGCGGCACACGGCCTCTTGCGATTGGCGGTCTGGCCGAGAACGGCTGCGCCTCGAACGCTAATACGCGCAACGCCTGCGCCGATATTTTCTTCCCCTGGCGCTGAAGCGCCATTCCTCGCGCACCAAGAAAATCCCGCCTCCGCCGTCCTTCGCTGCCGCTGCGGGGCTGCGCCTGCGCGCGCGCTCGTCCCGACCTCATCGACGCCATCGAGGCCGCGATGGTCGCGGGTTCGAGCATCTGGAGACCCAACATGGCAAGCATCGGCACATTCACTAAGAACGCGGACGGTTCTTTCATCGGCGAAATCGTCACACTCTCGGTCCAGGCAAAGAACGTCCGGATCACACCCGACGACACCCGCACCAGCGATAACGCACCCAGTCATCTGATCACGGTCGGGCGCGCCGAGATCGGTGCCGGCTGGGCCAAGACCTCGAACGAAGGCCGCCACTATCTCGGCCTGAAGTTCGACGATCCGAGCTTCATCGCACCGATCTACGCTAACCTGTTCGAAGACGCGGATAGCAAGAGCTACTCCCTGATCTGGTCGCGCTCGAGCCGGCGTAGCGGCGAATGACCCTGTCGGGCCGCGCCTTCCCGGCGCGGCCCATCGCTGGTGTGTCGAAAACTTCCCCAGCGATTCCGACACTCCCGCCAGTCGTCCCTGGCCAGCATCCAGCGCCCCTCCGCCGCGCGTCGCGGCGGTGTGAAGGGACTCGGATCAATGAACGACGATGAAATCGCTCGCGCCCGAATGGCGCAGCGCGGCTCTCCCTTTCTGAGCCCCGAGCAAGCAGCTCATTACCTCGGCCTGTCCAGCCGGACGCTGCAGGAGCACCGTACTGCGGGAACCGGGCCGCGTTTCCGCCGCCATTCACGGCATATTCGCTATCATATCGACGATCTCGATAGCTGGTCCAAAGGCGTGGCCGAGGCGGGCGACCATGCGTGATCATCGCATCTCCGCCGCATTCGGCGATGACCTCCGCGCGCGGCGCCTGCGTCGCAAGAAGTTCCACCGCCGAAGCTTCGCGATCCTGTGCCTGAGCATCACATTGGCGGTGACGATCTCTTCACCGCCGCGGCCGTGGCTGGTCTGGAATGCGACCGCAAGCACACCGGTCGGACTATATGCCATCGGTTCGCCGGGCATCGTGGTGCCGGGCGATATCGTGCTCGCTCGCGTGCCTGAGGCGGCCCGCTACCTTGCCGCGGAGCGTCGCTACATTCCGCTAAACGTGCCGCTGGTAAAGCGTGTTGCTGCCGCGCCCGGCGATACGGTCTGCGCCCATGGCAGCCACATTCAGGTCAACGGACGCGGGATAGCCGAACGGCTGCATGTTGATGGACGGGGGCGTCCGATGCCTTGGTGGACCGGGTGCAAAACGCTTCGCCATGGAGCGCTCTTCCTGCTGATTTCGGATAAGCCGGCATCCTTCGACGGTCGATATTTCGGCATAACTGGCGCTGATGACGTGCTCGGCAAAGCGACATTGCTGTGGGCCCGCTGAAGCCGGTATTGGCCGCCACGATGCTGTTGATAGCAACGCCCGCGCACGCCGACCCGGTGGCGCGCTGGGCACCGCTCATTGCCGAAGCGTCGTTTCGCTACGGCATCCCGGAGACCTGGGTCATACGTATTATGCGGGCCGAAAGCAGAGGGCGCACGACGCTGAACGGCCGTCCTATTCGCTCGGTGGCAGGCGCGATGGGCCTCATGCAGATCATGCCGGACACCTGGTCAGAGCTTCGCACGCAACTGGCTCTGGGCACCGACCCAGATGATCCTCGCGATAATATCCTGGCCGGCACCTTCTACTTGCGCCGGCTCTACGATCGCTTTGGCTATCCAGGTCTTTTCGCTGCCTATAACGCCGGTCCTGCCCGTTACGCCGCCTATCTGGCAGGCCGTCGGCCGTTGCCGGACGAGACGGTTGCATATCTCGATTCAGTCGGGTCGATGCCGTTGAGGCCGTCCAATGCGTTACAGCAGCAGGCGCGCGCGGCGTCGGTTTTCATGGTCAGGCGAGCAGCTTCAAACGATCATACCGAGCAAAGTACGGAGCAGTTGTTTGCGATACGGCGGATGGGGGAATAGCCTCGGGCGTGGGAGGGGCTCGTCTCGGCAAGGCCCAGCATGACGGCCGCCGGAACAGCTCTCAAGGCCGGCGGCCCCTCCAATTTTGCCGCGAGCCGGAGCCTGCTACGCAGGCGAGTCTTTTGTTTTCAGCGCAACAAAATCGGTTCCTCCGCCGCCGCTGCGCTGCGCTTCCGGCTTCGCCTCCAGCGGCCCTGACAGCCGCTCCGCCGCCCGTCGCAAAGGCTTCGCCCTCGATCGGAGGGAACAAGCGAAGGAGGTTCACATGAACATGATTCACAGCATCGGCGTAGCGTCGGACCGCGTGATGGCAGCGCTGGTTTCAGGGCTGGAACTGGAGTTCGGACATGGCGCGGGCGAGGCGCTGGCGCATCGCTTTCTGGAAGCCGAGGAGACGGATTTTCACTGGGATGCGCGCAGTCAGGAACGCTGGATCGGTACATATGAGAGCGTCGGCGGTGATGAATTCGAACTGGATCGGGTGGCGGTCCTAGGGCGGCTCGATGGCAAATGGTTCGTCGCGGTGATGATCGTGGATGGCGATGGCAATGCGCACGGCATGATGGGCAAACGCACATTCAGGCGCGAACGGGAAGCGCGGTCAGCGTTCGCGATCGCGTGAGGATCGAACCTGTCGAGGAGCGGCGCTCGGGCGGCGTCGCTCCTTCTTTTTTGAGCCGAGAAGAAACATGAAAATGGGAAGGGAGAGGTAAGGCAAGATAAAGTTACGGCACGGGTCGTGCCGTAAACCTCTGTCTGCACATCCTTTTTCCTGACGAGTTTTGGCACCATCCCAACGGCGACAGTGCCAGTGACGCCCACAATGGCGGCTTTTCGCCCCCTGAGGCAGCACCGATTTTCAAGCCGCATGCGGGCCGTCAATGTCTCGGTTTTCGGCTGGTGAAAGCAGGATTCATGGCAAGCGACGACGAGTTCAGGCCCCGCCTGGGAAAGGCGCGCGCGCAAGGCGGCAAGCGCAGCCGCGCCTATCTTCACCGCGTTCTTGCCGCGACAAATCTGGCGCGCGGTGCGGCCGCGTCGGGCAACACGAAGCGAAGCTTCTCCGGAAGCCGAAATGGACGCGGCTCCGGGATCGGCCGCGTCCTCGCCTCACGCGATCATTTTGCCGCCTATCGGCAACGCCGGGTGATCATCAAATCGCGAATTGTCCGGCTTGCCGGCAAAGGCGCTGCCGGCGCGGCCGCACACCTTCGCTATGTCCAGCGTGACGGCGTCACGCGCGATGGCCAGCCCGGCGCGCTCTATGGCGCCGACAAGGACCATGCCGACGGGAAGGCGTTCATCGAGCGCGCCACGGGCGACCGCCATCAATTCCGATTCATCGTGTCCGCCGAGGATGGTGCGGAATATGATGATTTGAAGCCGCTGACGCGGCGGCTGGTGGCACAGATGGAACAGGATCTTGGCACGCGACTCGACTGGGTTGCGGTCGACCATTTCAACACCGGCCATCCGCATACGCACATCCTGGTCCGCGGACGCGACGATCGCGGCCAGGACCTGCTAATCGCGCGGGATTATATAACGACCGGGATGCGCGAGCGGGCCTGCGAACTTGTCGATCTCGATCTCGGTCCACGCGATGAGCGTGCGATCGAACAGCGCCTGCGCGCCGAGGTCGAGCAGGAACGGCTGACCAGCATCGATCGCCATCTGATACGCGATGCCGATGGCGCGTATGTCGTACAAAGCCGGGGCCGCACCGCCCTTGATCAATCGCTGCGCGCTGGCCGGCTTTCAAAGCTTGTATCGCTCGGTCTCGCCGAGCCGCTTGGGACAGGCCTCTACCGGCTGTCGCCGGAGATAGCGGACACGCTGACCAAGCTCGGGGAACGGGGCGATATCATCCGCACGATGCAGCGTGCCTTTGCCGGCCGCAGCCAGGCCCCGGCGCTGGCCGATCAGGCGATCTATGATCCGACCGCAAAGGGCGCGCATCCGCTTGTCGGTCGGCTGATCGAGCGTGGCCTCGCCGATGAACTCCATGACCGGCATTATGTCCTTGTCGAAGCCACTGATGGACGGACCCATTATGTGGCGATCGGCAAGGGCGAGATGGCCGAGCCGATCAGCCTTGGCGGCATCGTCCGCATCGACCCGGTCGAAATCTTCGTGCGCGACGTCGATCGCACCGTCGCTGCCGTCGCCGCCGCCAACGGTGGGCGCTATACCATCGACGCGCATTTGCGGCAGGATCGCGCAGCGACCGAAGCCTTTGCCGAGACGCACGTTCGCCGTCTCGAGGCGATCCGTCGCCGCACCGGCGGCGTGTCGCGCGAGCCGGATGGAAGCTGGACTATCAAGCCCGATCATCTGGAGCGCGCCGCCGCGTTCGAAGCGGCGCGGGCAAGCGACCGGCCGGTGCGGATCATGACCCTGTCGTCGCAGCCCCTCGAACAGTTGCCGACCGCGCATGGCGCGACCTGGCTCGATCGCGAGTTGGTTGCAACCACTCCCGAGGCATTGCGCGATGCCGGCTTCGGCAAGGAGGCGCGCCTGGCGCTGGAACGGCGGCGGCAATGGCTGATTGCGGGAGGGTTTGCCGACGCGGCCGAAACGGGAACCGTCTTCCGGCCGACGATGATACGCGATCTCCAACGGCACGATGTGATCCGCGCCGGAGCCCAACTTGCCCGCGATATCGGATTGCCGTTCAGCGAGACCAGCAACGGCGAGCAGATCAGCGGCAAGCTGCGCAGCTCGGTCACTTTGTCCAGCGGCCGGTTCGCGGTGATCGAACGGTCCAGGGATTTCACACTGGTCCCGTGGCGGCCGGCTCTTGAACAACAGGTTGGTCACTCGGTGTCCGGGATCATGCGCGAAGGGGGCGTCAGCTGGTCGTTCGGCCGCCAGCGCAGTGGGCCGACGATCAGTTGATCGGCGCGTGGATATCGCCATAGTCTCAACTCGGCTCTTGCCCACGCCGCAGCATCAGAATGAAGCTGCACAGGCGAGCCTTTCGCGGTATAGAGGACGGAACAGAAAGAGATCGGATCAACTTCATGGCCACTGCCCTAGCAATGGAATTCAAAAACGAGAGCGATCTCGTCTTCACCGACATCTCAAGCGAAGCCTGGCGCGAGTATCAGTTCGAGTCCGGCGCGACCGTGCGGATCGACAATCCGGCCATGCTCAATGTCAGCGAAAGCGGCGGCCACCGGATCTTCGACGGGCAGGGCCTCTCGCATTACGTCCCCAAAGGCTGGATTCATCTCGTATGGGAGCCCAAGCCGGGCCAACCCAATTTCGTCCGCTGAAGCTAGCGGCGCCTGACCGAGCAAGGGCGCGCCCGTGATTGTTTTTCTCTCGTCGTCGTCACGACCGCGCTACGCCGATGATATCATCCGAATGCTGGCGCTGCCGCACGGCGGCCAGATGCAGTTTCGCTACAGCGCCAACTGGCTCGCTGACGACGTTCGCGCCCGAGTGCCTGGCGCGCAACTCGCCGACGAATATGCGCTCATCTGCTTCGTTGCCGATGGCATGGCCGCCAATCCTTATAAACTTGTGCCAGTACGATTCGCCCGGATCATTCGCGCCGAACAGGTCGGAACGTCATACATTTTGACGCTGGCAGCCGATGCGTTCGCGTCGAACGTGGCCGATGCCGCCTTGCGCGCAGCGATGACGGCGGCCGATCGGGCCCGGCTTCCCAGTGCCGCGAAGGCAGCCAACGAGCTTTACGGGATCAGCACGAATTTCGATCCGCGGCCGCACAAATGCAGAACATTTGCCGCCTTCGAGACGACCGCCACGGAATTGAGCGGCCACGCGTCCTTTGCGACCGAGCAGACGGCCTTCTTCTCGGTTCGCCAGATAAGTAAGGTCAGCGGCCGAAGCTGGTTCGGAACCTGGGCAGCGCCAAGCTCGATCGAACTGGGCGCTTTCAGTCTCAGAACTGGGAAGCGCTACGAATGCGAAGTCTACTGCCTCAGGCTGTTTGAAAATCACCCGGATGCGAAGGGCGTCAAGCTGCCATCCAAAGAACTTGCCCTGGTGGCCGAGGCGAATGATGACTCGCTCCAGTTCGCCTCAGCAAAACGCAGCGTCATCGACTCGCGCTACGACGTGAAGCGATACGTCTTTGCAGCCGAACCGGAGGTGATGCGACGGGTCAGCGGTTTTCGGCTATTCCTCTCAGCGGAAGGAGACTCCGAAGAACGGGCGCGACAGGACATTTCGCTTCAGATGGTGTTCGGAGGTTCGCTGGTGATGGCGATTATCCGTGTCTTCTTTATCGGAGCCGCAACGGCCAGCCCCGGAATGATCGCCGCCAACGCGTCGGGTAAGCTCAATTCAGGCACCGCGATCCTAATGATCGCGCTCGGCGCTCTCGCCGGGATTGCCGCTATTTTCCCATCATTCCGAAAGCCATAATTCCGGATCGATAGCGCGTCGGAAAATTTTGCACGGGCGCCGCACAAATGCCCGCGCTGCCTGGTCTAAGTGGGGATGTCACCAGCGGCCATGCGCCGTGACCCAAGGAGGACATCATGACGATCGATATCAATGCCGACGACCGCCTGCTCACGGAAGTTGAGCGCCAGGAAAAATACCTCGCCAAGCTTCCCGACGATTTTCCGTTCCCGCTGTTCAACGCAGCGCAAGCTCTCGAATCCCAGCGGCGCAGCGGCTACCGCAATACCGCGGCCGCCGCGCGCGAGATCGTTGACAACGCGATCGAGGCCAAGGCGACGCGCATCGACATTTGCTTCGAGCGGCCCAAGCAGTTGAAGGCGCATCAGCGCTCGGAATCGATCCACGCGATGGCCTTCGTCGACAATGGCTCGGGAATGCTGCCCAAGATGGCCCGCTATGCCCTCTCCTGGGGGTCCGGCACGCATTTCGACGATCCGGCCTTCATCGGCAAATTCGGGTTCGGTCTGCCCAACGCCTCGATCAATCAGACCAAACTCGTCGAGGTCTACACCAAGACCGCGGACGCGCCGACTATCACCAAGGCGACGCTCGACGTGCGCCGCGTCCGTCAGCACGGACTGCACACGATCGAAGCTCCCGTCGATGCGGAACTGCCGGAGTTCGTCCAGAGCTACCTCGACAAGGCCGGCCTGGCATTCGGTCACGGGACCGTTGTCGTCTGGGTCGAGCCCGACCGCCTCAGCTACCGCACGCCGGCGCTGATGAAGGAGCATCTGCTCGACGATTTTGGCGTCACCTATCGCTACCTGCTCGATAAGGTCGACCTGATCATCGACAAGACCAAGATCGCCGCCGTCGATCCGCTCTTCCTGACCCCGCACGCCCGTTACTATCTCGACGAGGCGAAGGGCGGCTCCAAGATGAGCGCCGACTATAATATCGCGGTCAAATATGCCCGCGATCCGGAAACCGGCATCCCGACCTTGTCGAAGGTCGCTGACCTCTCCGAACTCGATCGGAGCGATCCTGATCTTGAAGCCGCCGGCGCGATCTACGTGCGGGTGGCGCGCTTTCCTTATGGTTTTGCGGAGGCCGCCGGCAACGGCCAGAAAGCGACGACCGACGCCAATCGCCGCTTCGAAATCCGCAAGACCCGGCGCGGCATGTCCTTCGTTCGGGCCGGCCGGGAGATCGAGACAGTCGACGTCTTTCCCAAGTCGGTAAAGGATCAGTCCAAGGGGCTCGGCGATTGGCCGCTCCTCCAGTCCTACGCCTATCATTGGGGCGTCGAGGTTCGTTTCGATCCCGATCTCGACGAGGTCTTCGGAATTACCAACGACAAGCAGACCGTCCGGCCAATGGAGGATCTATGGCGGCTGTTCGCTTCCGAGGACATCGACGACCAGCTTGGTCGCGAGCAGACCTTCCAGCGCAAGATGCGCAAGGAGGAGCGCGCCAAGCAGGATAGCGCCAAGGCAGAGAAGAGCGTCGAGCCGACCGCGGCGGAGAATGCCGCAGCCGCCGCCGACGCGATGGCCGGCCAGAAGCCGCGCGTGGCTGAGCGACTCAAGGCCAGGGTGCGCGAGGAACTCGAGGAAAAGATCACCGAGCGGTCTAAGGTCGACGAAAGCTCGATCGAGGCTGCGCGCAAGGCTCTGGAGGACGAAGCAAAGCGCCGGCCCTATGTGATCGACTTTTATGACGAGCCGCGCGGGCCTTTCTACAAGCCGGACTGGCTCAATGGATCGCAGGTCGGCGTGCTCATCAATCGGCAGCATCCGTTCTTCCAGACGCTGTACAGCCCGCTGCTCACCCTGCCGCACGGCGGACAGGCAAAGCAGGCGCTCGATATCCTGTTGATCGCTTTGGCGCGCGCTGAACTGGCGGTGGAGAATGAGGAGACCGCCAATTGGTATGTGACCCAGCGCGAGCGGGCGTGGAGCAGCTTCCTGACTGACGCCTATACGTCGCTTCAGCAGAAGATGGCCCCGGTCGACGAGGAATCGGCCGAAGCCACCGACGCGACGGGCGATATCGCGGACGATGCCGAACTGCAGGCGGCAGAATGAATCGACGCGGGGGCGCCAGCCCCCGCGTCACCATCTGGCCAGACACTCTTATGTTTGGTAAGATGGCGTAACGACTAAAGCGTACCAGCTCGAAACCAGTGTAGGCGCGGCCATGAGCCGTCATGTCCCCCGGACGCTGCAACGGCCTTCAAGCTGAATTTTTGAAGGCTCAAGCAGCGAACAGGAGGACTCCGTCATGAGCGGCGTTACACTCAATATCCTTATCGAATCGGCGCTCTTGCAGCGCCCCCATCATCAGCAGCGCCTCGGCCTCCAGGCCATGCGCTACTGTCGCGCGATCACCAACCGGTTCTGCGCGGATTTTCCCGAAGATCGCCATGAAGAGGTTCTGGGTCAGGCTTTCGCTGAATTGATGGCGGCCGGGCCCGAGGCCTTGGCAATCCGCTCCGGTTTGTCGATCTTCCGGCGCGCAATCTTTGCGGCGATCCGCATCGTAAGAGCCGACTATGCACCGCCGGGCCGCCGGACGCGGCGAATGCCGACCGGTACGCCACCGGAAAAAGTCGCAGCCGAGGATATTGGGCGTATCGCCGGCAACCAGGCGATCGAGCGTTGCACCGTCGGCGAGCCGGGTGACCGGCATCTGGATTTCGACTTGCTGGAGAGCCGGGCCGCGGCCGATGCGATCAAGCAATGCGAGGACCGTGTCGATGCGGAATGGGCATTGCGCAGGGCGCCGCCCAATGTCGCAGCGGCGCTTCGCCTCATTTGCCTGGATGATGCGCCCGTCTCGGTCGCCGCCCACATTGTCGGCCTGTCCCGGTTCGCGCTCCACCGGCAGACCACCGCCTTCACAACGATGTGGCGATCGGCGGCCTGATTCATGAGCGATTCGCAGTCGATGCGCGGCGCGGGCATCAGTTCCGTGCTCGCCGCCCAGCGCGCTTATGCTCAGGCTCGGCGCGAGCGCTCGAAATACGGGCTGATGGTGCCGGAGGCATTCGTCAGGGGTATTCGTGACCTTGGCTATCGCAGTAACGGTGACGCCATCGCCGAGTTGATCGACAATTCGCTCCAGGCCTTCGCCGACCGCGTTGACATCGTCTTCGGCTATGACGGCACCACGTCGAGCAAGAAGCCCGTCCAGCTTGCCGTGATCGACAACGGGCATGGCATGGAGCCCGACATGATCCGCATGGCGGTCATGTGGGGCGGCACGCACCGGGAGGATGATCGCAGTGGTCTAGGTCGTTATGGCTATGGGCTGCCTTGCGCATCGGTCAGCCTGGGACGGCGCTTCACCGTCTATTCGGCGGTCGCCGAAGGCGATCTTCATGCCGTAACGCTTGATCTCGACGCCTTGGCTTCAGGCGAATATACCGATCCAACCGGTGAAATCGTCGTGCCGGAGCCGGATATTGCCGATCTGCCGGCGTTCGTCGCCGAACATATCGCCGCCGCTCACCCCCGTGGATGGCGCGCCGGGACTGTCATTTTAATCGACAAGCTCGACCGGCTTGAATGGGCCACCACTCAGGGCCTGCGCGAGAATCTGCGCCGGCAGTTCGGTGTGACTTATCATAAGCTGCGCGGCGAAGCGGCGCTCTATGTCGACAACGAATATGTCGATCCGATCGACCCGTTGTTTCTCACACCAGAATTTCACCTGCACGATCTCGACAGCGACCGGGCCAACGCGCTCGACCCGATCCGCATCGAGGTCCGCGATCCGGACACCAAGACTTATCGCGGCGCCATGACGCTGCGCTATGCTTGGCTCCCTCCCAGCTTCGGGTCGGTCGACAAGGAGCGCGATGCCGTCGGCCTCAACGCCAATCCGCGCTTCGCCATCCTCAAGGACTATCACGGGATCATCTTCAGCCGGAATGGCCGCCTGATCGATGTCCAGACCCGGACGCCCTGGACGAGCTTCATCAACAACGACCGCTATATCAAGGTCGAGATCGAATTCTCGGCGACGCTCGACGAAGCCTTCGGCGTAACGACGTCGAAGCAACAGGTGACCGTCTCTACATTCATCTGGGATCTGCTGCGCGAGGCGGGTGTCCCCAAGGCAGTCGAGCAGCTGCGCGCCAAGGTCAAGGATGCCAAGCTCGCCAGGCGGCTGGCAGCGTTCAGCCCAAGGCCGGGCGAGCGCCTGCTATCCGAACGCGCGATGGGCGGCATTATCGCCCTCGGCGGGGCGCCCGAACGCGAGCATCAGTATGATTTTGGCCTGCGGGTATCGCCGTATCGCCTCCAATTCGAAACGATTACCGGCCAGCCATTCTTTCGCGTCGATCGCCACGCCGGCGCGCGGACGCTGCACATCAACACGGCGCACCGCTTCTATGAGGATCTTTATCAATCCCCATCCACGACCGCCGAGTTTCGATCGGCGTTGGAAATTCTCCTTTTTTGCTATGGCGATGTGTTGCTGGACGCCGGTGAGGGCGCGCAGGGCGATCTGTTTCGTCAGGTGAATCTGTGGTCTCGGCGCCTTGAACAGGCGCTCGGCATGATGGCCTCTCATCTCGCCGCGAGCGACGATGAAGATGTCGGTACAACTCAATGGCATGACTAATCGAGGTGGCTAAACGGCTGTCATGATGCGATAAGAGTCGGGGTCGCGCGAGCGGCCCAATCGATTCTGGAGGCTGGGTGACCGCGAACGACAAACTTTATGGTCCCGGCCAAACGCGCGCATTTTCGCCATTTCTTGCGCCTGCAGAACGCCATGAGCTGAACAAAGCGATCGATTTCGGCAACGCGCCCTTGCCCGGCTTTGCCGACGCGATGCGTTCGCTGGCCCGCGGATATATCGACGACGGTGACAGTCTCAAGCTGCGCGCCATTCTGTTGCTCGTCGCCGATCTCGCCGAGCAGGGATGGCAGGTCACGTCGAAGGCGGGCGCGATCACGTTCCAGCCGCCGGGCTTAGCCGCCAAGGGCGAGGAGTCGATCGAGGACATCAAGGCCCGCGTGCGGCAGGCCTTGCAGGTCGCGCGTCGCCGGCAACTCGCCGAACCATCGGTGAAGAGTTTCCTGGAGCGCTCTGAACGCCGACGCACCCGCAAGGACCACGGCAACACCTCGATCATCGATCTGATCGATGATGGCGCCGATCTTGCCAGGGCGCTTGCCAAGATCAATGACCTGCCGGCAGACGAGCGCGAAGCCGCGCTTGCAAAGGTTGTCGATCCCGTCGTCGAGGTCTGTGAGACCGGGGTCCGCTGCACCCATACGGGTTTGCCGCTGATCGATATCTGGCGGTATTTTCGGCACACCTGGGCACACGAGTATCGCTCGATCCCGGGACGTCAGATGCTTGTGCTCATTCGCAACGCGGCGCGGCCCAACCGCCCAGTGATGGGCATCGCCATGCTGGCCAGTCCGGTCATGCGTCTCACCGCCCGCGACACATGGATCGGCTGGTTACGCGAGTCTGCTCAGGAACGAGTCGCCAGCGGCGAATGGGATGCCGTCGAACTGGCCGAAGCGCTGCTGGCCCGCGTCGACGCTTCGATCGCCGAAGTGCGCTGGGACGATCTTGCCTCCGCCACAGAGATCAATACGCCGACCGAAACCGTCGCAATGCGTCTGGAACAGCGCGCTGCCGGCGCCGCGTTCGCGCGCGAGGCCGAATTGCGGGCCCATTATGAGGAACAACTAGAGGACGGAAAAACCATCCGGCCCCATCGCGGGACGTTGAAATCGGCGATGCTGGACTCTGATTGGATTGCCGCGTCAGAAGATCTACTCTTCGTCCGGAAGCGGGCCGAAATCCTGGCGAAGCTGCTGTTCGCCAAACAGATGTACCGCGCCGCGCGCCTGAAGCGCTGGCCCGCCCAAGCGCTTGAACGCCTGTTCCAGTCGCGGGAGGGCCGGCGTGCCCTCGATATCGTGATGGCCGAGTTCCGCAAGGCGGGCCTGTCGAGCGAAGTCGCCGACGTGAGCATCTGTGGCGCCGTTCATCCCTATAACGAGTTGCTGGGCGGCAAACTCGTCGCCCTGTTGCTCGCTTCGCAGGATGTCCGCGACGCTTATGCGCGACGCTATGGCGGCCAGATCAGCGTGATCACGTCGCAGATGGCGGGACGTCCGGTCAGCCGCTCAGCGAACCTTCGGCTCGTCACCACCACCAGCCTCTATGGTGTGGGGTCGAGTCAGTATAATCGGCTGGTCCTGCGCGCCGCCGATCATCCCGGCCTGCCGTGCGATCTTCGCTGGGGGGCGATCGGCAAGAGTCTGACGGGTGGGTTTGGTACGATCCATCTTGGCAATGAGACGGCCCATGCGCTGCGCAATATGGCGTTCGCCCGGCATGATTCCCGGCGGGTCAATAATCGCTTCGGCGAGGGCACCAGCCCGCGCCTGCGCCAGATCCGCGAGGGGCTCGATGCGCTCGGGCTGAAGAGCGATGCGATCCTGCATCACGCGACCCCGAGAATTTTCTATGGCTGCGAGTTGACGCCTGGTGCGCGTGCCGCGCTGGTCGGCCTCGGCGGCACGTCGGTTACCGCCGCGACCAGCGCGGATATTGCGGCGGCATGGCGCCGCCGCTGGCTTCTGACGCGGATCGCTCGGCCGGAAACGCTGCAGGCGCTCAAGAGCCTGGGGCCGACGAGTGTTCGCGCAAGCCTGCATGCAGACGCGGATGGCCAATTCCCGCTGCCGATCGACACCGATTGACCATGGCGGCCGAGAAGCGGGGATAGGGCGATATGGATCCCCGCTTTGCCCGGGTTATCGAACAGTTGCACCCCGCCTTCGAAAGACTGTTGGCGATGCCTCTAGCCAGCTATGGTCGGTTGCCGGGCGACATGCCGATCCAAGGCGTCTACTTGTTCAGCGAAGGCGATCGTCATCTCTACGCCGGTCGATCGAACCATTTGCGCAACCGCGTTGATCTGCCCCCTGAAAACTGGATCGTTTTGAGCTAGAGTTTTCGGCCTCAGATTCCTTGGCTGGCAAGGAGGCGTGGCATGAAGGCATCGAAGTTTACGGACGCGCAGAAGGCGTTCGTGATCAAGCAGGGCGAGGAAGGGACGCCGGTGGCGGAGGTCTGCCGCAAGGCGGGGATCAGCCAGGCGACCTACTTCAACTGGAAGAGGAAGTACGCGGGGCTGTTGCCGACCGAGATGCGGCGGCTGCGCGAGCTGGAGGAGGAGAACGGTCGCTTGAAGAAGATCGTCGCCGATCTGACGCTCGACCGCGAGATGTTGCAGGATATCGTCCGCCGAAAGCTCTGAGGCCGGATCGGAAGCGCGAGCTGGTCGGCGGGATGTTGGCGGACTGGGGCGTGTCGATCCGGAGGGCTTGCAAGGTCCTGCCGTTCGACACCTCGAGCTACCACTACAAATCCCGTCGTACCGATCCGGCCGCGATCAAGAAGCGGATCAAGGCCATCTGCGAGACGCACGTCCGCTATGGCTACCGCCGTGTCTATCACATCCTGCGCCGAGAAGGCTGGGTCGTGAATGCCAAGAAGGTTTACAGGCTTTACAGGGAGTTGGGCCTGCAGCTGCGTAACAAGACGCCCAAGCGGCGGGTGAAGGCAAAGCTGCGCGAAGACCGTGCGCCGGCCGTCCGGCCGAACGATGTGTGGGCGATGGACTTCGTCCACGATCAACTGGCGACAGGACGCAAGCTGCGGATCCTGACCGTGGTCGACACGTTCAGCCGGTTCTCGCCGGTGATCGACGTGCGGTTCAGCTACCGCGGCGAGGACGTCGTGGCCACGCTCGATCGGACCTGCCGAAAGGTGGGTTATCCGAAGACCATCAGGGTGGACAACGGCAGCGAGTTCGTCTCGCGAGACATGGATCTATGGGCTTATCAGAGGGGCGTGACGCTGGACTTCTCGCGGCCTGGCAAGCCAACGGACAACGCCTTCATCGAGGCGTTCAACAGCAAGTTGCGCAGCGAATGCGTGAACACCCACTGGTTCCTGTCGCTGGAAGACGCTTGCGAGAAGCTGGACCGCTGGCGTAGACACTACAACGAAGAGCGACCGCACAGCGCGATCGGGAATATCCCCCCGATCATGCTGGCAAACCCGACCGGGGCCACCAGCCCTCCGGACCCGGGTCAGGCGGAAAACTCGAGACCTGAGCGGTCCAAGGTTGGGTAGCAGTGCACTGGCCAGGAAACTCTAGCCCGGGGTGGTCCAGAGAATGGTGTCGGATCACAAACCGGCGGACTCTCGTTATGACCGCGGGACCAGCGGGGGGCAGGTCAGCGTCGGTCAACACTGCCGGGCCGGATCACAGCAGGATCAGGCGGTGTTCGCCTTTCGGTTGGCGCGCGAGGCAACCGGCATGATCACACCGGCATATTCGACCGGCGCCGGAAGCCGAAAGTACCTGGCCTCGGACTCTGCATTCGCGGACGCGTTCACGGCGGCTAAGGCGGGGGTGCGGGCGATGGACTATCGCTGCGTCGAGGAAACCGATCAGACGCGTCAGGCCCTGCTGGAGATCTATTGCGCGATCACGCTGGGCTGCCCCTATAACGACTTCAACACGCACTGACCGCGTTGCCGCGGCAGACGCGGCATCTGGTTACCAAGACCTTATCGAAATCCGTCCAGCATGGTATAGCTACTGTGACAGCGGAGGTTCTTCTGCAAGCCGGGCTCCAAGAGTGGGTCCATTGGCAAGGTCGACGAACCTGATGACGGCCTCCCTGCGCCGCCACACTATTTTGGTGTGGCGTCACCCTGTGGGAGGTCCAAGCATGGCCCGTACCAATTCGACGCCCCCGGTCCCCAAGGACTGGCAGACCTACATCAACAAGACCGCACGCAAGTTCGCCACCGGCATGTTCGAGAAGGACGATGCCAAGCAGGCCGCCCTGGAAGCGTTCCTGCGCGCGCGCAACCGCTATGATCCCACTAAGGGACCGTTCGAGCACTATGCCAAGGCGGCGATCTACAACGCCCTGCTGAACGCCCGCATCGCCGAGCAGCGCTTCTGGGGCGGCGGCAACGCCACCGAGGATGAGGCTACCGAAGAAGTCGCGCCCGAGCCTTGGGAGGCGGAAGACGCTGCGCTCGACCTGATCACCATGAATGACGCGGTCTCGGACATTTCGGCATGGCGCCAGCGCTTGCCGTCGAAGCCCGCCTCCCTGGTCGAAGCGCTCTACTATCGCGACCTCGCCCAGCGCGACTTCGCCGCCGAACAGGGCGTCACGCAGGCGCGGATCAGCCAGCGCAACGTTCAGATGCTGGCGCGAGCGCGTCTCGAACTGAAGCACCTGCAACCCTAACGGCGAATGTTACTAGTTAGGAAGGCGGCCACCTCGTCGGGTGGCCGCCGTCTTGTTTGCCGCAACGGCGGGTGCGGATGATCGCATCGCTCGACCTTGGCCAGTGCGACAGGACAGCCGCGCTGTGAACTGCTATATTGCCACGCGTAATCGGCGGGGTGACCATGAAAGTCCCACAGAGCACCGTCTTCTATGCCCACGTGCGTCGAGATCAGGTGGCTGCAAACGCATCGCTTGAGACGTTGGTCGAAGACGTAAACGCTACGATTCGCCAGCATGGCGGCATCATTCTGGCGAACCGACAATTCCTTCGTTGCCCAATCAATATGGACTGGGAATTTGAAGCATATCTAGATGACGACAATACAAACGCATTCGAGCACCCAGTGCTCGAATGGGGTGAAGCTCAACGCACATATTTCGGCGATTTGTGGGGCATTCCCGAGCCCTATCAATATTCGGCAGAGCCCGAGCAGTACGATCGCTACTGCATCGCCGGCCGCTATCTAACACCCTATCTGACACCGGGCGAAGTGATCCATGCCCTGGTCGAGGCCGTGGATGAACGGAAACGGATTGAGTGTGAGTGTCACCGAACCCAACTGGTTTACACCTCGCGCCACCGATTGGTTTGCATGGGATGCGGCGACCTGTACCGCGTGCTTGCTAAACCGCTGCAGCAAAACTTTGAATCCGCAATTAGCAACGATCAGTGGGAGGACGCCTTCGACGATCACGGTGAGTTGATCGACGATAATCTCGAAGTGCCCGTGCTGAACTACCGAACGGTCGAACAGGCTCCCTACATCTGGACTACCGATGCATGGGACCATGCGACTTGGTTGCTTGAATTCTACGCGGAAGGAAGCGAAGAGGAGATCAAGCTTTACGAGGCCGGGCTTCCCACGATTGACGATTTCCTGGCCGCAGGCTGGAGCGAAGTGCCGACGCCGCCGTCAGCATCCTGGCAACTGGGCGGTGACGGTGTCGAAGTCGACCTCTGGACGAATGCTGAGACGGCTGTCCGCTCCGCGGCTAATGCGTTCGCACTCAGCCGCACTAAGCCAGAGGTACTTCGGGACGCGGTGCTGAATGGCTTCCAAGCCATAGAACTCACGTTGAAGATGCGGCTCGAGCAGTTCGAATCCGCGGGGTTGAAGGAAAACAATCCAACTATTTTGCGCCTGCTTGCCGAGAATGGCATCGCGATTTCGGAGGATGAGATTGCGACCATCACCGGTCTCCGCAGGATGCGTAATAAGTTGCAACACGCCGGGGCGACAATCGCTTATCGCGATACGCGACGGCTTCTCCGAGCAGCTTTCACTTTCCTTGACCGATTTGCGATTGACGAATTGGATCTCTGGCTCAGCCACGCTTGTGATCAGGAAGGGTGGCGCGCCCTGCTCCAAGTCGCGCCCATCGCCGCCAATGCAGACCTCAAGTCGGAGGCTCTTGTTGCCGATGCTCTTACGGACCCCACGGTCGAGTCGGTGACAACCTGCAACGCGTGCGGTCGCGAGCGCATGGTGTCCTTCGATTTTGGGTTTCGGAACTGCGTCTATTGTCGTGATGAAAGCTACACATAGCGCTTTTCACCCTGAATCGAGAGGATCGAGCATGGCCGTAAATTAGATCGAAACTTTAGCCGCCTTCGGCGTCCGCGGCTGCACGATCATTCATCGCTTGGTCGCTGAGCAACTCTTCCAGCGCATGACTCAAGCCCTCGGACCAGTTCTTTCGCTCCGCCCGATAAAACGCCTCACGCTCGCCTTCTGCATCGAGTTCGGCATCGGCCAATACGAACAGGAGCACTTCCAGCCCGGCCTGCACCTCACCGGCCCGCTGATAGACCTTCTCATAAAAGGGATGCGCGGTATTAATTGTTAGCCGTTTCTGCAAGCCAAGCCGCTTGGCCTGAAAGAACGGCGCTTCCTCAACCGCGGCAAATTCGAGATCAAACAGCCGCGCATCTGTCTCCTTTTTGGCGGAGGCTTCAGCCTGTTCAAAGGGGATCTCGCGATCCTTGGCCATTGCACGCGCATAATCGTGCAAAGCCTTCTCGGCCTGGACTCGCTTTTGTGGAGACAGAGACGCGCGCGTTTTGAACTTCTGCGCCGCTTGCATCGCGGATGCACTCGGTCGGGGGCGATCCTTGTCATCCGACGCTGGCTTCTTAGCGTCCAGGATCGCCTTTAACCGCTTGAACTCCGCGCGCATGTCCTTGACGAGTGCTTGAAGCCCTCCTGATGATTTGCCGGTGTTCTTGAGCTTTTCCCACATGCGCTCATCGATCACGATTTGCTGCTTGGAGGTCGTCAGACCGAAAAACTCATCGAGTGCAGGATCGAAATCGATCTCAATTTTGATGTTCGCGTCATAGTTCTGGAACTTTGTCCATTCCGGTGAGACGACGTCGATCTGACGACCTGCACGGCAAACGAGGATGCCGTTATAGGTTTTCATGATATCCCAGCGACGAGCGAGTTCCGCGCCCTTCTTCCCATATTCTTTAGGATCAGCGAGTTGGAAATTAGGTGGCAGGACCGACGCGCGAATCCGCACGACACCCTTGCCGAACGTGCCTTCTACTTCGAACGCAGCCGTCTTAATCTGCTTTGCTTCGACCTCGGTTTCATCGGCATAGCGCGCGTCGGGGAGTAGGAATAAAGGGTCGATGATCTCGGTCCCATCTCCAGCCACGACAATCTTCTTGTCCTGAAGCGTGTTGCGATAAATGACGCCAAAATGCTGAAGCAGCTTCACCTTTAGGCTCTTGCCGCTGATCCAGCCGCCCATGGTTTTCAATCGGTCCAGCACCTCCAGAACAACAATTGTGCCGGACCGAAGCGTCGTGACATCAAGCTTTCCACCTGCGCCTTTCAGCCAGGTAGGCAGTTCGGCGAGTTCGGGGGCGAGAAGTTCGTCGACCCGGTCATCGTCGCCTGCGGCGTTGCCAAGCGCCTCGAGATCGACATGCACGACATACCATTTTTTGCCTTCGGTCTTGGAATATACCGAATAGCGCTTGGCGAGACTGACGGCGGCACTCGGCAGGCCATAGCCGTAACGCCCGAAACCCTGGCGATCATTCTCGCGATCTGTGCCTCCCCAGCGCACGGAATGACTGATCATCTTTGAGAGCATGCCGATGCCATTGTCGATAATGGCCACCTGGCTCGGAGGGGACCGCTCCATCTTCCAATCGACATCCTTCATACGAATATCAACCGTGTCCGCGCCTGCCTGAAAGCTGTTGTCAATGAGTTCGGCGAGCGCCCAAGCGGGATTCTTATAGCCGATTTCGCGCATCCCACGGATAAAGGCATCCGCGAAAACGAGGCCGAGTTTCTTGCCCTTCTTGTCCTCTCGCGCCAAAAAGCGTCGCTGCCGCGCGAGCGGATCGGTCGCGTCGTCAAATTCCCGTGCTTCGGGTTCGCTGGCTTTGGGTTGAGTCCGCAACTTGAGCGGTGGGCGCTTGATCTGGACCATAGAATCTCCTGCAATCGACCGCAAAACTGCGACGGCAGCGAGGCTCTTGAGCCAGTCTAACGAGTTGCCTTGAGCCCCATCTTGGAGCCCGGTGCGCGCGAGACCTCGCCTTGTTCATGTGATAATACACGCGACGCGCAAAAGCGATAAGCCCGTCGCAACGATATTGGCGCGCTAAAGCGCCGTTTCGCGCTTCAAGACCGCAATTCCCCAAATTTTCAAATGACTTGATTGTTGGAAGGACACAGCCGGTCACGTTGGACCGGCGGGAGAGTGCTTCCGTGACACCAACCAAATTGCTCGTGGGTCAAATCTTGGTGGTGTTCGCGCTTGTGCTCGTTGGCATCTGGATGTCGACGCAATGGGCGGCGGCGGCGCTCGGATATCAGCCGCAACTCGGCCAACCCTGGTTCTGGATCGGCAAATGGCCTGTCTATCTGCCTTGGTCGATCTTTCCGTGGTGGTATCATTACGATGCCTATGCCCCGCATGTATTCGACGAAGCCGGCGGCATCGCCGCGACCGGCGGTATGGTCGGCTGCGCAGCGGCCATCCTCGGCTCGCTGTGGCGCGCGCGTCAGGCACGCGACGTCACGACCTATGGTTCGGCGCACTGGGCGTCGCTGCGCGACATCCGATCGGCGGGGCTACTGCACGACCGCGGCGTCTTTCTCGGGACGATGGGGGGCCATTACCTCCGTCACGATGGTCCTGAGCATGTCATGGCCTTCGCGCCGACCCGTTCAGGCAAAGGCGTCGGCTTGGTGGTGCCGACCTTGCTGGGTTGGACCGGATCAGCCGTCATCCACGATATCAAGGGTGAAAACTGGGAACTGACCGCAGGGTGGCGGGGGCGCTTTTCGCATTGCCTCTATTTCAATCCGACCGATGCGCGCTCGGCCAAGTACAATCCGCTTCTCGAGGTTCGGCGCGGCATCGACGAGGTGCGGGATGTCCAGAATATTGCGGACATTCTCGTCGATCCTGAAGGTGCGCTCGAACGGCGCAACCATTGGGAGAAGACCAGCCACTCGCTGCTGGTCGGTGCAATTCTCCACATCCTCTACGCCGAGGAAGACAAGACGCTGGCACGCGTAGCGTCCTTCCTGTCGGATCCGCAGCGCCCGTTCTCCGCCACATTGCGGCGGATGATGACGACGAACCATCTCGGGTCGCCTGATGCTCCCATAGTTCACCCAGTTGTCGCCTCTGCGGCACGCGAGGTGCTAAACAAGTCAGAGAATGAGCGCTCCGGAGTGCTCTCGACGGCGATGTCGTTTCTCGGGCTCTACCGCGACCCGACCGTCGCGGCCGTGACGTCGCGATGCGACTGGCGCATCGCCGATCTGGTCGAAGCAGCGTCGCCGGTCTCGCTCTATCTGGTTGTGCCGCCGTCCGACATTAGCCGCACCAAGCCACTAGTCCGCCTCATACTCAATCAAATCGGTCGACGGCTGACCGAGAGACTTCACGCCGACAAGAACTCCGATCGGCGCAAACTGCTCATGATGCTCGATGAATTTCCAGCGCTCGGGCGTCTAGATTTTTTCGAGACCAGTCTCGCCTTCCTTGCGGGGTATGGCGTGCGCGCTTTCCTCATCGCGCAAAGCCTCAACCAGATCGAAAAAGCTTATGGCGAGCACAACGCCATCCTCGACAATTGCCATGTCCGCATCGCCTTTGCGACGAACGATGAGCGCACAGCGAAGCGTATTTCCGATGCTCTCGGCACGGCGACCGAGCAGCGTTCGATGCGCAACTATGCGGGGCACCGGCTCGCACCCTGGCTCGCCCATGTCATGGTCAGCCGGCAGGAAACCGCGCGCGCACTGCTGACCCCCGGCGAGGTCATGCAACTGCCTGCAACTGACGAACTCGTGCTGGTTTCGGGTTGCTCACCAATTCGCGCGAAGAAGTTGCGTTATTTTGCCGATCAGCTTTTCGCGGGGCGTGTAACGCCGCCACCCGGTCTCATTCTCGGCGAATATCTCGACCGCCCTCGCTCCCGGCTTCATGATTGGGCGGGACGGGTTGCTCCGATCGATGCTCGCTTGGCAGCGTTTGGCGCTGATGACGAGGGGGTCGAGGCTGATGACGCGCTTCAGCAGGCGCTGCATCCCGGCCATGAGATTGAAAGTCAGACGACCGCGGAAGTTGCCGGTGCTGAGATTTCCGACGGTTTCGAAGATGACACCGACGCCTCCCTCGACAAGCGCGCAATGGATCAGGCGCGGCAAATAACTGCGCGAACAGCGTTCGGCATAGATCGGTCCGTCGGCCCTTCCGACGATCTCTTGCCGAGGTTTTGAGCGATGAAGTATCGCCAAAACCTCTACATCGACCGCGAGATCGCGGACGCTCTGGACTCGCTCGCGGCCCGGCCCGGCGCGAACAAATCGCGCATCGTCAACGATGCGCTGGCTGATTGGCTGGCGCGGCGGGCTTCGCGCCAAGTGGATGATGCGCTGAAGACGCGCCTCGATCGCATGACGCGAGAAATCACACGCATCGCACGCGATACAAACGTGTTGCTCGAGAGCCTCGCACTGCTCGCGCGCTATCAGTTGACGGTCAGCGCGCCGCTCCCCGAGGCGGACGCTGCAGCACTTGCGGTTGGACGAGATCGCTTCGAGAAGTTTGTCGCGCAGGTTGGGCGTCAGATCGCCTCGGGTAATAGGACAATTGGCGATACGGACGTGTTGCCATGATCGGCACACCGTCTCTCGATCGTCGGCGCGCGATGCTGCGCACGGCCATGGGTCCGGCCATCACGCAGGCCTTGGCCGATCCGCGCGTGATCGAGATCATGGTCAACCCCGACGGTGCGCTGCGGCTGGACCGGCTCGGCGAGGGGCGGAGCGACACTTCGATTCGGATGGATGCGGCCCAGGTCGAGCGGATCATCCGCCTCGTGGCGTCGCATGCGCGGGCGGAGGTCCACGGCGACGCGCCTATCGTCTCCGCCGAGCTTCCACCGCATATCGAAGGTCGCGCGGGAGAGAGGTTCGAAGGCGTCTTGCCGCCGGTTTCCAGCGCGCCCTGCTTCTCGATCCGCAAGCCGGCCGAGCGACTCTACAGTCTCGACGACTATGTCGCCGATGGCATCATGCCGCAGGCTGCGGCCCACCGGCTGAAAGCCTGCGTCACCCAGCGGTTCAACATCCTCGTCGCCGGCGGGACAAGCTCGGGCAAGACCACGCTCGCGAACGCCCTCCTCGCCGAGATGGCGAGGGTCGACGAGCGCGTCATCCTGATCGAGGACACACGCGAACTGCAGAGCCCCGCCGCCGACACGGTGGCGCTGCGCACGCGGCCCGGCATTGTCTCCATGGCCGATCTGGTCCGTTCGACGCTGCGCCTGCGGCCCGATCGGATCATCGTGGGCGAGGTTCGCGGCCCCGAAGCGCTCGACATGCTGAAAGCCTGGAACACCGGACATCCCGGCGGCATCGCAACCGTCCACGCCAACAGCGCGATATCGGCGCTCTACCGGATCGAAGGTCTTGTGCAGGAGGCCGTCGTCACGGTGCCCCGTCGACTGATCGCCGAAGCCATCGACGTCATCGTCTTCATCTCCGGCCGCGGCCTCCAGCGCCGCATCGCCAGCATCGCGCGCGTCGCCGGGCTCGATCCCGAAAGCGGCAACTACGCGCTCGCCGACCTCCTCAACCCAGCCACCACCCAAGGAGAATGACCATGCAGCTTGCCAAGATTCCGTCGCGCGGATCGACCTTCGTCATGGGCGCCGCCATAGGCCTCACGCTCGCGATCGCACCGGCCGCTCAGGCGGCCGGTTCGGGCATGCCGTGGGAGCAGCCTCTTCAGCAGGTTCTGGAGTCGGTCCAAGGGCCGGTCGCGAAGATCGTCGCCGTGATCGTCATTATCGTCACGGGCCTCACCTTGGCCTTCGGCGAGAGCAGCGGCGGATTTCGCCGCCTCATCCAGATCGTGTTCGGCCTGTCGATCGCATTCGCCGCGTCGAGCTTCTTCCTCAGCTTCTTCAGCTTTGGCGGCGGGGCGCTGATCGCGTGAGCGGCCCAGGCTCCTATCACCACTCCCAGCACCTCGAAGGGTTCGAGGCTCCCATCCATGGGAGCCTCGGATCGCCGATCCTGCTCGGCGGGGCACCGCGCGGTCTCGCGATCGTGAACGGGACGCTGGCCGCGGCCGTCGGCCTTGGTCTCCAGCAGTGGATCGCGGGTCTGGTGCTCTGGGCTGTCGGCCACAGCATCGCCGTCTTCGCCGCGCGCCGCGACCCGGACTTCGCGCCCGTCCTGATCCGCCATCTTCGCCAGAAAGGCTATCTCGCGTGCTGAACCTCGCCGAATATCGTTACCGGCCCGATCGGCTGGCGGACCATCTCCCATGGGCGGCACTGGTCGCGCCTGGTGTCGTCCTCAACAAGGACGGGAGCTTCCAGCGGACATTGCGCTTCCGCGGGCCGGACCTGGAGTCGGCGACCGAGGCCGAACTGATCTCCGCCTGCGCGCGGGCGAACAACGTGCTGAAGCGTTTCGGAACAGGCTGGACGCTGTTCTTCGATGCCGAGCGCCGCGTAGCAGCCGCCTATCCCGACAGCGAATTTCCAGATCCGGCATCCTGGCTGGTCGAGCAGGAGCGGCGTGCAGCCTTCCTTGGCGAGGGTGAGCATTACGAGAGCCGCTACCACCTTACCCTGACCTGGCTGCCGACGCCGGACAATGCCGAGGCTGCCGGCCGATCGCTGGTCGAGCGACCCGATGCCGTAAAGGGCCGTGACTGGCGCGGGGCGCTGTCCGGCTTCATCGCCGAGAGCGACCGCGCCTTGGATCTCTTCGCGAGCTTCATGCCCGAGGTCCGCGCACTGGACGATGCCGAGACGCTGACGTTCCTCCACGGCACGATCTCCGATCGCCCGCACCATGTCGCCGTGCCAGACACGCCGGTCTATCTCGACGCGCTCATCGTCGACACGCCGCTCACCGGCGGGCTGGAGCCGCGGCTCGGCGACACCCACCTCCGCACACTGACGGTTCTGGGCTTCCCGAGCATGAGCCGCCCGGGAATCCTCGACGCGCTCAATCACCAGGACTTCGGCTACCGCTGGGTCACGCGGTTCATCGCGCTCGACAAGAGCGATGCGACCAAGGCGCTGACCCGACTGCGCCGCCAGTGGTTCAACAAGCGCAAGTCGATCACCGCGCTCCTGCGCGAGATCATGTACAATCAGCCTTCGCAGCTGCTCGACACCGACGCCGACAACAAGGTCGTCGATGCCGACCTTGCCCTTCAGGTCCTTGGCGGCGACTATGTCGCGTTCGGCCATCTCACGACCACCATCACGGTGAGCGATACCGATCGCGCGGCCGTCGAGGAAAAGGTCCGACGGGTCGAGCGGATCGTCAATGGACTCGGCTTCACGACCATCCGCGAGGGCGTCAACGCGGTAGAGGCCTGGCTGTCATCACTGCCCGGCCAGGTCTATGCAAATGTCCGGCAGCCGCTGGTCCATACCCTCAACCTTGCCCACCTGATGCCGCTTTCGTCGGTATGGGCGGGACCGCAGCGCAACGCCCATCTCGATGGCCCTCCGCTGCTCCATGCCAGTACGGCCGGATCGACGCCGTTCCGCCTGTCGACCCATGTCGGCGATGTCGGGCACATGCTCGTCGTCGGGCCGACCGGCGCCGGCAAGTCGGTGCTACTCGCTCTGATCGCCCTTCAGTTCCGACGGTACCAGGGGTCGCAGGTCTACATCTTCGACAAGGGCTTCTCCGCCCGCGCAGCCGTGCTCGCGATGGGCGGCGCGCATCATGCGCTCGGACTTGGTGCCGATGCCGGCGAGACGCTGGCCTTTCAGCCGTTGCGGCGGATCGACGATGCCAATGAGCGGAGTTGGGCGGCGGAATGGATCGCGGCGCTGCTCGCGCACGAGAAGGTCAGCGTCACGCCCGAGGTGAAGGATGCCGTCTGGTCCTCGCTAGGCAGCCTCGCGTCCGCGCCGCCCGAGGAACGCACCCTGACCGGGCTGGCGCTGCTCCTCCAGTCAAACGCGCTGCGCACGGCGCTCGGTGCCTACACGCTCGATGGCCCCTATGGCCGGCTGCTCGACGCGGCCGAGCAGCATCTCGCCTTCGCCGACGTCCAGTGCTTCGAGACCGAGGCGCTGATGGGTCAGGCGGGCGTCGTGGCGCCGGTCCTGACCTATCTCTTCCACCGGCTCGAGGAGCGGTTCGATGGCCGTCCGACCTTGCTGGTGCTCGACGAGGCCTGGATATTCCTCGACCATCCGCTGTTCGCGGCCCGCATTCGCGAGTGGCTCAAGGTGCTGCGCAAGAAGAACGTCGCGGTCCTGTTCGCGACCCAGAGCCTTGCCGACATCGCCTCCAGCAGCATTGCCCCGGCGATCATCGAAAGCTGCCCGCAGCGCATACTGCTTCCCAACGATCGCGCCATCGAGCCCCAGAGCCGGGAAGCCTACGAACGGTTCGGGTTGAACGACCGACAGATCGAGCTGGTCAGCAGGGCAACGCCCAAGCGCCAGTATTACCTGCAGTCTGCCCGCGGCAACCGGCTGTTCGAGCTGGGGCTTGGACCCGTGGCCTTGGCGCTCTGCGGCGCTTCCGATCCCGCCACGCAGTCGCGGATCGACGCGATGATCGCTGATGACGGCCTCCCGGACTTCGCGGCCCGCTTCCTCTCGTCCGCCGGCCTCGACTGGGCAGCTGACCTGCTGGCCGATTTTCCCGCCCCCCAAGCAAAGGAGTAATGTGATGCGTTTCCTCACCCGCAAGTACCTGATCGCGAGTGCCCTCGGGACCGTCGGCTCGCTCGCCATGGGATTGGTGATGACGACGTCGCCTGCCCACGCGCAGCTGACCGTGTTCGATCCGAGCAATTACAGCCAGAACATCCTGACCGCCGCCCGAACGCTGACCCAGATCAACAATCAGATCCAGTCGTTGCAGAACCAGGCGCGCAGCCTGCTCAACCAGGCGAAGAACCTGACGACGATCGATTTCCCCGAGCTTCAGGCCTTGACCCAGACCCTACAGCAGGTCGATCGCTTGATGGGCCAGGCACAGGGCATCCGGCTTCAGGTTTCCGGGCTCGACCAGCAGTTCCACCAGCTCTTTCCTCAGAGCTTCGGACAGGCGCTGCGCATGAACGATCAGGTTGTCGCCGCCCGATCGCGGCTCGACACCGCGATGTCCGCTTACCAGCACACGATGACGGTGCAGGCACAGGTGGCGGAGAATGTCGCAGCCGATGCACAGACCTTGTCGTCGTTGGTCGCGAAGAGCCAAGGTGCCGAGGGTTCGCTGCAGGCGCAGCAGGCCACGAACCAACTGCTCGCGCTGAGTGCCAAGCAGCAGTTCCAGATCCAGAACATGATGGCCGCCCAATTCCGTGCCGAGACGATCGAGCGCGCGCGCCAGGCGCAGGCTCAGATCGATGCGCAGGCGGCGACCAAGAAGTTCCTCGGTTCCGGCACCGCCTACACCCCCCAGTAGGCGCCGGAGGGCGGCGACGCCCGCCTCCCGTCGCCGTCCGCCGCGGGGTGGGGCCTTGCTCCCCCGGCCTCGCCCCGCGGCCTCTTTTCATCTTGCCGAGGATCCAGCCGCCGTGAACGATCTCAATGTCATCGACCGCTTCATGCAGGCGTTCATAACCTATATCGACGCTGGCTTCGGACTGCTCGGTGGCGATGTCCACTTCCTCACCGTGACCCTGATCGGCATCGACGTGACGCTTGCGGGCCTGTTCTGGGCGATGGGCGGCGACGACAATGTGATCGGCCGATTCCTCAAGAAGATCCTCTACATCGGCGCGTTCGCGTTCATCCTGAACAGCTTCTCGACGCTCGCCGACATCATCTTCCGGTCATTCGCCCAGGCGGGCCTCACCGCCGGCGGCGGGACACTATCGGCAGCCGATCTCCTCAAGCCGGGCCGGCTCGCCGGCACGGGCTTTTCCGCTGCTTGGCCGCTGCTCCAGCAGGTGTCCGAGCTGACCGGCTTCGTCAGCTTCTTCGACAATTTCCTGACGATCGCCGTGCTGCTGTTCTCCTGGGCGATCGTGATCATCACCTTCTTCATCCTCGCCGTGCAGATGTTCGTGACGATCATCGAGTTCAAGCTGACCTCGCTGGCCGGCTTCATCCTCGTACCGTTCGCGCTGTGGAACCGGACAAGTTTCCTTGCCGAACGCGTGCTCGGCAACGTCGTGTCCTCCGGCATCAAGGTGATGGTGCTCGCGGTCATCGTCGGGATCGGCTCCAACTTCTTCACCGAGTTCACGACAGCCCTGCAGGGCCAGGAACCTGACATCGGTCAGGCACTCAGCCTGATGCTCGCCAGCCTGACCATGTTCGGGCTTGGCATCTTCGGCCCGAGCATCGCGTCCGGGCTCGTTGCGGGCGCGCCTCAGCTTGGAGCAGGCGCGGCGCTCGGAACGACGGTCGGCGCGGCGGGCATCACGATGCTTGCCGGTGGCGCCGCCGTCGGGGGCGCGCGCGCCCTTGGCGGCGCGGCGCTGGGCGCGGTCCGCGCCGGAACGTCGGTGGGATCGGCGGCATCGACGGCATACACGCTCGGCAAGGAGACCGCGCCGGCACCGACAATGGCGGCAGGTCTTGGCGGTGTCGCACGCGCCGCCGGAAACGCCGCGCGCGATCGAGCATCGAGCGCGCTCGGCCTTGGCGAAGCAGCATCCCAGGGTCGCGCGGCGGCATGGAACGCCCTCAATCGCACCGGCCGCGGCGAGGCCCCATCGTCCGGGGACGCCGAGGGCGTGCCGGCCTGGGCTCGAGCCATGCGCGGCCAGCAAACAGCACGTCACCACCGCCAGATCGCCCTGCACACCTTGCAGCAGGGTGACCGCGGCGGCGCGTCCGCCACCCCCGACATCAAGGAGAGGGACTAGTCCATGATCTTCAAACGCGCCGTCCAGCGTTACGGACGAACCCCCGAGCCCGAGACGCCCTACCAGCGCGCCGGCCAGGCATGGGACGACCGGATCGGTTCCGCACGCGTCCAGGCCCGCAACTGGCGGCTGATGGCGATCGGCTGTCTAGCCCTGACGGGCGGCCTGTCCTCCGCGCTCGTCTGGCAATCGACCCAGAGCCGGGTCACTCCCTACGTCGTCGAGGTCGACAGGCTCGGCGAGGCACGGGCGGTCACGGAGGCCGAGGCCAGCTACCATCCGACCGATCCGCAGATCGCGTGGCATCTCTCGCGGTTCATCGCGAATGTTCGCGGCAGGTCGCTCGATCCCGTACTGGTGCGCCAGGACTGGCTCGAGGCCTATGACTTCACCACGAAGCGCGGCGCGCAGTTCCTCGGCGACTACGCCAGAAGCGCCGATCCCTTCGCCAGCATCGGCGAGCGAACGGTGTCGGTCCAGGTGACGAGCGTGGTGCGGGCGTCCGACCGATCCTTCCAGGTGAAGTGGACGGAGACCGCTTATGAGCGTGGCGCACAGTCCGGAACGCAGCGCTGGACCGCGATCCTCACCGTTGTGATGCGTGCGCCAGAGGATGCGGACACGCTCCGGAAGAATCCGCTCGGCGTCTATGTCGATGCGGTCGACTGGAGCCGGGAACTCGATCCTCCCGCGCAGTCGCGCCCGACACCGCCGCCTGCTGCCCTGCTGCCTGTCCCGGCAGGTCTGCCGCTCGGCTCTCCCCTCGATCCCAATCTCGCTGCTCCCACGCAGCCCGCCCAGGAGTCACGCCCATGAAATTCGTTCTCGCAGCGTCCGCCCTCGCGATCATCGCGGCGTCAGCGCAGGCCCAGACCACGACAGCTCAACCAGCACCGGGGCCCGTTGAGGTTGCCAAGGCGCCGCCAGCGCCGAAGCAGCAAACTAGGCGAGCGATCGCCCGGACGCGGGTTAGCCCGATGGTGGCGCGTGTCGCTGCGGCCAATCGTGCAGCCACACTGGAGCCCCAGGCACAAGGCTTCGTGAATGCGGTACAGGTTTTCCCGTTCAGCGACGGCACGATCTACCAAGTCTACACCGCGCCCGGGGCCGTCACCGACATCGCCTTGCAGCCCGGCGAAAATCTCGTGGCGGTGGCGGCCGGCGATACAGTCCGGTGGGTCATCGGCGACACGACGAGCGGCACCGGCGTAGACAAACGAACGCATATCCTGGTGAAGCCGTTCACCTCCGGCCTCGCGACCAACCTTGTCGTGACGACGGATCGGCGGAGCTACCACCTCCAACTCACCGCAACGTCGCGCACCGCAATGGCCGCCTTGTCGTGGACATACCCAGCCGACCAGTTGATCGCCCTCCGCCGGGCAGCCGACCAGGCTGCGGCTGCGGCCCCGGTCTCCGAGGGACTGGCAGTCGACAGCCTCCACTTCAACTATGCGATCAATGGCGATGCACCCGCATGGCGTCCCCTTCGTGCGTTCGACGATGGCCGGCAGACCTTTGTCGAGTTCCCCGCCAGCATCGCCGTCGGCGACGCGCCGCCACTGTTCGTCGTCGGGCCGACCGGAGAGGCCGAGTTGGTCAATTATCGCGTCCGCGGCCGGTTCTACGTTGTCGACCGAATCTTTGACGTCGCCGAGCTCAGGCTCGGCACCAAAAAGCAGCAGGTTGTCCGGATCGCGCGCGTCGGTGACGCCACTCCCTCGCGAAAGGGGAAGCGCTCGTGAACGAGACATCCATCTCTCCCGCTCCGAAGCTCGATCCCGAGACGCTGGCGATCCGGACGAAGCCGGCGCGCGCGATACGCTTCCGTCGCGGCGTGATCATCGCCGTTGCAGCACTCGGATCCGTCAGTCTGGTTGTCGTCGCATGGATCGCGCTGAAGCCGCGTGTCTTCAGCGCGGTCGCGGATCGTCAGGAATTGTCGGAGCCAAGCAATCATCCATCGACTGATGCTCTAAATGGCTTGCCCGCCACCTATGACGATACGCCGAAGCTCGGCCCGCCGCTGCCCGGTGACCTGGGCAGGCCGATCCTCGAAAGCCAGCGCCGCATGGCAACGGAAACCGGTGCCGGCAACGATCCGTCGGGCCAGTCGGAGGCCCAAGAACGGGAGCGGCGGCTGTCGGAGTTGAGGGCCGCTCGCCAATCCGGGGTGTTGGTGCAAGGCCGCGCCGCCACCTCGCCGACGGTAACAGCCGACGCCTCAGCGACGCCGGCCGCCCCAACGCCAGAGGCATCGGGACCAGCACTTGATCCGGATCGGGACCCCAACGCTCAAGGGCGCAAGGCACAGTTCGTCGGCACACTCGATCGGTCCGGGGACATCAATCCTCACACGCTGACGGCGGCACCGTCGCCCTATCTGCTTTCGGCGGGCAGCGTCATTTCGGCCAGCCTGATCACCGGCCTACGCTCCGATCTGCCGGGGCTCGTGACGGCGCAGGTGACAAGCCAAGTGTTCGACAGCCCAACCGGGCGCTTCCTGCTCATTCCACAGGGGTCGAGGCTGATCGGCAGCTACGACAGTGTCGTGGCGTTCGGCCAGAAGCGCGCGCTGGTCGTATGGCAGCGCATCATGCTGCCCGATGGCAGCTCGCTCCGCATCGACAACGTGCCCGCGACCGATGCCTCCGGCTACGCCGGTCTGCAGGACAAGGTCGATTTCCACACGTGGGCACTGCTCAAGGGCGTCGCGCTCTCGACGTTGCTTGGCGTTGGTTCACAGCTGACGGTCTCCGGTGAGAGCGACCTCGTCCAGGCTATCCGGGAGTCAACCCAGCAGAACGTGTCGCGCGCCGGCGACCAGTTGACCTCGCGCAACCTCAACATCCAACCGACGATCACGATCCGGCCGGGGGCCACCGTGCGGCTGGTCGTCCACAAGGATCTTATACTAGCGCCCTGGCGCGAGAAGGAGGGCTGAAGTGGTAGACCTGAAGCTGCCCCAACTTCCTGATCGCAATCCGGTAAAGCTCAGCATTGCGGTGATGCCTGACCTTCATCAAGCATTGACCGACTATGCCGCGCTCTACGCTCAGGCCTACGGCCGCGAAGAGCCTGTTACCGAGCTGATTCCCGCCATGCTCGCTGCCTTTCTCGAAAGCGACAGAAACTTCATACGACATAGGGCCAAGAGGTGATCCATGGCCCAGGATATCGATCATCGGTCCAACGTCTCAGGGTTCGAACCTCTCACGGTTCGCATCGCCACCGCCGTCCAGCTTACCGGCCTAAGTCGGTCACGCCTTTACGAATTGATCCAATCCGGCGATCTGGAAACCGTTAAAGTCGGGCGATCGACGCTGATCCCCTACCGAAGCCTGAAAGCTCTCACCGGCCTATGAGCGGCGCTCGGGCCGGCATCGCGAACCTATACTTTTGCTCGCGTCGGACGCGATCAGGCCTTCCAAAGCTTTTGACCGGGTCTCATCGCCGTTGGAATCGTCGGTCATGGACATTCTCCGTTTCGAAACGGCCCGCCTCATTCTCGCCGCTTGCCGAACTGTGGACGCAGGATTTTTGCGCCATCGCGCAACTGCTCCAGATAATCGGACCAATGTTGCATCATCTTGACGCGCTCATCCCAATATTCGCCGCGGGTGTAGGCCCGGCGGACCATAGATGTGTCGAGGTGCGCCAGTTGCTTCTCGATCGCGTCGGGGTTCCAGATGCCCATCTCGTTTAGTAGAGTTGCAGCCATGGCGCGGAACCCGTGCGCGGTCATCTCTTCCTGCGCGTAACCAAGGCGCCTCAGCGCAGCATTTATGGTGTTCTCGGACATGCACTGCCGGGGCGACCGAAATGACGGAAAGAGGAATCGGCCGTCTCCCGTAAGCGGACGCAACTCCTCCAGCATGGCGAGCACCTGGCGCGAAAGCGGCACCCGATGCGGCCGGCGCATCTTCATCTTCTCGGGTGGCAGCGACCAGATTGCGCCACTGATGTCGAATTCCGCCCATTCGGCCTGTCGGAGTTCGCCTGGCCGCACGAAAAGATGCGGTGACAGCTTGAGCGCTATCGCCGTGAGCCCATGACCGGAGTAGCCTTCGATGGCGCGCATGAGGGCGCCGGCTTCCTTGGGCTCCGTGATGGCGGCGAGATGCTTAACCTTCGGTGTAATGAGCGCGCCGCGCAGATCCGCGGCAACGTCACGGTCGGTTCGTGCAGTGGCGATCCCATAGCGAAAGACGCGGCTCAGCACGCTGCGCATCCGACGTGCGCTTTCATATCGCCCGGTTGCCTCTACCTTGCGCAACGCGGCCAAGACCTCCTGCGGCGAGATCTTCGAGATCGGCAGGCTGCCGATCATCGGGTAGGCCATGCCGAGCAGCCAGCGGATCTTGTCGAGCGTGATCGCCGCTCGTTCCTCGCGCTCGCATTTGGCGACCCATTCCTCCGCCACATCCCTGAAGGTGTTCGCGGCGGCAATCTTTTCCGTGACGCGAGCACGCTTCTTCTCCTGAGCGGGATCCAGCCCGGCCGCGATCTGCTTGCGTGCCTCGTCCCGGCGAACGCGGGCGTCGGCGAGGCTCACCTCGGGCCAGGGGCCGAGGTGAAGGGTCTTCTGCCGACCGAGGTAGCGATAGCTAAGCCGCCACAGTTTCGAGCCGTTGGGCTGGACGGTCAGGAAAAGGCCCTGCGAATCCGAAAGGTTAAAGGGCTTCGCCGAGGGCTTGGCGGAAGCGATCTGGATGTGAGTCAGCATCGTGTTGGTCCCAGCTTTGCCGGGTCGATCCAGCACCAACAAAAACACCAACAAATGTGTTGGTCTTGTGCCGGATTCGGGTGGATCGCCCCGGACGGTTGCCGGCGATTCTCACCGAAAAAATGCTGTGAAACCAGCCGCTTGCTGGATGCCCCTGGACGTCGCCAGGAGAACAAATGGTGCCCAGAAGAGGACTCGAACCTCCACGCCCTTGCGAGCGCCAGCACCTGAAGCTGGTGCGTCTACCAATTCCGCCATCTGGGCACGGGCAGCGGGCCAAGTCGCTCGCTGCGAGGTAGGAGCGCGCCTCTAGGGTAGGGGCGCGGGGGTTGTCAACGGGCCCGGTCGGCTTTTTTGAGCAAGGGCTTCAGTGAGCCTCAGCCAGAAGGGCAGTCGTTTCGGCGCTGGCCCAGTCATGCTCGCCGACGAACCGCCAGACTTCGCGGCCTGTGCTGTCGTAGAGCACCGTGGTAGGCAGGGTGCCGGTGGCATAGTGGAACGACAGATCGTTCTGCGGATCAATCCAGGGTTCGAGCCCGGCCAGGCCCTTGCCCATGAGGAAGGCGGCAACCTTGGCGGGTTCGCCCGAATCCTGCGAGACCGTGACGACGCGAACCCTGCCGCTCGCCGCCAGCTTGTTCAGCGTGGGCAGTTCGGTCACGCAGGGAGCGCACCACGTGGCCCACAGGTTCACAAGGAACGGCTTGCCGGCGAGTCTGGTGAGGGCAAGCTTGCGGCCCTGCGGATCGGCCAGGGTCATGGTCGGGACGAGGCTGCCCTTGTGGCTGCGGTCGATCCCCTTGAGCGGCGCTGCAGCCGCCCCCAAGGCGGGCGCGGACGACTCGCCTTGCGCGCCGGTGCCTCCTTGCCTATCGCACCCCCCAGCCACCAGGCAGCAGCCAAGGACGACGAGCTTGAGCGAGCGGGACAACAGCAAGACGGGCTCCAACCAGATGTGGGGCGGACGGTTCGCGGAAGGGCCGTCGGCGATCATGCGCGAGATAAATGCCTCGATCCCGTTCGACAAGGCGCTCTGGCGGCAGGACATTGCCGCTTCCAAGGCTCACGTCGCCATGCTGGGGCAGCAGGGGATCGTCTCGGTCGAGGATGCCACCCTCATCGCCGGCGGGCTGGACCGGGTCGCGGCGGAGTATGAGGCCGGCGGGGTTCCCGAGAACTGGGACCTCGAGGACATCCACATGACGACCGAGAGCCGGCTCGCCGAGCTGATCGGGCCGGCAGCCGGTCGCCTGCACACGGCGCGCAGCCGCAACGACCAGGTCGCGACGGACTTCCGCCTGTGGGTGCGCGAGGCTTGCGAGCAGGCCGATGCGGGGCTGAGGGCGCTGCAGGAGGCGCTGGTCATCCGGGCGGGCGAGCATGCGGGCAGCATCATGCCCGGTTTCACCCACCTGCAGACCGCGCAGCCGGTGACGCTCGGCCATCACCTCATGGCCTATTACGAGATGAGCGCCCGGGACCGTTCGCGGTTCGCCGACGCGCGGGCGCGAATGAACCGGTCACCGCTCGGATCGGCAGCGCTGGCCGGAACGGGATTTCCGATCGACCGGGCGGCCACCGCCGCCGCGCTCGGCTTTGACGGACCGACGGCCAACAGCCTCGACGCCGTGTCCGATCGGGACTTCGCGCTCGACTACCTGATGAGCGCGGCCCAGTGCGCGCTGCACCTCTCGCGGCTGGCGGAGGAGTTCATCATCTGGGCGAGCCAGCCGTTCGGCTTCGTGCGCCTGCCTGACAGTCTGTCGACCGGCAGTTCGATCATGCCGCAGAAGAAGAACCCCGATGCGGCCGAGCTGGTGCGCGGCCATGCCGGGCGGATCGTTGGCTGCCTGACCAGCCTGATGGTCACGATGAAGGGCCTGCCGCTGGCCTATTCCAAGGACATGCAGGACGACAAGCCACCGGTCTTCGAGGCGGCGGGCCTGCTTACGCTGTGCCTTGCGGCGATGACCGGGATGGTCGCGGCCACCGAGTTCCGGACCGACCGGATGCGCGCGGCGGCTGAGCTGGGCTATGCCACGGCGACGGACCTCGCCGACTGGCTGGTGCGGCAGGCCAATATTCCGTTCCGCGAGGCGCACCACATTACCGGCGCGGCGGTGAAGCTGGCGGAGAGCCGGGGCGTCGCGCTGGACCAGCTGCCGCTGGCGGACCTACGGGCGATCGATGCGCGGATCGACGAACGGGTCTATGCCGCGCTGTCGGTCGAGGCGTCGGTGGCGGCACGTTGCAGCCATGGCGGAACGGCGCCGGCCGAGGTAGAGAAGCGGGTGGCCGAGGCGCGCGCGGCGTTGGGGCTTAGTTGAGGAAACACATGCTGAGGCGTTCTCTTGCGGCCCTGGGGCTCGGACTGGCCTTGCCGGCGCTGACGTCCTGCGGGCAGACGGCGGAGCTGAAGCCGCGGGCGGGGCATGAGCTGCCGGTCGCGCCGCTGGGGCGGGGGGACCGCCCCAAGCCGAGCGAGCTGCTGGTACCCAGCCCCCAGGCCTCGCCCGAGCGGAGCGTGGAGCTGCGGAGCCGGTCGGAGCCGCGGCAGGACGACCCCTTCGACCTGCCGCCGCAATAACGGCCGGCCCGAGGATAAAAAATGGATCATTTTCAATACGTTGATGGCGTCCTCTGCGCGGAGGACGTGCCCCTTCCGGCAATCGCCGCGGCAGTCGGCACGCCGGTTTATGTCTATTCGCGGGCGACCCTGACGCGGCACGCGCGGGTGTTCCTGGACGGCCTTGGCGCCCTGCCGAGCAAGCATGTGGCCTTCGCGGTCAAGTCCAACCCCAATGTCGCCGTCCTGCGCGTGCTGGCGCGCGAGGGACTGGGGGCTGACGTGGTTTCGGCGGGCGAGATGGACCGGGCGCTGGCCGCCGGCATGGCGCCCGGCAGCATCGTGTTCTCCGGCGTCGGCAAGACCAGAGCCGAAATGGCCCGCGCGCTGGAGGCCGGGATTGGCCAGTTCAATCTCGAGAGCGAGGAAGAAGGCGTCGAACTGGCGCAGCTTGCCGCCGCCAAGGGCAAGATCGCCAGCGCGGCCCTGCGGGTGAACCCCGATGTCGACGCGGGAACGCACGGGAAGATTTCCACCGGCAAGGCCGAGAACAAGTTCGGCGTGCCCTATGACCGCGCCGGCGGGATCTATGCGCGCCTGGCGGCCGTGCCGGGGCTTTCAATGCGCGGGCTTGCGGTCCACATCGGTAGCCAGCTCGCCAGCCTCGCTCCGCTGGAAGCTGCCTTCACCAAGATGGGCGAGCTGATGCGCGAGATCCGCAGCGGGGGCGATGCGATCACCCACATGGACCTCGGCGGCGGGGTCGGCGTGCCGTACAAGGCCGGCGACGTGTTTCCGAGCCCGGCCGAATACGGCGCCATGGTCGCGCGGGTCACGGCGGACTGGGGGGTGACCCTGATGTTCGAGCCGGGCCGGGTGATCTCCGGCAATTCCGGCGTGCTGGTGACCGAGGTCGTCCGGGTCAAGGACGGCGTGAGCGCGCCGTTCGTGGTGGTCGACGCGGCGATGAACGACCTTGCCCGCCCGGCCCTGTATGACGCCTGGCACGACTTCTGGGCAGTGGAGCCAAGCGGCGCCAAGATGGTCGCCAATATCGTTGGACCGATCTGCGAGACCAGCGACACATTCGCCATGGGCCGCGAGATCGATGCCGTGGGGCCGGGCGACCTCGCCGTGTTCCGCACCGCCGGGGCCTATGGCGCAACCATGGCCAACACCTACAACTCGCGCTCGCTGGTGCCCGAGGTCATGGTCGACGGCGACAAGTGGGCCGTGGTGGCCGAGCGGATCGAGCCGGCGACAATCCTGGCGGCGGAGCACGTGCCGGACTGGCTGGACTGAGCGGGGTGGGGGGGGGCGGCCTGGAGGGCGGCGTCTGGTTTCTGTGTGGTCTTTGCCGAGAACTGCGGTTCCGCTAAGGCCGCCATTGCGGACATGCTTGCACGCCGTGGAGCAACTCTTGATCAGCGGCGCCCAGGTGTGAACTTGCGCAACATCTCGCCCATTGACCGAAAGAATACCCCTGCTCCGAGCACTCGCGCGCGGAATTCACGGTCGCTCATGGGCTCATCTGGCAGCGCTATGCGAGGATATAGAAAACTGTCGCTCAACGGCGTTACGAATCCGGAATGGGTCAAAAAAGCTGACGAGTATCCACATTCCGACAAATAGCGTTTGGTCTCAGGATTATGCGCGTCATCAGTACCAAATGAATAGGCGAACGCGCTGCAATCTCCGAAAAAACTGGCCAAAACTCTCCGGCTTTCCGCGATCTCGAACTTGCGTCGCCATGGCGAGGCAGCGGCGAGATTGATGTGCGTTACCGAATGTGCACCCATGGCCACCTTGGCAGACGCCAGTTGGGACAATTCCGACCAGGTGCAGCATTCGCTGCTCTGGCCGGTATTCCGGCGATCTATCTGCTCACATATGTCGATCATTTCAGAGACAGATAACGAGCCGGTCCGTGCTATGTTCTCAATGTTCTGCGCCTTGGTCTTTTCTGCGAAAAGATAGGACCGATTTCGCAAAGATATCTCGAAGTCTTCTCCCGAATACCATTCAATCATCGAGCAGGTACGCGCGAGTAGATCCGATCCGTCGCCTTTGCTTGCAGATGCCGCCCAACCTGCGCAAACAAAAATTGTGATGGGTATGCCAAATTCCTGAAACACTTCTGCAGCATCGATGATATCGCGATGGGCATCGTCAATCGTTACCAGAACTGATCTGTCTACAAGGGTTGAGGTTGATAATCCACGCTCAAATTCATCCAGAGAAATCGGCGTGTAAACGGATGCCAGCCATTCCAGGCGCCGCCTCAGCTCATCGATTCCAGCCTGTCGAGAAGGAGAGTTTTCAAAAAACCGGTGAAACAGTAGCACTGAAGCGTGAGGTAGCTCGCGGAGCTGCATCAGCTTCGTTAAGCCGGAGAATGCCACAGTCGCAAGCGCTGCTTTTTTAGTGTTTCGGTAAATGAGCATAGGCGCACTCTCCGCGAGAGAGTCGCCACCATCGAAGACATATTGGCGGTAATCAAGACATATCATTACCCGGCGCTGACGTTAACGACGAGATTCATTTACCGGGAACTTCCCGGTGAGATGTTTGTTCTGTGCGATCGCTCCGAATCTGCCGTTCCATCGCCGCCACGGTGTGGAGGCCAGCCCCGCCAATTTTTGGGGTGTGGACCTCCTGCGCAATCGGTAGCGTCGGGGTATCCGGCGTGACGCGGCTTGTCTGTGTTCGCTTTCCGAAGTCGCCTCGCGCCTGGGGGGTGGGCTCCGGCCGCTTCTTGCGGGAGCGGCCGGAACGGCCTGATCTACTTGTTGGCCCAGTATAGCCGCCGCTCCGGATCGGGATCGGACACGACGTGGCTGGTGGCATCGAAGATCATGGTCTTGCGATCAGCTGTATTGTACGCGGGCCATGCGAGGCCGGCCTGGCTCGGATTGCCGCTGCGGGCAAAGTTGACCCAGGCCTGGCTCATGCGATCGGCGACTTTCTGCGGCTCCGTGCCCGGGCCGACGAGGCCCCGGGAACTGGCGATGTGATCGAATACCATCGGCAGGTCCAACCCGTGCGGCGAGCGCAAGGCTCCGCCGAGGACCGGGGTCTCCCAATCGAGGCGGTACATGAAGACCGGGGCCGGCTGCAGCGACTTGCGTTCAGCCTCCTTGATCGAGTTGGTCCGCATCATGATGTCGGTCACCGCCGCCGAGAGCACGTAGGTCGGAGCGGCTTGTGGCAGCATCCTGGCATAGTCGTCGTACATCGCCGCGCCGGCACCGGGGGCCATATGGTCCAGTTTGTTCCGGGCCTGATCGGCAGTGTGTTTCCCGAACAGCGGATCACCGCCCAGAAACATCGTTGCTTCGTCCTTGTTGGTCCCGATGATGAGCGGAATGTCGCGCGATAATTCGGGGGCGGCCGGGTCGAACGGGGACGCCGGCAGCGATCGTCCGTCGGTCGTCGGAATCAGGCCCTGCGCTCTGACGCCGCCGTTGAACTGCGATTTCGTCGCCGCTTCGATCACGGCCGAAGCATCGAGCGTTTGCAGTTTCGACACGTCGTTTGGTGACAGGCCCAGGGCCGCAAGGGTGCGCGCCGCGATCTCTTCCGCTTCGCTTTTCTCGACCGTGCGCAAAACCGGCCCGCTTTCAACGATCGCCTTGTGGAACAACCCGTGCGCGGCCGGCATTGCCATCAGGATCGACGCTTTCGCCCCTCCGCCGCTTTCACCGAAGATCGTCACATTGTCGGGATCACCGCCGAAGGCGGCCACGTTCTCGCGCACCCACTGGAGGGCAAGCACGATATCCAGCATTCCGGCATTGCCGGAATCGGCGAACCGCGAACCATATGCCCCGAGGTAGAGGTAGCCCAGGGCATTGAGGCGGTGGTTGATGGTGACAACCACGACATCGCCGCGGCGACACAGCGCGCTGCCATCATAGGCGTCGGTTCCGCCGGTCCCGATGGCGAAGCCCCCACCGTGCAGCCATACCATCACGGGCCGCTTGCGCGCGGGGGACGCATCCGGCGTGTACACGTTGAGATAGAGGCAATCCTCGCTTTGCCGCGCGGTGAGATCAGGCTTGCCGAAGATCTCCTCCAGAAACGCGGCGAAGGCGGCATTGCTGGTTCCCGCGATGCTGCCCAGCGACCCCTGTGGAGCCATGGGTCCAAAGCTGGTGCATTCGCGCACCCCGGTCCAACTGGCAGCTGGCGATGCGGGCCGAAATCTTGCCGTTCCTCCCGTCGGTGCGCCGAACGGAATACCCTTGAAGGTGGATATTCCTCCGGAACGCGTGCCGCGCACCTTCCCGGCGCCGGTCGCAACCGGGCGGGTTGGCGTTATGCCGTGAGGCGTGGCACCGGCCGAGGTTACTTTCGCCGCCATCACTGCACCGGACAGCGCCAATATGGCGCGGCGTGAGATTCTTGCGCTTATTATGTCTTTCATTGTGCAACTCCCATCGGCGGATAAGTGTTTTTCTTGTCAATGTAGCGAAAATGAGAACCCAACCAAGCGGTAAGGCCGGGTCGATGATGGACTGATTGGCCGACTATTGGCGGCCCGTGCCGGCAAGGGGACGCCCAGGGCATGAGATCCGGCCTCGCCTGGCGAGCTTGCTGGTCAATGTGCTGCCGAGCAGTGCCGTTTTACGCCCTACCCGATCACCAGAATACTACCCTTCTTGCTTGCCTAATCGGCCGAGCATAGACTGGATAGCAATCGCTGGCCGACAGGCATGCCAAAAACGGAAGAGGATCAGATGAAAAAACTGTCCGTGGCGGAGATAACGCGTCTTGTCGACGAGGACATGGAGCGGGACAGCTACCCGGCCGGGTTCCCGGCACTTCCGCCCATTCCCGGTGCGCGCTACACGGACGAACGGTTCTATGCTCTGGAACTAGAGCATGTGCTGAAGCGCTCGTGGCTGTTTGCCGGCCATATCGAGGACATCCCCGCCGTCGGGGATTACCTCCTGTTCAGCAAGGTCGGGCTCTCGGTAATCGTGATCAGGGGCCCGGACGATTCCATTCGCGCCTTTCACAATTCCTGCCGGCATCGCGGCGCTGCGCTGGTCAACAAACCGGCCGGCAACCTGAAGCGGTTCGTCTGCCCCTATCATGCCTGGTCGTACGACCTTTCGGGAGAACTGCGCGGCGTTCCCAACGAGTATGACTTTGGCTGCCTCGACAAGAGTGAGCGGGGCCTGGTCGCGGTTAATGTCGTCAACTTCCGGGGCCTTATCTTCCTGAATGTGGACAGCGATCCCCAGCCGTTCGAGGATTTCGCCGACGGCATCATTCGAACATTTTCCGAATTCCCGCTGGAAAAGCTGACTCCGAAGGGGACATTCAGGATCGAGATCCCGTGCAACTGGAAGGCTTTGCAGAACAACTTCTGCGAGTCGTACCATGTCACCGCGGTACACCCCCAGACAGTGGCCAAATGGGTTGTGCCGCACTCCTACGCGCTGCACCTGATGCGCGGCGGCCACTTCACCGCGACCACCCGCAAGAAGATCGCCGTCAGGATACCCAACCCGGACATTCCTTCGCTGGACCACGTCGACCCGGTTTACGACCACCATGTCGTCGGCGTGAAGATGTTCCCGAACGGGGTCTCTGCCTCGGACCCGTCGGGTTTCACCTGGATGACCGCCTGGCCGACCGGTCCCGGGACCAGTGTGCTTGAGGGGGTCATGCTGGGTTATGACGATGGCGATCCCAAGCACGAGGCCTATTGGCAAAAGCGCATGGATGACAATCTCATGATCGTGAGCGAGGACCTCGAGGTTCTCCAGACGATCCAGCAGTCATTCGAATGCGGCGCATTCTCCGACATGATCTGCAACTATCGCGAGCGTGCGATATACTGGCACCATGAAGAGATCGACCGGAGGATCGGCTTGAACCGGGTCCCGCCCGGGCTCGCAGTCGAGCCGGTGTTGGGTGCCTTCGTCGATTGATCCGGCGGTTCATTCTGTTCGCCTAGCGCAAGGAGCGGCGGCCCATCGCCTTCCGTTCGGGTGGGCTTCG